>Ga0207933_1000206_pt1 | contig 62191 bp, 73 predicted proteins | sample NGESurdeep092012_4_FD_184488 | JGI IMG/M metagenome (GOLD analysis project Ga0207933, IMG submission 184488) | Arctic peat soil microbial communities from Barrow, Alaska - NGEE Surface sample F53-3 deep-092012 (SPAdes) | ecosystem: Environmental > Terrestrial > Soil > Wetlands > Peat ...
ACGAAGGTGGTTCGGGATTGTTGGCTCACACCGCAAGCCTGAGGCACCTTCGTTCATTTCTTGGCGCCCTACCGGCCCTGGCTCACCCCGCCAGAATCCGAAGACCCGGGTTGTATTCGTATTCGGAATTGGCGGAGAGGGTGGGATTTGAACCCACGATAGGGTTGCCCCTATAACGGTTTTCGAGACCGTCGCCTTCAACCGGGCTCGGCCACCTCTCCGATCGGTCCTCCGAATGGAGACGCGATGGCGGTCCCGACCGGATTCGAACCGGCGTTCTCGGCCTTGACAGGGCCGCGTGTTTGGCCAGGCTACACCACGGGACCGACGGCTGAGAAGTCTACCAGCACCGTGGCGGGACCCGGCCGAGCATGCTGAGGACGGGGAATTGAGGGGAGGCCTCCCTATAATCGGCGCTGTCGTGTCGGACGATCAGTCCCTGGTGCCAGACGCGGACGAACTAAGGAGCCGATTTGGCACTTTGGGCCGGGTCGCAATTTTCTTCACGCTCTCAGACAACGTTCTGCGAGCACTGGCTCGTGCCATGCAGCCGGCCAGGGCGACCAAGGGTTCAACCATCATTCGCCAGGGCGAATCCGGGGATGCCATGTACGTCATCGGCGAGGGGCGCTGCGAAGTAATGGTGGAGGATCCGCCCGGACATTCCGTTGTCATCGCCATCCTGGGTCCGGGTGACTTCTTCGGCGAGATGGCGCTGATCGCGGAGGAGCCTAGGACCGCAACCATCCGCGCCATCGAGGACTGCAACCTGCTGGTCCTCGACCGGGCCACGCTGTATACGACCCTTCCGGCCGACTCGGATGCGCTCCTGGAGCTCAACAAGTTGGTTGAGCAGCGTCGTGACAGCCTTCCCAATCTGATTTCTCGAGCCAAGCTTGTGGCGCCCTCCCAAACCGCGACGACGGTCGCCGTTTATTCACCCAAGGGAGGTGCGGGTCGGACCACAATCGCCGTCAACCTGGCCGCCGCGCTGGCCCGGGATCACCCCGGCGAGGTGCTTCTTGTGGACCTGGCGCTGCCCTACAACCACGCCGCTCTGATCTCATCGTTGGTCCCCACGGGCTGCCTGGCGTTGACCTCGCAGGTGCCCGACCATAGCTTCGAGGAAGTACTGCTCTCGTCCATCCTGCACCACCCCGCCGGCATGATGCTCTTGCCCGGCGTGCTCAAGCCGGAGCATGCCGATCTGATAAATCCAGAACTCATCGCCCGCGCTTCGGCCATCGTCGACAGCGCCTTTCGATACGTCATCTACGACCTCGGTGTGGTCCTCAGCGACAACACCCTGGCAGTACTGGAGCACTGCCGCAAGATCGTGCTCGTTGCCACCCCGGAGTTGTCCAGCCTCAAGGACATAACCGACCTCCTCAATATTTTCACGGACGTCCTCCACATCGTTCCGGGGCGCCTGATCACGGTCATGAACAACAAGATGCCCCGCCCGGTGGTGGATCGTGAGGACGTCGAGCGCACGTTGAAACTGGAGATCGTTCACGAATTCCAGTACGACGGCTCAAAACCCGACGAAGCCGCGGTGAAGGGCGAGATTCTCGTTCTGACCGACCCCCGCAGCGCCATCGCTCGCGGTACCGAGGTGCTGGCTCAGATCATCGGTGATCGCAAACCGAATCGTGTCCCCGCCGCCCGGCGGCTCCCGTTTCGGCGCAAGGTTTGAGCACGTTCGGCCCGTGATAGGATGGAATTCCGGTAGCCACCAGGAGGTATAAGCGCACCAATGATTGAACAGAGAAGTATCACCCTCACCCCGGACGCGGTTGGCCACCTGAAGGCGCTTTTGGCCGACGAGGTCAATCCGGAGGTGGGCTTGCGCATCTTCGTCAGCGGAGGGGGTTGTTCGGGCCTGCAATATGGCATGGCCCTCGACGACACCCGCCGCCCCGGTGACGACGTCGTCGAAATGGAAGGTGTCAAGATCCTGATTGATGACTACTCTGCTCCTTACCTTCGCGGTTCCGAGGTGGACTACGTCAACAGCCTGATGGGTGCGGGATTCACCGTTCACAATCCCAACGCAGTCAGTTCGTGTTCCTGCGGGACGTCGTTCAACGCTGGAGACGGCGAGGGCGAGGCCTGCGGCTGCAGCCACTGAGGAGAGAAGCGGATCGGGATGACCGTTTTGGGTCGTCCCTCTTCTTTTTCCGGCCTTGAGCTGGGAGCGCGTGCGGAGCCGGGTATTGGTGGCGATCGGGGTCACCACGCCGATGGCGGTATTGGCCGTGAACGGGGCCGCGTTCGTAATGCGCCACCTGGTCCAGTTCAGGGCCGGTATCGCCAGCGCGGCACTCATCAGCTCGCTGCTTCTCAACAGCGTGGTCGCCTTCGCGGTGATCCGCTTCGCCCAGCGCAACGTGCCCCTGCTCTACGCCGAGTACAAGCGCTGGGCGCTGGGCTTGGCGGTGGTGATCGTGGGTGGAACCTCGGGGGCTGCCGCATACCTAACCTACCTGGGTATGGACGACCCCAAGCGGCTGCCGGATCGCACCGCGATCTTTGCCTCGGTCCTGGCTCTGGGGGTGCCGTTCGCCGTCAACTACATCGCCCGCCGCTACGTGCGGCGACGGGAGTTGGATGGCCCCGCGCCGGACGGCGGTGGGGGTCGATCCCGGTCGGGACCGTCGGCCCCCAACCCGCGGGGCTCGGAGCAAGAATCGGCGGGGTAAAAAGAAGGAGGGTCTCCGCCGTCGGGCGGAGACCCTCTCATAGTCCGGGTTTGGCCGTCGGGCCTACATCATCCCCGGGTCCATGCCACCTGGCATGGGCGGAGCCTGCTTTTCGGGGATCTCGGTGATCACCGCCTCAGTGGTCAGCACCATGGCCGCAATCGAGGCTGCATTCTGCAGCGCCGAGCGCGTGACCTTGGCGGGATCGACGATGCCGTTCTTGAACATGTCCACGAAGCGGTCGTTGAGGGCGTCGTAGCCGCTGCCCGCCTTCGCCTTGCGAACCTCTTCGATGATGACCGAACCCTCTTTCCCGGCGTTGAAGGCGATCTGACGGATCGGCTCCTCCAGGGCCCGGCGCACGATGTTGACGCCGGTCCGCTGGTCACCTTCGAGGCCCAGCCCTGAGTCCAGGGACTTCTGCGCCTGCAGCAGCACGGTGCCGCCGCCGGACACGATTCCCTCTTCGACCGCGGCCTTGGTCGCGCTCAGCGCGTCCTCGATGCGGTGCTTCTTCTCCTTCTGCTCGACCTCGGTCGCCGCTCCGACCTTGATCACTGCCACGCCTCCGGCCAGCTTGGCCAGACGCTCCTGGAGCTTCTCGCGGTCGAAGTCGCTGGTGGTCTCCTCGACCTGCGCCTTGATCGACTTGATCCGAGCTTGGATCGCCTCGGTCTTGCCGGCGCCCTCGACGATGGTGGTGTTGTCCTTGTCGACGTGAACCCTGCGGGCTCGTCCCAGCTGCTCCAGCCGGGTCTGGTCCAGCTTCAGGCCCAGGTCCTCTGAGATCACGGTCCCACCGGTGAGGATGGCCATATCCTCCAGCATCGCCTTGCGTCGGTCTCCAAATCCGGGAGCCTTGACGGCCACGGCGGTGAAGGTCCCACGCAGCTTGTTGACGATGATGGTGGCCATCGCCTCGCCCTCGACGTCCTCGGCCACAATCAGCAGCGGGCGGCCCGCCTGGACCACCTTCTCCAAGACTGGAAGCAGATCCTGGACGGCGGAGATCTTGCGGTCGGTGACCAGCACGTAGGGATCGTCCAGTGACGCCTCCATGCGGTCTGGGTTGGTGACCATGTAGGGCGAGATGTAGCCGCGATCGAACTGCATGCCCTCGACGGTCTCGAGCTCGGTGCCCGTTCCCTGGCTGTCCTCGACCGTGATCACCCCGTCCTTGCCCACCTTGTCCATGGCATCGGCGATGAGCTCGCCGATCTTGTCGTCCTGAGACGAGATGGAGGCCACGTGGGCCACATCCTCGTGACCCTTGATGGGCACGGAGACCTTCTTGATCTCATCCACGACCTCGCTCACGGCGCGCTCGATGCCGATCTTGATCTGCATCGGGTTGGCACCTGCGGCGACGTTGCGAAAGCCCTCGTTGATCATCGTCTGCGCCAAGATGGTGGCGGTCGTGGTGCCGTCACCGGCGACGTCATTGGTCTTGGTCGCCACCTCCCGGAGCAGCTGGGCCCCGGTGTTCTCGGCCGGATCCTTGAGATCGATCTCGCGCACGATGGTGACTCCGTCGTTGGTCACCGTCGGCGCCCCGAACTTACGCTCCAAGACCACGTTGCGACCCTTTGGTCCCAGGGTGATCCGCACCGACTCGGCGACAATGTCGATGCCCCGCTTCAGGCCCTGGCGGGCCTCCACATCAAATTCGACCTTCTTTGCCATATATTTGCGGCAACCTCCTCGCTAACTCTTATTTCTTGGCCGGCTTCTTGCCGGCGCCTTCGATGATGGCGAGGATGTCCTTCTCGGACACGATCAGGTACTCGACCTCGTCCACCTTGTATTCGTTTCCCGCGTATTTGGCGTAGAGAACCCTGTCCCCCGCCTTGACCTCAATGGCCACCTTGTTCCCGTTGTCCAGGATCCGGCCCGGACCAACCGAAACCACCGTCGCCTCCTGCGGCTTCTCCTGCGCGGTGCCGGGGAGCACGATGCCGCTCTTGGTCACCTCTTCGCGCTCAACGGGCGTTAGAACCACCCGATCGCCCAAAGGCTTCAACTGCATACTTCCTTCCTCCAAATCTGAAGATCCTGATGGGGGCTCTCACCCTGGCCCGCGAATTGGCACTCGAAGGCTTCGAGTGCCAATCATAGCGAACTGCAGCCTCCGGCCGGTCAGATCCTCTGGGCCAGAATCGCCCGCGCTTGCTCGGCCTCCTCATCGGGCACGTAGAGGCGGCAATCATCGAAAACGGAGCCCGCAAAGACCCCCTCCGTACTGAAGTGTTGGGCGACCGGTCGAAGGCCGAGTGACTCCAGCACGGCGTGTGCCAGATCCACCTCCAGGCAGGCTCCGGTCAAGACCTCGGACCACCCCGCGGGTGGGGTGTAGCCCACCTACCAGCCCAGCCCGGGATTGGTTTGCACCAACCCCGTCGGGGGCGAATGCGCCGCCGCGGCCCCGATCATGGCGGCATTGTCGGTGCACAGCTTGATGGTCGGCACGGTGAGGCGGGCCCGGCTCCCCACGACCTCCGGCGCGCGCCGCCGCAGGAGGCTGTTGGCGGCCACGCCGCCGCAGACCACGACTTCCGGCACCGGGTGCCGCGAGAGCGCCAGCTGCAACTTGTCCAGCAGGGACTCCACCACCGAATGCTGAAACGAGGCCGCGAGGTCGGCGCGAGTCTGGTCTTCCAGCGCTGGAAGGCCTCCCAGGTCTCGAATCCGGTAGAGGAGGGCCGTCTTCAGCCCACTGAAACTGAATTCGAGGCCGGGCAGGGAAGGCCTGGGCAAGGGCTGGTCGCCAGCTCGGCCGCCGGCCGCCAGGCGGTCCACCAGCGCACCCCCCGGATAGCCCAGGCCGAGCATCCGAGCCGCCTTGTCGAACGCCTCCCCGGCGGCGTCGTCTCGGGTTCGGCCCAGGATCTGGAAAGAGCCGTGGGCGGGCATCAATACGAGGTCGGAATGGGCGCCACTGACGACCAGCGCGAGAAGTGGGGGCTCCAGGTCGGGACGGGTCAGGAAGGCCGCGTAGACGTGGCCCCAGAGGTGGTTGACGCCCACCACGGGCCGTTGCCAGGCCGCTCCCAGACCCTGCGCGACGCCCACCCCCACGAGCAGGCATCCGATCAGTCCGGGCCCCCGGGTGACCGCGATGCGCTCCAGGTCCGGGGGCCGCAGGGAGTTGTGCTCCATGACCTCACTGACTAGACCCGGTAGCTTCCGCAGGTGCTCTCTGGCCGCCAGTTCGGGCACCACCCCACCGTATTCGGCGTGCAGACCATCCTGCGAATGAATCAGGTTCTCGATGACGCGCCTGCCGTCCTCGACCAGAGCCACCGAACTCTCGTCACAAGAACTCTCCAGGGCGAGCGTAAGGCCTATGTCGAACCGGGCAGAAAGATGTCGCGGCGCAGTCCCCGGACGGGGGGGCGAATGCGCTCCAGATTCAGTTCGTAGGCCTGGCGAAATCGGGGCGAATAGAGGGAATCAGACCACATCACGATGGCGTCCTCGCCGTTGTCGGTGTAGTAACCCTTGCGCCGACCGATGACCTTGAACCCGAAACCCTCATAGAGGCGCTGGGCGTTGTCATTGGTGAGCCGGACCTCGAGCGTGATCCACTTGGCGCCCATCTCCGTGGCGCGCTGGACGAGGGCGGCGAAAACGATCCGTCCGTATCCCAAATGCTGCGTGTCATGGCGGACGCCGATGGTCGTGATGTGAGCCTCGTCGTACATCCGCCAGAGGCCGCCGTAGCCGACGATCTCCTCGGCCACCCCATCATCCGACCCGGACTCCCGGCGCAGGACCAGGTAGTAGGCGCTGTTCTTGGACGCCAACTCCCGGTAATACGCGCTGCGCGGCCAGGGCGTGGCGAAGATGCGGCTTTCGATCTCCTGCACGATGGGAACGTCGTCCTCGCCCATGGGCTCGACCGCAAGCTGGTCTCGGATTTGGACCATGTTTAGTTTCGGACCCTCCCGAACGCACTCAAGTAGTGGATCGGGACCTTATCATACGCGACCACCGGGGCCGATTGGACCAGCTTGGCAGCCGCCTCGGAGAAGCTGATCAGGCTCTCGGCCGGCAGCATCTGCAGCCCCCGCGACGAGAGCAGGCCGGCCGTGGCCTCATGCAGCCAGCCGCTGACGGGCCAGCAGGTCGGCAGCTCGCCGACCTCGTCGAGCGCTGGCTCGGCACCGGGGGCCAGGTTGTAGACCCGTCCCCGCCCCGCCTCGCCAACCGCGAGCACCGGCACCGGGGCGCGCGCCGCCTGGATCTCCAAGCTGCCCAGGTGCATCAGCGGCAGGCCCAGTCCGAGGGCCAGCCCGACGCCGAAGCTGACTCCACTGCGAACACCGGCGAAGGATCCGGGGCCGCTGGCCACGCAAACGGCGTCGAGCTGATCGAGCCCGGCCAGGGCCTTGACCCGGGCCGCCAGGTCATCACCCCGCCGCGCCGGCACCACCTCCTCCCTGCCTCCCTGGCCGGGGACCACCAGCGCCAGGGCGGAGAGCACCCCCGCAGTGTCGATCACCAGGACCACGATGACGGGGCCCCCTCCAACCGCAGCCGCCGCCGCCGCCGGCTCAAGGCCTCGATGGTTATCCTGATCGCCCCCTCAACCACCGCCCGGTCTCCCCATTCGACGATCGCCGCGCCCTCGTTGAGCAGGTCGTCAAGGCCGAGCTCGGCCAGCGACTCGCCCCCCCCGAGCCGATACAGATCGGCATGAGCGAGCTGTAGGCGGCCGGAGTAGATCCGGAGTAGCTGGAAAGTGGGGCTGGCGACCCAGGCGGTGCTGCCCAAGCCCCGCGCGAGTCCCCGCACGAAGGTCGTCTTGCCCGCTCCGAGCGGGCCGTCGATCAGGATCAGGTCCCCCCTCCCGAGGTGGGCCGAGAGGCGCTCGCCGGCCGCTTCTGTGGCGGCCGTGGAGGACGTGACCAGCTCAGGCAAAGTGGTCGTAGCCTCGTTTGGCGACCTCCACCTCGATGCCCCCCGGGCCCACCACCACGACCCGTCCATCGGCGGTCAACTCGCCCACCAGGTGAAGGCCGGACATTGCCGCTTCGGGGCCCACGCAGACCAACTCCACCTCCTCGCCGCTGCTGATGGCATCGAGCGCGGCCACGCCGGGTGCGAGCGGGACCGATCCCAAGTCCAGCCTGGCTCCCACCCCGGCCGCCGCCGCGAACTTGTCCAGCTCGCGCAGCAGTCCGTCGGAAATGTCTCCACAGCAGGCGCCGGCCTGGCAGAGCGCGGATCCCCGCGCCAGCTGCGGCAGGGGTCGCTCCCAGTCGACTCCCGCACCTCCCAGCGGACCGCTGACGCCGATTAGCCAACCCGGCTGGGCGGCGGCTCGGGCCAGCGGGCGATGGGCGGTCCGGCCCAGCAGGCTGAGGCTGAGGCTGCCGTCGTGGGGCGCCGCGGTTGTGTCCCCGCCCACCAACCTCAGGCCGACCTGGGCGGCCAGTTCCGACATCCCGGCATAGATTCCCAGTACAACCTGGTCGGGCCAGCGGCGCGGGATCGAGATCGACGCCAGGGCGTAGGTCGGTGCCGCCCCCTTGGCGGCCAGGTCTCCCAGGCTGAATGCCAGAGAACGCCAGCCGATGGCTTCTGGCTTCTGCCGACCGAGGTCGAAGTGAACCCCCTCGACGAAGGTGTCACAGCTCGCCACCGTGAATCCGCCGCCAACCTCCAACCAGCAGGCGGCGTCGTCCTCGCCGGCGGCGATGATCAGGTCCCCGCCCGCCGGCGCCGCGAACCCTCGCAGCTGCCGGAGCAGCTCGAGCTCACCTTGGGGCATGAAGTGTCCTCAGCAGGCCGGCAACCTGGGCGCCGGGATCTGGTCCGGACGAGATGGCGCGGATGACGCAGATGCGGTCCAGCCCGGCCTCCCTGACCAAGCCCAGGTTCTGCTCGTCGATGCCTCCGATGGCGAAAACTGGAACCTCGACGGTAGCCGCAATCGCCGCCACCCCGAGCGGGCCGATGACGGGCTTTTCGGGCTTGATGGGAGTTCCGAAAGTCGGACCGGCGCCGAGATAGTCAGCGCCCTGGGCGATGGCCTGGCGGGCTTCGGCAAGGGTCTGGACGGAAGCCCCGATGATCATTCCGGGCGGCGCGATGGCGCGGGCGGTGGCGACCCGCAGGTCCTCCTGCCCGAGGTGGACCCCCCCGGCACCTACGGCCATGGCGATGTCGAGGTGATCGTTGACCACCAGCAGCGCCCCGGCCGCGGCACAGGCCGCCTGAAGTCGCGTCGCGAGTTCGAAGAGCCGCCGCCGGTCGAGGGCCTTGTGGCGGAGCTGGACCAGCTGGACCCCTGCCCCAAGCCAGTTCCGGATAAGGGCCTCCAGCCGCGCCGGATCGTCATCGGGAGTGACGGCATAGAGGCGCGACGAACTCAGGATCAAGCGATCATCGGTGGCCATATCCACGACCGTATACTCACCCTTCAATTGCACATCAACCTTCTTGACCTGGCCATTGTCGCGCTGGCCGGGGCGGCGCTGTGGGACGGCGCCAGGCGAGGTTTCGTCCCGTACGCCTCGGAACTGGTGGCTCTGGGTGCCGGGCTGGGGGTCGCGTTCACCTTCTTTTCTCCCGTGGGCTCGACCCTGTCTCGAATTCCGGGCGTGCCCGCGGGCCTCACCACCTTCGGCGCCTTCCTGGCTTTGCTCCTGGTCTCCCACGCCCTCGTCCTGGCCCTCGCCCAGGCCGCCGCCGGCATGGTGTCGATCAGGCTCCGTCCTCATCTGCCCCCGGCGGCCCGGGGAGCCGCTGGCAGCCTGCCCGCGCTGGGCCTGGCTGCGATGGTACTGGCCGTGGTCCTGAGCGCGTTGGTCGTACTCCCCGAAGCCTCGGCGTCGGATCTGGTCTTCGGCTCCGCACTCGGTCGCCCGGTGGCCGCCGGCACCTCCTTTCTCCAGCCTCCGCTTCGCCAGTTGTTGGGCCAGGCCCGGCCTCAAGTGGGGAATATCCTTCAGGGCTCCCTGCCCGTCGATCCCGGCAGCAACGCCTTCTACAAGCTGCATTTTCCCAATAACCTGCACCTCGTCGTCGACCCCCCGGCCGAATCCACCATGCTGGCGCAGATGAACTCGGTCCGCCGCCAGGCCGGGTTGTCGGCACTGACCCTGCTCCCACAGCTGCAGTCGGTGGCGCGCCAGCACAGCCGAGACATGTACGTCCGCAATTACTTCTCGCACCTGACTCCCAACGGCCTGTCGCCCTACGATCGCCTGACCGCCGCCGGGGTGAGCTACGTCACCGCCGGAGAGAACATCGCCTTCGCGCCCAACGAGGCGCAGGCCTGGAGCCTGCTCATTCAGAGCCCAGACCACCGGGCCAACATCCTCGATCCGGACTTTCTGTGCGCCGGGGTGGGGGTCATCAAAGGGGCCGGTCGCTACGAGGAGATGTTCACCCAGGAGTTCACCGACTGCTGAAGGCTGGGGCTCCAACCTGACCGTGGGATCAGGAGAGGATCTGTAGCAGGCGCTCTCGGAGTTGGGCCGGAGCCTCACCCTCGCCGCAGGAGACACGAACCAGGCGCTTTAGGCTGGCGTGCCACTGATATTCGTCGGCGCAGTCGCGGCAGGCAGATAGATGCTGTTCCAAGTGGCGCAGATCGTCGTCATCCAACTCGCGGTCGACGAACTGCTCCAACCTTTGACGACAGTCCGGACAGTTCATTCTCTTATCCGCTCTCACCGTGGACGATACCCGATTCCTCTGCGTATTCCCAGAGTGATTTTTGCAGCGCCTGTCGGGCGCGATGCAATCGGGACATCACCGTACCGATGGGCACACCCATCACCTCGGCCGCATCCTTGTACGAAAAGCCTTCCACGTCAACCAGCAGGACGACCTCGCGGTGCAGCTCGGCCAGCTGTTCCACCGCCCTCACCACCTCGCTCGCCGCGAGCGAGTCGAGGACTTCGGACTCGGGCTTGGCGGTCTCATCTTTGAGGGTGTCGTAGAGTCCAAATTCGCCGTCGCCGTCGAGACTCACGTTCTCTCCCCGACGGCCCTTGAAGCGGTCCCAGAAGAGGTTGCGCATGATTGCGAAGAGCCAGGCCTTCATGTTGGTGCCGATGCGGTAACTGTGCTGATAGCGGAGCGCGCGAACGTAGGTGTCCTGAACCAGATCCTCGGCTTGGGCCGGATCCCGGGTCAGCCGCAGCGCGCCCCGGTAGAGGGTGTCCAAATACGAAATCGCTTCGGACGCAAAGTCGGCCGCGCCCTTGCTCTCGTTCGGTGCCTCAGCCACAGCGCCAAGTGTAGTCACCACCTTGGATGTAAAGGCTGGCCCGGCGGGTCTATTCCCGGTGGCGTCGCTCCACCCTGTCTCCGAGCGAGGTCAAAACCTCATAGGTGATGGTCTGGGACCAGCTCGCGACCAAATCTGCCCCCAGGTCGTCCCCGATTAGGGTGGCGACGTCGCCCGGCGCCACCTCGGGCAGGTCGGTGACGTCCACGGTCACCGAATCCATGCTGACGGCCCCGATCAGAGGCGCCACCTTGCCACCCAGTAAGACGTGACCTCGATTGGAACGCGACCGCAGCACCCCGTCCGCGTAACCGATGGCCAGGGTCGCCACCACCGACGGCCGGCTGGCCCTCCAGGTCCGTCCATATCCAACGCTGGCCCCTGCCGCCAGTGCTTGGACGCGGACCACCATGGCCCGAAGGCTTAGCGCGGGCCGAGCCTGAGGCCATTCGTAGCCGTAGAGCGCGATCCCGCACCGAACCGCGTCGTATCGGGCGAGCGGATGTTGGAGCGCCCCTGCCGAGTTGGCGGCGTGGCGCAGCCCGGGATCCAGGCCTCGCGCGGAGATAGCGCTCAGAGCGGAGTCGAATTGGGCCAGCTGGACGGCGGTGTATTCAGGATCCGACTCGGCGGCGGCGAGGTGGGTCATCACGCCGGCCAGCTGCAGGCGGGGCGAGGAGGCAATGGCGGCGGCCAGCAGGGTTGCCTGCTCGGGCGCGCAGCCAAGCCGACCCATGCCGCTGTCCACGTTGAGGTGCACCGGCAGGCGTCGCCCCAGGGCCGCGCCCGTCTCCAGCGCCCGCATCACCGGGAGACTGGAGCAGGCCACCGCGCAGCCAACCCGGGCTGCGTCCGCAGCCGCCCGATCAGCCAGGCCACCCACGATGAGGAGGCGCTCGGGAGGCAGTAAGCCGAGCAGGGCGGCCGCCTCCTCGGGGGTGGAGACGACCAGGCCGAAGGCTCCTCCCGCCAGCGCCGCCCGCGCCACCTGCGCCGCACCATGCCCGTATCCGGCCGCCTTGACCACCGCCAGGAGCCGCACGTCTTGGCCCAAAGAGGCGGCGATCAGGGCCACGTTCTCCCGGATACGGCCGAGGTCGACCTCGGCCCAGCGCTGGGCGCTCAGAGCCCTCCCTCCCGCAGGGTCGCCATGGCCCCGGGAATGAGCGGCAGCAAATCGGAGGCGAGCAGGCCCGAATCACCCTGGATGGCGGTGATCCGGCGGCCGACCGCGGCGTGGATGTAGACCCCGCTGGCGGCGGCGGTGAAGGGGTCCGAGCCCTGCGCGAGGAGGCCGGCGATGATTCCGGCCAGCACGTCGCCGGTGCCGCCGCTGGCCAGCGCTGGGACCTGGTGGGGATCCTCGCAGATGCGACCATCGGGCGCCGCAATGATGGTTCGGGCGCCCTTTAGCACGACCACCGCCCCCCACTCTGCCGCCGCCTGGGCGGCCGCCTGTCGCCGATCGAGCCCAACCTCCGAGATCGACCGCCGCACCAGCCGCGCCATCTCTCCGGGATGGGGGGTTAGGACCCGCCCCGGGCCCAAGCGCGACAGGATCCGGCGATGGTCAGCCATGGCGTTGAGGGCGTCGGCATCGAGCACCAGCGGGACCTGGGCATGGCTGACCAGGTCCACCACCAGCCGCCAGGTGGACGTATCCCGCCCCAGTCCGGGACCGATGACGGCGGCCGAACTGGCGTTGACCACACGCAGGATGTGATCCAGGGCGCTGTGGCCCACCGCCCCCGGCGCCACTTCGGCGACCGGGGTGGCCATGACCTCGGTGCACTTCACGGCCAGCACCGGATAGATGGACTGCGCGACCAGCAATCTCACCATTCCGGCCCCGGCTCGGGCGGCGGCGGTGGCGCAGAGGTAGGCGGCGCCGGTCAGCCCGAGGCTACCGGCCAGGGCCACCACGGTCCCAAAGCTACCCTTGTGAGCGTCAACCGGGCGGACCGGAAGCGACACCGCGGATGGCACGGGGAGCAGGGGTGCCCACTGGTCGGACACCTCCAGGAGGGCGGTGGCGACCGCTATGCCGCCGGCGTGCGTGATGCTGATTTCAATCTGGGCGCCCTTGGAGTAGCCCAACAATCGCACCTGGGGTGCCCCACCCTCGCCTGGCAGCACCTCTATTTTCCGGCGCGGGAAGGAGATGGTGGTCCCGTGAAAACACTTGATCACGGCCTCCTTGGCCGCCCATCGCCCGGCCAGTCGCTCGGCGCGACCATCGCAATAGGCCAGCTCCGCCGCGGTGAAGGCCTTGTCCAGGAAGCGCCTTCCGGAGCGGGCCACGGCCAGCTCCAAGCGTGCGACCGAAACGGTGTCGACTCCGAGCCTGCGCATCATCGGATCTTAGGCCCCGCCAGCCGCACTCCGGGCGCTGACCGAGGGTCCTATTCGACCGTGACCGACTTGGCCAGGTTTCGGGGCTGATCGACGTCACGGCCTAGTTCAAGGGCCATGTGGTAGGCGAAGAGCTGCAGGCCGACGGTGGTCAGGACGGCCGAGCAGGCCTCGTCGGCGGCGGGGATTTCGAGGATGTCGCTGGCCACGCCCAAGAGCGAATCGTCACCCTCGGACACGATCGCCAGCACCGGCGCGTCGCGGGCCCTGACCTCGTGGACGTTGGAGATCATCTTGGCCTTGGTCGAGCTCTCGGTGCAGATGGCAATGACGGGGAAGTCCGCATCCAGGAGGGCGATGGGACCGTGCTTCAACTCCCCTCCGCTGCTGCCCTCGGCGTGCAGGTAGCTGATCTCCTTCAGCTTCAGCGCACCCTCCAGCGCAACGGCGTGGTTGATGCCTCGGCCTATGAACATGAAATTCCGGTACCGCGAATAGGCGTGCGCCAGGCGGGCGATCTGTGGCTCCCGGCTGAGCAGGACGCGAAGCAGATCGGGCAGCGTGTGGAGGGAGCGAGCAATCTCCTGTCGCCTCTCCAGCGACACCCGCCGGTGGGCGATGGCCAGCCGTAGAGCCAGCACGTACTCGCAGATGAGGTGGGCGACGAAGGTCTTGGTGGAGGCGACGCCGACCTCGGGTCCAGCGTTCAGGTATAGGGCCCCATCGGCATCTCGAGCCGCACTGGAAGCCACCACGTTGGTGATTGCCATCACCACCGAGCCGCGGTCGCGCGCCTGTCGAAGCCCCACCAGGCTGTCGGCGGTCTCGCCCGACTGGGTCATGACCACGGTCAGCGTATCCGCCCCGAAGGTGGGACGCCGGTATCTGAATTCGGATGCATCCTGGGCCCGGCTGGGGATTCCGGCCCAGTCCTCGATCACGTGCTCGCCAACCATGGCGGCGTGCAACGAAGTACCCATGCCCAGCAAACGCACCTCTTTGAATCGGCGCAGCTGCTCGTCGTCGAGGTTGAATTCGCCCAGGTTCACGGAGCCATCGTTGTCGAGCCGACCCCGGAGGGCGTTGGCGGCGGCTTCCGGCGTCTCGTGAATCTCCTTCAACATGAAATGGGCGAACCCACCCCGCTCGGCCTGGCTAACGTCCCAATCGACGTGGATGATCTTGGACTCCACCGGGGCTCCGTCAAGGCTGGTCAAGGTGGGTCCGAGCGGCGTGATCGCCGCCATTTCACCCTCGCCCAGAATGAGCACCTTCTTGGTGAAGGGCAAGATCGCGGTGATGTCCGAGGCGACAAACCATTCCCCTTCGCCCAGGCCGACCACCAGCGGCGCGTTGAGGCGGGCCCCCACCAGCAGCTCTGGGTCGTCGGAGCAAAACATGGCAAGCGCGTAGGCGCCACGAAGACGGTGCAGGGCCTGCCGCACGGCGAGCAGAAAGTCGCCCTTGTAATACTTCTCAATCAGGTGTGGTACGACCTCGCTGTCGGTTTCCGACGCGAAGTGGTGGCCCTCGCCCTCCAGCTCCGCCCGAAGTTCGGAGAAGTTCTCGATGATCCCGTTGTGGGCCACCGATATGCGCCCCTGGCAGTCGGTGTGAGGATGGGCGTTGGGGGTCGTCGGGCGCCCGTGCGTAGCCCATCTGGTGTGCCCGATTCCGAGCCTACCCGGGGGCATGTTGCCGTTCAGGCTCTCCACCAGAGAAGCCACCTTGTCGGCGGTCTTGGTGATCGAGGTCGCCTCCCGGCGTGATTCCAGCACCGCCAGCCCGGCCGAGTCGTAACCCCGGTACTCGAGGCGCTGGAGGCCGTTGATGAGAATGGGGGCCGCCTCGCGCTCACCGAGATAGCCGATGATTCCGCACATAGAGGCCTCCTGGTGCAGCGGCGGGGGACGTCTGCTGGAACGCCCACTCCGGTACGCGGGTTACGCGCCGATCGATCACGCGAGTCGCCGAAACGTGGTGATACCCGGCCTATGGCGCCGAGGCCGACGATCTGGACAACGGCGCCCGGGCCGGGCTGATTCCATCTGGAGCGATGGGCAGCGAGAGCGCCGTTCGTTCCAGGCCGGAACTCAACCTCCCGGTGAGGTCCCGGCCCCCGGGGAGGGTGAAGCCGCCGGCTGGCAGGTGAATGCCTGGGAGACGGTGACCGCGATCTTGACCGAGGTGGGATCAGCCTTGAGGGCCGGGTCGCCGGTGGAGACGGCCCGGGTGACCGTGGTTCCGCTGCTGAGGCCGGTCAGGTCGACCGGCGCCAGCGTGATCACGGTCAGGGCGCTTACCTGCTTTGCGGGCCCGGTCACCTGAACGATGGGGGTGGGCTGAATCACGACCGCCGCGAGCTGGTAGCCGCAGGCCAACGAGCCGGTGGTCGACACGCGCAGCGGAACGGGACTGCTCTCGGTCCCGCCCAAGGTCCGGATGTGAACACCGACGTTGGCGTGATTGACCGTGGGCAGGGGATAGTTGGCCAGCGAGGAGAAATCGAGGGGCCGCCCGTTCTGCTCGAAATGAACGGGATAGTTGTTGCTGTCCACGGTCGCATTGGGGCCGATGCTGTTGGTGTATAAGACGTATGCGTCGAGCCCCTTGAGAAAGCTCGCCGGCGCGGTGACCTGGACCTGGCAGACGGCGAGGGTGTCGCCGCAGACCGCAAACGTGTGCTCGGTGTCGACCGAAACGCCGGCCGACAAGTTGGGGATGCGGATATCCACCGCGAAGCGTGCGGTCATCAGGTGCTCCACAGTGAGCGAAAGCTGGAGGGTATCCGATTGCAGCGTCACCCCCGGCACCAGCACCTTGGGGCTGACCGAGACGGTGTTGCTGCCGACCTTGAGGTGGGCGAGGTTCGGCGTCACCACGATGCTTCCCGCGACCAGGTTGGCGATCGCGTCCTTCACCCCCAGCACCGGCACCGCCACGCTCGGGGGAGGGTTGACCAGGACCAGATCGGAGGGCAGGCCCGATCCGGCGTAGTTGATCTTGACCCGCGCCGAGCTGAGCGTGAGTGGGTTTTCGGAGAAGGCCACCGCGCCCAACAGGCCCAGGGAGAGCACCAGGGCGAGCAGCTTCAACCTCCAATTGGTGACGATCCAGCTCACGCCCCACCCCTCATGACTTGGGTCCAGTCAGCCGCCAGCCGAGCCGGTGGCCGGGGCCGTGCGTACGTTCCGGCTTGCTTTTCAGCCCCCCCGACAGCCGGCGGCGGAGTCCTTCGGCGTCGAGGTTTCGGACCAGGTTTCCGTTTTCGACCACCGAGATGGCGCCCGTCTCCTCCGAGACCACCACCACCAGCGCATCCGAGGCCAGCGAGAGTCCGATCGCAGCGCGGTGCCGGGTGCCCAGCCGCTCTCGGACCGAGCCCTCTTCAGGCAGCGGCAAGAGGCAACCGGCGGCCAACACCATGCTGCCGCGGATGATCACGGCGCCGTCATGAAGGGGGGAGTTGGGAAAGAAGATGCTCTGCAGCAATTCGGAACTGATCTCCCCACCCACCCGGACTCCGGTGGCGGCATAGTCCTCCAGCCCCACCTCCCGTTCAAACGCCAAGAGCGCTCCCGTGCGGCGTGCCGACATCCTCTCCAGGGCGCGGATCGAATCGTCGACCGCACGTTTGAAGACCCGCGGGTTGAATCCGGAGAGGGGGCGACCCAGGTGCCCGATGCGCCCGACCTGATCGAGGATTCGCCGCAGCTCGGGCTGGAACAGGACCATGATCGCGATCACGATGAAGGGCGCGGCGTTGGTGAAGAGCCAGCCCAGGAGGATCAGGTGGAGTTCGTTGGCAAAGACCCCCAGCATCACCAACAGGACCAGACCCACGATCAGCTGGGTGGCCTGAGTGCCTCGAACCAGGCGCAGCAGCTGGTAGAAAATCGCGGCCACTATGATCACGTCCACGAGTTCGACCGGCCCCACGCGGCCGACCAGACCCGCTGCCTGATGGAGCGCGCTAGTGATGGAGGGCATGGCTAGAAGACCGACGCCATCAGCGCCATCTGCGCCCAGAGTCGATTCTCGGCCTGATCGAAGACCAGGGAGGCGGGCCCGTCGATGACTGCGGCCGATACCTCCTCCCCACGGTGGGCCGGGAGACAGTGCATGAAGCGGGCGGCGGGGGCCATGCCCATGAGCGCCTCATTGACCTGATATTCGCGGAACTGATCCCGGCGCGCGTGTGCTTCTGACTCCATCCCCATCGAGGTCCATACGTCGGTGTAGACAATGGCTGCGTTCCTGACCGCCTCCAGATCGCCGCTGACGGTGACCCCTGCCGACCGTTGCAGGACCTCGGCGGGAGGGCGATAGGCGGCTGGAGAGATTACGGTCAGGTTGAAGCCGAGCAAGGTGGCCGCCTCGATCAGCGAATAGACCACATTGTTGCCGTCCCCGACAAAGGCCACCTTGACGGTTTCGTCCAGCCGCCCCAGGTTCTCGTAGATGGTCAGCAGATCGGCCAGGACCTGGCAGGGATGGCTCTGATCGGTCAGCGCGTTGACGACCGGCTTTTGCGAAAACTGGGCCAACTCGGCCATGTCCTGATGGCGGTTGAGGCGGGCCACGATTCCATCCACGTATCGATCCAGCACCCGGGCCACGTCGGCCGCCGTCTCCCGGCGACCCAACTGAATCTCGGAATCGCTGAGCGAGACGCAATCGCCGCCCAGGCGCTGGACGCCAACCTGGAAGCTGACTCGCGTGCGCATGGAGGGCTTCTGGAAGAGCATGGCCACGGTGCGGCCGGCTAGCGGCCGCTCCTGCCAGCGACCGGCCTTGATCTCACCGGCAAGGTCAACCAGCCCGCGCAACTGCGCAGGCTCCAGATCCGAAATATCGAGGAAGTCCGCTCCCCGGAGTCGATCGACTGAAGCTGCGACCAAGGGACCCAACATACCCTCAACGGAGCAGCAACAGAAACAGGATCAGAAAATAGGTCAAAGGCCACCGCCGGCGCCGCCTATTCGTATTCGACTCGCACCAGCGTGAGGCCACACGCGGGGGCCGGTTTGGGACTCCGGGAGCGGTCCCTGGCCTCCAGGATTTCGGCCATCCAGGTGGCCGGTCGACGGCCCAGCCCCACCTCGGTCAGTCCACCCGCCAAGCCCCGCGCCAAGCCACGCAGAAAGCCCTGCCCGACCAGTGTCAGGTCGACCCGGTCGCCCGATCGCTCGATGCCGGCGGACGCCATTTCGCGGATGCGGTTCTGGTCCGGCCCGGTGGCCGAGCAGAACGTGGTCCAGTCGTGAACGCCGATCAGGGGCAGTGCCGCGCGGGCCATGGATTGATCGTCGAGCGGGCCCCGGACGTGGAAGACGCGGGCCCGATCCAGCACCGGCCGGGCCCTTCGGTCGAGCCAGCTGTAGCGGTAGACACGGCGCCGCGCCGAGTAGCGGGAATGAAAAAATTGGCTCACCGCTCTGGCCTCGAGCACGACCACGTCGGTCGGCAGGAGCGCGTTCAGGCCAGACATGAGCCGACTCGGAGGCAGCGAGCCCGAGTAGCGGAAATTGATCACCTGGCCCTCGGCGTGCGCGCCCGCATCCGTTCGACCGGCCGGGATCAGCGGTGGGTCCTGGCCGGTCAGTCGATGCAGCGCCAGGGCCACCTCGTCCTCGACGGTGGGACGCTGTGGCTGCCGCTGCCAACCGTGGAAGCGCTGCCCGTCGTACTCCAGGAGAAGCCGAACGTTGATTCCGGGGCCGTCCTCCACCGCGTCACCGCCCGGAGGTCCAGACGTCATGGCGTTCCTCGCCGCGCCGGGCTGCCCGGGGCTAGCGCTTGGTGTACTGGGGCGCCTTCCGGGCCCGCTTCAGGCCGTACTTCTTGCGCTCCTTCTCTCGTGAATCGCGCGTCAGGAGACCTGACTTTTTTAGCACCGGCCGCAACTCCGGATCGAAGGTTTCAAGGGCTCGGGCCAAGCCGTGGGCGATGGCACCAGCCTGCCCCGAAACCCCGCCTCCCTTGACCCTCACGCTGACGTCAAAGCGGCGCAGACAATCGGTGACTCGAAGGGGGTGCAGAACCTCCATCTCCAGGGTGCGCTGGCCCAGATAGGCCAGAGGTGACTTCTCATTGATGAGCACGCGCCCCTCCCCGGGCAGCAGCCGAACCCGCGCCACGGCCGTCTTGCGCCGCCCCAGGCCGCGAATGATGTTGTCAGGCAATTTGTATGTCCCCCTTCTCGTTGAAGGTGATCGGCCGGGGCTTTTGGGCTGCGTGCTCGTGCTCGGCGCCCGCGTAGACGCGCAGGCACTTCAGTTGGCTGGCCCCGAGGGTGTTGTTGGGCAGCATGCCGCGTACGGCGTTGGTCAGCGGGAAGGTCGGATCCTTCTCCAGCTGCTGGCGCAAGGTCCGTGTGCGCAGGCCGCCCGGGTATCCCGAGTAGCGCGAATACACCTTGCCATCCATCTTGCCGCCCGTTGCCACGAGGCGAGCCGAATTCACCACCACCACGTGGTCGCCCATGTTCTGGTGGAGGCTGTAGGTCGGCTTGTGCTTTCCCTTCAGGATCTTGGCCACGCACGAGGCCAGACGCCCCAGCGCGACGCCGGTGGCGTCAACCAAATACCAGTCCGCCGATTCCAGATCGGGAGCCTTCGGGGTCCAAGTCTTCTGTTTGGCCATGATCTTTTAGTCCACCAGCTCGATGACGACCATGGGGGCGGCATCGCCCAACCTGGGTCCCTTGTGGATGATGCGAGTGTAGCCGCCCGGTCGCTCGGCGAAGCGGGGCAGGAGGATGTTGAAGAGACGGTTCAGCACCTCTGGCTTGGACACGTCCTGGGCGACAGCGCGTCGAGCCGCGATGTCGTTGTCCTTGGCCATGGTCATCAGGCGCTCCACCCAGCGTCGCAGCTCCTTGGCCTTGGCCTCGGTGGTGGTGATCCGGCCCGACTCCAAAAAGGACGTGCAGAGGTTGCGCATCAGCGCTTTGCGGGCGTTGGTATCCCGATTGAATCGGCGGCCGCTCTTTTGGTGCCTCATCGTCTAGCGGAAGACGCTGTCCATCTGTTCGGGCGCCACGATGCCCTTCTCGACGAGCTTCTCCTTGATCTCGTCGAGCGACTTGCGTCCGAAGTTTCGCAGCCCCAGCAGCTCGTCCTCTTTCCTCTCCAGAAGTTGCCCCACCGAGGAGATGTCGTTGGCCTTGAGACAGTTGAAGGCGCGCACCGAGAGGTCCAACTCTTCGATCGGGGTCTCATTGGACCGCCCCGCTCCGGCCGCCTTGCTGCTCTCGGCCGCAGCGCTGCTCTGGATCGCATCGCCGAAGCGAACAAACAGGTCCAGATGCTGGGTGAAGAGCGCGGCTGCGTTGCTCACCGCTTGCTCGGCGGTCAAGGTGGCGTCGGTCCACACCTCGAGAATGAGTCGTTCATAGTCGGTCGACTGGCCCACGCGGGTCTTTTCGACGCGGAAGTTGGACCGGTGGACGGGCGAGAAGATGGCATCGATCGGAATCACCCCGATCGGCTGGCCTTCGCGCTTGTTCTTGTCCGCCGGAACGTATCCCTTACCCCGATCGACGTTAAGCTCCATCCGCAGGTGGCCCTTGTCGGCCAGGGTGCAGATGTAGAGGTCGGGATTGACCACCTCGATGTCGCTACTGGTCTTAATGTCCCCGGCGTGCACCTCGGCGGGGCCCTTCACGTCCAGGAGAATCGTCACCGGGTCCTCGGTGTAGCTCTTCAGATTCAGCTGTTTCAAGTTGAGAATCAGCTCGGTGACATCCTCTTTGACGTGGGGCACCGAAGTGAACTCGTGCGCCACCCCGTCGATCTGGATCGATGTCACCGCCGCTCCCCAGAGTGAGGAGAGGAGGACTCGGCGCAGGGTGTTCCCCAGCGTGGTCCCGAATCCGGGGTCGAGGGGCTCGATCTCGAAGCGCCCATAGCTGTCGCCGCCCTCCGCGGCTTCAACCTTGCGAACCGAGGGTTCGATCAAACTTTGAGTGTCAATTGCCAAGGGAAACGGATACCTCCTTATCGGGAGTAGAACTCGACGATCAGGTGCTCTTCGACCCCGGTCTCCATCTCCTGCCGCTCGGGCAGTGACAGCACCTTGCCAGATTTGTCTCCCTCGTTGAACGCCAACCAGGCCGGAATCGTCCGCATCTTTGAGGATTCCAGTGACACCGTCGCGACGGTGTCGTCCTGGTCGCGCACCTTGACCACGTCGCCGACCTTCACCTGGAAGGCGGGGATGTTGACCGTGCGCCCGTTGACCTCGAAATGACGGTGGGACACGAGTTGACGCGCCTGCTTGCGTGATGCACCCATGCCGAGTCGATAGATGACGTTGTCCAGGCGCAACTCCAGATGGCGAAGCAGATTGGTTCCGGTCACACCCGGTTCGCTGGCCGCCTTCTCGAAGTAGGACCGGAATTGCTTCTCCAGCAGTCCGTAGGTACGCCGTGCCTTCTGCTTGGCGCGCAACTGAAGCCCGTAGTCCGAGGTCTTGCGCCGCCGCGCCTGCCCGTGCTGTCCGGGCGGAACCGCTCGCCGTTCCATCGCACACTTGGGCGTGTAGCAGCGCTCGCCCTTGAGGTACAGCTTCGCCCCCTCGCGCCGACAAAATCGGCACACAGGGCCGTGGTAATTAGCCAACTTGGATCTCCGTCTCCTCTTCTTTGGGGCTCATATTCAAGATCAGACGCGCCGGCGCTTGGGAGGCCGACAGCCGTTGTGCGGGATCGGGGTCACATCGGTGATGGCGGTCACCTCCAGACCCACCGACTGCAGCGCCCGGATGGCCGATTCCCGGCCCGATCCAGGGCCGCGCACGTACACCTCTACCGAGCGCATGCCGTGCTCCATGGCGCGTCGAGCGGCACTTTCGGCCGTGACCTGGGCCGCATAGGGAGTGGATTTTCGACTCCCCTTGAAACCCTGAGCCCCCGCCGAACCCCACGACACGACGTTGCCGGCGGGGTCGGTGATCGAAATAATCGTGTTGTTGAACGTGCTCTGGACGTGTGCACGTCCGATCACAACGTTCTTCCGTTCGCGGCGCCGGGTGCGAACCGCCTTCTTCTTCTTGGCCACCTAGCTCCCCTACTTGGTCTTCTTCTTCTTACCGGCGACGGCCCGCTTTGGCCCACGCCGAGCCCGGGCATTGGTTCGCGTTCGCTGTCCGCGTACGGGCAGCCCGCGACGATGGCGTAGGCCCCGATAGGTCCCGCTTTCGGTCAGGCGCTTGATGTTCATCGCCACCTCGCGCCGCAGGTCGCCCTCGACCACGATCTCCTTGTCGGTGGAGAGGCGTTCGATGACCTGGCGCAGGCGCGACACCTCCTCGTCGCTGAGGTCGCGGACCTTGGTGTCCACGCTCACATTAGCCATCCGCAGCAGCTTCTGAGCCGTGGTCCGGCCAATTCCGTGGATGTAGGTGAGAGAGATCACCACCCGCTTGTCGCGAGGAATGTCAATCCCTGCCAATCGCGCCATCTCTGGACTCCCTTCTCCCTATCCCTGCCGCTGCTTGTGCTTGGGGTTGCTGCACAACACCCGGATCACGCCTTCACGCTTGATCACCTTGCACTTGGGGCAGATTTTCTTAACGCTGGGTCTAACTTTCATCTTTTAACTTCTCTGATTCGGCCCCGACTCCGGTCGGTCGCCGCCAGTTCCACCGACACCTTGTCGCCAGCTACGAGCCGGACGAATCGGGTGCCCAGGCGATCGGCAACGTGAGCCAGAACCTTGGTTCCATTTTCGAGCTCGACCCGGAAAATCCCGTTGGGCAGAGGCTCCAAAACCCGCCCCTCAACCATTTCGACGGGCTGAGGCACGAAAAGCGATTGTAACTCAAAACGCCGCCTATTCGTTCCGGCCGTAACGGGTCGACGTCAGTACGCGGGGGCCCGCGGCGGTGATCGCCACGGTGTGCTCGGCGTAGGCCGAGTAGAGACCGTCCGCGGTGCAAACCGTCCAGCCGTCGGGCTTGACATACACCTCAGGTGAGCCCTGGTTGATCATCGGCTCGATGGCCAGCACCATGCCCGGCTTCAACTCGGGCCCGGTGCCGGCTCGACCGAAATTGGGCACCTGGGGGTCCTCGTGCATGTGGCGCCCGATACCGTGGCCGACAAACTGGCGGATGACTCCGAACCCAGCCTTCTCGGCGTGGGCCTGGACGACCGCCGAGATATCACCGATGCGGCCATGCGGCTGCGCCTGATCCACGGCCCGCTCCAGGCACTCGCGGGTGGTTCGCACCAGACGTGCCGCCTCGGGCGGGACCTTGCCGACCATCACCGTGGTGCCCATGTCCGCCCAGAAGCCATCCAGCACCAGGCCCAGGTCGAGGCTGACGAGGTCGCCATCCTCCACCCGCCGGGAGCCCGGAATGCCGTGCACCGCCTCATCGTTGACCGATATGCAGATCGACTTGGGAAAGCCGTTGTAGCCCAAAAAGCCGGGTCGGGCGCCCAGCGCCCGGATGGCGGCATCACCGATCCGGTCCAACTCGTCGGTCCGCACTCCCGGCCGGCAGTTGTCGACCAGTTTGTCGGTGACGCTCTCCAGCGCGGCGCCGGCCCGGGCCATCATCTCGATCTCGTACTCGGTCTTGAGATTGATCACACCGGCGCCCCGATGCTGCTCAAGATCGCGTCCTGGACCTCACCTACGCCGACCGTGCCATCCACCTCGACGACCAGATTCGCACTCCGATAGTGTGCGAGGACGGGGACGGTCTGGGCCTGATAGACCTCGATCCGGCGCCGGGCCGTCTCCGGCAGATCGTCTTCGCGCTGCTGCAGGGGACTGCCGTCCACATCGCAGATCCGGTCCTGCCGGGGGGGCGCCGTGTCCAGGTTGTAGACCCGCCGACAGTTGGGACAGGTGAGACGGCCGGACAGACGCTCAACCAGCACCGAGTCCGGCACCTGGAGGTGGATCACGCGATCCACCCGCCTTCCCAGCGCGGCCATCAAACGGTCCAGCGCCTGAGCCTGAGCCACCGTGCGCGGAAAACCATCCAAGAGCGAACCGTGGCGGCAATCGTCCTGGCGAAGGCGATGTTCCAGGATGGCGATGGTGGTCTGGTCGGGCACCAGCTCGCCCGACCTCATGATCCGTTCCACCTCGCGACCGCGCTCGCTGCCGCTCGCCACTTCATCGCGAAACATGTCCCCGGTGGACAGTTGAGGGATCTCAAAGTGGGCGGAGAGCAACTGGGCCTGGGTCCCCTTGCCCGATCCGGGCGCACCGAACAGGATCAGGTTGACCACGGCTAACGGATGAACCCCCGATACTGCCGCATCACCAGCTGCGTCTCGAGCTGTTTCATGGTATCGAGCGCAACCCCGACCACGATCAGGAGCGCGGTCCCACCAAGGTACATCTGGGTGGTCGGGATGGTCGACACCTTGGACGCCAGAATCGGCAGCAGCACCGTGATCACGCCCAGAAATATGGCGCCCGCGAAGGTGATGCGATTCATCACCGCGCCCAGGTAGTCGGCGGTGGGCCGACCCGGTCGAATGCCGGGGATGAAGCTGGAGTAGCGGCGCAGGTTGTCAGCCACGTCAGATACGTCAAAGGTCACCGCCGTATAGAAGTAGGTGAAGCCGAAGATGAAACCGAAGTAGATCAGGTTGTAGGCGATGGTGGTGGCCAGGTTGGGGCCGTTGGGGGTGAAGTTGCTCGCGATCCAGGTGGCCGCATGGTAATACCAGGAACTGGTGGGGGCGCCCTTGAAGTAGCTCGAAATGATGACCGGGAAGGTCATGATCGAGATCGCAAAGATGATTGGGATCACCCCCGCCTGGTTGACGCGCAAGGGCAGAAAGGACTGCCGGCCCTGGACGGTGCGGCCGCCGGTCAGCCGCTGCGCCGACTGGATGGGTATCTTGCGCACCGCCTGCTGAACCTCGATCACGAAGGCGATGGCGATGATTGCGATCGCGACCAGGGCGATGATGGGGAGGTAGCCGGCGATGCCGCTCCCGCTCTGTGAGGCCACCGCCGAGTAGATGGTGGACGGGGCCCGGCCGATGATGCCGGCAAAGATGATGAGCGAGATCCCGTTGCCGATTCCGTACTCGGTGATGAGTTCACCAAACCACATCAACAAGACCGTGCCGCCGGTCATGGTGAGCATGATGGCCAGGCGCTGGAACCAATCCATGTTGGCCGAGAGGATGGGCGAGTTGGTGGGTTCGTTTTGGAACAGGATGGTGATGCCGTAGGACTGAGCGATGGCGAGCGCGACGGTGAGGTAGCGGGTGTAGCGGGTAATCCGCCGCCGCCCGGCCTCGCCCTCCTTGGAGATCTCCTTGATGCGCTCTGAGACCACCGTCATGAGCTGCATGATGATGCTGGCATTGATGTACGGATTGACCCCCATGGCGACGACGCTGAAGGACGAGAGTCCGCCGCCTGAGAAGAGGTCCAGAAGCCCGAGCAGGGCCTGGCCGCTGAAGAGATTGGAGAGCGCCGCCGCATTCGCACCCGGGATGGAGATGTTGGCAAAGAGCCGGAAGGCCACCAGAATGCCGCCGGTGAAGATGAGCTTGTTGCGTAGCTCGGGTAGCCGCAACGCGCTGTAGACGGCCTCCAGGAGGTTCAATCCGGGCCCTGAGTCCCGCTACTCCGACGAGGGAGTTTCGGCTTCCCCGGTGGCCGCGGCCACCTCGATTTCCGGGCCCACCGGCACCGGCGAGCCGACCAGGCTGAGCGTTCCTCCGGCTGCCTCAATCGCGGTTCTGGCCCGCTCGCTGGCGGCACTGGCCACGATCTCGAGCCGACGCCGCAGCCGGCCCGTGCCCAGCACTTTCACCTGCTCGCCCGACTTGGCCAAGCCGGCCTCGTAGAAGGAGTTCAGATCGACGCTGGCACCGTCTTCGAAGCGGTTCAACTTGGTCAGGTTCACGACCGCGTAGTACTTCTTGAAGGGATTCTTGAAACCGCCCAGCTTGGGTAGCCGCTGGGCCAAAGGCATCTGGCCTCCCTCGAAACCGACGCGGAATCCTTCGCCGCGCGCGTTCTGACCCTTCTGGCCTCGCCCCGACGTCTTGCCCCGGCCGGAACCGGTGCCCCGCCCGATGCGCTGCACCCGGTGCCGGGCACCCTCAGGCGAGCGAAGTTCGTGTAGTTTCACTTTGGTCAGCGTCCTCTCATGTGCTTCTTGTTGGACCGGGTGCGGGGGATCTTGTAGCGAGCCCGCTGGTCCCTGATCCAGGCCTGTCCGTCCACCGCCACCAAGAACGAAACCTTAGCCAACATACCGCGCACGGCGTCGGTGTCGGGCAGTTCGCGGGACTGATTCAACTTGCGGAAACCAAGCGAGGCGATGGTCGCCTTCATATCCCGGGAGTACCCGATGGCGCTCTTCTTCCAGGTCGCCCGAATCACTGCTTCGCTCACACCTCCACCGCCGACGACTCGTCGGGAGCCTTCGCAGCGGCGCGATGAGCGAAGGCCAGCCGGCGGCCGACGATGTCCTCGATCTGCTTGCCACGCAGGTCGGCAATCTCCTGCGCCGTGCGCAGCGACTGCAGGGCGTTCATGGTCGCCCGAACCGTATTGATCGGGTTGTTTGTACCCAGCGACTTGGTCAGGATGTCCTTGATCCCGGACAGCTCGATCACCGCCCGCATGGCTCCGCCCGAGATGACTCCCGTTCCGGGGGCGGCGGGCTTGAGCAGAATCTTGGCCGCTCCCCACTTGAAGTTGACCTCGTGGGGGATGGTGGTCCCGACCATGGGCACGGTGATCATGTTGCGCTTGGCAATCTCAACGCCCTTACGAATGGCCTCCGCCACCTCGCGAGCCTTGCCCAGGCCGGCGCCCACGCGCCCCCGGCCGTCGCCGACCACGATCAGCGCCGAAAATGAAAACTTGCGGCCACCCTTGACCACCTTGGCCACCCGGTTCAGTGAAACCACCCGCTCGGCAATGTCCGAGGTGGAGTAACGCGATGACATCTAAAACTCCAATCCCGCTTCGCGGGCAGCCTCGGCGAGGGCTTTGATCCGGCCGTGGTACAGAAAACCACCGCGGTCAAAGACGGCCACGCCGATGCCATTCTCCTGCGCCTTGGCGGCGATCGACCGTCCCACCGCCTCGGCGGCACCAAGGTCATTCTTGCCGTGTTTGAGGTCGACCGTCGAGGCCGCCGCCAGCGTTCGACCGGCTACGTCATCGATGAGCTGGGCGTAGAGGTGGTTCAGGCTTCTGAACACGCTCAGTCGGGGTCGCTCGGAGGTGCCGCTCACCCGGACTCGCACCCGGCGGTGACGCTTGATGCGGGCTTCCTTGCGATCGAACTGCTTCAGCATCCTCTACTTGCTCCCCTTGCCAGCCTTGCCGGCCTTGCGACGGATGACCTCACCCCGGTACATGACTCCCTTGCCTTTGTAGGGCTCGGGAGGCCGCAGCTTGCGCAGGTCGGCGGCCACCTGACCGACGACCTCCTTGGAGATCCCGATCACCGCAAACTTGGTGGGCTCGGGTACCTCGATGGTGATTCCCTCCGGTGGGGTCCGGCGCACGGGGTGCGAGAAGCCCAGGCTCAAGACCAGCTCGGGCCCCTGCATCTGGGCTCGATATCCGACCCCGACCATTTCCAGATCCTTGCGGTAGCCGGCCGAGACCCCGGTCACCATGTTGGCCACCAGCGTTCTGGTCAGGCCGTGCATGGAGCGGTGCAGGCGCCCGTCGGTGGGGCGTTCGCACACCACCTGCTCGGACTCGACCCGGACCGCGATCTGGGCCGGGATGGCGCGCTCCAAGTTGCCCTTGGGCCCCTCCACCCGGACCAGATTTCCCTGCACCGTGACGCTGACCCCGGCGGGCAGCGGTATCGGTAGCTTTCCAATTCGACTCATCTTGCCATCTGCCTCTTGCTTGCCTACCAGACGAAGGCGAGAACTTCGCCCCCGACTCCAGACCGGGTCGCCTGGGTCCCGCTCATCACGCCCAGCGAGGTGGAGAGAATCGCGATTCCAAGCCCGCCCAGGACTCGAGGAATGTCGGTTTTGCGGGCGTAGATGCGCAAGCCAGGACGGCTGATGCGCTTCACCCCGGTGATCACCCGGCGCCGATCACTCCTGGATTTGAACACGATCTTGATCGACTCCGCGGTCGTGTCGGCGAGCTTCTCGACCGCAAATTCAGCGATGTATCCCTCGTCTTTGAGGACGCGCGCGATCTCCAGCTTGACCTTGCTGTTTGGCACGCGAACGTCGCTGTGTCGAGCGCTGTTCGCATTCCGGATCCGGGTCAACATGTCGGCGATGGGGTCACTCACCACTCCGATGCTCTGTACGCTCATTGCTTCACCAACTCGACTTGGTCACACCCGGCAACCGACCCTCGGCGGCCAGGGTTCGAAAGCAGATTCGGCACATGCCGAACTTGCGCATGTATGCGCGCGGCCTCCCACAGAGGCGACACCGGTTGTGGAACCGAACCGGGAACTTGGCTGGCTTTGACCAGCGCTCGATCGACGACTTCTTGGCCATGCTCTCCTAATCCCTTTTCCGGAACGGCATGCCCAGTTCCCCAAGCAGTGTCCGCGCCTCTTCATCGGTCTTGGCGGTGGTCACGATCGAGACCTCCAGACCCCGGATCCTGTCGATCTTGTCGTAATCGATTTCGGGAAAGATGATCTGCTCCCGGAGGCCCAGCGAATAGTTGCCGCGCCCGTCGAAACCGTGGTCCGAGATGCCTCGGAAGTCCCTGATCCGCGGCAGGGCCACGCCCACCAGCTTGTCCAGGAAATCCCACATTCGGCGCCCGCGCAAGGTTGCCTTGATGCCAACTGGCATGCCCGCCCGGAGCTTGAAGGCGGCCACCGATTTGCGCGCTTTGACCACCACCGGCTGCTGGCCGGTGATCTGGCGCACATCGTTGACGGCGGCGTCGAGCGCTCGTGCGTTGTCCTTGGCCTCTCCGATCCCGATGTTGACGATGACCTTGGCGATGCGAGGGACCTGCATGACGTTGTCATAGTCGAACTTGCGCTGCAGGGCCGCCACGACATGGTCGTGATATCGGGTCGACAGAGTCGGGGTTTCGGTATTGGTGGCGATGCTCATTGCGCCTCCGTACGACGTACGCGTTCGTAGGGCTCGCCGCAGTACCGGCACTGAATCACGCCTGCACCGCTCTCGAGGTGGCCGTGCTTGATGCGCGTCGGTCGATTGCAACTCGGACACACCAGCATCACGTTGGAGTAATCCAGCGGGGACTCAAAATCCACGATCCCGCCCTGGATGGCCTGCGTGCCGCCGGTCCGCTGGCCCGCCTTCACGTGCCGCTTGACGATGTTGACGCCCTTGACGACGATCTTGTTGGCAGACGGGATGGTGCGTAGCACCTCCCCCTGCTTGCCCTTGTCCTTGCCGGTCAAGACGACCACGTTATCGCCCGGGGCAAGATCAAGCCAGCGATGTTTGGTCTGGCTCTTGTTGGTCAGCATCTACAGGACCTCCGGCGCCAGCGAGATGATCTTCATGAAATTGCGCTCGCGCAACTCGCGAGCCACGGGGCCGAAGATTCGGGTCCCCCGAGGGTTGTTCTGGTTGTTGATGACGACCGCCGCGTTGTCGTCGAATCGGATGTTGGAGCCGTCCGCCCGGCGGTATTCCTTGGCCACCCGAACCACGACCGCCTTGACGACCTCACCCTTCTTGACCTGGCCACCGGGCTGGGCCGATTTGACGGCAGCCGTGATCACATCCCCGACGGATGCGTACTTGCGATAGCTGCCACCCATGACACGAATGCACAGGAGCTCGCGCGCGCCGCTGTTGTCCGCCACTTTCAGGCGGGTTTCTTGCTGAATCATCTGGCTACCTGGCCTTCTCCACCACTTCCACCACGCGCCAACGCTTGTCCTTGGAGATGGGGCGCGTCTCCATGACGCGGACCAAATCACCAACCTTGCACTGGTTGACCTCGTCGTGGGCCTTGAACCGGGTACGCCGCCGAATCACCTTCTTGTACAGGGGGTGGCTCTTCATCTCCGTGACCTGAACCACCACCGTCTTGTCCATGTGGTCGGAAACCACCCGGCCCAAGCGCACCTTGCGGAACGCACGAACCTCAGCAGCCACCGCCTCCTTGACCTCACTCATCTATTGGGAATCCTCCACAGCCGTGCCCTCGGCCGACTTCTTCGCCCGGGTCCGCTTTGGCTTGGCCTCCGCTTCGGTAACAGCCCCCGCCTCCGCTGGGGTCTCCACCGATTCGGGTGTGGCCGAATCCGGATCGGCGCTTGCCGGAGCCAGCTCCACGGCTGTCGGGGCCGACGGCTGGGCCGCCGCATAGTTCCTGTCCACGGCCTCACCGAGCTTGCGCTCGTGCACGACCGTCAGGATGCGCGCGATGTCCTTGCGCACCCGGTGCACGTGTCGGTTGTTCTCGAGCTGGCCCACCGCGAGCTTGAATCGAAGCTCGTAAAGCTCGCGCCGGGCGCCCTTCAGACGGCTGCTCAACTCTTCCGCGTCGAGAACCCTCAACTCCTCAGCAGTGAGCATCAGGCCGTGCCCTCGGCGGCTTCGACCGGCACGTGGTGTTGAATTTCCTCAAGGGCCAGGAATCGAGTCTTCATCGGCAGCTTGGCCGCCGCCAGACGCATGGCCTCCTTGGCAACCTCCGGATCGACACCGCCCATTTCAAACAAAATGCGGCCCGGCTTGATCACTGCTACCCAGCCTTCGGGATTGCCCTTTCCAGAACCCATCCGAGTCTCGGCCGGCTTCTTGGTGACCGATTTGTCGGGGAAGATCCGAATCCAGATCTTTCCGCCGCGCCGGACGTACCGCGTCATGGCTCGGCGAGCGGCTTCGATCTGGCGGTTCGTCATCCACGACGCCTCCAGCGCCTGGAGCGCAAATTGGCCAAAGGCAATCGAGGCGCCCCGCACGGCGACGCCACCCCGTCGGCCCTTGTGCTGCTTGCGGTGCTTGACGCGCTTAGGAAGAAGCATCACTTGATCCTTGGTCAGCCACCGGAGCTGCATCAGCCACCGGAGCTGCATCAGCCACCGGAGCCGCATCAGCCACCGGAGCCGCATCAGCCACCGGAGCCGCATCAGCCACCGGAGCTGCATCAGCCACCGGAGCCGCATCAGCCACCGGAGCTGCATCAGCCGCCGGAGCTGCATCAGCCACCGGAGCTGCATCAGCCACCGGAGCTGCATCAGCCACCGGAGCTGCATCAGCCGCCGGAGCCGCATCAGCCACCGGAGCTGCCTTCTTGCGTGGGGTACGGGCGGCGGTACCGGCGGTCGTACGAGGCTTGGGGCTGGCGCCGGGCGGCGACGGCTCGGCCACAGCGGCTACCGGTGCACTCGCCACCGCACTCGCCACCGCACTCGCCACCGCGGTCGACACATCGGCCGCCGGGGCCACCACAACCACGGCTGGGGCGGCTACCTCTTCATCGCTCACACGCAGTTTGGGCTTGACCGGCTCCTTGTAGATCCAGCACTTGACTCCGATCATGCCGAAGGTGGTCTTGGCCGTGGCCCGGCCGAAGTCGATGTCCGCTCGCAGTGTGTGCAAGGGCACGCGACCCTCTCGGTCCCACTCCCGGCGGGCCATCTCACCGCCGCGCAGCCGCCCACCCATCGCGATCCGAACCCCTTTGGCACCCGACCGCATGGTCCGAAGAATGGCCTGCTTCATCGCCCGGCGGTGACTGATGCGGCGCTCGATCTGAGATGCAATGTTCTCTGCCACCAGCTGGGCATCGAGTTCCGGCTGCTTGATCTCGTCGATCGAGATTCGCACCCGGCTGCCAAACTTCTTCTCCAGTTCCTCACGCAACCGGTCCACCGACGCCCCGCCCTTTCCGATCACGATTCCGGGTTTGGCGGTGCGGATGGTCACGGTCATCTGGGCGTTCGAACTGCGCTCGGTTTCGATCTTGGAGATGCCAGCGTTGCGGAGCCGGCTCAGAATCACGCGGCGCATCTCGAGATCTTGATGCAGAAGATTGGTGTAATCCTTGGTCGGGGCGTACCAGGTCGCCTCCCAGGATCGATAGACCCCGAGACGAAACCCATTCGGATGAACTTTGTGTCCCAACTACTCGCCCCCCTCAATCGGCTGCGCAGCACGTCTCGTCGCCGCCCGGGGGCGGGGAGGAGCGGCCTCCTGCCGATCCTCGACGATCGCGGTGATGTGACAGGTGCGATGGAAATATTGGTGCGCCATGCCCCGGCTGACCGGTCGAATGCGCTTCATGGTGGGTCCCTCGTCGATGAGGATGTGCTTAAGGAACAGTTCATCGCGGGACAGGTTGAAATTGTGTTCGGCGTTGGCGGCGGCGGACTTGATCGCCTTGGCCACGTCGACCGCGGCGTGCTTGGTCGAGAACTGGAGCGCGGAGAGCGCGTCATCGACCTTCATCCCGCGCACCAGGTCGGCCACCAGGCGGGCCTTGCGCGGGGTTCGGCGGATGTATTTCTGCTTGGCGAAGACCTCCACTAACGCACCCCGCTCCGCTTCTCGCTCTTGCCGCCGTGCCCACGGAAGTGCCGGGTCGGAGCGAACTCCCCCAGCTTGTGGCCGACCATGTTCTCAGAGACGAACACGGGTATGTGCTTGCGGCCGTCGTGGACAGCGACGGTATGGCCGACCATCTCCGGGAAGATGGTGGAGGCTCGCGCCCAGGTCCGCAGGACCTTCTTCTCGCGGGTGGCGTTCAGGACCGCCACCTTCGCCTGCAGCTTCTTGTCGATGTAAGGACCCTTCTTCAATGATCGCGACATTTACTTCTTCTCTCTTCGCCGGATGATCAGCTTGTTGCTCGCCTTCTTGGGCGAGCGGGTGCGCAGGCCAAGAGCCGGCTTGCCCCAGGGCGTCTTCGGGTTCCCACCCGGGCCGGTCTTGCCCTCTCCCCCACCGTGGGGATGATCGACCGGGTTCATGGTGGAACCACGCACGGTCGGGCGCTTGCCCAGCCAGCGCGACCGGCCGGCCTTGCCGCCCGACTCGTTCTCGTGCTCCAGGTTACCGACTTGGCCCATCGTTGCCGAGCAACGGATGTGGATTCGGCGCAGTTCGCCCGAGGGCATGCGCACGACCGCGTAGTCGCCCTCCTTGGCGAGCAACTGGGCCGAGGTCCCCGCCGCGCGCACCAGCTGTCCACCTCGGCCGAGCGTCAACTCGATGTTGTGGATCGTCGAACCGAGTGGAATGCGCTGCAGAGGGAGCGAGTTGCCGACCCGAACCGGAGCGTCCGGCCCGTTCATGATCGGGTCCCCGACCTTGATCCCGAGCGGGGCGAGGATGTATCGCTTCTCCCCATCGGCGAAATGAATCAAGGCGATTCGGGCGGTGCGATTGGGATCGTATTCGATGCTCGCCACCTTGCCCGGAACACCCACCTTGTCGCGGCGGAAATCAATCGTGCGGTACTGACGACGACCTTCGCCGCCGCGGTGCCGGATCGTGATCTTGCCCTGGTTGTTTCGTCCCGCGTGCCCCTGCAGGCTCTCGGTCAGGGCCTTCTGGGGCTCGGAGACGGTGATCTCCTCAAAGCCTGAAACGGCCATGAAGCGGCGTCCGGGACTGGTTGGCTTGTACTTGCGAACTGGCATCAAACGCCTCCGAACAGGCCTTCGAGCCGCTGCCCGGGAGCCAGGGTGACGATCGCCTTCTTCCAGTTCGAGGTCCGGCCGGTCTTGGCTCTGGACTGACCCGAACGGCGCGCCTTACCGGTCACGTTGATGGTGTTGACGCTGACCACTTTGATGCCCTGGCCCTCGTACTGCTCTTCCAGCGCCAGCGCTATCTCCGGCTTGGTCGCCGAGGTGGAGACCCGGAAGGTGTAGCGGTTGCTCTGATAGAGGGTGTAGGTGCGCTCGGTCACGAGCGGGCCATAGACAACGTCCACGGGTGAGCGGCTCATGATGCGAAGTTCTCCTCCAGCTGCTCCAGGGCGTTGCGGGCAATGATCAGGCGGTCGTGGGTGAAGATGTCGTAGAGGTTCAGGTTGCGGGCCAGGATCAACTTGGCCCAAGGCAGGTTGTTGAGCGAACGGGCGATCACGTCGTTGGGGGCGGGCAGCACCACCAGAACCGTGGCATCCACGCCCAGGCCGCGGAGGAGTCCCACCATCGCGCTCGTCTTCGGCTCCTCCAACTCGAACCCGTCGAAGACACTGATGAGGCCCTCGTCGGCCTTGACCGAGAGGGCCGAGCGCAGCGCCAGCCGGCGCATCTTCTTGGGCATGCGCTGTTCGTAGCTGCGCGGCTGGGGCCCGAACACGGTTCCACCTCCGACCATTGACGGTTCCCGGATGGATCCCTGACGCGCCCGGCCGGTGCCCTTCTGACGGTGGGGCTTGACCCCACCTCCCGACACCATGCCGCGGGTCTTCGTCGCCGCGGTGCCCTGACGAGCATTGGCCAGCTGTCGCAGGAGCGCCTGGTGCATGACCGCCTGGTTGGGGGTCTGTCCGAAAATCGCCTCCGGCAGCTGAACCTCGCCACTCGACTCGCCGCTGGCCCCGAAGCTGGGAACCATGAGGCTCCTCGCCGGTGCCGGCGACGCCGTCTTCGATCTGACCTTGGCCATCGCCTAGACCCTCACCTTGGCCTTGTGGGAGGCGCGGATCAGCACCACGGCGCCCTTGCCGCCGGGCACGCTCCCGTTCAGCAGCATCAGGTTGCGCTCGGCGTCGATGCGGACCACCTTGAGTCCCTGCACGGTGGTCCGCACATTGCCCATCTGACCGGCCATGCGTACTCCCTTGAAGACCCGGGCGGCGTCGGTCGCTCCGATCGAACCCGCCTGGCGAACATTCATGGATCCATGGCTCTCCGGGCCGCGGCTGAAGCGGTGTCGTTTGACCATGCCCTGAAAGCCCTTGCCCTTGCTTTTGGAGGTGACGTCAACCACCTCGCCCTCCTCAAAGATGGAACACGTGATTTCCGCCCCCACCTCGAGCCCGGCGTAATCCCGGATCTCGACCTGGTGTCGAGCGGGGGCGATCTGGGCGCGCTTGAATTCGCCCGCCAGGGGCTTGGTCAGGCGCTTTTCGGCGACCGGCCCGTACGCCAGCCGGACGGCAGAGTAGCCATCCCGGTCCACGCTCCGCAAGCCGAGCACGTGGCAGGGGCCAGCCTCCAGCACGGTCACGGCCGAGAGGGTGCCGTCCGGATTGAAGAGCTGCGTCATGCCCACCTTGCGGGCAAGTAGTCCTTTAGTCATTTCTTTTAGAGCTTGATCTCGATCGAAACGCCCGATGGCAGGTTGAGGCGCATGAGCGCATCCACCACCCTCGGATTGGGGTCCAGAATGTCCACGATGCGCTTATGGGTGCGCATCTCGAACTGCTCGCGCGAATCCTTGTCGATGAAGGGCGAGCGGATGACGGTCATTTTGTTGATCTCGGTTGGCAGGGGAATGGGGCCCGCGGTGCGCGCATTGGTCCGCCGGGCGGTGTCCACGATCTTGTCCGCCGCCTGGTCGAGGACCTTGTGGTCATAGGCCTTGAGCCTGATCCGGATTTTCTGCGGCACTTCTAAAGGGCCCTCTTCTCTCTCAGCGCTACTTGACGATGGCCGTGATCACGCCCGCCCCGACGGTGCGTCCACCTTCGCGGATGGCAAAGCGAAGGCCTTCTTCGATCGCAATCGGGGTGATCAGCTCGATCTCCATCTCGATGTTGTCGCCGGGCATGACCATCTCCACCCCCTCGGGCAGTTTGATGGCCCCGGTCACGTCGGTGGTCCGCATGTAGAACTGCGGGCGATAGTTGGAGAAGAACGGGGTGTGCCGGCCGCCCTCCTCCTTGGTCAGCACGTAGATGTTGGCCTTGACCTGCGTGTGGGGCTTGATCGATCCGGGCTTGGCCAGAACCTGGCCGCGCTCCACGTCCTCGCGCTTGACACCACGGAGAAGCGCGCCGACGTTGTCTCCGGCCTGGGTCTCATCCATGTCCTTGTGGAACATCTCGAGGCCGGTGACCACCGTCTTGGTGGTGTCGCGGACACCGGTGATCTCTACCTCTTCGTTCTTCTTCAGGGTTCCGCGGTCGACCCGGCCGGTGACCACGGTTCCGCGACCCTCAATGGTGAAGACGTCTTCGATCGGCATCAGGAAGGGGAGGTCGATCTTGCGCTCGGGTTCGGGCACAAAGCTGTCGACCGCCTCCAGCAGTTGGCTGATCTGGCCCATCCACTTGGGGTCCCCCTCCAGCGCCTTGAGCGCTGAAACACGCACGATGGGGATATCGTCGCCGGGGTACTCATAGCGGCTCAGCAGCTCGCGGAGATCGAGCTCGACCAGTTCCAGGAACTCCTCGTCATCGACCATGTCGCACTTGTTCAGCGCGACCACTATGTAGGGAACGTTGACCTGCCGGGCCAGGATGATGTGCTCGCGGGTCTGCGGCATGGCGCCATCGTTGGCGGCCACGACCAGGATCGCGCCGTCCATCTGGGCGGCACCGGTGATCATGTTCTTGATGTAGTCGTGGTGCCCGGGGCAGTCAACGTGGGCGTAGTGGCGCTTCTCGGTCTCGTACTCGACGTGCGCGATCGAGATGGTGATTCCGCGCTGGCGCTCCTCGGGGGCGTTGTCGATCTGATCGAAGGCCTTGAAATTGGCCATCCCCTTGGTTGACTGCACGTAGGTGATCGCCGCGGTCAGCGTCGTCTTGCCATGGTCGATGTGCCCGATCGTGCCCACGTTCATGTGCGGCTTGGTGCGCTGGAACTTCTGCTTACCCACTTGATCCTCCTAGCTATCTCTGGCCGCCCTTGCGGCCGACCGTCTCCGCCAGGTTCGGCGGCAATTCTTCGTAGTGATCGAACTCCATCGAGTATGCAGCCCGGCCCGATGTCATCGAGCGGAGCTCGGTGGCGTAACCGAACATCTCGGCCAGTGGCACGTCGGCCTGGACCGCCTGGGAGGTGCCCTTGCCCTCCATGCCCAAGATGTGACCGCGGCGGCTGGAAAGATCTCCCATGACGTCACCCAAATGCTCTTCGGGCAGGGTCACGTCGACCTTCATGATCGGCTCCAACAGGACCGGGTCGGCCTTGCGCATACCATCTTTGACGCCCATCGACCCAGCGATGTGGAAGGCCTGCTCGCTCGAGTCGACGGGGTGGTACGAGCCGTCCACCAGCTGAACCTTGATGTCGAGCACCGGATAGCCGGCGAGAACGCCGGTGGTGATGGCTTCAGCAATCCCCTTCTGCACGGCCGGGATGTACTCCCGGGGGATGCGACCCTGGGTGACCTTGTCCTCGAAGACGAAGCCCGAGCCGCGCTCGCCCGGCAGCACCTCCAGTTCGACGTGGCCGAACTGGCCCTTGCCGCCCGACTGGCGGACGAATCGGCCCGTGCCGTGGGCCGGCTTGCGGATGGCTTCGCGGTAGGCGACCTGGGGCTTGCCGACGTTGGCGTCGACGTTGAACTCGCGCGTCAGACGGTCGACGATGATCTCCAAGTGCAGCTCGCCCATTCCGGCGATGATGTTCTGCCCGGTCTCATCGTCGGTGTGGACGCGGAAGGTTGGATCCTCCTCTGAGAGGCGTTGCAGGGCGACGCCCAGCTTCTCCTGATCGACCTTGGTCTTCGGCTCAATGGCGACGAAGATGACCGGCTCGGGGAAGTTGATCGACTCCAGGAGAATCGGCTTGTCCTCGTCGGTCAGCGTGTCCCCCGTCGTTGTCCCCTTCAGGCCGACCGCGGCCGCGATGTCTCCGGTGAAGACCTCCTCCACGTCCTCTCGCCGCATGGCGTGCATGCGCAGGATGCGTCCGATGCGCTCCCGGCGTCCGGTGCTGGCGTTGAGGACCGAGGTGCCGGCGCGGAGGTGGCCCGAGTAGACCCGGAAGAAGGTCAGCTTGCCCACCCCTTGGGGGTCCATCTGGATCTTGAAAGCCAGGGCCGAGAAGGGCTCGTCGTCGCTCACCTGGCGCACCGCCAAAGACTCGTCGTCGGGGTTCAGCCCCTCCACCGCGTCCTTGTCGGAGGGGCTGGGAAGATAATCGACGACCGCGTCCAGGAGCTGCTGCACGCCCTTGTTGCGCAGCGACGCACCGCACAGGACCGGCACCAGCGCACCCTTGACGGTGCCCCGGCGGATGGCGGCGATGAGCTCGTCGGCCGAGATCTTCTCCTCCTCCAGGTACTTACGCATGACATCGTCGGAGAAGTCGGCCGCCGCTTCCAGCAGCGTGTGCCGGTGCTCGCGCACCAAGTCCAGCATCTCGGCCGGCACCTCGCTCGACTCGACCGTCTTACCCAGATCGTCGGAGTAGATCATGGCCCGCTCGGTGATCAGGTCGATGTTGCCCAGATAGGACTCCTCCGACCCGATCGGGAGTTGGATGGCGATCGCCCGGGCGCCCAATCGCTCGTGAATCGAATGCAGCGAGCCGTAGAAGTCAGCCCCCATGCGATCCATCTTGTTGATGAAGGCGATCCGCGGCACGTCGTAACGATCGGCCTGGCGCCAGACCGTCTCCGACTGCGGCTCGACGCCGGCGACGGCGTCGAAGACGGCCACGGCCCCGTCCAGGACGCGCAGGCTGCGCTCGACCTCGACCGTGAAGTCCACGTGTCCGGGCGTGTCCAAAATGTTGATCGCGTGGCCGCGCCAGGAGGTGGTGGTGGCAGCCGAGGTGATGGTTATGCCACGTTCTTTTTCCTGCGCCATCCAGTCCATCGTGGCCGCGCCCTCGTGGACCTCGCCCATCTTGTGGAGGCGCCCGGAATAGAAGAGGATGCGTTCGGTGGTCGTGGTCTTGCCCGCGTCGATGTGGGCCATGATCCCGATGTTGCGCACGTTCTCGATGCGCGTGGCACGGTCAAGTTGTTTCATTGCGACTGAGATCTTCCCGGATTCCCCGACTAATACCTGAAGTGGCTGAAGGCCTTGTTGGACTCCGCCATCCGGTGCGTCTCTTCCTTGCGCTTGACCGCCCCGCCGGTGTTGTTGGAGGCGTCGAGGAACTCGTAGGCCAGCTTCTCGGCCATGCTCCGGCCGCCCCGCTGGCGCGCGAAGCGGACCAGCCAGCGCCGGGCCAGGGCCAGCCGCCGGTCGGGACGGATCTCGATCGGAACCTGATAGGTGGCGCCACCAACCCGCCGCGGCTTCACCTCAAGCAGCGGGGTGGCGTTGCGCAGCGCGCTGTCGAAGACCTCGAGCGGCTCCTTCTTGGCCTGGCGCGAGGCCCGGCGCAGGGCGCCATACATGATCTGCTCGGCGGTCGAGCGCTTGCCGTCGCGCATGATGATGTTGACGAACTTGGCCACCGACTCCGAGTTGTAGATCGGGTCGGGGGCGATGCGTCGACGGTCGGGCTTGGTGCGGCGGGGCATGCTTAGGAGGCCTTGGCCTTGGCGCGCTTGGCGCCGTACTTGGAACGGCCCTGTTTGCGATTCTTGGTGCCGGCGGTGTCGAGAGTTCCGCGAATGATGTGGTAGCGAACTCCGGGCAGGTCCTTGACCCGGCCGCCTCGGATCAGGACCACCGAGTGCTCCTGCAAGTTGTGGCCGATGCCGGGAATGTAGGCGGTCACCTCGATACCGGTGGTGAGGCGCACGCGCGCCACCTTGCGCAGGGCTGAGTTCGGCTTCTTGGGAGTCGTGGTGTACACGCGCACACAGACGCCGCGGCGCTGGGGCGAGCCCCTGAGCGCGGGCGACTTCGACTTCTTAACCGCCGGGTGGCGGCCATTGCGAATCAGCTGCTGAATGGTCGGCAAGTAGTTCTCCTGAGGGCCCGTTTAAACTCCAGCAAGCATCAGCCAGCTGGGCGACAAGCGGAGAGTATACCTCAAGCAATAGAGGCCGGGCCGTGGCCGGGAGGGCCCTCGCGCTCCGCCGCGGCTCCGATCGCGGCCCTCCTTGCCGCTGGCCTTTGCGAGGGCGTTTGGCGTTAGCCTGCAGATGCCATGTTCACTCTCGGCATCCCCGCCCTGGACATCATCCTCCGCTCGGTCGTCATCTACGCCGCGCTCTTCGCTGCTCTGCGCATATTTGGCAAACGGGAGGTTGGACAGTTCACCCTCTACGACCTGGTTTTCGTCCTCCTCGTCGCCAACGCCGTCCAGCCCGCCATGACCGGACCGGACAGTTCGCTGAGCGGTGGGCTCATCATTGTCGTCACCCTGGCGGTGATCAATTTCGGCATGTCCCGGCTGGCGCACGTGCGGCTCCTGCGACACGTCTTTGCCGCTCAGGCGACCATCATCATCAGGGAGGGCGCCTACGTCACGGGGGCCTTGAAGCGCGAGGGGTTGGAGGAGGACGAGTGTGACAGCGCCATCCGGGAGCACGGACTCGGCAGCGTCAAGGACGTACATCTGGGCGTGCTGGAACCGGATGGCTCCATCTCGATCGTGCCCAAGGACGCACCCGGCATCGGGCGTTCACGGCGCGTCAGGCGGCGTTTCCGTGTCCACTGATCGGACCCCGGCTCGCCCCTGGGGCCGGGCGTGAACGGGGCTCGCGGCGGGCTGCGCCTGCTCGCGGTGCTCTTGGTCCTGGTCGGATTGATCTGGATCGGGCAGGGAGTGGGAGCCATTAAGGGCTCCTTCATGACGGGGCAGTCGCGCTGGGCGGTGATCGGTGTCATCGCGGTCCTGCTGGGGCTGGTCGTCGGAGCCCTGTCCTGGCGACGGTCACGACCCTGAGCCGAGCGAGGGCGGAGCGCCGGACCCCAGTGATCTGCCCGGCGCGGCGCGCGCCGGGTCCACGCCAGCGCGGAGGTGCCCCGACCTGGACTGGCCGCTAAGGCTTCGACGCTACCTGCTTCTGGCCGGGCTTTCGATGATGGGGCCGCTCTCGATCGACACCTATCTGCCCGCATTTCCCACCATCGCGCGCGACTTCCACGTTCAGCCCAGCCAGATCCAGGTCACCCTGTCCGCCTGCATGATCGGGCTCGCCGCCGGCCAGGTGCTGGCCGGTCCGCTCAGCGATACGATCGGGCGCCGCCTGCCTCTGCTGATTGGAATGGCGGGCTTCACCGGAGGCTCCCTGCTCTGCGCCTTCGCCCCCTCCCCCTTCCCGCTCACCGCCCTGCGACTCCTGCAGGGACTGGGCGGGGCGGCCGGAATCGTCATCGCCAGCGCGGTGGTGCGCGATCTCTACTCGGGCACGGCGCTGGCCCGCTTCTTCTCGCTGCTGATGCTGGTGAGCGGATTGGGACCGATCGTGGCCCCGATCGTAGGCGGCCAGCTGTTGCGCTTCACCTCCTGGCACGGAATCTTCCTGGGCCTGGCCCTGGTGGGGCTGGTCCTCTTCGTCGGCTCCGCCCGCTGGCTACCCGAAACCCTCCCCCCCGAGCACCGTCGTGAGGGCAGCCTGCCCCGCGTGCTGGCCACCTTCGGGAGTCTGTTGAGCGCGCCCGACTTCCTGGCGCCGGCCTTGGCCTCGGGCCTGGCCACCTCGGTCGTCTTCGCCTACATCGCCGCCTCGCCCTTTGTCTTTCAGGACCTCTACGGCGTCAGCCCGCAGGCCTTCAGCCTCATATTCGCGACCAACGCCTTCGGCGTCATCGTCATGAGCCAGATCAATGGCCGCCTGGTGGGCCGCATCCAGCCCCACCGCCTCTTCGTACTCGGGCTGATCATCTCTGGAATCGGCTCGCTGACCCTGTTGCTGGTCGTTGTCCACGGCCATCTGCCCCTCTTGGCCCTGGCCCTCCCCCTCTTTTTCATCGTCTCCACGGTGGGCCTGACCTCACCCAACGGCAACGCCATGGCCCTGGCCGGCCATCCCCGCGAGGCCGGATCGGGCGCCGCCCTGCTGGGCCTGTTTCGATTTGGATCCGGTGCCCTGGTGGCTCCCCTGGTGGGCCTTGGCGGCAGCCACACCGCGCTCCCCATGGCCGTGGTCATGGCCGGCATCAGCCTCGCCGCGGGCTTGATATTTTTCTTCCTGGGAAGCGGCCGGTGGGGCGGACGGGGCCCGGTCCAGGCGCTGAGCAGCGCGCCGAGCTGAAGTAAAGACAAAGGGGACGCCCGCAGTGGCGTCCCCTTTGTTTGTTGGTTGCGGTTGGTTCGAATTGGGCGCGGCCTTGGGCCCCGCCCCTCGGGTTACACGCTCAGGGTGTCGAGGTTGATCGGCTCCTCTTCGGCGATCCGCGCCGCCTGCTCGCGCTGCTTCTTGTAGTAGTCGAGCCCGGTCCCGGCCGGAATCAGCTTGCCGATGATCACGTTTTCCTTGAGGCCGCGCAGGCGATCGACCTTGCCGCTGATGGCGGCCTCGGTCAACACCCGGGTGGTCTCCTGGAAGCTGGCCGCCGAGAGCCACGAAGTGGTGTTGAGGGCAGCCTTGATGAGACCCAGGAGCACGGTCTGCGCCGCCGCCGGCTCGCCGCCCTCGGCCAGTGCGGATGCGTTCGCCTGCTCGTACTCCCACTGGCTGACGATCTCGCCCGGGAGCAGGTTGGTGTCGCCGGCGGAGTCGATGCGCACCTTGCGCATCATCTGCCGAACGATCACCTCGATGTGCTTGTCGTTGATGTCCACGCCCTGGCTCCGGTACACCTTCTGGACCTCGTCGACGAGGAAGGATTGAACCGCCTCCTTACCCAGGATGTGGAGCAGCTCTTGAGGGCTGACCGAACCCTCGGTGATCTGCTGGCCGGCCCGCAGGGTCACCACCGTGGAGTCGCGCCGCTCCAGCTCAGGACGAATGCGCACGTTGTGCGGGATCGGATACTCTCGCACCTCCTCATCGACGGTGGAAACCGAGATCTCCTTGGCGCCGACCTTGGCCCGACCCGCGTGGCGGGTCCGGATGATGGCCTCGTCTCCCTTGTGGGCCAGCTCCTGGCCCTCCATCACCTCATCTCCGTCCTTGATCAGGACTTCCATTCCACCCTCGAGCGGATAGGAAACCTCGAATTCCTCACGCGAGGTGATCTTGACCTTGCGGCTGCCATCCTGGCGAATGATCTCCAGATCGCCGTCGATCTCGGCGATGATGGCCTTCCCCTTGGGAATGCGGGCCTCGAACAGTTCCTCCACCCGAGGCAGCCCCTGGGTGATGTCCACCCCGGCGATACCGCCGGTGTGGAAGGTGCGCATGGTTAGCTGGGTTCCCGGCTCGCCGATCGACTGAGCGGCGATGACCCCCACCGCCTCTCCGATCTCGACCAGCCGCCCCGTCGCCAGGTTGCGCCCGTAGCACAGGCGGCAGACGCCCTCCCGCGCTTCGCAGGTCAGTACCGATCGGATCCGGATGGCGTCGATCCCGGCCTCGATCGCCCGGCGGGCGATCGAATCGGTGATCTGATGGCCGGCATGGACCACGATCTCTCCGGCCGCGTCGACCACATCCTCAGCCGCCACTCGGCCGGCGATCTTCTCCAGCAGGGGCTCCTTCTTGGCCGTCTCCTTGTTGACGGAGCGGACCCAGAGTCCGTTCCGCGTGCCACAGTCCTCCGAACGGACGATGACGTCCTGAGCCACGTCCACCAGCCGGCGCGTCAGGTAACCGGAGTCGGCCGTACGCAGCGCGGTGTCGGCCAGTCCCTTGCGGGCACCGTGGGTGGAAATGAAGTACTCGAGCACGGTCAGCCCCTCGGTGAAGTTGGCCTTGATCGGAAGGTCGATGATCCGGCCCGTCGGATCCGCCATCAGTCCCCGCATGCCTGCCAATTGGCGCAACTGCTGAATGTTGCCGCGGGCTCCCGAACCCATCATCATCCAGATCGGGCTGAAGGGATCGAACGATTGCTCGGTTGCCCGGGCCACGTCCTCGGTCGCCTTGCTCCACAGTTCGATGACCTTGCGATAGCGCTCGTCCTCGGTCATCACGCCCCGCCGGTACATCCGCTCCACCCCCTCCACCTCGACGTCGGTGCCGGCCAGGATTTCCTGCTTGTCCTTGGGATGGGGGATGTCCATGGCCGAGATGGTGATCCCGGCCCGCGTCGAGTAATGGAAGCCGAGTCGCTTCAAGTCGTTGACCACTTCCGCAGTGGCCTGATTGCCGTAGAGGCGAAAGATCTCCGAGACGAGGCCCCGCAGCGCCTTGCGGTCAAAGTGGGCGTTCTGGAAGGGAAGCGGCTGCAGCACCGCCTCGGGATCACCGGCGTCATCGGGGTCGATGGCCGAGGCCTCGATGGGACGGCCCACCGGTAGCACCTGGTTGAAGGCCACCCGGCCCGGGGTGGTGACGACCAACTCGCCCGCGACCCGGACCCTGACCCATTCCTGGAGCTGGATGGCACCCGTCTGGTTGGCCAGGAGCACTTCATCCTGGTCGGAATAGGCGCTGAGCTTGCGCACCGCCTCGCCCTCGGGCTTGTCGCCCCGGGCCGCGGTCAGCCAGAAGCAACCCAGGACGATGTCCTGGGTCGGGGCCACGACCGGATGGCCGTCGGCCGCCGAGAGGATGTTCTGGGAGCTCATCATGAGGTTCTTGGCCTCGGCGATGGCACCCGAGAAGAGTGGCACGTGGACGGCCATCTGGTCGCCGTCGAAGTCGGCGTTGAAGGCCGCGCAGACGAGCGGATGAATTTGGATGGCCGAACCCTCGACCAGCACCGGGTTGAAGGCCTGGATCCCCAGCCGGTGCAGGGTGGGGGCCCGGTTGAGCATCACCGGGTGCTCGTGAATGACCTCGTCGAGCACGTCCCAGACCTCGTTCCGGCTCCGCTCCACCATGCGCTTGGCGGACTTGATGTTGGTGGTGTAGCCCTTGTTCACGAGTTCACGCATCACGAACGGCTTGAACAGCTCGAGCGCCATCTTCTTGGGCAGACCGCACTCGTTCAACTTCAGGTCCGGACCGACCACGATGACCGAACGACCGGAGTAGTCCACGCGCTTGCCGAGCAGGTTCTGGCGAAAACGGCCCTGCTTGCCCTTCAGCATGTCGGAGAGCGACTTCAGCTTGCGGTTGCCGGTGCCGGTGATGGCTCGGCCCCGCCGACCGTTGTCGATGAGGGCGTCGACGGCCTCCTGCAGCATGCGCTTCTCGTTGCGCACGATGATCTCAGGGGCGCCCAACTCGAGCAGCCGCTTGAGACGGTTGTTGCGGTTGATGACGCGGCGGTAGAGGTCGTTCAGGTCGCTGGTGGCGAAGCGGCCGCCGTCCAGCTGCACCATGGGGCGCAGCTCGGGCGGGATCACGGGCAGCACTTCCAGGACCAGCCAGGTCGGGCTGGCTCCGGACTTGCGGAAGTCCTCCACAACCTTGAGGCGCTTGATCGCCTTCTGCTTGCGCTGACCGCTGGTGGTCCGAGACTCCTCGCGCAGCCGGTACATCTCCTGGTCCAGGTCCAGCCGCGCCAGCAGGTCCCGGATGGCCTCGGCCCCGATTCCGGCCCGGAAGGCGCGAGCGAACTTCTCCTGGTAGTCGCGGTGCTGGGCATCAGTGAGAATCTGCTTTACACCGAGCCCCTCGAGCGCGTCCCGTGAAGCCTCGATCTCCTCCCGGCGCCGATCGATCTCGGCCTCCAGGTTCTCCAGCATGGGGGCGGTCTGCTCGTTCACCGCCGCCTCGACCTCGGCCGAAGCCGCCGCCAGGCGGGCCTGCGCGGCATCCGCCGCCGCGGCGATGCGAGTCTCGACCTGCTCAATCTTCTCCTGCACCTTGCGCAGGGTGGTGGCGACCATGTCGTCGGCAAAGGTCTCGCCCTTGACCACGACCGCCTCCTCGTCATCCGCGGGTCCGACCAGGAGGTTCTTCTTGGCCTTGCCGCCGATGCCGGCGCGGATCACCTCCTGGACGTTCTGGCCCTGCGCGGTGAGCAGCCCGATCGTCTCCACCCGCTCCCGCTCCAGCGTCTCCAGCTCGACGGCGATCTCGCCCCGGATCCGCTCGTGCATCTCCACGTGGTCCTGGCGGACCTCGGTGGCGCGGGCGTCGATCTCACCCCGCAGCCGCGACTCCTCGACCTCGCGATCCAGGGTCAACCCCTGCAGCAACTCCTGCCGGACGTCCTCGTTGACGTCGGTGACGATGTAGTTGGCGAAATAGAGCACCTTCTCCAGGTTGCGCGGCGACATGTCCAAGAGCAGTCCCATCCGGCTCGGGATGCCCTTGAAGTACCAGACGTGGGAGACGGGCGAGGCCAGCTTGATGTGGCCCATGCGCTCGCGCCGCACCTTGGAGCGCGTGACCTCCACGCCGCACTTGTCGCAGATGATGCCCTTGTAGCGATACCGCTTGTACTTGCCACAGTGGCATTCCCAATCCCGGGTGGGCCCGAAAATGCGCTCACAGAAGAGCCCGTCGCGCTCTGGGCGCAGGGTCCGGTAGTTGATCGTCTCGGGCTTGGTGACCTCGCCATGGGACCACGACAGGATCGTGTCCGGCGAGGCCAGGGAGAGCCGCAGCGCGTCAAAGTTCTCGAGTTTCAGCACCTATTCTTTCCTTAAATACCCGAGCTACTCGCTCAGGTCCTCCCCGAGCTCTTCGCGCTCGAGGTTGATCCCCAGATCCAAAGGCATCTCGGGCACGTCGTCGTCGCTGAGCACAATCTGGCGCTCGTCCTCGCTCAGGATCTCCACTCCCAGCGCCAGGCCCTCGAGCTCCTTGACCAGCACCCGGAAGCTCTCGGGGATACCGGCCTCAAGCGTGTTGTCGCCCTTCACGATCGCCTCGTAAGCCTTGACCCGGCCCACGATGTCGTCCGACTTGACGGTCAGGATCTCCTGCAGGACATGGGCCGCGCCGTAGGCCTCTAGGGCCCAGACTTCCATCTCCCCAAAGCGCTGACCGCCGAACTGGGCCTTGCCTCCCAGCGGCTGCTGGGTGACCAGGCTGTAGGGGCCGGTGGACCGGGCGTGGATCTTGTCCTCGACCAGGTGGGCCAATTTCAGCATGTAGATCTGACCCACCGTGACCCGCTGCACGAACTCCTCACCGGTGCGCCCATCGCGCAGGGTGACCTTGCCGTCGCGCGGGTAACCGACCCGCTCCAGCTCATCCTGGATCACGGTCAGCGCCGCGCCGTCGAAGACCGGCGTCTGAATTCGCTCTCCCAGAGCCTGCGCAACCCACCCCAGGTGGGTCTCCAGAACCTGGCCCAGGTTCATCCGGCTCGGCACTCCGAGGGGGTTCAGAACGATCTCAACCGGCGTTCCGTCGGGCATGAAGGGCATGTCCTCGGGGGGCATGATGCGGGCCACGACGCCCTTGTTGCCGTGCCGGCCGGCCATCTTGTCGCCGGCCGAAATCTTTCGCTTTTGGGCCACGTAGACGCGAACCAACTCGTTCACCCCGGGGGCCAGCTCGTCCTTGTTCTCGCGGCTGAAGACCTTGACATCGACGACGATGCCGCGCTCACCGTGAGGCACTCGCAGTGAGGAGTCTCGAACCTCCCGCGCCTTCTCCCCGAAGATGGCCCGCAGCAGGCGCTCCTCGGCCGACAGCTCGGTCTCGCCCTTGGGTGTGATCTTGCCGACCAGCAGGTCGCCCTCAATCACCTCGGCGCCGATGTAGATGATGCCGCGCTCGTCGAGGTTGCGCAGCGCCTCGTCGGCGACGTTGGGGATCTCGTGGGTGATCTCCTCAGGACCGAGCTTGGTCTCGCGCGCCTCGATCTCGAACTCCTCGATGTGGATCGAGGTGTACTTGTCCTCCTTGACGATGTCCTGGCTGAGCAGGATGGCGTCCTCGAAGTTGTAGCCCTCCCAGGGCATGAACGCGACCAGCACGTTGCGACCCAGCGCCATCTCCCCGTTCTCAATCGCGGGTCCGTCGGCGAGCAGGTCTCCAGGCTCCACTTTCTGGCCCGGCTTGACCACCACGCGGTGGTTCAGGCAGCTGCCCTGGTTGGAGCGATAGAACTTCTGGAGCGGATGGTGGCGGTCGGCGGAACCGTCGTCGGGACGTACCACGATCTCAAACACGGGGTTGGCGTGGATGCCCTTCAGCTCCTGCGGATGGGCGGCGTCGATCACCGTTCCGGCCACCTCGGAGACGATCAGTTCGCCCGAGTACTTGGCCGCGTAGTGCTCGACTCCGGTCCCCACCATGGGAGCCTCGGTCACCATCAGCGGCACCGCCTGCCGCTGCATGTTGGAGCCCATCAGGGCGCGATTGGCGTCGTCGTGCTCAAGGAAGGGGATCATGGCCGTGGCCACCGACACGATCTGCTTGGGAGAGACGTCCATGTACTGGACGTTGACCGTCTCCTCGACCGCAAAGTGCCCCCGGACCCGGCTTGGCACCCGGGTCTCGACGAAGGTGCCATCGTCGTTCAAGATGGCGTTGGCCTGGGCGATGCCGTAGAGGTCCTCCTCGTCGGCGGACAGGTATTGGACTTCGGTCGAAGCCCAGGGGGCCACGTCCACCCGCGCCACCTTGGCCTTCAGCAGCGTCGCCACGGCGGCGGCGTCCAGCACCTGGCCCGCCTCCAGCACCGGCTTGCCGGCCGCGTTGCTGGCGGCCCGGCGCAGCGTCCGTCCGATCAGGCGCTCTTCGCCACCCTCGCTCACCGGAAGCGAGTTGTGGACGCGCCGGAAGGGGGTCTCGACAAAGCCGAACTCGTTCACCTTGGCGTAGGTCGCCAAGGAGCCGATGAGCCCGATGTTCGGTCCCTCGGGCGTCTCGATGGGACAGATGCGGCCGTAGTGGCTGTGGTGCACGTCGCGCACGTCGAAGCCGGCCCGCTCCCGGGAGAGTCCCCCTGGGCCAAGGGCGGAAAGACGCCGCTTGTGGGTCAGCTCGGCCAACGGGTTGACCTGGTCCATGAACTGGGAGAGCTGGCTGGAGCCGAAGAACTCCTTGATCGCGGCCACCACCGGACGGGCGTTGATGAGGCTGGCGGAGGTGACCGTGGCCGGATCGCTGATCGTCATCCGCTCCTTGATGATGCGTTCCATCCGGATCAGTCCCATCCGGAACTGGTTCTGGAGCAGCTCCCCGACCGCCCGCACCCGGCGGTTGCCGAGGTGGTCGATGTCGTCCGCCGTCTGACGGTCGCGGGGGGCGTTGTTGAGCTCGATCAGCTTGCGCAGGATGGCGATGAAGTCGCCCTTCTCGAGGATGCGCAGGTCCCGATCGCGCACGCGCTCCAGGACGTCCTCGGGATCTCGACCCAGACGCTTGTCAACCTTGTAGCGTCCGACCCGGCCCAGATCGAAGCGGCGGGGGTTGAAGAAGAGGCTCTGAAGCAGGTTGCGCGCGTTGTCCACCGAGGGTGGGTCGCCCGGCCGCACGCGGCGGTAGAGCTCGAGCAGCGCGTCCTCGGCCCGGTTGGTCGTGTCCTTCTCGAAGGTGGACTCGACGTAGGGGTGCTCGGGGTTCGAGTCGACGTCGCCGAAGAGCTCCTTCAGCACCCGCAACTGGGCCTCATGATCTCCATCGGTGCCCTTCAACTGGGGCAGTTCGAGGGCCTTCAGGAGCACCGTCACGGGGAGCTTGCGCTTGCGGTCGATCTTGACCGTCATCAGGTCCTTGGTGGAGGTTTCGATCTCCAGCCAGGCGCCGCGGTTGGGGATGAGCTTGGCGCCGAAGAGCTTGCGGCCGGTGGCCGGGTCCTCGGCCGAGGTGAAGTACACGCCCGGGCTGCGCACCAGCTGGGAGACGACCACGCGCTCGGTGCCGTTGACGATGAATGTTCCCTCCTCGGTCATCATCGCGAAGTCGCCCATGTAGACCTCGGATTCCTTCAACTCGCCCGTCTCCCGAACCGTGAGCCGGGTCCGGATTCGGAGCGGGGCGGCGTACGTCATGTCCCGATTGCGGCATTCATCAACCGAAAATTTGGGCTTGCCGAACTCGAAGTCGAGGAACTTCAGTTCGTAGTTCTTGCCTGTGTAGTCGGTGATCGGGTTGATTTCGTCGAAGAGCTCGCGCAGCCCCTCGGAGAGAAACCACTCAAACGAAGTTAACTGGGTCGAGATCAGATCCTTCAGCTCCACCAGGTTCGGGATGGCGCCGTAATTGCGGCGCGCGGGAGCCTTCATTTCTGAGATCATCACAGGGGCATCTCCTTAGAGGGCAAAAGGGCGCGCTGAAGGCGTGGGCTGAGACAGCGGCCGGGCGTGCACGAACCGTCATAGTACCACCAATTGGCGCCAGACGTCCGGTAGCGCCACGCATGGCAACAAGAGGACGGAAGGATTCGGAGGTGCCCCTGGGCCGGCCGGGCCGGGGTCACAAAAAAAGGGGAGGCGCCCCCCGGGTGCCTCCCCTGCTGAAATGAACGTACCCTACTTGATCTCGACCGTGGCTCCGGCTTCCTTGAGCTTGGCGGCGGCGCCGTCAACGTCGGCTCGGCTCACGTTCTCGAGCACCTTGCCGGGAGCCGCGTCGACCAGGTCCTTGGCCTCCTTCAATCCCAACTGGGTGACCTCACGCACCGCCTTGATGACGTTGATCTTGCTTTCGCCGACCGCCGTCAGGGTGAGGGTGAACTCGGTCTGCTCCTCGGCCGCCTCCTCAGCGACGGCGACAGGGGCGGCGGCGGCGGGGGCGGCGGCGGCCGCCGCCTTGATGCCGAACTCATCCTCGATCGCCTTGATCGCCTCGACCACGTCAAGGACGCTCCAGCTCTTCAGTGACTCGACGAAATCCTTGGGGGTGACGGTGGCCATTTAGGCTGCCTCCAGTTTGTTCTTGTAGGCTTCGAGCAGCCCGACGAGCTGTTGTACCGGAGCCTGGATGGTCCCGACCAGCTGTGCGATCGGGCTCTGCAAGGTGCCCAGAAGCTGGGCTATCAAGACCTCTCTCGAGGGGAGGTCGGCGATCTGGCGGACCTGGTCGGGGCCCATCACGCGACCCTCCACCAGGCCGCCCATGATCTCCAGCTTGAGGCGGGTGGCACGAGACCATTCGCCCAAAAGACGCGAGGGGCTGCTGATGTCGTCATATCCGAAGGCGATGGCCAGCGGTCCCTTGAGCGATTCCTGCCAGTCCGCGTGCCCGGCGTCGACGGCGGCGCGACGGGCGATGGTGTTCTTGACCACCCGGAACTCGACCGCCTGGCCGCGAAGCTTGCTGCGCAGCTCCTGAAGCTGGGCCACCGTCAGGCCGCGATAATCGGCCAGGACGGCCACCTTGGCGTTCCTGAGCTTACCGGCGAGCAGCGCCACCTGCTCGATCTTTTCTGGTCGGGCCATATAAAAACCTCCACGCCACAGACCGGCACGGAGGCCATGCCTCTGCGTGGAATGCCTGGACGGGAGATTAAGGCGCCCCGGCGCCACCCGTCGTCTGGGGCGAACTTCGAGTATACCCGGCCCCGCCCCCCGGGGCGGCAGCCGGAGAGCGATCAGGCCAGGCTGAGTTTGGCCGCCTCTTTGACGTCGATCGGCACCGAGGGTCCCATGGTGGAGGTGAGGAAAAGGGTGCGCAGGTACTGGCCCTTGGACGCCGACGGCTTGTCCCGAACCAGGGCCTCGATCAGGGCCGCCAGGTTGCGCTCCAATTTGTCGGCCTCGAAGGAGACCTTGCCGATGGTGGCGTGCACGATGCCGAACTTGTCCGTGCGGTACTCTACGCGCCCCCCCTTCACCTCTCGCACGGCGCGACCGACGTCGAAGGTGACGGTGCCCGACTTGGGGTTGGGCATCAGCCCGCGCGGTCCCAGCACCTTGCCTAGCGGTCCCACCTTGGCCATCAGGTCGGGGGTGGCTATGGCCACGTCGAAGTCGGTCCAGCCCTCGCTGATCTTCTTCACCAGTTCGTCCCCGCCGACATAGTCCGCGCCCGCGTCCTGGGCTTCCTTGAAGCGGTCGCCACCGGCGAAAACCAGGACCCGCAGGGTCTTGCCGGTACCGTTGGGGAGCGCGACTGCGCCCCGCACCATCTGGTCGGCGTGGCGCGGGTCGACCCCCAAGCGGACGTGGGCCTCGACGCTGGCGTCGAAGCGGGCGGTGGAGGTGTCCTTGACGATCTCGCAGCCGCGCATCGGCCCGACCCCGTCCGGGGCTCCGACCAGAGCTTGTTCGAGTTGCTTCTGCGCCTCGAGGTAGCGCCGGCCGCGCTTAGCCAACGATTTCCAGCCCCATCGAGCGCGCGGTGCCCGCGATCATGGCCACGGCCCGCTCCAGGTCAAAGGCGTTGAGGTCGTCCATCTTGGCCTGCGCGATCACCACCAACTGGTCGTGGGAAACCTTGCCGACCTTGTCCCGATTGGCCTTGGCCGATCCCTTTTCCACGCCGGCCGCCTTCTTCAGCATCTGCACGGCGGGAGCGGTCTTCAAGATGAAGCTGTAGCTGCGGTCCTCGAAAATGGTGATCTCGGCCGGAATGACGTCGCCCTGTTGCTGGGAGGTCTTCTCGTTGTAGGCCTTGCAGAACTCCATGATGTTGATTCCGTGGGGCCCCAGCACGGTACCCACCGGGGGTGCCGGAGTGGCCTTCCCGGCCGCCAGCTCGATCTTGATCACCGTCCGAATCTTTTTCTTCGCCATCTCTTCTCTGTCTAGTGAACCTTCTCGACCTGGAGCAGGTCGAGCTCGACCGGCGTTTCCCGACCGAACATATTGACGAGGACCTTCAACTTGCCTTTCTCGGCGTTTATGTCGTCGACCTTGCCCAGGAAGTCGGTGAATGGACCATCCACCACGCGCACGTTCTCACCCACTTCGAAGTCGACGCGGATGGTGGGCGCCTCCTGCTTCATCTGCTTCAAGATTCCTGACACTTCTTTTTCGGCCAGCGGGACCGGCTTATTGCCCGAACCCACGAAGCTGGTCACCCCGGGCGTGTTGCGAACCACGTACCAGGACTCGTCGGTCATCTGCATCTTGACCAGGATGTAGCCCGGGAAGATTCGCTTTTGGACGTGGCGGCGCTTGCCGTCCTTGATCTCGATCTCGTCCTCCATCGGCACCAGGACCTCGAGGATCTGGTCGTGCATGTCCATGGAGTCGATGCGCTTCTCGAGGTTCTTCTTGACCTTGTCCTCGTGCCCGGAGTAGGCATGGATGACATACCACTGCGCGATCGCGGCCGGTTCGGTCACTACGCTCGCCTTCTCGCTTGCCATATCTGTGCTCAAAAACCTTGCTGTCAGCTCACGCCGTAGATGACGTGTCTGGTGAACTGGGACAGACCGTAGTCAATCGCCCCGATGAAGGAGGCGATGACGGCCACCGTCGCGATCACGATCAGCGTGTAGCGGTAGAGCTCGGACCCGGTCGGCCAGCTCACCTTGCGCAACTCTTCGATCGCCTCGCGCAAGAAGCGAAGCACGGTCAGCTCCGAAGACTGCTCGCGGCGGGATACCATGGCCACCCCGGTTCAGCGGGTCTCGCGGTGATCGGTGTGGCGACGACACCAGCGGCAAAACTTCTTCAGATCCAGACGATCGGGATCGTTCTTCTTGTTTTTGACGGTGGTGTAGTTGCGGCGCTTGCAGTCATTGCACTGCAGGGTGATTATCGTTTCCATGCGTGTCTCATCTGCCGGGTGGAAAGAAACAAGCTTAGGCTAACCCAAGCACCGCCAATACTACCAGAAGCGGAACGGGATCCTGGTTCTCTAAGATTCCTGGCGTGACCAAGCCCGCCCTGGTGGTGCTGCACGGCGACCAGACCGGTGAGGAACTCCTCCTCGAGGCGCTCCAGCTGCTCGATCCCCAGCTGATCGGTCTGGAGCTTGAGCTGCACCATTTCGACCTCAGCCTGGGCACCCGCCGAGCCAGCCGCAACCAGGTCGTTCTGGACGCCGCGGCGGCGCTCTGCGAACACGGTTATGGCATCAAGGCGGCGACCATCACGCCCGACGCCACCACCGACGTCGGCTCCCCCAACGCCATCGTGCGCAAGGCGGTGAACGGCCAGGTCATCGTCCGCACCGGGCGACGGATTCCCGGCGTACGCCCGCCCCTCCCGGTCTACTCCCCGATCTCTGTCATCCGCATGGCCGTGGACGACGCCTACGGCGCCAAGGAGTGGCGCGAGGGACAGGACCTGGATGAGATGGCCTTCCGCACCGAGAAGCTCAGCCGTCGCACCGCCCGGACGGTGAGCGAATACGCCTTCCAGCACGCCGAACAGGTCGGGGCCACAGTCTTCGGGGGGCCCAAGTTCACCGTCAGCCCGGTCTACGAGGGCATGTTCAAAGAGGAGATGGATCGCGCCGCCGGCCGCCATCCGTCCGTTCCCTACGACCCCCAACTGATCGACGCCAGCTTTGCCCTGCTGCTGGCCACCGAGGGCAACGCGCTCGTCATTCCGGCCATGAATCGGGACGGCGACATCCTCTCCGACCTGGTCATGCAGATGTTCGGCAGCATCGCCGGCGCCGAATCCGTGCTGCTCTCCTTCGACGAGCAGTCCCAGATCAAGGTGGCCATGTCGGAAGCTCCCCACGGCACCGCACCCTCACTCGAGGGCAAGAACGTGGCCAACCCCATGGCGATGATCCTGGCCACCGCCGCCATCCTCAAATACATGCCCCAGGCCGAGGCCCAGACCGCCTCCCGGGCCATCTACGAGGCCACCCTGGAGGCGGTCGGATCGGGGATCAGGACCTCCGACATGGGCGGGGAATGCAGCACCACCGACTTCACCCAGGCGGTACTGGGACGGGTACGGAGCAAGCTCGAGATCTGGGGAGCACTGGGCGCCTTCGGCGCCCACCAGCAGGAGTTGCTCTAGGTCTCCAGGCGCCGGAAGCCTTCGGCGTAGCGGAAGCCGTGCGGGGCACCCAGCTTGCCCATCCGCTCGAGCAGAATCTGGCGGGGCTGGTTCGGATCCTGATCCGGCTTTTCGAACTGGCTCTGGTGGCAGAGAATGGCCTTCAGCTTGCGCTCGGCATACTCACTCACATCGACCACGTGGTCGGGGTCGGTCAGCCCGCCGAACCAGACCTCGCGCACCCGGTGGGCCGCAAACCCTTCCTCCAGCAGTTCCCGGAAGGCGCGCGGGTTGCGCGAGTCGGGGTAGACCGCCGCCATCGCCGTCTCGCCCACGGCCAGGTGATCGGGATGGCTGGCCCCGAACATGGCGCCCAGGTTGCGGACCGGTGAGTGGGTCATGACCAGCTCAGGACGATAGCGGCGGATCTCGCGCACCAACTGGCGGCGCAGATCCAGATCCGGGAACAGGTGTCCGTCCGGTATGCCCAGGAAGGTGATCTCCTTCACCCCCAGCACATCCGCGGCGGCGCGCTGCTCCAGATAGCGGCGGGAGCTCAAATCGGCGTCCGAAACGCTCGGGTCCTCGCCCCCCTGGGAGCCGTCGGTGCAGATGACGTAGTTCACCTCCACGCCCTCCGCGGTCAGCTTGGCGATGGCGCCGCCGAAGCCGAATTCGGGGTCATCGGGGTGAGCCGAGATGACCAGGGCGCGCTCGATCTTGAGGGGGTTGCTGGGGGCGGGGGGCGGAGCCTGATTCTCTTCTTTGACCACGGGTTCTAAAGTTACGGCACCGGGCACCCCCGGCGCCAAGCGGGAGGGCCGGCAGGCTGCCCTATTCGATGCTCGCCACCTGGACCAGATTGGTCTGGCCGCTCTCTCCGACCGGGGTCCCGGCCACCAACACCACCTTGTCGCGGGAACGCACCAGACCGCTGGCGCGGGCGGCGCGGGTGGCATTGGCGATCATGTCGTCGGTGTTGGTCCCGTTGACCACCTCCAGCGGAACCACTCCCGAATAGATGGCGGTGCGGCGCAGGATCTCGGGGTGGGGGCTGGCGGCCAGGATCGGAACCAGCGGCTTGGCCTTGGAAACGCGGAGGGCGGTGGCGCCGCTTTCGGTGAAGGCCACGATGGCCCGAGCACCGACCTGCTCGGCGACCTGGGAGGCGGCGGCGGCGATGGCCGTCGCGACGGTGTTCGCCGCCCACTGCCCGAGCCGCAGCCGGCGGTAGACGGGGTGACGCTCGGCGGCGCGGCAGATCTGGGCCATGGCGCGCACCACCCGCACCGGGTGGGCTCCGATCGAGGTCTCCTGCGAGAGCATGACCGCGTCGCTGCCATCCCAGATGGCGTTGGCGACGTCGGAGGCCTCGGCCCGGGTCGGGCGGCTCGATTCGACCATCGATTCCAGCATCTCGGTGGCGGTGATGACGGGCTTGCCGGCTCGATTGGCGCGATCGATGATGTTCTTCTGGGCGGCGGGCAGCTCGGCCAGCGACATCTCCACCCCCAGGTCCCCGCGCGCCACCATGACACCGTCCGCGGCGGCCAGGATCTCATCCAGGTGGCGCAGCGCTCGCGCCCGCTCCAATTTGGCGATGATCGGCACCGTGGAGCGGACCGCCGAGAGGGCCCGGCGGCAGGCCTCGATGTCGGCCGCGGAGGTCACGAAGGACAGCGCCACGTAGTCGAATCCGAGGTCGGCGCCGAACTTCAAATCGTCCAGGTCCTTGGCCGTCAGGGAGGGCATCTGCAGATCCCGCTCGGGCACGGTGACGCCCTGATGCTCGCGCAGGACCCCGCCCTGAAGGACCTGGCAACGGGCCTCCTCGCCGTCGCTGTCGAGCACCCGGAGTTCGATCTCGCCGTCCTGGAGGAGGATCTTGTCGTGGCGCCGCAGCGCCTGCACCAGTTCCACCTGGTTGATTTCGATGGCGCCGGCACTGTCGTCCACATTCCTGGTCGCGACGCGGAGCTTTTCGCCCCGAAGCAGCCTGATCGAACCCCCCGGCAGTCCCCCGATCCGAATCTTGGGGCCCTGCAGGTCCTGCAACAGGGCCACGTGACGGCCGCACTCGTGGGCCAGCTTTTTGACCGCCAGCAGGGTTCGCTCCTGCTCGGCGTGATCGCCGTGGGAGAAGTTAAGTCGGGCCACGTCCATGCCCGCACGGATCAGGGCCCGGAGCACCGCCGGAGGGGTGCTGGCCGGGCCCATGGTGCAGACGATGCGGGTCCGCCGGATCACGGCTCCGGCTGGCCGTCTTTGACCCAGCGCTGGCGCCCGACCTCGTAGAAGAGGGCGGCGGCGGCGGCGGAGGCGTTCAGGCTCGCCACCTGGCCGGCCATGGGCAGCCGCAACCTGACCTCGCAGCGCTCACGGACGAGGCGGTGCACTCCCTGCCCCTCCCCCCCCACGACGACACAGATCTTTTGGGTCAGATCGAATTCCCAGGGCCAGGTCTCGCCCTGGGGATCAAGCGCAAGACACCAGTAGCCGGCGCGTTTCAGCGTCGACAGGGCTGAGGGCAGCCCGGCCACCTTGCAGATCCGGAGGTGCTCGCTGGCGCCCGCGCTGGCCTTCACCGCGACCGCCCCGACAGGGGCCGAACGGCGCTCCGGGAGGATCACCGCTCCCGCCCCGGCCGCCTCGGCCGAGCGCAGCACGGCGCCCAGGTTCTGGGGGTCCTGGATTCCGTCCAGGGCCACCAGCAGCGTCAGGTCGAGTTTCAAAACCTGGCCCAGCTCAAAGAAGCGGCGCGGTTCCAACTCCGCCGCCACGCCCTGGTGGACGCCCGGGGCGATGAGGTCGAGGTCGTCCTGACCGACCGAGGTGACGACCGGCGCCAGCCGCTTGATCTCGTCCAGCCGAGGGTCCGGGTCCAGGTTGGCCGCCAGCATGACCCGACGCAGATGACCAGCCCGGGCCGCTTCCAAGACCGGGTTGCGGCCGTGGATGATCTCTTTGGGCGGCCCCTGCGGGCTGCGGGCGGGGGAACTCTCGTGAAGACCAAAGCGCCCGCCGGGGGTGCTCCGGGCGGGCCGTCGGGAGTGCCCGTCAGCCGCCGCCCGATCGCGTCGGTCGGGACCCAGGGCCGATTTCCTCACTGGCCGAGGTTACCCCAACCGCCTTGGCGGAGATCGATCCCAGGTGGCCCGAAGGGATTCCGGCCGGGCTCCCGATCAGTCCGGGCAGCGGCTCAGGGGCGCGGTGCGATCTCCTCCAGCAGCGCCACGGCGTGAGCGGCGATGCCCTCCGAGCGGCCCAGGGCGCCCATTCTTTCCGGGCTGGTGGCCTTGACCGAGACCCGCGCCCGATCGACGCCGAGGGCGGCCGCGATGTTCTCTGCCATGGCGCCGAGGTGGAGACCCAGGTGCGGCTCCTGGGCGATCACGACGGCATCGACATTGATCAGCTGGTAGCCGACCTCCGCCACCTGGCGGGCCGCGGCCGCCAGCAGTTGGGCGGAATCGATCCCGGCCAACGCGGGATCGCTGTCGGGAAAGTGTTGGCCAATGTCGCCCAGCCCGCTGGCCCCGAAAATGGCGTCGATAACGGCGTGAATCAGGCTGTCGGCGTCGGAATGGCCCTCCAGGCCGGTGGGGTGGCCGATACTCACTCCACCCAGGACCAGCGATCGGCCCGGCGCCAGGCGGTGCGTGTCGTATCCGATTCCCACCCTCACCGGGGCGCCACCGCGAGCAGAGCTTCGATCAGATTCAGATCGCCGGGCGTGGTCAGCTTCAGGTTCGACTCCTCTCCCTCCACCAGGGCCACGCTGTGGCCACAGCGATGGACTATCTGGGCGTCGTCGTCGGCCAGCACGGCCTCCCGCTGCGCCCAGCGATGCGCCTCCTCGAGGACGGAGCGGGCAAAGCCTTGCGGGGTCTGCGCCCGAACCATCTGGGAGCGATCCAAACTCTCCACCACCCCCCCGTTGCGAACCTGTTTGAGGGTATCGCTGGAGGGCAGACCGGGAATCGCGGCGCCAAATTCGCCCGCTGCCACAATCACCCTTCGGACCAGCTCGGGCGAGGCCAGGGGACGGGCCACGTCGTGCACCAGCACCAGTTCACAATCGCCCAGGGCGCGCAGACCGAAGGCGACCGAATGCTGGCGGTGGTCCCCACCCGCCACCACCCGGACCGGCTTGTCGGGAGCCGCTCGGTCGACCTCGACCCGCATCGTCAGGAGGTCGGCCGGAGGAGCCACCACGATCACCTCCACCACCTCCTCCAGGGGTAGGAAAAGATCCAAGGCTCGCGCCACCAGGGTCCTTCCGGCGACCCGGAGCAGGCCCTTGCTGCCGCGTCCCAGCCGGGAGCCGGCGCCGGCCGCAGCCACCACCACCCCGACCCTGATCAAGTCGCGCTTTCCGTGTCCGGCGCCCGGCGCGGGCGGCGGGCGGGCGCCACCGGCCCGGCCGGGAGGGCGAAGATCATCCGACCGGCGCTGGTTTGGAGCACCGAGGTGACGACGACGTCAATCGCCTCATTCAAGCTCCGAAGACCGTTGTCGACGACCACCATGGTGCCGTCGTCCAGGTAGGCCACGCCCTGGTCCTTCTGATTGCCGGCCTTGACCACCACCACGTGCAGAACCTCACCCGGGATGGCGATCGGCTTCATGGCATTGCCGAGATCGTTCAGATTCAGCACCCGCACACCCTCGACCTGGGCGACGCGACTGAGATTGAAATCGGTGGTCATGATGGCCCAGTTGCGGTTCTTGGCGGTCCGCACCAGCCGGGCGTCGACGTCCAGTTCACCCGAGGCGTCGTCGTCGAGCACCTCAAAGGTGGCCTCGGGCTCCTTTTCAACCAGGGTCAGGATGTCCAGACCGCGACGTCCACGAGCGCGTTTCAGATCATCGGCCGAGTCGGCCACCTGCTGCAATTCCTTCAAGACACTCCGCATCACGACCAGGGGAACGTCGACGAACCCGGTCCGGACCAAGTCCAGGATGCGGCCATCGATGATGACCGAAGTGTCCAGCAGGGCAGCCTGAATCCGCCGGCGGCCAGAGCCTTTCGCCTCTGAGACGCCGAACAGCGCAGCCAGCTCGGGCCGACGAGTCATCCCCAGCTCGGCCCCCATCAGGGCCAAGAGCAGGGCCAGGATGGCGCTCAGCCCGACGCCGTAGGGAAAGGCGCGCACGAAATAGCCAATCAGGGCGGCCACCACCAACCCCACGATCATGCCCGCAACCCCCGAGAGCAGGTCCGGCAGGGGGGTGGTGGCCAGGCTCAGGTTGACCCGGTGCCAGCCGCCCGTGACGTAGGGCGCACCCAGGTAGCAGAAGATCAGGCCTTCCAGAGAGGCGAGCACGACCACCATCGAGCTGCCTGGAGCGTGGACGTCTCCGGCCCGGATCATGGCGTACCCGAGCGCGAATCCTCCGATGGCGCCCAGAATCGAGGCCAAGAGGCGGATGACGGCCTCCGAGCGGGGCCGAGAGCGCCAACTCACGTCTGGGCTCCAGCCGGGCTGCCCGGGAAGGCCAGTGCGATCGCCTGGCGCAGGTCGCGCACCTCCACCAGATCGATCCCGGCGCGGGCGTGGACGGTGCCACGCGGGATCAGGGCCCTGGTGAACCCTCTCCGCTGAGCCTCGGTCAGGCGCCGCTCCAGTTGCGTCACCCGCCGCACCTCACCATTCAATCCCAGTTCGCCAATGGCAATGCAGCCGGCCGCGAGTGCAGCCTCGCGCAGATTGCCGGCCAGGCTCAGCGCCAGGGGCAGGTCGGCGGCCGGTTCGGCGACCCGAAAGCCGCCGGCCACGTTGGCGAAGACGTCGGAACTCGACAGACTGAGCCCCGCGCGCTTGTCCAGCACGGCGATGACCATCTGCAACCGACTGGGGTCGATTCCGGTGGCGGTCCGTCGCGGCAGGCCAAAGGGGGTGCTGGATACCAGGGTCTGAATCTCCACCAAGAGCGGCCGGCTGCCCTCCAATGAGACCATGATCACGCTCCCCGGCGTCGGGCCCAATTCCGAAATCAGCGCCGCACCCGGATCCTGGACCTCGCTGAAACCCGCCTCGCCCATGGCGAATACCCCGATCTCCTCGGTCGAACCGAAGCGGTTCTTCTGGGCACGAAGGATCCGATACTCCTGCTGCCGCTCGCCCTCCAGGCTGAGGACGACGTCGACCATGTGCTCGAGGACGCGAGGGCCGGCGATGGAGCCCTCCTTGGTCACGTGCCCCACCAGGACCACCGGCAGGGCCGACTCCTTGGCCAGGCGCGAGAGCCGCGCCGCGCAGTCGCGCACCTGGGAGACACTGCCAGGAGCGGCGTCGACGGAGGCGTCGGCCACGGTTTGGATGGAATCGACTATCAAGAGGGCCGGCCGCTCAAGCTCGGCCGCGGCCACGATGCGATCGAGGTCGGTCTCCGCCAGGAGCCAGACCGCGGACGTCTCCGCCCCCAGCCGCCGCGCCCGCAGTCCGATCTGATGGGCCGACTCCTCGCCGCTCGCATAGAGCACCTTGTCCCCCGCTGTCGATGCCTGAACCGCCAGGTGCATGAGCAGGGTTGATTTGCCCACCCCCGGTTCACCCGCGAGCAGGATCACGCTCCCCGGCACCACCCCTCCCCCCAGAGGGCGATTCAACTCCTCCCAACCCAGTCGCATGCGGGGGTTGTCGGAGAGGTCGATCTTGGACAGCTCAAGGGGCACCGCAGAGGGTCGCCCGGCGCCCGCGCGCGCGGCCTGGGGCCGCCGCGCCAACTGCAACTCCTCGAGCGTGTTCCAGGCCCGACAGTGGGGACACTGTCCGGCCCAGCGCAGCGATTCACCGCCGCAATCACGGCAGACGAAGACCAGGGATGGTTTGGACATGTGCTTCTAGCTATCCCAATCGTGACCGAGCGGGTAGGTCGATGACAAAGTTTTTGCAGAGCGGGAGGGGAATCGATTTCACTCCTGGACTCTAATCATGGGGTAGCCGTCCGCCGGCGCCGCCCCTGCCCCCCTAGGGGCGGTGCCACCTCCCCACCCGGAGCGCCAATCCGCCGACTGGGCGGCCTCGCCGACCCGGGACGGGGTGGAATTCAGCCCCACCCGTGGCTCCGCGGCGATTCGGAGCCCGGTTGGTATCGGATCCTCAAGCATCCAGCCCAAAGCCCGCCAGGTGCTGGCGGAAGGCCCGAGGGACGAATCCAAAGCTGGATTCGACCGCGTCGAGGCGGCTCACGTTGTCGGATTCGAAAAGCTCCAGGGCGGCCGGGGTAAGGGGCGGATGGGCCAGCAGCGCGGACATCACGCGCGCCGGAATCCGGGCGGCCCAGAGCGGCAGCGGTAGTAGCAGGCGCCGACGGCCCTGGGCCCGGCAGATGGCCTCCAGCACCTCTTTGAAGGTCAGCTGCTCGGCGCCCCCCAACTCGATCGAAC
>Ga0207933_1000207_pt1 | contig 62080 bp, 49 predicted proteins | sample NGESurdeep092012_4_FD_184488 | JGI IMG/M metagenome (GOLD analysis project Ga0207933, IMG submission 184488) | Arctic peat soil microbial communities from Barrow, Alaska - NGEE Surface sample F53-3 deep-092012 (SPAdes) | ecosystem: Environmental > Terrestrial > Soil > Wetlands > Peat ...
AACGGCAAGCTGCGCGACGGGTGCCTGAACGTGGAGGTCTTCTTCAACCTGGCCGACGCGCGGCGGAAGTTACACCTCTGGCGGCGCGACTACAACCACGAGCCTCCGCACTCGGCGCTGGATGACCGCACGCCGACGGAGTTCGCGGCTACCTGCACCGACGCTGCGACCTCCGCTTCATCCTTGTTGCTTGAGGCACTCACTTGAGCTACACTCGCCGCAAATCCCCCCGTCAACACGGGCCGAACCGAACCCGCATGCCGAAATCTCCAGTCGCTTCTGGCTTAGATAAGCGGGGCGGGTCAACGAATAATCGCTTATTGCAATTTCTTGTGCTCGACATCCAGAATTCGAAGCGTACCTATAGGGACTCGTACTGCAATCTTTCCTCCAGCAAAGGATAGGTTTTTACCACTTAGAATGTCGGTACAGCGTAGTGGATTTAAGTGCTGGAATACAATTTGGACATCACGGTCACCAGGATCGAGGTATCCTGGGTCGATAAGTGTAATCCGTACATGGGTTGAATCCAGACTCACCGCAGACCAATGCACGACACCATCCACTCTGAGCGGAAGGCGCGTGGCCGCCTTATTCAAGGCCTGCTGAACTGTCGATTTGTACTCTGCCGCTGTGTGCTGCATCCCGCGCTCATCATAGAAATACATCCCGTCCGTCGTAATCTTCTGAGCGAATCTTTTTTTAGCCTGAGATCCGATTGAATCGGGCACAATTGCTACCAATCCATAGGGCAGAGGAGGTAAGAAGTTAGTCATTCTCCGGCGAAGCCCATAAGCATAGTAAGAAAAATCGTGCGGCAGAATGGGAGACCCTGCCCAATAGCAATCCAGATGGTCGAAGACCATGGCTGGAACCTGCTCCTTTTCTGGATAGTCATACTTGTGACCATTGTCCCCATGCTCAATATACTGTGCAGAAGGTGGCGTCCTCATCCCAAGGCAGACATCGGAAACTGAGAGGAGCTCGTTGGGTTTGGGAATACGCACAATTCCCTTTTCGAGCATTTCGTAGAACGGAAATACCTGTTGCAGCAATGCTGCAGAGAACCCTCCTTGATGAATGCTATTGTAGTAGATTTCAGCTCCATAGGAAGCTCGCGACACCATATGCCGAAAATGATGACTGAGTACCTGTTGAGAAGACCACTCCCACATCCTGTCATAACAGGCATTATCGGTTACCACACGGCAGCCCCAATGGTCGAAAGCGCCGGTCATCCACAAACCAACACGGCCGGCGAGGCTCAACTCCTGCGTGCGTGAATTAGTCTCCTCCATATCGGGGACAAATACATCCTTATATTTAGAATCCAACAAAACACGATCCCAAAAAGACATATATGTTGTCCCATTCCAGAAAACGTTCTTATTCCGAAAGACAATCTTTTTCCCGCCATATTTTCTGCACATCTCAGCGAGTGGGAAAAGTATCTGCTCGACGAATTCCTGCATCCGCGGGTTGATTCCTTCCATTTCAGAAAGATCGAACCCCCATAGATGTTTGGGTGCAGCCTGAAGAACACGCTCAAATGTGGAGAGAGGCATATAGGCGGCCCCGCCGTGTGCAGCTCCGAGCAAAAAGTCCGTCCCCTTGCTCTCCCAATCCCGCACGAAAGCCACAATCTGATCCGCGGAGAGGTCGTACTGCTGCCGAATATCGGTGCTTTGGCTCCAGAACTCGTTGCCCTTTCGAGTCTTCTGACAGATCATTACGGCGTCCTGTGGCGCAACTGGTATACTCTCGGGTTTCAAACCGAGCCTTGTCATCTGCGAGACAAAACGCACATTGCGGTATTGCATGTTCCACGGGCGCAACGCTTCCGGCGGTAGGACGTTGTATTCATCAAGCAGAAGGACCTCGGCTTTGCGCGTTTCGGGTTGATAAATCGGCGCTCGAAACCGGGCAATTTGCTCCTTCAATGTCCGCATATTTCGTTCTATTCTGGCGAGCTTGCCTATCGCGTGGGTCTGCCTGAGAGACTCCCGCCAGCCCGGACGATCTAAATGTAGACAGTGAACATCATCTCCTCCCGAAGTACCGCTGCCCAACCAGAAAGTCCGTGTCCTAAAATCAAAAGCTCCATTGGCGAAGTCATGCCGGCAAGTAAGGGTCTCTCGGAATGAACCATCTTGGTTGTAGAGGATCAAAATATTAGCAAAGACACCTATAAGAAACTCCTCCCGCAGTAGTCGGACAGGGCTAAGGAGATTCATCCTGTATGGAACATTGGGAATTCGCGGGTCTGATCGAGTCCAGATCTGATTCCCTTCGTGGTTAAAAGCGGAAATTTTGCCGTGTTCCTCCCAGCCACCGCTTAAAACAATATCCTGCCTGCCATCGCCATCCACGTCGACAATAGCCATACTGAAAAAACGCCGACCGTCGTTAGTCACGAAGCTACCAAGATCATTTTTCTGCCACAAAACACCGAGATCGAGGGGGTCGACAAGTAACAAGCTCAGTTTGCCTACGTATCCGCTTGAAGCTAGGGTAACTGCAACATAGTCCCGCCCTTCACCACGAATGTCACCGGCTCGCACATGGCGGATACAATATTGTGTGGGAAGCTGCCGCAGCAGCTTACCGCTTGGAGAGAGCTCGTAGAGTACTTGTTCTATCCCGCCGGCAAGAATAACGCATTCGCCGCCACCCAATTTGGCAACAGTCACCTGATAGAGGAGCGGTTTTCTATGAAAGGTCCACAACGGGCTTCCGTCATGGTCAAGAACATAGAGCGTTCCATCCGCAGACGCAATCAGCGCCTCATCGTAACCATCGCCATCGATGTCGGCAGCACAGAGATCAAATGGGAAATAACCGCCCGTCTGGGTTGCCCATAAACGCTTTCCAGATGCCGTATAACAGAGAACCATTCCATCGTAGCAGGCGGCGATTGCCACCGGCTCCCGGCTCCCATCTACCTTGGCTGGGCGAAGATGATAGACAGTATGCCCGTCAGTAGAAAATGATGAAGCCGGCGAAGGCGGGAAGCCATGGGCAATGCGCGATGCTGATGCGCTACCGGCTGCTGCCATTGCTGTTTTTACAAATTTACGCCGCGTTACACTCATTGGACTTCCTCCTAGACAATTTCGTTAGGCGCCGATCTCCGCAATCTGCTGAGCCACGTTCCACACCCACAATCACAGCGAAGAATATAGATAAAGTTTTGATAGTGGCGTAAACATAAGTAAATACTGTCCTAACTGATTGATCGACTTGAAACAAATCAGATTATTCCATGTCGCGCAATGCAAAAGTGGTACCGATACTGTTATCGGTTTCCAGATCGTCCTTCGCCAATTTATGTAAAACGCATTTGGCTTAAGATCATTTAATCTCGCCATTGATCCTTCTATGAGGCACTAACACCCTTACGGTCCGCACGCCGCTTCCAACGACCTTCCTTTGGTCTCTGGAACCGCTATCCATACAAACACCGCGCCTGCCAGGCAGATAAGCCCGTAGAGCAGGAACGCCGAGGGCGTGCCGAAGCTGTGGCTCATCATCGGAAAAGTCAACGTCAACGTGAATGAAGCCAACCAAAGCACCGCGATTGAAACCGACATCGCCTCCGCGCGCGCGCGGTTGGGAAAGATCTCCGAGAGCAGCACCCATGTCACCGGTGCCAACGACATCGCATAACACCCAATCGCGCACAACGTCAGCACCAGCACCGCGCCTCCGCTCCATCTCTCGTGATAGGCCAGGCTCGCGCCCAGTTGCGAGACGCCCACGCTGATGCAGCCGAAGAGCATAATATGCCTCCGCCCGATGCGGTCCACCAGCCCCATCGCCACCACGGTGAAGATCAGGTTAATCACACCGGTAATCACAATATCGAGCAGCACTGTGCTGGTGCCTGAGCCCCTGGAACCCGAAAACCGGTAGATCTCCTCCGCATAATTGAACAGCACAGTGATGCCGCTCGCCTGCTGCAGCACCACCAGCCCTATGCCGATCAGCACCAGCCTCCGCAGCGATGGGGAGGTCAGATCGCGCCACCGCCCCATGTCCCGCCCGCCCTGTCCCTCATCCCGTTGCGCGTCCTTTTGCCCACCCCGCACTGTTCTGCGAATCGCTCTGCGCTCATAGTCGCTGTAGGCCGCCCCGCCGATCCGCGTCAGCACCCTTCCGGCCTGTTCCTCGCGGCCCTGCGCCATCAGCCAACGCGGGCTTTCGGGCAGGAACGGGGCCGAGACCAGCAGCACCATCGCTGGGACCGTCACCGCCGTAAACATCCAGCGCCAACCGTACTGTACATTCCAAATCGTGCCACTCGTCCCCGGCCGCGCAATCAGCCAGTTTGCCACCTGTGCCGCAAGGATTCCCACCACTAGCGCCAGCTGGTTCAGACTCACCAGCCGTCCGCGCCACGCCGCCGGACTGATCTCCGCGATATACATCGGCGAGACGTTCGACGCCAGACCGATAGCCACGCCGCCCACAATGCGCCAGACAATGAAACTGTCGAAGTTGTGTGCCCATCCCGTCAGCAGCGAGGAGACAGCGAACAGCAGCGCCGCAAGCACCAGCAGCCGCTTCCGGCCGAGGCCGTCGCTCAGCCTCCCCGAGATGAGGGACCCGGCGAAACAACCCACCAGTGCGCAACTGTTGGCCCAGCCTACGAGTGCGGCCGAATGCAGATGAAAGTAGCTTTCGAAGAACTCGCGCGCTCCCCCAATCACCACCCAGTCGTAGCCGAACAGCAGCCCACCCAGCGCCGCAATGGCGGCCATTAACCACAGATAGGGCAGTCGTAGCTCACTGGCGGCCTCCTCTGGCGCATGCTCTTGAACACCCGTTACTGTCTGCATCTAGCTCTCCACTTTATCTGCAGTTCCATTTCCCTGCGTTTCCGGTACCTGCGCCAGCAGGTCGGCCGCATCGCCATCGGAGGGGTCCATCCTAAGAACAGCGTCCAGCAGTCTCTCCGCCGCTGCCGCTTCATCCAGCCCCACATGGCTCCGTGCAGAAAGGCGGCCTCGATCCTGTTGCGCCAGAGATAGACGATTCGCGAACTATCTTCGCCAAGGATCACCTCACCGAGATGGCGGCATGCCTCAAGGATCAGAAGGCTCCCGGGCCAGTTGGGTATCAATTGCAACTGGTCTTACCAGTTTGGTGATAATGTATCATGTTTCTAGCCCCCTTTGTCAAGAATGTTGTTTTTGTACTTCTCTGAGGACGAGGCATGGCCCTCGACAAAGGTAATATTGACTGGACAAGACTGTGATCAAGCTATGGACTCCCGTAAACAGAAGCTGCAATCCCCATATAAAAAAGTTCCCGTCCAAACCAACATGCCTTCAGTCCTCGAATTACTAGCCATAGTGCCCCTGATCGGAAGAGAATGCTTTGGCATCACCGTCAGATTGTCAACGCGATCTTTCGAGGAGAAGCTGAAGCAGCTGCAACCGCCATGCTGGAGCATCTGCACCAGGTCGGTCTCGACCTGATTGCAAATCCCAAACGCTAGGGGTATCTGCATATATCCAAAGTCTGATCTAAGTGTAGGACCGGGGCGGTTAGGGGAGCCTATGGATGAGTTCACCATTGCTTTCCATGTTCTGCCAGGTATGCCTTAAAGAGATCGATCTTTACCTCTGCGGGCGGCGGACGCAGCGACGACGCGTTTCCGAACTCCATGGCGGCGCCATTACTTTGACGAAATGTCGGCCAGTATCTTAGCCCTGGACCATTTGGATTCCCGGTCTTAACGAAGTTTACCCAATAAGCGGACATGAGGTTGGCGATTGCCCGGTCCTCCGGTGTCCATGGCCGATTGGCTTTATTCAATGTCTCAAATACGTAAGATACCTCAGAGCCATGAAAAGCTCCATAAAGGTTCTCACCTGGCCCCGGCTCCGGATGATCCCAATAATAGCTATAGAAACTGGTCTTACTCGTTTTGGAATGACCCTGTCCGCGGAGGAAAATCATCGCGAGGCCTAGATCGCGATCAAGAGTTCTTCCGGATATCCTCGTCTCCTCATTGGACTTGGCAGGATAGAGTCTAAAGACCCTATCCTCCAACGGTCCGAAGCGGGCGTGTACCTGTTGTTTAAATGCAGTGGCCTTCAGGTGGGCGAAAGCGGGCCGGACCAGTGCTTCATCGGCACCGACGCCAGTGAGTATTGGTACATCAATTTCTTTGCCTTCGGATACGGCTTCTTCAACCGTCCTGGGCAACACCCACCCATCGATAATGGGACCGAACCCCAATCGATGCTCCGAAGAAGAGGAAAGCAATATCGGCGCTGGCATTGCACGCAGCTCAGCGAGCGAATGAGCTCCCATTGTCGCAGCAAAATTCAAACCTTCGCGTTCCATATCCTTGAGCGAAATATCGTCGTTGTCAGTGGATAGATAGCTCTCCGCGATAGCTCGCGCAAATAGACCTTTCGCCAGGGGGGAAGCAATGAGATCATAAACAGAAGCGGCACCTGCCGATTGCCCGGCCACCGTGACAGAGTGCGGATCACCCCCGAAAGCCGAGATATTGTCTTTCACCCAATGGAGCGCGGCGATCTGATCAAGCAGTCCATAGTTTCCGGAAGAGTGGTAAGGCGACTCTCGAGTTAGTTGCGGATGCGCATAAAAGCCGAAGACGCCGAGACGGTAATTAATCGTCACCACAATAATGCCTTTTTGGGCTAGAGTTGCGCCGTCATAGATCGGTACCGATCCGGAGCCGGTAATGAACCCGCCGCCATGGATCCACACGAGAACAGGTCGGTGCGCATGGATCGAGTTGGCAGTGGTCCATACATTCAAATAGAGACAGTCTTCACTGAACGGAGGACTGGCTAAATACTCCTGTGTGTACGGCAATCCAGGGCGCGCGGTTTTCTGTAGGCAGCTCGCACCGAATTGATTAGCTAGCCTAACCTCTGACCATTTTGCCGCTGGCTGGGGAGGGTGCCAACGCAGGTTCCCAATTGGTGGCGCCGCATACGGAATGCCTTTGTAGGCCGTCACGCCCGTGGCCTGGTCGAAGACGCCAGAAACAAGCCCATCTTTTATAGATACGGGGCGAGAAAGCATTGCTCCAGCAGTAAACGGTATCAATAGGACTATCAAGAAAAGGGCCGAGCGAGCCGCATTGCCTCGAACACGAGGTTTGTCGGCGAGGTTCGCAACTTGCTCAGAGCAGTTTTCATGCTGGTGTAGTTGCTGATGCGAAGATGTGCCGTACCGGTCAGGAGAACCGCCACAAATATTGCACGTTGAGACTTTGATCGCTACACCTCATCTATAATGATTAGCTCTGGTCTTACCGATTTTTACAGTATCGACGTCCCGATCCATTGTCAAGGGGATTGGCCATTGAGAACATGTCAGGCACGAGGCACAGGCTCCAGTGCAATATTGGGCATATACAAGCTGGTTGATCAGGGTTAATCATAATGAAATCTTCACCCTTGACAATAGAGATCTTCCGTTGGTACATTTGCACTTCATCGTACTGGTCTTACCAGATCGGGTCAAAACAATCAAGACTTGTTGTCCTGCTTTTGCGTCGTTCGCTGAAAAGAGAAATATGGTCGATTGCCGTGAAATGCATAGATATTCTCGTCGGGTCACAGCGACGAATCGTCCGCGAATTCCAGGTGTTGCCGCCGGTTACCCACTGAGGCAAGACCCAATTGGGCAGCCAATTGTGTAGGGTTAGGAACTAGCCATGTCGTTACGCAATTAAGGTATCGAAAGGTTCACACGAGGGAGTACGTATGAAACAGTTGCAAAGCTTTCTATTAGCAGTCCTACTTTACCTCTCTTTAGCTCCAACGGCTTCCGCGCAGGGATCCGGCGCGAGCTTGGCTGGGACCGTCACGGACTCGACCGGAGCTGCGATTTCGAATGCTCGCGTGACAGTAAGAAATGATGGTACGAATCTTACCGATGTAGTTCAGAGCAACGCTTCGGGACTCTATCTGGTGTCACCGCTGCCTCCCGGACGGTACAGCATTAGCGTGGAGCACGATGGTTTTAATAAAAACTTAGGGAAAAACATCACATTAACAGTGGGCCAAGCAGCGACCGTGAATGTAAAGCTTGCGATCGGTAGTCAAGCACAAACCATCACCGTGACGGCAGGAGAGCCGCTCATCAATCTAACATCTGCTGAGGTTAGTAATGTACTTGACGAGCATGCAGTAAAGGAGTTACCGCTGAACGGTCGTGACCCATCGAGTTTGGTATTTCTGTCGCCAGGTGTGAGCAATGTTCTTCAGGAGGGTGGCGAATTACAGACGACAGATTCATTCCCCAATGAATCCGGCGCATCGGCTGGCGGGGGCCGTGAGGGAAGTACGTATTATCTCTTGGACGGGGTCCCCAACATGGATACGTACCTCTTACTAGCTGCCCCGTTTCCCAACACTGATGCGACACAGGAATTTAGGGTAATATCTAACAACTTTGGGGCGCAATATGGATTTTCGCCAGGAGCGGTCGTCAGTATTGCTACGAAGTCCGGCACGAACGATTTCCACGGCGGCTTATTCGAGTTCATTCGCAATAACGACCTTAATGCAGGGAATTATTTTACGCATCTTGTGGACACACTTAAGCGAAACCAATTTGGAGGATATCTCGGCGGACCGGTTCTAAAGAATAAGCTCTTCGGTTTCGTAAACTACCAAGGAACGCGAGCGAGCACTGCTTCGTCATCTATAGTCGGCTATACCCCTACAGCGGCCATGCTTCAGGGCGATTTCAGCGCTGTTCCTCTAACTCTCAAAGCACCGTTTGCCACGGTTGGCGGTAAGCGCAATCAAGTAAACCCAGGGTTATTCAGTTCTGGAGCGGTTGCTTTCGCAAACACGGTACTTCCTCTGGGGCAAGTTCCCGCGACCGGTCAAGTACACTATCAGGGAGCACCTAATCGAGTTAGTCAGGATGAATATACTGCCCGGTTAGATTACCTGTTATCGAAGAACCAACGGTTTTTCGCACGAAGCTTTATTCAGCGTTATAACGTTCCAGCCGGGACTATTAACGGAAATGTTCTAGCAACTGTCATCGGCATGAGCGATCAGTACTATAACGAAGTGCTCAATCACACATGGACAATAAGTCCAACTTCTGTGAATATCCTGTCGGCTTCATGGGTACGAATGGCGGTATTCGCCGGAAACCAGCAATATGATAGAGCTGGTAATCCAGTGTGTTTATCGAGATACATCAATATAAGTGAGCCCGCAGGTTGCTATATGGAAGCCCCTGTTGTCACCAGCGGTTTTACAGGCGCCTATGCCGAGCCAAATAACAACACCAGAGTAACATGGTGGCTGTCCGATTCGTTTATGAAGGTAATCAACAACCAAGTATTGACAGGTGGTTTTGATGTCGCTCACCAATGGGCCAATGAGACGACTGATTATCCCGTGTACCCCGTCGTAAAATTCAGCGGCTATGCAACTGGTTTTGGTTTAGCTGACTTTCTTTTGGGAGACGTTAGCACGTTCATCCAAGGCGCAGAGGAAAATGCTATTGTCAGCGGTTGGCAGCCAGCTATCTATGCTCAAGATCAATATAAGGCAAGACCCAATCTCACGATCACGGTCGGTTTGCGGTGGCAACCGAATCTTCCCCCAAGGGCGCTTAACGGTGGCTCGGCTTTTATTCCTGGAGAGCAGAGTCAACGTTATCCCAATGCTCCAACCGGCTTAGTTTATCCAGGGGATCCCGGGGTTGATGATTCCCTGATGCCAACCGGTTATAGATATTTTGAGCCTCGCTTTGGAGTGGTATGGCAGCCACGTTCATTACCGCGCACGGCATTTCGGGGTGGGTTTGGTATGTTTACTGGTCCGCTGTCGTACTCAAATTACAACTCGACCGTCGCGATTGCTCCCACAGATCCTGTCTATAACCTTTCTGGGACGGCAGCGTCTCCTGTATCCTTTCAGAATCCTTGGTCTAGCTTTGCATCGGCGGGCGGTGTAAGTCCTTTTCCTCCCTATACCCCAACGCCCAACCTCCCCGCAAATCAGGCTATTTTCCTTACACCAATCTCTGTAAGCGCAGTATTTGCGCAAGACTTTCATCTTGGCGTAACACAGAGCTGGACAGCTTCTGTTGAACAACAGATGACAAATCATCTTGTATTCCATTTAGCTTATGTCGGAAGCGAATCTTACCACCAAGCTATCAAAGTTGATCTAAATCCTGGTATTTACACTGCTAAAGACGTCCGTACTACCTACCCGCTTTTCAGCAACATCTACGAAGATGAGAGTGTGGGGACCGCATCCTATCATTCCTTGCAGGCTGGGATTGAAGAACGGCTTTCACATGGGTTCCAGTTTCAATCCTACTTCACATGGTCAAAAGCTATTGATTTGGCCTCCGGATCAAGTCTGTCATTCTATAGCGGCGTGCCCAACCCATTTAGCCTGGGTTGGAACCGTGGGATTGCCGATGTTAATGTTCCAGTTATTTCCATCACAAATTTCATCTATACTACACCTGCACTGAACAGGGCGCGACCGTTTGTGAGGCAGTTGGCGGGTGGTTGGGAAGTAAGTGGCATATGGACGGCACGCTCTGGAAGCCCTTTTAGTATCCAAGGTGGCAGCGGAAACAACAATTCTGGAGCCCTCCAGAATGGAGATCGCGCCAATGTCGTTCCTGGTCGGCCATATCAGGCCCATCTGGGTAGCCAAAGCCAATGGTTGCAACGATATTTCAATACGGCCGCTTTTGTGCCGAACCCTGCTGGAACGTTCGGGACTTCAGGAAGGAATCTCCTAGTCGGGCCTGGCATCGACACCGCTGATATCGGGCTAATGAAGAATTGGAAAATTATGGAGCGTTACGGACTCCAGCTCCGCTGGGAGATGTTCAACGCTTTCAATCATCCTAGCTTTGGCCTACCAGTTACAAACCCGAGCGCAGGTAATTTTGGTCAAATCACGGGAACCGGCGCGATCGCCCCACGGGTTATGCAAGGAGCTGTCAAAGCTACGTTTTAGGCAGTTAGGTCTGGAAGTATCCCGGCATAATCGACGTGTTTCGATATGACTCAGCACAGACGTTTTCCGCGTGACAGAAACCGTATAACTCGCTAAAGGTGAAGGTTGTGAGTCGAGTAGTAGTGCTTATCGTTACGTGGCTTCTTACGATATCCGTCGCACAAGCGCGGACGATAAGACGACTTGATTTCGATTGGCGATTCAATCGTGGGGATACACCACAAGCTTCACGTCCCAATTATGACGACTCAACATGGAGGCTGGTCGATATACCGCACGATTGGAGTATCGAAGGCGCCTACAATAGGAGTAATCCAGGCGGTGGTGTGGTTGCCTACTTACCTACGGGAGTGGGTTGGTACAGACAAACGTTTAATGTGTCGTCAGAAATGCTAGAGCAGAGTGTTTGGGTCGTATTCGATGGTGCATTTATGGACAGCACAGTTTGGATCAATGGATACAAGCTTGGCGAACGTCCATATGGCTATGTGAGCTTTTTTTATAAGTTGACCGGGCATCTGCACGCAGGGAGAAACGTTCTATCTGTCCGAGTAGATAATCGTTTACAACCTGCAGCGCGTTGGTATACCGGCTCGGGAATTTATGGACATGTGCAATTGATCGTTGCCAATCCAGTTCATGTCGCTCAGTGGGGTACTCTTGTTCGCACCTCGGATGTGAAACAGGATCGAGCCGTTGTGGCGGTGACAACGACGGTAGACGGCTGCGAAACCGCGAAGGCAGAAGCGCAGTTGCAATACGACATCTTCGATGAAGGCGGCAGGGAGGTTGCAACCCGTTCTGTTGTTGCTTGTTCGGGCAAGGATGGTGCTGATCAGACGGCGACGTTGCCTCTGCAGCATCCTGAATTATGGTCTCCGGATTCGCCAATGCTTTATACGATACGCACTCGCATTGTGATTCATCATCAGATCGTTGATGAAACGAACACTACCTTTGGTGTTCGGATAGCAGTGTTTGACCCACAGCGCGGGTTTCTGCTGAACGGGGCATCGTTGAAACTAAAGGGTGTTTCAGACCATCTGTATAGCGGTTCTCTGGGCTTAGCGATTCCGGAGACAATTCTGGCTCGTGACTTGCAGATGCTGAAGGCTATGGGGGCAAACGCCGTTCTCACGGCACATAACCCAAACCCGCCAGCATTTTATGACCTTTGCGATCAGATGGGCCTTCTGGTTGTGGATGAGATCTTTGACGGTTGGCAACGAAAGGCGGATGAGGATTACGGAGCCCGCTTCTTTAAGCAATGGTGGCGGCGCGACCTCAGCGATATAGTAAAGCGTGACCGGAACCATCCCTCAATCGTTCTCTGGGGCATCGGCAATGAGACTGGATTGACCGATACCTTAGGGATTTCGACCGCCATTCATGCACTTGATCCTACACGCCCGACGACCGGCGGCAGGGTTCATTTTGGCGTGGATGTGGCTGGATTCAATGGAGAGGGTGAGGTCCCAGGGGTCCTCGAGAAATTTCACACTAATCATCCATTAGTTCCCATTATATTGACCGAAATGCCACACACATTACAAACGCGAGGGTATTACCGAGTCCGTACATGGTGGCGTGACTGGAAGCACTTCGATGAATTCCCAGCGTATGGTGATGATGAAATATTTTTCGATGGAACGCAGTGGTTCAATTCTTCTTACGACAACGCAATAGTTCGTACAACTGTGCGCCAATCCTGGGGGCAGGTCAAGAACACTCCATGGATAACTGGTGAGTTCCGATGGACTGGTTTTGATTATCTTGGCTCATCAAACTATAAAGGTGGAAGATGGCCGGACCGCGCGGAAAATTTCGGCATTATCGATTTGGCCAGCATACCGAAAGATGATTATTACCTATACCAGAGTCTATGGACGACCAAGCCGATGGTTCACGTATTTCCCGCTTGGACCCATCGAGGCATGGAAGGTGTGGTTATTCCGGTGGTCGCATATTCCAACCAAGCAGAGATTGAGTTATTCCTAAACGGTCATTCTGTAGGGAGGCATAAGCCAGGACCGCTAGGAGACTTCTTATGGAAGGTTCCCTATGAACCAGGTACGTTGAAGGCAGTGGCCTATTCACGAAGTGGGAATATTACGGCTTCAGACATATCTGTGACGGCTGGTGTGCCTGAAGAGATTCGATTAAGTTCTGACAATACATCATTAATAGCAGACAAAAGTGACACTGCTGTTGTGACTATCACCGCTGTCGATAAAAACGGTGTCATGGTTCCCTGGGACATGAATCGTGTCGATTTCAAGGCTACAGGCCCGCTACGCGTACTTGGTTATGAAAATGGCGATCCCACCGATGTAACACCGACTTTTGCATCGTCAAGACGGCTATTCTACGGGATGGCACGAGGTTTTTATCGAAGTACTACAAGCACTGCACCCGCAGAGGTGACAGCCGTGGCTATCCTTGGTGATCAGTTCTTGGGTTCCGAAAACCATGCTCCCAGAACAGTCGCGATCTCTATGCAACGGATCGCACTGCGAGGCGCACTGGGGCCGCAAAAATTTGAGATTAGATATACGACAGACGGTACAAAGCCCCAAGTGACCTCAAAGCTCTATTCGGGCCCATTTCAAATTCTTCGGGATACCGAAGTGCGCGTGCTGATTCTGCGTAATGGCAGATCATTTATGAATACGCGCGCACATTTCAGGGAAGTTGATCCGCCAATAACTACAGATCCGAGGTGGGCAACTAGTTCGCAAGTTGACCCAGCAAACCGAAATCGCTAAATGTGTGCCATGAACAATACGATCGACACACGAGTCGATAAAACCATACAGAATCCGAGGAGGAGATTGATGATGAGATGGAACTCATTTTCGACATGCTTCATTGGCGCGGTGCTCTTTAGTACGGCGTTTATTAAGATATCGGGCCAGACGGTTTCTTCGATACAGAATACAAAGATAGAACCGCAGCCGGTGGGTACGCGATATGTCTATGAAACTGTAGCTGGTCGTGAGCTTTCTCTTTGGGTCGAAGGGCAGTCGACGGATCCGGCCATACCACGTTTGCCGGCGCTCGTTCTTTTCCATGGAGGTGGATGGGTTGTCGGATCGGCAAACCAGTTCAACCAACAGGCCTTGACCATGGCCAAGCTAGGAGTTGTGGTGATTCAACCGGAGTACCGTCTAGTCAAGCCAAAGGACTCTATACGCGCTCCGATCGCAGATGCCACCGCCGCATGGCGCTGGGTTCACGACCATGCCGAACAATTGGGTATAGATCCGGAGCGAATTGGTGTGGGGGGAGGATCTGCTGGTGGACAACTCGCTGCCTATCTCGGCATGATTGCGAAGGTTTCCGAACCAGCGCTTATGGTGCTTTACAACCCGGTCGTCGATCTTGGACCAGGGGCCTGCTGTCAAACTCACGCGTTCGGCGACTACCGCACTATCTCACCGCTTTATCACGTTCGTCCCAATCTACCTGCGACATTGATCTTCCATGGGGCGCAAGACGTCCTGGTCTCTCCGGTGTCGATTAGAGCATTCGTTCAAGCGATGAAAAAAGCAGGAAATCAATGTTCAGCGATTTTCTATCCTGGCGTTGGTCATGCCTTTTTTAATCAACCTGAGTATGAAAATAAGACTACGACCGAGTTAATTGACTTTCTAACGGCAAGGGGGTGGATTCATGACCAACCTCGGTGATCCCGTGAAACGATGGGTACAGCCAATTTCGACAAGATTATGTCGGTGAAGAATGCACGGTTTCTGCAGATGGTGTTGAAACTAGAATTTTGAAGCAAAAGCAAGGGCTATACATTATTCATTCAATTTCGCCGCTTTAGAGGGAGTATTATGTCGATGTTTCGGCTACGGTCAAGTGTTGTAATCGCAAGTCTCATGCCAGCGCTTCTCTTTGCCACGAATGCGCGTGGTCAGAATGCCCAAATAACCATTAACGAGAGCACAACGACGCCGCTTCCCACAGGGTTCAGCGGCGTAAACATGCAGCTCTTTGATAATGGCACCTCCTATTTGGACCCCAACATGCAATCATTAGCGCGTGCAATGGATCTAGGCTGGGTGCGCTTCCCGAGTGGAGGAGCTGACGAAGCTTATGACTGGGTGACCGGAGATACACCAGATACGTGGATCCAGCAATTCCAAAGCTATCCGAGTCAATATACGTTTCTGCAGCACAATGCGACCGTCATACGCGGTAAAGGGCTCATCAAACTGGACGATCATGCATCTTTTGTGCGAGCAATCGGTTCGAATGTCGGAACCATAGGCGTTGTCAATACGTTTACGGATACGCCTGCATCAGCTGCGCAGCTTGTGAGCTACGCCCAAAGTCATAACATTGCAGTAAACGTCTGGGAGTTGGGAAATGAGACTAGCTATTTCCCCGCCTTTTATCCAGATGCGACAACGTATTTGAATGATGTCAAGCCATTCGTTGCGGCCATGAAGGCCGCGGTGCCTAGCGCTAAAGTGGCGATTTGGGTCGAGTCCAATATTTCCTCAAGCTGGAATGACGCAGTAGCGGCCTATCCGGACAAATTTTGGGATATGATCTACTTCCATTATTATCCGGTACCAGAGGGCCTTCCTAGGATTAACGGATTGCTGCTAACCGAAACAAATTCATTCGTTGATAGCTATTTAGTCCCGGAGTTTGGCCCAAACACGCAGGCCGAAGTAAGCGAGTTCAACTTCGGTGGTGGACCGTATGTAGATACGCTGATCAATGCAGTTTATGTTGCTGAGTACACCACGCGCTTATCATCGGACCCTCACGTATTGTGGACGGGGCCACATCGCCTCGTAGCCTCAAGCACAGGGGGGGAGTCGGCAATTACCTCCAGCATAGATCACACTCAGGATTGCATTGATGCATACAATAATGGGACCACGATCGATACAGCCAACCTCAACTTCGGATATTTTGTGAAACCACTAGGTTTGGCCCTGCGGGTTGTTGATCCGGCTATTAATTCAAGTACCTCAACATTTGCAACAGCAGTATCCGGAGGCGCGACGGTATCGGTAGGCGGAGTGACGGGAGTCACTTCCATGCCAGCACTGTATGCTCAGGCATATCTCGGAGCCGACGGAACCAGATATATAGTGATCACAAACAAATCGGCGTCTTCTCAAACGATTCAAATTAATGATCCGACGCTACTTGCAACAGCTACGTTGAATGTGACAAGCCTTGGTAACACGAGTCCAACAATTACCAATACGTCTTCCAATCAAAATGCGCTTCAGATTCAAACCTCACAATCCGGAAACCCAATCACGGTTGGACCTTATAGTATTACGCGAGTTCAATGGTCGTCGACTGTGACCTTGCAAGCGTCAACGTATACTCTCACATACCCTGATTCTGGAAATCTAACCGCGACCGTTTCGACCACACCCTCCTCTGTTCCAACAGGACAGATCTCCATCTATGATGGAAGTGCATTGTTAAGCACAGTCCCCCTCCAGGGAAATGGGTCTGCCTACTGGTATATATCGCCTTCTTTGTCTATGGGCATGCACGCGTTGAAGGCCATTTACAGTGGAAACGGTCTCTATGCTGGGGGAAGTTCGCCAGTGGTTCCGATCACAGTTAAACCAGCGGCGGTTACGTTGTCTCCATCGTGCTGGAATGCATCCTTTTCCTATGGTGGTTCTTATACATGCACATTGAACCTAAGCTCGGATGCTGGTTCGCCGACAGGCACGGTGAACTATATGGTCGACGGCACTCCCAATTCGGTGGCCATAAATAATGGCAACGCGGAATTCACCGTCCCCAAACCAAATTCTGGCTCTCACAGTGTTACATTGAGCTATGGGGCGCAGGGCAACTTTGCTGCGGCGGGGTCGGTCAACGAGTCGTTCACTACGACTCCGGCATCCACGCAGATCCAGCTTACCCCTTCTAGTTATTACCAGGCGGCAGCGACACCGATGACGCTTACTGCATCTTTGACCTCTTGGAGTGCTGGTGCACCGACCGATGGAACAGTCGTCTTTTATGACAAGTCAACTGCATTAGGTACGGTTCCAGCAGCGGCGAAGGTTACATTTGCCGCCGAAGGGTTATCCCCTGGCGAACATAGCTTTTCAGCAGCATATGTGACAGGTTCATCAGGGAACTATGCTCCAGTAACCTCACCGATAACCGTTACAGAGTTGTATTGATACTCCCAAAACCGTTTTTCTCTGAGGGAATGAATTTCACAAATTATAGGCAGTTACGGTTGATCCATTTTAACAAAGTACAGGGAGGACTATGTCGAGCAATCTTTCTACGCGTCGAGACTTTTTGAAAAGTGCGGCGCTCGCCTCTGCTGCCGTACCGGCAGCCGCCATGGCTGCACAGACGAACGAGACACCTTCCGCACCGCGTCCGAATGTGCTTATGATCTGTGCGGACCAATTTCGCGCAGACTTCATCGGGGCTGCGACTGAGAATCCGAGTACGCAGACGAAAAACCTGGACGCGATGGCGCGGCGTGGGACCTTTTGTACGCAGGCGATCTGCAACCAGCCGCTCTGTTCCCCTTCGCGCGCCTCGTTTCTCACCAGCCGCTATGCGACAGAGGTCGGCGTGTGGAAGCTCGAGCTCGAACTGGACCATACGAAGCCGACGATCGCCGATGTCTTTAACCAGAATGGGTATAGTACGCACTTCGTCGGCAAGTGGCATTTATCCGCGAGCAGCAAGGACAAGAAACCCAATCTTGGGTGGATACCTCCGGGACCTTCGCGCGGTGGGTTTCAGACATGGGAGGGCGCGAACGTTACGGAGCTTGTCTCGCATCCATACGAGGGCAACTACTGGAACAATGAGGGCAAAAATCTCAACTATCACGATGTCTATCGCGTGAACTTTATCGCCGATCGCGCGATCAAGATTCTCGAACAGCCGCACGACAAGCCGTGGTTCATGTTTTTGTCGCAGTTGGAGCCGCACCAGCAGAACGATGCCAGTCAGTTCGTCGGGCCCAATGGTTATGCGGAGCACTACGGCAATGCGCATGTTCCGGCGGACATACGGCCTCTGCAGGGCGATTGGCAGGACCATATGCCCGGCTACTATGCGTGCGTGCAGGCGATCGATGAGTCGATTGGCCGGGTTGTGGATGCGCTGGAGAGATCGGGACAACTGGAAAATACGGTCATCCTTTTCTTCTCCGATCATGGGTGTCACTTCAAAACGCGTATCGGCGAGTACAAGCGCAGTCCGCACGATGCTTCGCTGCGTGTGCCCTTTGTCCTTCAGGGACCCGGCTTCAACAAGGCGATGAAGATTACGCAGCAGATTACGCTGCTCGATCTTGTACCGACGCTGCTGGATGCCGCGGGCATCAAGCCGGCGCCGGGGATGCGCGGCCGGTCGATTCTGCCTCTGTTGGATGATGTCTCGGCCAGGGAGAGCTGGGACGAGAAGTCGGCCTATATTCAGATCAGCGCGTCGATGTGTGCGCGCGCCATTCGGACGCCGGAGTGGTGTTACTGCGTCTTCGATCCGAATGCGGAAGGGAACAAGGTATCGCGCAGCACGAGCTATACGGAGTGGGCGCTGTATTCGAACGCGGGCGACCCAGCACAGCATCGCAATGTGATTGGACGGCCGGAATACAAAGAAATCAGCGACAAACTACGCGCGATGCTGGAGCAAGAGATTGTGGCAGCGGGCGAACCAGCAGCTACGATCACGCCGGTGCGCACGTTCAATTCCTGAACACTCAAGCTCTTGCCTCAGTATGTGTGTGAGGAGCATCAGCCTCTTTGATTTAGCTGCGACTGATTGAGAGCAGTACGGCCCTGTTCGAGGAAGCCAGCATCGATTGTCCATTAGCAGGGTTGTGTCGTTCGTGGTTCTTGTACGGAGATGCGGCCGCAACAACGTTTTGGCTTATAGGGGATGAGGTAAAACGAACAAAATTTTAGCTATAAGGGTGGGGAAACGCTCATATGCCCTGCCCTTTTTTTTCAACGGGTATGCGTCCCCTCAATGTCACGCTGGAACAGTTTCTCGCACTGGTGACAGTCGCTCAGGAAGGAAGCTTGGAGCGAGGAGGGGATTCTCTGGGCTTGAGCCGGTCAGCGATCGGCAGGCATATCTCCGCGCTAGAGCAAGCTGTTGGCGCAGAACTATTCGAGGAGAGACGAGGTAGGTGGGTTTTGAACAAGGCGGGACAGATTCTTGCCCCGAAGGCTTTTGAAACGATCCTGCATGCCCGCATGGGCGTGGAGCTGGTGCAAGCGCAGGTACGGTTGCGGACCGATCACTTTGCGGTGGGCTATTCCACCTATCTCAACCCAGGGCTGATCGGCATCATCAAGCAGTTGCAGTTGAAGCACCGTGGCGACGTGCAGATCGAATATAAGAGCCAGTTCACAAAATCGGCGGTTGAGGGGGTAATCCGGGGAGAACTCGATGCAGGGTTCGGATACCTGCCCATCCGGGAGCCGGACCTGCTGGTACGGAAGGTCTTCGAGGAAGCGTTATGGGTTTGCATGGCCGAGCGGCATGCGCTTCAGGAGAAACAGTCGATCTCTCCAGCTATGCTGGAGGGTCAACCGATAATCGCGGTGGGCCGTCACGCTCTTCCGCTCCGGTTCGAGGACACCGATCATCACTTCCTGTCGCTCGGCATCAAACTACAGTTTGTGGAGGACTGCCTTTCCTTCACCGAGGCGCTGGCTTCGGTCGCGCGCGACGATGGCATTTGCCTTCTACCTGCATCACAGGCGCGTACCGGGAACGGCGTGGTGATACGGCCCTTAGAAGATTACGCCTACACCTACCGGAGTGGCGTTTTCGTGCGCCAGGAGGACAGCGAAGACGAAATCATCAAAGACTTTCTACAACTTGTCCTGCATCGGACGACACCGTATCGGCGGCGCAGAGGCCATCACGGATGAGGCGCAAGGTCCAGAATCTCCTGAATGCGCCGCCTTCCCTGCTCGCGTTGGATATGAACGATGAGGTTGATGCCGCGTCGGACATCGTCCTTTACGGCATCAAGGCTCAGGCCACTGCTTCCCCGCATGACCAGAGTGGCGACCCGATGGATGGCCTCGTCGGCGCTGCTGGCGTGGATGGTCGCCAACGTCCCGCGGTGGCCGGTATTCATGGCGTCAAGTAACGTGCGCGCCTCCGGCCCGCGCACTTCGCCCACGATGATGCGGTCGGGACGGTGACGGAGGATCGCTGTGAGGAGGTCATCGAAGGTGATCCGGCTGCGGTGTGTGTCAGTCTGCGATTCGGCGGAGACGACGTGCGGCTTGCGGATGTGCAGCTCCGCCGTGTCCTCGATGAGCAAGATGCGATCGCGCTCCGGGATGGCATCGGCCAGCACTCCGGCCAGTGTAGTCTTGCCGGTCGAGGTCGCTCCGGCGATGAGGACGTTCTTGCCGTCCCGCACCGCCGCCGTGAGGACGGAAGCCTGTTCATTGGTTAGCATCCCGGTCTTTATCAGGTCATCCAGAGTGAAGTTCCTGGCCGTGAACCGTCTTACGGTCATAAGCGGATGGGGATTTACTACTGGAGGGATGATTGCGGCCAGACGGCTGCCATCGGGCAAGCGCAGGTTCATGATGGGCGAATCGGCGTCCAGCTTCTTGCCGAATCGATTGGCGATCACTTCGAGTCCGGTCAGCAAAGCGCCTTCGTCAAAATGAATATCTGAGCAGGGTTGAACGCGCCCCGCATCTTCGATCCAGACAGAGCCATCGGGGTTCACCATGATCTCCGAGATCGATTGGGATTTGAGCAGATGTGCGATTGGTTTCAGAAACGTGATGATGATCTCGAAGCTCATCGTTATGCATCCCTCCGTACCGCGCTCGGCTCGAAGTTGATCTGCTCCTGCTCGAACCAGCTCATCTGAACAGGCAGGAAGTCCGGCTTGAGATAGCAGTAGGTCGGCGGCAGTGGGCTGGTGCCGTCGAAGGCAACGACCACGGACTGCGCGTTCTTGAGATCGAAGAATATCTTTTCCTCGAACAGCGGCTCCTTATGCTTCTGATACTGTTTCGAGGCAGAGATGGAGCCTTTGCTGGATGAAGTGCGGCCAGAGAGCAAACCGACGTTGGCATTGGTGGAGGACTCGGAGACGATATAGCTGATGTGGGTGCGGTCCTTCTTGCCGCACAGCTCCGAGGCATATCGTGCGGTTTCAGGATCGGAGGTGGCGAGAAAGACCTTATTACGGAGCGCCTGTAATAGCGTCTTCACTCCCTCATTGGGCAGGGCTTCCTTAAGGCTCGACACACTCTGCGTAGCGACAATCGGGATGCACTTCGGTTGGCGGGACAAACTTAAAAACCTATCATCTCCGGTCGGGTTGTCGCCGCCGACCGTAGCGAAGTTCTGATACTCGTCGCAGATGAAGGCAATAGGACGATAGTGCTTATCAGGTTCGGCGTCCATCCTCGGGATACGCAGCAGTACGGCGCGTTGGTAGTCGATCTTCATCATGGTGCCGATGGTCTTGGCAAGTGCCGGATTCAGGGCGACGGGAAAGTTCAGGCCAACCACTGCGCCCGATTCGATCAGCTCATCGAACGGAGGCAGGACTCGACCGTCGGGGTCGGCGGCACACGGCTTGCCTTCGTACAGTTCCTTCGGCGGGCAGAAGACCCGCCGCACCTGTGGGTCTGTCTCGAACAGGGAGAGGAAGACGACGATGCCCTGAATGATCGAAGTCTTGACCTCGGAACGAAAGAACTTCCAGTGCTCCCAATACCAGTACCGGACGCTCTCGAAGCGGTCGCGCTGGTCGGGGCGATAGGGCCTGCGGGTATAGACGCCGAACTCGGTGGCGGTCTGCTGAACCAGCAACTGCTCCAGCTCATCAGTCCATCCGGCAAGGTAAAGGTCCGCATCCTGGCGCCACTCGAATCCGAGCGGAGACAGGAAGGACTCGTGTTCATGGTATGCGTCCTTACCGATGCCGATGTAGCTGGCGGTACTGAAGCGTGAGCCGACTTCGGTCAGCATCGCCTCCAGCGTGCCCGCGCTGATGACCGTGCGGAAGAGATCGACCATCGTGAGGTATCCGTCGCGGATGCGGTGGAGCAGGATGACGTACCGCATGAGGTCGGTATAGGACTGCTGCCAAAAGGGTTCCCGGCCCTTGCCCCATATCGAGGTGATGATGGAGGCTATGTTGAACGCCTGCGCGTAAGGGTCCAGTGAGTTATTGAGAGGGTTATAGCGGATATCGCCGTCGAGCGAAACCTCGACATAATCCTGTTCGCGTCCGCACCATTTCAGGATGCGCTGAAGCTGGCGGCAGAGATCGCCTTTGACTTCGAGCACGATGCCGGAGAGCTTCCTTTCCGGGTCATCGGCACGGTACGCGAACAACTGCCGCATTGCCGGCAGAATCAGCCCGTAGGTTTTACCGGAACCAATTGAGCCGAAGGAGGCGATGCCGGTGTAGAGTCCGCGTTCGGGGATCGTCAGCCAGTACGGGAACGGTCCGGGGTTGGGGACAAGCTGCCGATGGACCTCGCCCAGCACCAGAGAGAGCTTCCGGCGAGTCCGCGGGTCGGGATATGGCGGGAGCACCCCGAGGGCCAGCTCCGAGTCTTTTCTGTACAGATGAATGTACGCCAGCGAGAACATGAGAGAGAAGAACAGGAACGGCGTGGTGTAGAGAAACAGGTTGTATCCCTGCACCAGCGCATGGAAAACCGGCGGGCGCTCGTAGGCGATCAGACGCAGCAAGGGATCGTCGGTGTGGATCGGATAGAGGCTATGGAGAACGATGCCGCAGGCCACGCTCAGACCGACGGAGAGCAGCAAACGGTACTCGACTACCAGCCAGACGAACTTCTGAAGACGGGGAGACTCGCGCATGTAGTAGACCTCCTATGCGTGGGTTGTTGGCGATGACTCGGGCTTGATGGCCGATGGCTTCGCGCTGGTGGCGGGCCGGGAGGTATTCGCGGCTGCGCTGGCTTTGTACTTTTGGAAGTCCTCTTCCTGCGTCAACGCAAAACGCAGCAACTCGTTGACGATGTACTTGCGCTCGTTGTCTGACCATTGGCACATCAGATCGATGTCGTTTGAGATGCTGTCCTCGATATTGGTTTTGAGCAGGACAAGGTTGACCTTGCTGGCTCCATGCTCGACTTTGAATTTGCTCATCGTTCGATTCCTTTCTGGCCGCATCGCGGCCTGTGCTGAGATTTGCTTTGGTCTAACTCAGGTACCGATTCAGGTCTTGAACTGGTACCGAGTCGGAACTAATCGGGGACTCACTCTGGACCCAACTCGGTACCGCCGAAGGCTGGCTCCGGTACCTGATCAGGTCCACGGTTGATGTGTTGCGTGCGTGGGGTGGGAGCGACCAGCGCGGCGTAAGCCGACGCGGGAGGTGCGGAGCACCGGGGTCGCTCCCACCCCACGCACACACTTTCTCTGACTCCGGCTATCTGCGTAACTCGTTGTCCCTGCATTGGTAAGCTTTTTTCGTATGAGTCCACGCGTGTACCCGCTACCGTGCCCCCAGCCCCTCGTGTACTGGTTGGCTATGTTGCATCGCCGACGTGGGATAGCTGTACGGAAAAACCACGGTGGAGAACGTCGCGCGCATGGACGTCTGAAGAAATCGCTGCCGTATCTTTTCTTCACTGGTGCTTCCCAGCTTCCACGCCGCATAGAGTGCCTGGTGTTCGAGCGATGTGTAGAGGCTCTCTCCCTCGCGCAGAGTCTGGAGATCGCTCGAAAGAACTCCCCGTCCACCAGCCTCAGACTGCTGCCGAACTGCAAGAAACCGGATGAAGTGATCGACGCCAAGCGGCGTCATCGGAGTGACGCCGCGCATCCGGTCAGCGGGGAGAAAGCGACCGAAGGCAACTTTCGCACGCGCAGAGTTGTTTTCGTTGTCAGCAACGAAGACCAGCTCGAACTCACCAAGCGCGGCAAACAACGACTGGTACTGTTTGAGATATCGCTCGAAGCGAGTGAATGTCACCTGGCCTTCGTCGATGAAGACGAAGCTGGGGACGCCGGCGTTTGAGATGAGAATCGGGAAGCTATCGGGAAAATACATGAGGCGTCCTGCATAGCTCCGGGGCAGCAGTTCGGAGCGGACTCCGCACTGCGTCGTGAAGAAATCGACCTTGCCTGCCTCGTTTTCCAGAATGTTGGCGCTCAGGTGCGCGAGCACGAAGTCCAGCACCATGAGCCGGGCCTTAATATAGCTATCGCCTTTTATGCGGCGGTTCTGCGAGTCAGGCCGCCCGACCGCTTCATAAACCGGCTTCGAGGCCAGGTGATAGATGTGCCTACCCTGGCTGCACTCGATCACACGGAGATGGTGAAGCCGGGATGCTTTTTCAAGGAAGCGCGTGGGTATCGCTCCACGATCGCACTGCGCGAACTGGCTGTACTGCCGGCGCAGGAAGTAACCCGAATGAACGGCAACCAGGTACAGGAACGATGCTTCGCGTTCGAGATAGCCGATGGCTTCGAGCGATGAGATTGGGTCGTAGTCGATTGTCATAGGTCGAGAATGTCCTCCATCAAACCGTGGTCGTCCTCGATCTTCGCGGTAAGCGAAGCCCGATCGGAGGCCGAGGCGTAGGCGCGGAAACCTGCCTGCGCTTTAGCGCGCAGGTGTCCCGCGTGATACGCAGCCGTCAAAACTTCGATATCCTCATGGCCGGTGCGTGACCCCTGGCCGGCGTCCTGACCTTCCTCGCGTGGGAGGTCGTACTCGATCCGCGCGTCGGGGATCTGAATTTTGCCATCCACGAAGGGCAGCTCGAACTGCTCGGCCACCTCTTCCTTTATCTCTGCCATGTCACGCTTTGGGTCGGCTTTGCGCGCGGCATAGATGGCCTTCTGCACGTCGGCTTTGATCTCGAAGTCGAGGCGTACACGCAGATTGCTGCCACCCTTGTCCTCAATGCGTTCCGCTTCTTTCCGGTAGGCGCGATAAATCTGTGAGTCGTGTTCGGCCTCGCGCGGTTTGACCAGACCGGCATAGACCCACTGGTCTTTGGGGAGGTCGCCCTGCTTCAGCAGCAGGCGGCGACCATCTTTGGTGAGCGTGACGACTTCGGTACGTTCAATCGAGCGCCGCTGTCCGTCACGGCGCAGATTGATGTGCGTCGTCTCCACAAGTCCCTTGTCGCGGAGATAGCGGAGGTCGTTTTCCAGTGGACGCGACTTACCGTTGTAGAGCGTCTCGCGGAGGTCCGCTGTGCGGACGACGCGAAAGCGACCGGCTTCGCGGAGAAGCTGCTTTTCTTCGGGGCGCAGCTCCAGCCCGACGATGTTGCCGGTGGCACGCGCCGGACGGCGCGGGTCCGCCGAGGCAACAGGATGGCGGCGCTGGCGCGGCACATCACGCGACGGCTCCACACGCCTCGGCTCCCTCTGGGGGCGTGGCTGGTGCGGGTTGGCAGCGTGCTTCTCCAGAGACTTCAGGCGATGGAGGATGGGGTTGTCGGGTGGCTTGCGCGCGGCAACACGGCCATCCGGCGAAGCCGGGGCCGCGTCGTTTCCCTCGCGTCGCCGGGGCTGTTCCTGCGGAATGTCCAGCCTCATGAGCCTTCTCCATCTTCGCCGCGCTCCGCAGGAGCAGGCGCAAACTCCATCAAGGTCTGAGCGGATGCCGACGAAGTGACGCGCTTCCTGGTCCGTTCACTGGCGGGAGAAACCGGCGATACCTTCGTCCCCTGGCCGACGACACGACGCACGTCGTAGTCGGCCACGCGGGTGAAGCGGTCCATCTCCTTGTCGGCTGCCGCTCGCATCGCGCGGACCTTGGCGACAAGGTCCGGCGTGCGGTCCAGGTACTGGTCTTCGTTCAGCATGGCTACTGTCCCTCCTCATCGCCGAAGCGCGAACGTATCTCGTCGGACAGCTCGTTCTTGCCCGTATGAATCTCCTGATCGAAGTGCCGGAGTTTGCGGCCTGTATCGCGGAGGAAGAACTTGCGCTCGATCCAGATGGTGAGGCCGAGGATGTTGGCGAAGAGCAGAGCGCAATAGAGCGCGATGGGCTTGAGGTAGCTGTGGACGATCAGGCTGCGCCACGGCGTGAGGAAGTGCAGCGTGTGCATCGACCAGAAGCCGAGCGCGAGGAACAGCAGCGTGGCGACAAATGCGGCGTTGGCGATCATCGGTATCCTTTCCGCCGCGGCGATGCGCGGCACTGTCAGAAAAAGAGCGGAGAGGCGTTAGCCTCTCCGCGAAAGAGGGCAGACGGTGTTAGTCGTCCTCGCCCCTATCGACCAACTCCATTGGCCGATCCAATCTGCGAACCTGAACCGCGCGGACTTCATTGACGTATCGTTTCGCTGTAAAGTGCTCGCCTTCCACCACGACCGGACGCTCATAGTCGTGGATGTAAATTTCGCCTTCTACCTCGACGTAATCGCCCCATCTCATGCCGCGTGTGAAGCCACAGAGGTAAGGGCCAGGGCAGACGACGCGATGAATGGTTGTGCGAGGGACCCACTCGTTGCCGACGATATGCCAGGTGCCGGACACGGTTGCCAGGAACAGTACGGCGAAGGAATCTGTTTCGATCTGGTTCGATGTTGGAACTTCGGCATCCTTTGTGAGGAAGCCTCTGAGGGTTACGGCATTTTTGAAGAGTGTCATGATTGCACCTCCCATAGGGAGGACAACGCGGCTTAAGCCGCGTCGTCCTCCGTGATGGGCTCGGCATCGAGGTTCTCGCCCGCTGCCGGCGGCGCCAGCTTCTTGACGATGCTGGCGCGTATCTCCCAACCGCGGCGCTTGACCGTGGTCTTCTTCTTGCCCTCGCCCACTTGCACATCGAACTTGGAGCTGCGCAGCTCGCCTTCGACCTGCACGTAGTCGCCCTTCTTCAGGGACTTCGCGTAATCGGCAGGCTTGCCGAAGGCCACGATGCGGTGCCACTCGGTGTGGTTCACCCACTCGTTCTTCTGCTTGTCCTTGTAGCCGGACTTGGTGGCGAGCGACAGAACCACAAACGTGTTCTGCTGCCGGGTTGCGAAGCTCTGGGCGTCCTTGCCGATGTAGCCCTTCAGTTTCACGTTGTTTTTTATGTGGAATTGGGGCGGTTTTGCCAGCGCGATCTGCCGCACCGCCCCTGGTCTCCGCGCACGAGATGCAACGATGAGTTGGGTCAGCATTGTTTCTCTCCTTCTTTTGTTCGCAGAGCGGGAGCTGTTTCGATCTGCAACAGTTGGTCTGGAGTGGGTACATCGCGAAGATTGGCGATGAGCTTTTCGTAAGCGATCAGGCCGTCTTCGACCGCAGCCAGTTCCGGATCAGAGAGTGGGATTTCCTGCCGCAGCTTCAGAAGATTGCTTTTCGCTTCGAGCATCTGCGCACGCGTGGACTCTTTGGCCACATAGAACGAACACTGCGCACACGCCATGCGGTGCGGGCATTGATCGAAGAAGTCGTAGGTGCAGTAGCCGTGGCCGAGATCGAAGAACTTCCATGCTTCTTCAGTAGCCAGCCCCTTGCGAACAACGTCCTGGTCGATCAGCACTTCGATGGCGCGGATGTTCCGCTCGAAGTAGCCCGCCTTCTCATAGGATTTGGTCAGCTTCGACGGGTTGATCTTTGCGTAGTGCTGCGTCGAGGATGGATTCTTGTGTCCCAGCCAAGCCTGGACCTCGAACAGCGACATCGGCTCGCGCGCGTTGAAGAGCTGAGTGGCGATGGTGCTGCGCGCACGATGGCTGGTGATGCGGCCACGAACATCGTTATTGGGAACTCCGGCCTTCGCGCACAGCGATGGGATCAGGACTTTGTTGAGATATTGATAGCCGAGAGTCTTGGAACGATACGCGAACAGGTAATCGACCAGATCACCTGTCTTTGAGTCGATGAGCTTCACCTGCTCGGGCCGTTCTCTTTCCCATGCCTCGATCATTTCGCCGACGATGGTGTCCACCGGCTTCGAGAACGCCGTGCTGGTTTTGTTGACCGGGATGGACAGCAGGCAGACGCGCTCGCCGGGAGCATTCTCCTGCCAGCGCACGCATCCCAGGCGAAGCCTGCGTATCTCGTCCCAACGCAGTCCTGAGAACAGCCACGCTACCGATAACGCTCGCACCAGCGGGAGTGGATAGTAGTGAGATCCACCATCGCGTGGACGGCCCTGCGCGGACAGGTCCCCCGCAGAGAGATTCAACCCGGCCCAGATCAGTTTGGCCCATACATCGTCCGGCAGCGCTTGCGGATCGAAGCCGATAAGCGCTCGCAGAGACCGGGGTACGCGGAACGCGATATGTGGATCGAACGACCGTGGAATCGCCTCCCAGTGTTGCAGGTCGCGGAAGAAGACCCGCATGGCATAGATCACTCCAACTCGGGTGCGAGCACTCATCAGCTTGCCGGAGTCAGGAAAACGGCGTGCCGTCGAATCGAGCGCCCATTCGCAGCACTTCAGATTCACGCACATCACGATCGCCTCGGCGGCAACAGCACGAGTCCATTGCGCCGGACTCTCGATCTGCGGTCGCGTCGCCTGTAGCCATCGCCCCACCGAGAGAAGCTGATAGAACATGCGAAGGCGGCAACGCGGAGACAGCGTCGCGGTATCGTGCCAGTAGCGAGCCAGGCGGGCCCATTCCGTCGGCACGTCGGCGACGAGGACCGAGGGCACAGAGTGCATCAGCTTCGTTTGCAGTCCGAGCCGCCGCACATGCTGATCGATGATCCCGTCCGACACCAGCACGCGAGAGAACGCGATGACGCAGTTCTCGATGGCGACCGTACCATTCCTCTTTTGAAGCTGGATTAGCGCCGCTTCCGTGATGTCTTCTATGCGCGGAGACCTCACGATCAACAGCAACTGGGCCAGTGTGAGCGGAGCCAGACGAAGCGTGCGATGACGATAGCCCAGCTCCTGTAGCCTGGCTGTGATCTCCTTTACGGTCGCGGTGAACCGCTTGAAGCCGAACACGCGCCGCGCCATGCACGTGAAGACATGCCGGCGTTTGGGCAAGCTCGCGAGCGTCTCAAAACCACGCAGCAGGAACGCCGCCGCAAGGATGCGATTGCCGTCATAGCGGCGGGATTCCACCATCTCGATCCACTCCGCGTCCGTCCATGCCCACAGCGTGCGATCTTTGCGCCCCATCTCTTCCAGCAGATAGAAGACGAGTGAGCGACGCTTCGGCCCCTGGAACTCGATGTGATCGAAGACATCGTGCAGAGGACGCGCGAGACGTTGAACGGCATCTAGCGATGGTTTTCGAGTCTTGCTGAACTTAATACGCGACGGCAGCTCTACCGTAAGGAAGCGCCGTTCTTTCGCAGTCAGCCTGTGCGCTCGATCATATTGTGTGGCATCGATCGGCCATTCCCACGTAGAGGTCACTTTAGACGTGTTCATTGAAACAGCCTCCCCATCGCTTCCAACCGCTGCTAATGAAGCTGCTCCATCGTGGCGTTGAACCTGGCGGCCAGGTCGCGCGCGCTCAGATGCACATAGATCATCGTGGTCTCGATGCTGCGGTGGCCCGCGAAGACCGCGATCTCATGGATGTCCCAGTCGGCTCGCGCCAGGTCGGTCAGGCAGAGATGACGCAGCGTATGCGGTGTAAAGCATCCCGCTCCTGCACGCTTCGCGATAGCAGTGACGATCTTGGACCACGCCCATTTCGAAACAGGCTTCGCACGGTTCCGCGGCGATTGCGACAGGAACAACCGTCCACGCTCGCGGCTCAGCGTCCGGCGATGTTCCAGGTACTGGCCATACAGAGCATCCGTCGTTACCGAGTAAGGAAGAACACGCGATCTCCGGCTCTTTGTGGTCTCGGCACGAACACGGATCGTGCGCCGCGATGGGTCGATGTCGTGCGTTTCCAGAAGGCATAACTCTTCCCGGCGAAGCCCTGCGTCATAACTCATCGCCAGCATCAGGCGGTTGCGGATCGGCTCTTTCGCAGCCTCACTGAGAACACGGCACCACTCTTCCTCGGTCGGAATCGGCGGAAGCTTATGCTCTCGCTTCACCAGCGGCCGCGAGGAACGGCCCTCACCCTGGCGATACGGATTCCTTGTGCAACGCCCCTCTTCCACCAGAAAGTCGCAGAACATGCGCAGAGCAGCAAGGTGCTGTTGTACCGTCGCATTCGCCATGCGCATATCTGGCTCCCCCGGTATCAAGGGGATCTTGACCAGATCGCGCAGATAGGCCCCAACGACCTCCTGCGTGATCTCATGCGGTTGCTTATCGAGCTTGCTAAGGAATCGCAGATAGCGTTCCAGATTGCGCCCATACGCATCGAGCGTGTTAAGGGCCAGTCCACGGCATGCCTGAAAGCCAAGCCATGCGCGCGCGTCTTTTTGACCAGCTATAAGTGGAATGCGGGCCCACTGGATTTCACAGATGAGTTGATTGGACTTCACTCGGTTCTCCTCTTCGGCGTGATTCGCCGACCGAGCGCACCTCCTGGGCCACCGGTCGGCAGCCAACTCATCGTTGCATCTCGTGCGCGGAGACCAGGGGCGGCGCGGCAGATCGCGCTGACTAAAACCGCCCCAATTCCACATAACTGATAAGTAGAGTGCCATTGGAATTTCTCCTGTTTGGATTTGCCCGGATTGCCCTCGGGACACTCCTGCGCGAAGCGACGCGAGTGTGCCCCGCTCCCTAGTGCCGAAGACGTGCTTTTTCGGAAGGTTAGGAAAATCTTTTCTTTCCGCGCTCTGTGCGGAGATTTGCCGAAAAGATTTTCTGAAAGCCGAAACCCGAAGGGCGCACGAAGTGCGAAGCAGAACGCCGACTGCCGACGGGCGCGGGATAAGCACCGAGCGAGTGACCGAGGGTGAGCAGGGAAAATCCGGGAGAGATGGCGCTCTATGGAAACCCTTTGCTGAAGGCCATCTACAAAAGGACGCCCTCGCGGGCCGGGCTGCTACAGAAACATTCGCTGACGCTCGCCACTGTTCCGGCTGCAAAAGCAGAGAGTGGGTGAACCATGCTCTCCGATGGTCCGCTTCGTCCTCCGCACCCTGCCATGTGAAGGAACTGTGTTCGGGCGACGGAGCCGAAGGTGGGTTGCACGGCTCCAGCACCGGGTCGGCGAGGGTAAAAAGAAGAGCTGCCTCTTTCAGCGGTTGGGAGATACGCGCCAGTGTCGTCTGCATGTGCGCCTGCCCGCTCATCCGGCCCTCTCGTTGCCGTGCCGCTCACGGAGGATGGCATCGACGGCTGCGATGCGTTGTCCGATCCAGCGCATGACCGGGACTGCCATCGAATTGCCGAGTGCCTTGTAGCGGGGGCCATCGGCTGCCAGCTTGCTGCGGTATTCGACCAGCGTGTAATCGTCGGGGAAGCCCTGCAACCGTTCGCACTCGCGTGGGGTCAGTCGCCGCACGGCCATTTGTGTGCGCAACAGATTCGGCGGACCATTGCTGGTGTCGGAGCTATCAACCTGCTTGCCGTAGGAGGCAGTGAGCGGCGACGCGACGGACTGCTCTTGAAGCACAGCCGTGGTCAAGCTGTTCTCGATACTTCCAGGAGCGCGGCTACGAAGACTCCCCGCGACCTCGGTGGATGTAGCGGCGCTTGCCGTCCCATCGCTGCCGTGAAGAGTAAATGCGACCGTAGGAGCATTGCGGCCTGTCGCATTGGCGTTGGTGCCGAGCGACTGCATGACCTCGCCGCTCAGGACATCGCCATCCTGATTCTGCGTAAAGGCGATGGCTACCTGCCCACCACTATTCGGATGGCTCGCGTTATGTCCCATACCGCGCAGCGTCGGCGCGATGTCACTCGCATCGACACCATCATCCTTCGCGGAGAAAGCGACATAGCATTGCTGTTTCACTCTCGCCTGCGCTGTCAGCGCGCTGACCGTCTTTCCGTCGCCGCCGCGCAGCCGCACCTCGTCGCGGCTGTTCTGCGCAAAGGCGACAGCCTGAGCGCTGCCACTCTCCAGAGTGTGCGCGATGTCATCGGAGAAACCGCTACCGTTGGACTGGGTATGTGCGGTACAAATGGCGACAGGCACAACGGGCGTTCCGCGCCCGGTGCCGTCCTCGCTCGCGTCGAAGCCATCAGCTGAGAGCGAGTGAACGATCATCTGATGTTTCGGGATACGACCGGCGCGCATCGCGCCAGCGGTCGGATACTCCTCCACGCCGAACTCCGAGTCCTGAAAGACGCTCAAGAGCGTCTCACTCTCGAAGTCCTGTCGTCCCATGCCTCCAGCGTTGAGGCAATGGGAGATTTCATCCGTCGAGGAAAGAACGCCTGCACCTAGTTGATTGCGGATGAAGCCATTCTTGCAGCCTGCGTCGATGGTGGGAGCGGTGTCTGTGAGGCGACCGCCAGCAGGGCCGACTTCAACGCCCCCGGCAATTCCTTGCCGCGCTTCTCGGCGCGGCGGAGGATACCCCGACAGGCCCGCGAACTCAAGTAGTACCGCTGCGGCACCTCTCCAGTCTCCAAGATGTCCGACAACGAAGACGCGGCGCCGTCGCTGGGGTACTCCGAAAAACTGTGCGTCCAGAACTCGGTAGGCGATCCCATACTCGAGTTGGACCAATAACCCGAGGAAGGCTCCAAACGTCCGTCCGTCGTCAATCGACAGGACACCGGGGACGTTCTCCCACACCAGCCAAGCGGGCCGCAATCGATCAGCCAGTCGAGCAAACTCGATGGTGAGGTTGCCACGCGGGTCATTCAGTCCCGCTCGGTTACCGGCGACGGAGAAAGACTGGCAAGGTGTTCCTCCGGCCAGAAGGTCGATTGTTCCCACATCCTCTTTACCTATCTTCGTGAAATCTCCAGCATTGATGACCGCGCCATCGGCAGGCATAGCAACGACGTTGCGAATGGCTGCCGCGCGCTGCTTCGCCTCCTTGCGCGAGGCCGCATCATGCGGACTGGGCATGAACACAGGGCGCGATGCGCGATAGCGCGAGCGCAGCAGCCAGCAGCAGAAGGGATCGATCTCGGCGAACATGGCAGGCCGCCAGCCGAGAGGTTGCCACGCAACCGAGACGGCTTCGATGCCCCAGCAGACAGAGAGATATTTCATGGCTTCGCTCCGATTGCGTCAGTTAGTCCTTTGACGGCATAGTCTTTATGTGGAATACTGTTCTCATGGCTGTCGAAGTCCTGGTTACTGCGGAATTCAGAGCATGGTGGGAGAGCCTTAGCGAAGGAGAGCAAGTCAGCGTAGGCATCGTGATCGAGTTGCTGGAAGATCAGGGGGTAACATTGAAGTTTCCCCATAGCTCCGGCATTACGACGTCGCAGAAGCTGCGAGAACTCCGCATTCAGCACGCTGGGCAGCCCTATCGTGTGTTGTATGCCTTCGACCCGAAGCGGAACGCAGTCCTGCTGCTGGGAGCCAACAAAACAGGTGACGACCGTTGGTACGAAACGAATGTTCCAAAGGCCGAAAAGCTCTTTGCGGTATACCTCGAAGAGACGAAGCAACGCCGGTAGAAAAGGACCCGCGAATTCCAGTGGATGGAGAGAGGAATCATGGTTACGAAATTCAGTGAACTCAAGAACAGGATGAGCGCGAAGCAGCGCGCGGAGATCAAGGCTGGCAAGGAAAAGCTGCTGGCGGAGATTCCGCTGGAACAACTGCGGGCGGCGCGCAACCTGACGCAGACCAACCTGGCGCATACGTTGGGCGTGAACCAGAGCGCGATCTCGAAGATCGAGAAGCGCACCGACATGTACCTGAGCACGCTGCGGAGCTATGTCGAGGCTATGGGAGGCCACCTGGATATCCAGGCGGTATTCCCCGAAGGCGCTGTCCGCGTCGATATTCTGAGCGGGAAATAAAGGCAGCATAGCGGAGACCAACTGGGTACCCGTACTAGGGGAGAGGTATCTCATTCGCATAGGCCATACCTCGATTCGCAGGCTGGGGGTGGAAGAATGCGGAAGAGATTGTTCTGCCTGCCGCCGTAGTCGGTCTTTGCCCATGCGACGACATCATCGATCCAGTTGATCGCCATGCCAGGCACACAGGGCGCAAAGAAGGTGCGCCCGACGTGCCGCTCCCAGGCGCGGACCTTGTCGATTATCTCCGGGAAGCGCGTCGCCCAATTCAGGATGTCGTCTTTACCGGAGTTAATACAGGGAGCGCAGCCCACGCGTGTAAAGCCGAGTGAGTAGAGAGGATTGATCTGCTCTTTGTGCAGACGGATATAGTCGAAGCACATCTGCTTCGACCAGTCGTAGACGGGGTTATAGAGTTCGCAGTCGTAGTAGTCGTCCCACTCCTGCCGCTCGCGCTGGGAGCGTGCCAGCGATTCATCGCGGCGCACGCCGGTGAAGCGCGCATAATTACCGCCGGGATAGTTGTCTTCGATCCAGCGGCGAATGGGAGCGAGCTTCAGCGCCTCGGTGCAGAACTGAGCGCGGCGTGATGGGAAGCGGCCCTTGATGCGGGCCAGTTCTGGAAAGGTGAGGTCCGCTCCGGGATCGACGCCTTTTTTCTCGCACCATTCGTCGGTGCGGAAATCGCCAACCTTCGCAGTGGTTCTTACAACGGGATGCACATGCTCGGAATACCAGTCGATGTGTTCGATGGTGAGCGGGTGCTCGTTGCCTCCGGCATCCGAGTTCACGAGGACGACAGAGGCAGCGCCGTAGCGGTTCAGCATGAACCGAGCGGCGGCCTGCGAGTCGATGCCGCCTGAGAATCCGCCGATGTAAACAAGCTCTCTCACGCTGCGCTCCGCGATTTTGGCCCACGTTTGCGCTCACAGAGCACCTCAAGCGCAGCGAGGAGGTGGGCCATCGAGGTGTTGTGGCCGTAGAGCACGATGTCCGCATAGCGAACGGGCGCAAGGTCGCCAGCGCGGTCCACCAATAAAAGAGGAAGGTGCGAGGCGCAGTCGAGGATGCGGTGAACCAGCCGCCCCGCAAGATCGCCCTGCTGCACATGGATGAGGACGCCGCAGGCGAAGCCTGCATTGCGCTCGTCGGCAAACAGCGCCGCCACTTCTGCGCTGTTGCAGAAAGCGGATACCTCATACGGATGAAGCCGCAGCGCATAAGAGATTGCGGAGAGCAAGTGGATGTCGGCACAGTAAAGCAGGATGGGTGTCTTTGGTCGCATGGCTTTAGCTCCCGAATGCCTGGTCTTCGTGGACGTAGCTGATGACAAGGCCGAGTGGATTGGTGAGCAGCATTTGGTTGGGCACTTCACTGCGGAAGCTGTAGACCACGTTGGCGGTCCAACGTTCCCGGCGCTGTTCCTGCCCATCGCCGGGGGAGCGGAAGATTTTCTCAAACTGGATTTGCGCGCTGTAAGGCGGCTGGCGCAGGTCGATGAGGTTTACCGCGTCGATCTCGATGTCTACATTTGGCGCGCCTGGATCAAGCACGAACGTCTGTAATGTCTTTTTCTGGTTCACCTGCCGGAGTGTGGCGGACTGTAACTCATTCGAGAAAAAATCCAGCGACTGCGAGAAGTCCCGCTGCAACGTGGCATGGTTGCGACCGTAGTAAAGCTCGCACCAACGAGCGAGGTAATACTTGCTCACTCGGTCTACAGGGATTTTCGAGAAGTCGTCATAGTTCATGACCTGTCCGCGCCCGATGTCGCTGATTGAAATGACGAGCGGCTTGAGCCGCAAGGCAGCGGTCTGGGCGCGATAGAGGAGCACAAGCGAAGCGAGTGTGACGACAGAGAGTACGAGCAACGCCACCTTCAGGTAGGTGTTGGTGACAACAGGCTCCGCATACAACTCAAGGAACCTGTGTCCGGCATCGGTGGCGAAGAAAGATGTTTTTGTCATGGTTAATCTCCCCACGCGTTGACCCAGGTGCCGGTGCGACCGCTGAGGATGGCGGAGGTCAGCTCTGGGATTTTCACGAGGCCGTAGACGCAGACCGAGAGCGTCATCAGCAGTGCCGGAAGGATAGTTAGCGCGTTGTCGATGGTGATGATCCCGATGGCCTGAAACATCGCCGCAAGAACTTTGGCGAAGACATAGATGAATGCTGCGGCGATGACCTGGTAGAAGCTGAACCCGATGAATGCTTTGAGCCATCCCCAGAACAGCCAGTCCATCTTGGGCACGATGAACCACGGAATGAATACAGGGCCAACCAGCGCGCAGACGGCGGCGGCCACGTAACCATAGGCGATGACAGAGAGGGCTGTTGCCTCCATCGCGGCGAGGATGACAGCTATTAATAGATACGTGAGATCTTCGAGGATGTTGAAGCTGCCCGGAGGCGCGCCGAGCTGCTTCTCGGCGGTGGTGATGGTGGTGGCGATCTGCTGCGTCTGGCTGGATTCAATCTGTGCGGAGAGGCTCAACCCCTCTTTAGTGATGAGGTCCGAGAAGCTATAACTGGTGCCGGGGATCGGCGTCGAATAGTAGGTGAGCATCCCCAGCCCGAACGCGATCATGAGCAGTAGGTCGGCAAACTTTGCGAAGTGGAAGCCGCCGAGTCCCTGCGACGCAGATAGTGCCGTCTTGATGCCAAACCAAACGATGAGGATCGTTGCCAGTCCACGAAAGATGTCGAGCCCCGTGGCCTGTAACGTATTGCTCTGCGAGGAGAGCAGTTGGGTGATGGCCTGTTGAATCTGCGCAATGATGTTCTGTCCCATTAGTTGCTCCCATTCAGGCTGAGTGAAAACGAGTGCATGGAATCGCTCACGCCGTTATTCACGTTCTGCACGCTCGTGGGAAAGTTCTGCTGGAAATAAATGGCGTTGTTGAGGGCGCGGTTCTGGGCGTCGATCTGCTGCTTTTCGGCGACGAGTTGCTGTTGCAGCGTAGCCATCAGCAACTGGTTGGTGTCCTGTTGCGAGTGAATCTGCAACAGAGTTGCAGAGTTGATCTTGCCGAGCAGCGCGGCCTCGGTCTGCTGGCTGGAATCGGTAGAAAAGGTGTCTGCATCGAGGTTGGAGAGTTTGGTTGCGAACTGCTGCTCGTCGGTGCGGATGGTGCCGAGCGTGGCAAGCGTATTGGTCGTTGTCGTTTGTGCTAACTCGGATGTAGCGTATTGATTCGCAACCGTGGCCTGGGTGCGCGAATCAAGCGACGAATAGCTGCCCGAGGGATAGCTCTGTGCCTGGATATAAGCGCTGCTGTAACCCTGCTGGGCGTTGACGAGCGCGCCGTAGTTAAGCGCGTTGACCAACGCCGCGGTGTTGCCATAGGTGTTCGCCGGAGCCTGCAGGCTGGTCCATTGCGACCAGTCGGCCTTGTACCGGGCTTCCAGATTCTGCGGCAACTGCGACATCTGGTAGGCGAGGTTGTACATGGTGACGATCTGGTTGCGGGTCGCAACCGCAGTGGTGTAGAGCTGCGAAGCCTGCTCGATGGTGGACGATACCTCCCGGCTGGCGCGTTACCTGCCCGATGTGTTGAGCATGAACGACCGGCTGCAATATCACGGGATATTCATCTACGCGGTGGCGCAGCGGCTGGACTGCAGGGAGAAGACCTCCCGGCCACTGCTGACGCTGCACGGCATGATGGATGAGCAGTTTCTCGTGAGCCTCGGTGAGAAGGTCCACCGCGGGCAGGAGGGCCGCGCTCTCAATGGGTTCCAGCCTGGAGGCAAGTGCTACGGGTATCGCAATGTCCCCATCGAAGACCCCACCCGGAGCGGCAAGTACGGGAGGTTCGCGGTCAGCGGTGTGAAGCTCGAGATTCTCGAGGAAGAGGCTGCTGTAGTTCGGCGCATCTTTCAAATGTACGCGGACGGGAACAGTCAGACGACGATTGCCAAGACCCTGAACGCAGAGGGTGTGCTTGCTCCGATGCCTGCGCGGAACCGGCAGACACGAGCATGGTGTACCTCTTCCATTCACGAGATGCTTCGCAACGAACGCTATCGTGGAGTCTTCGTCTGGAATCGGACGAAGAAGGAGCGCAACCCGGAGACGGGCCGGAAGACCAGCAGGCCCCGCCCGCAGACCGAATGGAAGCGGATCGATGTACCCGAGTGGAGGATTATTTCAGAGGAGTTGTGGGAGCGGGTACAGGATAGGATTCGCTTTGTCGGTGAGCGCTTTACCAGCAAGCATGTGGGAGGCTTCACCCGGACTGAGAGAAGCCGGCGCTACATCTTCAGCGGCCTGCTTATTTGTGGGGTCTGCGGCTCCAAATTAGTCATTGTCACCGGCTCCGGCAAGCGGGCCTACGTCAAGTACGGCTGCCCGAGTCACCGCTACCGTGGCACATGCTCGAATGCTCTGACGATTCGGCAGGACCGATTGGAGACCCAACTCATCGCTGGCCTGATCGAGCGGACCTCGAAGCCGGAGATCATCGAATACGCGCTGATGCGGTTTCACGAGCAGTTGCAGAAGCGTCTCAAGGAGCTTCAGGAGCAAACCCTGAAAGCTGCGGACGCGGTGACCACCCTCCAAAGCCAGCGCCGTGAATTGAAATCACAGGCTCAACACCTGGGAGAAGCCATCGCCAAGATGGGCCATTCCGCGACCCTGCTCCAGCAGCTCGCCGCGATTGAATCGGAGATCGGGCAGATCGATGAACGGCTGGCACTGGCGAACCAGCCTCTCGACCTGGCCTTTTCGCTGGAATCGATCAGGGATTTTGTCGCTGCCAAGTCTCTGGGCTTCAGGGAAGCTTTCGATTCGGAACCTGCCAAGGCGCGGCAGATTCTGGCGAATCACATCGAAAAGCTGATTTTGACTCCGAAGGAGGCGGAGATCGGGCCGGTCTATGACGTTTCCGGGGACATTGACCTTTTTGGCGGGGATCGGACTGCGATGAACCTCGTGGTCAAGGCTTCGATGGGCCGGCAAGCCGGGGGCAAAAAAGGTGTAATGCAGATGGTGGCCAGGGACGGGATCGAACCGCCGACGCCTGCCTTTTTCAGTCCTTATGCGATTTATAGTTTGAATAACTTAGACGGCACGGATAGCACCGTAAGTCCCTCTAAGTCATCGAATGAATCCGTCAGTATGGCTTCGATTTTGGGTTGTGTGGAAACTGCTTGAGGCCGTCGAGTGCGAGGTTAAGGGTGAGAACGTTGACGCGCGGTTCGCCGAAGAGGCCAAACTGGCGTGGCGTGATGTGCGATTCGACGAGCTGCCGAACAGTGTTTTCCGGGAGATTTCGGGCGCTGGCAATGAGGGGGATTTGGTAGAGAGCGGCGGCAGGGGTGATGTCGGGGTCGAGGCCGGAGGCGGAGGCGGTGACGAGGTCGATGGGGATGGCGTCGCCGAGGGTCCCGGATCGCGCGGCCTCCGATTGAACACTGTTGGAGATGCGGTCGATGAGGACTTTGTTGGTGGGGCCTAGGTTTGAGCCAGAGGAGGACGATGCGTCGTAGCCGGCGCCTGCGGCGGAGGGACGACTGCGGAAGTATGCGGGACCGGTGAACGGTTGACCGATGATCTGGGAGCCGATGAGCTGGCCCTTGCGCATGATGAGCTGGCCGTTGGCCTTTTGATGGAAGGCGAGTTGCGCGATGCCAGTGATGAGCAGCGGATAGCCGATGCCCAACAGGATGGCGGTGACGGTCGTGTAGAGCAAGGCGATGATGATGTGCTTTTTCATGACGAGTTATGCCAGATGGAGTGTGGTGATGATGAGGTCGATGAGCTTGATGCCGATGAACGGGACGACGATTCCTCCCAAGCCGTAGACGATGAGGTTCCGGCGCAAGAGTGCTGCGGCAGAGAGCGGACGGTAGCTGACGCCGCGCAGAGCGAGTGGGATGAGCGCGCCGATGATCAGCGCGTTGAAGATGACGGCCGAGAGAATGGCGGACTCGGGATTTTTGAGGTGCATGATGTTAAGGGCGTTGAGCACGGGAAAGACGCCGGCAAACATGGCAGGGATGATGGCGAAGTACTTGGCGACGTCATTGGCGATGGAGAAGGTGGTGAGCGCACCGCGTGTCATAAGGAGTTGTTTGCCGATGGCCACGATCTCGATGAGCTTGGTGGGATTGGAGTCGAGGTCGACCATGTTGCCGGCCTCTTTGGCGGCCTGGGTGCCGGAGTTCATGGCGACGCCGACGTCGGCCTGAGCGAGTGCGGGCGCGTCGTTGGTGCCGTCACCGGTCATGGCGACGAGTTTGCCGTCGGCCTGCTCGCGCTTAATGAGATCCATCTTGTCCTTGGGTTTGGCTTCGGCAAGGAAGTCATCGACGCCGGCTTCGCGCGCGATGGCAGCGGCGGTGAGCGGGTTGTCGCCGGTGATCATGATGGTGCGGATGCCCATGGCGCGTAGTTGATCGAAACGTTCTTTCATACCGCCCTTGACGACGTCTTTCAAGTGAATAACGCCGAGGGCGCGGTTATTCTCTGCGACCACAAGCGGCGTGCCGCCGCTGCGCGCGATGGTCTCAACGGTGGAGCAGAGCTCGGAGGGCATCTCGGAGCCGTGCTGCTCGAGGTAGCGGGCGATGGCGTCGACGGCGCCTTTGCGGATGCTGCGGCCATTCGACTCGATGCCGCTCATGCGAGTAGTGGCGGAGAAGGGGATGAACTGGATTCCAGGAGGGGCGTTAAGCTCGGCGAGCTCGCGGCCGCGAAGGTTGAAGCGCTCTTTGGCGAGGACGACGATGGAGCGGCCTTCGGGTGTCTCGTCGGCGAGTGAGGAGAGCTGCGCGGCGTCGGCGAGGACGTGCTCGGGGATGCCGCGGGCAGGGACGAACTCGGCTGCCTCGCGGTTGCCGAGGGTAATGGTTCCTGTCTTGTCGAGGAGGAGAGTGTTGACGTCGCCCGCGGCTTCGACGGCGCGGCCGGAGGTGGCGAGGACATTGTGCTGGACGAGGCGGTCCATGCCGGCGATGCCGATGGCGGAGAGAAGGCCTCCGATGGTGGTGGGGATGAGGCAGACGAGAAGCGAGATAAGGACGAAGACGGTTTGGGGCGCGCCAGAGTAGATGCCGAAGGGCTGGAGGGTGACGACGGCGAGCAGGAAGATAATCGTCAGGCCGGCGAGCAGGATGTTGAGCGCGATCTCGTTGGGCGTCTTCTGGCGCTCGGCCCCTTCGACGAGGGCGATCATGCGATCAAGGAAGGTCTCGCCGGGGTTGGAGGTGATGCGGATGGTGATGATGTCGGAGAGGACGCGCGTGCCGCCGGTGACGGCGCTGCGATCACCGCCGGCCTCGCGGATGACGGGAGCGGACTCGCCGGTGATGGCGGACTCGTCGACAGAGGCGACGCCTTCGATGACCTCGCCGTCGCCGGGGATCATGTGACCAGCGGAGACACGGACGAGATCGCCGAGCCGGAGTTGTGAGCTGGGGATCTCTTCGAGGCGGTTTTGATTACGGTCCTTGACGATGCGGTAGGCGGTGGTCTCGGATTTGGCGGCGCGCAGGGCGTCGGCCTGGGCTTTGCCGCGGCCTTCGGCCATGGCCTCGGCGAAGTTGGCGAAGAGGACGGTGAACCAGAGCCAGAGCGTGATCTGGAGGTTGAAGCGAAAGTGGCCGGTGTGCGTGATGAGGTTCGAGATAAGAAGCACGGAGGTGAGGACGCTGCCGATCTCAACGACGAACATGACGGGGTTGCGCATCATGAGGCGCGGGTGGAGCTTGGCGAGCGCGTCGAAGGAGGCGCGGCGGACGATCTTGCTGTCGAAGAGCGAACGGCGCGTGGCCTGCGAGGACATGGAGGTGATCTTTCCTTGAGCTAGAAGGTGTGGCCTGCGCGAAGGAGCAGATGCTCGAGCACAGGGCCGAGTGAGAGTACCGGGAAGAAGGTGAGTGCGCCGACGATGAGGATGACTCCGGTGAGAAGCATGGTGAAGAGCGGTGTGGTGACGGGGAAGGTGCCGGCGGATGCGGGCACGATCTTTTTTCGCGCGAGGTTGCCGGCGATGGCGAGCATCGGGACGATCATGAGAAAGCGGCCGAAGAACATCGCAACGGCGAGCGAGCCGTTGTACCAGCGCGTGTTGGCGTTGAGGCCAGCGAAGGCGGAGCCGTTGTTGCCGGTGGCGGAGGTGTAGGCATAGAGAATCTCGCTGAGGCCGTGCGGGCCGTGATTGGCGAGCGAGGAGAGGCCGAGGCTGGGCATGAGCACGGTGGCGGCTGAGAAGCCGAGGATGATGAGTGGAAAGATGAGCAGATAGAGCATTGCCATCTGGATGTCGAAGGCTTCGATCTTTTTGCCGAGGTACTCGGGTGTGCGGCCGACCATGAGGCCGGCGATGAAGACGGAGAGAATAACGAAGACAAGCATGCCGTAGAGCCCGGCGCCAACACCGCCGAAGACGATCTCGCCGAGTAGGATGTTGGCCATGGGAACGAGCCCGCCAAGCGGCATGAAGGAGTCGTGCATGGAGTTGACGGCGCCACAGCTTGCGTCGGTGGTGACGGTGGCGAAGAGCGCGGAGTTGGCGATGCCGAAGCGCACCTCTTTGCCCTCCATATTGCCGCCGGACTGCGTGAGCGAGACGTGCTGGTCAACGCCGTGCAGAAGTGGGTTAGGTTGTGACTCGGCCCAGTAGCAGGTGAGGACTCCGGCGAACCAGAGAATAACCATCGCGGCGAGCACGGCCCATCCGTGGCGCGGTGAGCCGGTCATTTGGCCGAGCGCGATGGCGAGGCCGGCGGGGATGAGGAAGATGGAAAGCATCTCGAGGAAGTTGGAGAGCGGTGTGGGATTTTCAAACGGATGTGCGCTGTTGGCGTTGAAGAAGCCGCCGCCGTTGGTGCCGAGCATCTTGACGGCTTCCTGCGAGGCGACGGGACCCTGCGCGATGGTTTGCGTGGTGACGGTGGTGATCTTGCCGTCGGCGCCGGTGATGTGTTGTGGCTCGAGGAGGGCTGCGGTGTCGTAAGGACGGAAATTTTGTATGACGCCCTGCGAGACGAGCGCGACGGAGTAGACGAGGCAGATGGGAAGGAGAACCCAGAGTATGGCGCGCGTGATGTCGACCCAGAAGTTGCCGAGGAGGTTCGTCTCGCGCCGCGAGATGCCGCGGATGAAGGCGATCGCGAGCGCGATGCCGACGGCGGCGGACCAGAAGTTGTGCGTGGCGAGACCGAGCATCTGCGTGAGGTAGCTCATGGTGGTCTCGGGCGTGTAGGACTGCCAGTTGGTATTGGTGGTGAAGGAGATTGCGGTGTTGAGGGCGAGGATGGGTTCGACGCCGGGAAGGTGCTGCGGGTTGAGCGGAAGGATGTGCTGCAGGCGCTCGATAGCGTAGGTGAGCAGCATGGTGGCGGCGCTGAAGAGGAGCATGGCTACCGCATACTCACTCCAGCGCATCTCATGTGCGGGGTCGACGCGGGTGAGCTTGTAGAGCAGGTGCTCGCAGGGAGTGAGGATGGGGTCGAGGAAGGTCCTGCGGCGCTCGAAGACGCGCGCGAGATAGAGGCCCATGGGGCGCGCGAGCAAGAGCACAGCCGCAATGAAGACTGCGATCTGGAGCCAACCGTTGAGGGACATCAGAACTTCTCCGGACGCAAGAGCGCGTAGACGAGATAAATGAGGAGCAGAAGCGCGATGAGAAGAAGCAGCGCGTTGAGGATCATGGGCGCGTTCCTTTCAGACGGTCGCAGCCGCGCACGTAGAGGATGGTGAGCGCAAACATCGCGATGGTGGCGAGGATAGAGATGAGGTCAAGCATGCGGTGCTCCGGTGATGCTGGGCGTGCCGGCTGATTCCGGAGCGGGTGGTTGCGGTGGGGATGCCGGCGCAAGCGGAGGCTCGGATGTGCTCGGGTTTCTTGGCGGCGTGGATGCGTCAGCATCCATACCCCGGGGAAGGAACTCGTGGCCGTGGGCTTCGAGTGTGTCGAGACGCGCAGCGATGGACTTCTGCTCGGCGCGAAGTTCACGGATCTCGGTGGCGCGCTGGGCTGTAGTGAGCGTGGATGGCGTGGAGGTCTGCGCGTGGAGTGCGAGAACAAGAGCGATCTCAAGCAGGGCAGGCAGGAACAGGATGGGGAACTTCATCGCGGCCTCGAAGGCTATTGGAGCGCTCGAGGGCGTAGAAAGTCCGTAGGGAAGTTGTTAAGAAGTTGTAAGGATGCCGGAGGGATGGAAGCGGTAGCCAACCCAGGGCTCGCTCTGAATGTACTTGAGGCCATCGGGGCGCTCGATCTTTTTGCGCAGCCCTGCGATGAGGACGCGGAGGTACTCGGGTTGGTCGTCGCCTGCAGGACCCCAGATGGCGCGAAGCAGGACCTTGTGCGTGAGGACGCGGCTGGGAGAGCGCGCGAAGAGGAGCAGCAGGTCGAACTCCTTGGGTGTGAGGTGGACGGCGTTGCCGCGAACGGAGACGGTGTGGGCATCCGTGTCGATGATGAAGTCGCCGGTTTCGACGATGGTTTCGAGGGGTTCGGCGCCGGGGGCGCGGCGGAGTGCGGAGCGAACACGGGCAAGAAGCTCGGGCATGCTAAAGGGCTTGGTGAGATAGTCGTCGGCGCCTTCGTCGAGCGCGCGGACCTTCATGGCGTCGGTGTCGCGGACGCTGAGGACGATGATGGGAGTCTGCCCGGCGCGGCGAATGGCTTGCGTGAGTTCGAGGCCATTCATTTCGGGCATGGCGAGGTCTGTGATGATAAGGTCGGGGCGCCCGGACTCGAACTGCTCGAGAGCCTCGAGGCCGTTGGAGGCGGCGAGGACCTCATAGCCGCTGCTTTGCAGCGAGGCGCGGAGCATACGGACGATCTGGCGTTCGTCGTCGACGACGAGGATGCGCTTCAAGGACGTTCTTTCCATGACTGCTTCAAGGCGATGGTATCAATGGCGTTCCTGCGTGACGATGTGGAGATCGACGTGTGGGGCTTCGGACATGAACCTCTGGATGGCGAGGTAGTACATATAACTTTTCAACCCATGCGTGGCGGAGCGGCCCACGATGGCCTGGGTGATGCGGTTCTCTCGTATGAAGGTGGCTGAAGTGCGGGCGGTGTCGCCGCCGCTGAGCGGGATAAGCGTGGCACCCAGATTTTTCGCGAACTGCAGGTTGGATTCGAGGATCTTCTTTCGCTCGGGCTCCTGGTCGCGCGGGTTTTCGACATGCAGGACGTAGAGCTCGGCCCCCAGCGCCTCGGCAAGGCGGGCACCGCGCGCAATGAGGTCGCGGCCTTGCGGGCTGGAGCTGATGCAGACGGCGACCTTCTCGGAGACAGTCCAATGCGTCCCAAGCTTTTTTCGGCGAACGTAATCATCGAGGTTGCGGTCGACGGCGCGGGTGACCCGCTGCAGTGCCATCTCACGGAGGGCAATGAGATTGCCGCGGCGGAAGAAGTTGGCGAGGGAGCGCTCGATGCGTTCTGGAGGGTAGATGTCGCCGCGGCGCATGCGCGTGACGAGGGCTTCGGGCGTGAGATCGCTGATGACGATCTCGTCGGCACGGTCGAGGACCCAGTCGGGGACCTGCTCCCGGACGGAGATTCCGGTCAGCGCCTGCACGCGCGGAGCGAGGCTTTCGACGTGCTGGATGTTGACTGTACTGAGCACGTCGATGTTGTTATCGAGCAGGAGGAGAACGTCTTCGTAACGTTTGCTGAAACGGCTGCCTTCGATGTTCGTGTGAGCGAGCTCGTCGATGAGGGCGACCTGGGGCATGCGGGCGAGAATGGCGTCGACGTCCATCTCGGTGAAGAGAGTGCCCTTGTAATCGATCTCGCGGCGAAGCATCTGTTCGAGCTTGACGGCGAGCTCGGCGGTAGCGGCGCGGTCGTGAGTTTCGACGATGCCGATCACAACGTCCTCGCCGCGGCTGCGGCGGCGGATGCCTTCGCTGAGCATGCTGAAGGTCTTGCCGACGCCGGGAGCGTAGCCAAGGAAGATCTTGAAGCGACCCTTCTGCTTCTCGGTCTCCGCGGCGAGGAGCCAGTCTTCCGGCGATTTGGTCGAAGTGCCCACTCGTACAATACTCCTGATGAATTCACGGCGCTCACTCGCTGTCACACGATGGACGCTTGCAGTTGCGGCTCTCGCCGGAATTGTACTCGTATATCACCGCTGGGTTCACGTGAACCCGACGACCGTAGCGCTGACATTGCTGTTGTTCATTCTGGTCCTCGCAGCGGCGTGGGGACTGCGCTATGCGGTCATAATTTCTGTGCTGGCGACGGCGCTGTACAACTTTTATTTCCTTCCGCCGTCGGGAACGTTCACGATTGCAGACCCGCAGAACTGGCTTGCGTTGTTTGCATTCCTGGCCACGGCGATTATTGCGAGCAGGCTTTCCAATAAGGCTCGCGATGAGGCGGCGGAGGCGCGTGAGAGACAGCGCGAGCTGGAGGTGCTGTTCAGGCTGAGCAACGTGCTGATGGAGACGGACAGCGTCGCGTCACTGTTGACGTCGATCCCGTCGGCGGTGGCGAGCGTGACGGCGGCAAGGACAGGCGCACTTTACTTGATTGAAGGCGATAGGCTGTATCAGGCGGGAGCGGACAATCGCGATGGCATATCGGAGGCAGAGTTTCCTCTTCTGCGGCAGCTGAGCGAGTCGCTGCAGTCCGCGCGCGCGGGTAACGAGGAGATACAGATTCCGATTCGGTCGGGGATACGAGCAAGAGGTGTATTTCTCCTGCGGGGTGTGACGCTGTCGATAGCGACGGCGGACGCAATCGGTGGGCTCATTTCAGTTTCGATAGACAGGGCGCAGGCGCTCGAGAGCGTGGCGCGTGGCGAGGCGGCGAAGGAGGGCGAGCGGCTGCGGGCACTCATGATTGATTCTGTGACGCATGAACTGCGGACGCCACTGACGTCGATCAAAGGCGCCGCCACAGCGTTGTTGCAGCCAAATGTGCCGCCCGAGCAAGCGCATGAGCTGCTGACGATCATTGATGAGGAGAGCGACAGGCTCAACCAGTTAGTGTCCGAGGCAGTGGAGACGGCGCAGCTCGATGCGCAGCAGGTGCAGCTGCAGTTTCGGGCAGTGGATGTGCGGGCGCTGGTGAACACGGCGCTCGAGACGTGTGCGTGGGTGAGGGAGCAGCATCCGGTGAGTGTGCATGTGGAGGAGGGGCTGCGAGTTCGGGTAGACGAGAACCTGCTGGGCAAGGTGCTGTGTAATCTGCTGGAGAATGCGGGGAAGTACTCCCGGGAGGATGCGCCGGTTACCGTCACGGCGTCGCGAAGTGGAGATGAGGTGACGATCGGCGTGGCGGATCGCGGAATAGGGATCGATCCGATAGAGCAGGGATTGATCTTTGAGCGCTTCTATCGCGGACGCGCAGGACAGACTGGGCCAGGAACGGGCATGGGACTGGCGATCAGTCGCGCGATTGTGGAGGCGCACAGCGGGAGGATTCTGGTGACTAGCCAAGTGGGGCAGGGATCGGTGTTCAGCGTGGTGCTTGCGGCGGAGCCGTAAAGGCGAGATGGGCCTGGCGGACGCAAGTGGAGTATGTAGTTTGGTCTCGTGACGCACAGTTCGTCTATGCGTTTCCGTCAATCCCGTTGGCAAGCATACGCCACCGCTTGGTTTGCAGGTCGCTCGGGTTGCGTTTTCGGAAGCCTGCCCCGTAAGCCCTTTAGGATGTGGTGGCCAGGGACGGGATCGAACCGCCGACGCCGGCCTTTTCAGGGCCGCGCTCTACCACTGAGCTACCTGGCCTCCGCGCTGACAACACACCCGGGGCGGCGGAGTGGCCCGCTGGGTTCCGCGTCTGACTTTCGCCTGCCTGTGGGGAAGGGAACTGGCCGCCTTCGCATCCCGCGCGCGGCCTCAGAGACGTCGAAGCTAAGTATAGCAATCTGTTCCGCTCTCGCCAAACCTCAGGATCGCGATGAATTATCGGATCGCCGGCTTCACATCGAAAGACAATCAATTTTCGGCCGATCGTTGTTTCAGAGCACCAAACGGCATCTGACGGATGGGTAGCGAGCTTCGTCTCGCTTCTTCGCACGTTTGGAGGAACTATGAAAGTTGCACTTCGATCCCTCGCTGTTGGAACTGCGCTGGCCATTGGCGCCACTGCGCTGCCTGCCCTTGCAACTCCCACCCCCACCGGGATTCAGGATCAGGACAACGCCCATCACGATAACAACGCGCAATACCAGAACAACAAGTATTACGGGATGGGCACCCGCGAGGGTCAGCGGGACTACAGCCACCACAAGCAGGTGAATCACCGTCACAAGTTTACCCATGACGAGGATCGCCAGGCGTATCAGGCTGGGTACCAGCAGGCCTGGAGCGGCCAGCATGACAATGACCGCGATAACCACACCAACAACGATGAGAACCGGCCTCACTAATCCATGTATGTAATGACGGGGCGCGCTCATTTTTCCCCGGCGCCCCCCTAAAAGGGTCCGGGAATTCGCGCGTAAAGCGTTGCCCGGACCTGCTGGCCTCGACTGCAGTGCGAGTCGATTCAGCGCCGCGTCCCCTGCCATCTGGCTTCGTCTGAGTATTCTCGGGCCACGCGTTCGCAGTATGCTGGAACATCCTCAACTAGAATCCCGCTGCCGGTTGAGTACGGCGGCTCTAGAGGTGTCTCCAGCATGACTCTGGCTTTCTTCCGGCGCGCTCTCGTTCTGGTTGTGCTCACGATGTTCGCGGGTCCGCTCCTCCCATCGATCGGTGGGCAGGGTCGGCAGCACTCTGAACATGCAGCTGTCTCACGTCTCTCGGCGACGCCCGGCGAGACCCGCGCCGAGCACGCGCTCGAAGCAGCGAAAAAAGCTGGAAAGCCCGAGCTCTACGCGCTGCTCAAAAACATGCCCAAGGGCGCCGACCTGCATATGCATCTCTCCGGTGCGGTCTACGCCGAAACCTTCATCGCCGAGGCTGCCAGGCAAGGCCTCTGCGTAGCGCCCGCGGACGTCGGCACACCCGCTGTTCCCCAAGGCCAGAACGCCCTCCGTTTCATCGCTCCGCAACACAACAAACCCAACGACTGCGCCTCCGGCCAGCTCCCCGCAGCCGACGCCCTCACCCGCCAGCCGCTCTACGACGACCTGATCGACAGCTTCTCCATGCGCGCGTTCGTGCCAACCGAAGGCATCGACGGCCACGACCAGTTCTTCGCCACCTTCGACCGCTTTGGCGGCCTCAAGAACGTGCAAGGCGAATGGCTCGACGAGGTAGCCACCCGAGCCGCCGCCCAGAACGAACAATATCTCGAAGTCATGAGCACGCCACCGTTCTCGCACGCAGCCGCCCTCGGCTACAAGCTCGGCTGGCCCGCAGACATTACGGACGGAGACTACAGAGCGGAATTTGCCAAACTCCGCGAACAACTGCTCACCGCCGGCCTGCGCGACGAAGTCACCACTGATCGGGATGAGTTGGCTTCCGCCCAGCGTCAGCGCCGCATTCTTGAAAGGTGTGAAACGGATGCTGATGCTGTGGCTGAGCATCTAACATCGCGGAACGGAATTCCAGAAAATGGATATGAGCCTTCTTGTTCAGTCCATATCCGCTGGATCTACCAGATCCTCCGCGGCTTCCCACCCCAACAGGTCTTCGCGCAAACCCTCCTCGGCTTCGAAGTAGCCTTCGCTAACCCCGACGTCGTCGGCATCAACTTTGTCCGCGCCGAAGACTGGAGCGGTCCGATGGCCGAGTATCACACCGAGATGCTGATGCTCGACTACCTGCACTCTGTCTATCCCAAGGTCCACATCACGCTGCACGCCGGTGAGCTCGCCCCCGGCATGGTCCCACCCGCCGGCCTCAGCTTCCACATCCGCGAAGCCGTCGAGCTTGGCCACGCTGAACGCATCGGCCACGGCGTCGACATCCTCCACGAAGACCATCCCTACGATCTCCTTCACAAGATGGCGCAGAAGCACATCATGGTCGAGGTCAACCTCACCTCCAACGACGTCCTCCTCGGCATCAAGGGTAGCGATCATCCCCTCCACGCCTACATCGCAGCGCATGTCCCCTTCGCGCTCTCCACTGACGACGAAGGCGTCTCCCGCATCGACCTGACGCACGAATACGTCAAAGCCGTCCTCGAACAGAACCTCGACTACGCTCAGCTGAAACAATCCGCCCGCGCTTCACTCGAGCACAGCTTCCTCCCCGGCGCCAGCCTCTTCACCACGCCCGATGACTTCACGCATCGCAGACAAGCCTGCCCCGCATCCACCTTGAAGAACACTCCATCTCCCACCTGCAAAGCCTTCCTCGGTTCCAGCGAGAAAGCCGCGCAGCAATACGAGCTCGAACGCCGATTCACTGCCTTTGAATCCTTGATCCACTAATCTCCTGCGCTAAACTCATCTCGCACAAGCCTTGAAGCCGCTCGAAAGGGAAGCCCATGAAGCGCGTCCTCGCCATCATCCTCGAGATCATCCTCTTCCTGTTTGCTTTCTTCGTCGGCTCCATCCTCCCCGTCTTCCCCAGCTTCCACGTCCCGCTCTGGAGCGTCGACATCAGCGCCACGCGCTACTTCGTGCTCGACGGCGTCTTCCTGATGCTCGCGCTTTACGTCCTCTTCCTGATCTTCGGAGCCTTCCGCCGCCGTCTCATCTCGGCCGCCTTCACCTCTACCGTCGCCATCGTGATCGCCTTCATCCTGGGTCTGCTCATGAAGTTCGGCTTTGCCACCCGCTAGGCTCGATACACAATCCTCACGGAACCATCCCTGATTCCACCCCAGTTATCCAGAGGTGCAACTTCCGTGCGGGGCTCCCCACCCCTATCATTTTGATAGTCTTTTCACAGGCGGATCGCGACACATGCGGTGCTCGGGTTCAACTCGCTCGTCACTTTTCAACTGCTGTATACCGCCGGGGTCGTCGCGGACCCTCGACGGAGAAACGGATCTCCTCTGCGCATGAGCCTCGCGAACGATTCGGGCCATCAGACCCCCACTCCCACCCCGCTCATCGACCTGGCCGATCGCAGGATCGCCTACTTCTCGATGGAGATCGCCCTGCGCAAAGACCTGCCCACCTACTCCGGCGGTCTCGGCGTGCTCGCCGGTGATACCCTGCGCTCCGCCGCCGACACCGGCGCCTCCATGGTCGCCGTCTCCCTCGTGCACCGCCGCGGCTACTTTCAGCAGCACCTCGACTCCGCTGGCCAGCAGAGCGAATCCGACGTCGTCTGGTCCCCAGAAACCACACTGCCCTCCACCGGCCAGACGATCAACCTCTTCATGCAGGGGCGCGACCTCACCATCCGTGCCTGGCGCTTCGACGTCGTCGGCGTCACCGGCCACATCATCCCCGTCTTCCTCCTCGACACCGACGTCGACGGCAACGACCCCTACGACCGCACCCTCACCGACCACCTCTACGGCGGCGATACCTACTACCGCCTCTGTCAGGAGACCGTCCTCGGCCTCGGCGGCATCCACATGCTCCACGCCCTCGGTTGTCAACCCGAGGTCTGTCACATGAACGAGGGCCACGCAGCCCTACTCTCCATCGGCCTCATCGAAGAGCGTCTCCACGGCGCTCCGCTCTCCAACGCCACCGACGAAGACGCGAGGGCCGTGCGCGACACCTGCGTTTTCACCACCCACACCCCCGTCCCCGCCGGTCATGACCAGTTCGGCACCGACCAGATGACCAACGTCCTCGGCCACGAGCGCGCCGCCTGCATCGAGCGCTTCGGCTCGCTGCATAACGGCCTGCTCAACATGACCTACCTCGCGCTGCGTTTCTCGCGCTACGTCAACGGCGTCTCCATGCAGCACGGCAAGGTCTCGCAGGGCATGTTCCCCGAGTACCGCATCCACGCCATCACCAACGGCGTCCATGCCGCCACCTGGCTCTCGCAGCCATTTCAAGAGCTCCTCGACAAAGAGATTCCGTCCTGGCGCCATGACAACCAGTACCTCCGCTCGGTCTACGGCATCGACCCCGCCGCCATCGACGCAACCCACGCGCAGGGCAAGCAGCGCCTCGTCGCGACCGTAAAGTCCCGCACCGGCATCGAGCTCGATCCCAACGTCCTCACCCTCGGCTTCGCGCGCCGTGTCGCCACCTACAAGCGCGCCACGCTGCTCTTTCACGACGGCCAGCGACTTCACGACATCGCCGAGCGCATCGGTGGCCTGCAGATCATCTATGCCGGCAAGGCTCACCCCGCCGATGGCGCCGGCAAGGCTCTCATCCGCCAGGTCTTCGACGCAGCCGCCAAGCTCGAGTCTCCGAAGCTACGTATCCTCTACCTCGAAAACTACGACTGGGACCTCGGCGAGCAGCTCACCAACGGCGTCGACGTCTGGCTCAACACGCCACGCCGCCCCTACGAGGCCTCCGGCACCAGCGGCATGAAGGCCGCACTCAACGGCGTTCCCTCGCTCTCCGTGCTCGATGGCTGGTGGATCGAAGGATGCGCCGAAAACATCACCGGCTGGGCCATCGAAGACTTCGACGACGAAGCCAAAGAAGCCGAGCTGCTCTACACCCGGCTCGAAAACACCGTCGCTCCCCTCTACGCCGACAAGAACGCCTGGGCGCGCCTCCGTCAGCACTGCATCGCCATCAACGGCGCCTTCTTCAACACCCACCGCATGCTTGGCCAGTACTTTGCGAACGCCTACTTCCCGCAAGCCAGCTCCATCGCCTCCACCGACCAGGAGATCATCAACGACGAAGCCCAGGAAGGCGTTCTCGTCTAGGCTCTGTCGAAGAATCGGAAGATAAGAAATTGTCATTTCGACCGAAGCGGAGAAACCTGCATTTGCGGCTGCACAGGCCGCCACAAAAGCCGAGCTCCCAGAAATTGTCATCCTGACCCTGAGCCTGTCGAAGGGGAAGGATCTGCTGCCTGCTTCTTGAGCCGACACTCCCCATTTGCGCCCAGCCCCGCGTTATCCTTCTCTCGAACCACCTGAAGGAGACCACCATGCCGCAACCCAAGCCCGGCGACCTCATCGCAGACTTCACGCTCCCCGATCAGGACGGCCATCCCATCGCGCTCTCGCACTTCGCCGGCAAGCCCGTCGTCCTCTTCTTCTATCCGCGCGCCGACACCCCCGGCTGCACCATTGAAGCCTGCGGCTTCCGCGACCATTTCGCAAAATTGAAGAAGGCTGGCGTCGTTGTCCTCGGCATCTCCCGCGACACCGTCAAAGCGCAAAAGAAATTCGCCGAAAAATACGATCTCCAATATCCGCTGCTGGCCGACGCCGACGAGACCCTCATCAAGCGCTTCGACCTCCTCCGCCAGAAGACGATGTACGGCAAGCCGGTAACAGGCGTGGCCCGCACCACGTTCCTCATCGGCCCCGACCGCAAACTCCTCCACGTCTTCGAAAACGTAAAACCCGAAGGCCACGCCGAAGAGGTCCTGGCCTTGCTAAAGAAGAACTAAAATCCGACCTGCAGTCATAAAGTTGTCATCCTGAGCGAAGCGAAGGACCTGCTGTTCGTCGGTGTCCGCCACAGAAGCTACCGCGCCTCACAACAACCCGCGTGCCTTCACCTCCAGATACTCACTCACCGCGCGCACCCCTATCTCCTCCGCAGTTGTCTCCACGATCAACACTCCCTGCCGCTCCAACTGCGCGACGGTCGCTCGCCGCCGCTCCAGCATCTCCTGCGCCGCGGCCGAATGAAACATCTCCTCGCGCGTCTCCGGCACCCGCGCCGCCAGCGCCTCCAGCTCCGGATGTTTCAGCAGCACCAGCACCACCAGATGCCGCCGTACCAGCTCACTCGCGGCCGTCACCAACTCCGGCTTTCCCGCCGAATCCACCAACTCCGTAATCCACACCATCAGCCCACGCCGCCGCTGCAAGCTCTTCAGCCGCGCCACAGCCTGCAGATGGTCAGCCTCGCCAGCTTCCGCCCGCGTCTGGCTTAGCAAGTCCAGCAGCAGCCGCATGTGCACCGTACCTGCACCCGGCGCCAGTACCTGCCTTATCTCACGTCCATACGACATCATCGCGAACTTGTCGCCCGATCCGCCGACCACCTGCGCCAGCATCACCGCCGCCGCCGCCGCCTGATCGAGCTGGGTCACTGTCATGCGATGCGCCCGATCGCGCTCGATAACCGTCTCCCCTACCAGCTCCGGCTCCCCGCGCCTCAGCTGGAACGCCGTCCCTGACAATCTTCCCGCATCCAGCACCACCCAAACCTGCTGCGACCGCTCCGCCGTAAACTGCCGCGCCACCAGCTTCCCGCGCCGCGCGGTCGCCGTCCAGCTCACGCTTCGCAGCTCATCCCCCTGCTGAAAATCGCGCAGACTCTCAAACTCCCGTCCCGTCCCGCGCAACTGCAACTTCCGCCGCTGCAATTCAATCTGCCGGGCACGCAGCAGAAAGAAAGCCGCCCGCCCCCGGCTATCCTCGTGCGCAGGAAAGACCCGCACCCGCTGAAGCTCTTTTGGTTTGTCATTCTGCAGCGCAGCGGAGGAATCTGCTTTTCCAACCACAGGTTCGGCCGCAGCCCATCGTTCCACCAACCCGAGCGTCCCGCGATATCGCAGATATACCTTGCCCATCGCAAAATCCCCACGCTCCGCCGGCCAGATCGTCTGCACACAGACCGCGTCCTCCCGAGGAAACGCCTCCACGCGCTGCATCTCCGGTTTCGCCACCAACGCCTGATGCAGATCGTCGACGACGCGAATATCGATCACCGCATCCGCCTCCATCCGCACCGCAATCTCCACGCGTGTCGGCTCACCCAGCTGCGGCGAATCGAGAAACCTCCGCGTCACCGTCAACGCCTCAGGCCCTGGAAGCCGCACCGCATCCACCACACACAACACCGCCAGCAGCCCATCCCACCCAAGCATGAATCCAATCCACTGCGGATGCCAGAACCCCGGAACAGCCAACACCAACCCAGCGCAAAACAGCAACAAAGCCCGAGCCGTCAGCCCAAACCCCATCCACCGGCCAAACCGCCCCATCGGCGTGGCCGTCCCACTCGCGGATTCAGGAATCAGTGTCTGCATGTTATTTAGCGGAAATACTTTCTGTGGTCGGCCAATAGCTCGTCCGTGCGGAGATCTGAAACTCGGGATGGCCCACAATCCGAAGTTGAAGAGAATGGAAGCCAGGCTGCTTCGAGGTAGGACGAAAGCTGAGCGTATACGTGTTGGCGAAGTGATTGGCTAGCAGCGCCAGCTGTTGATCAAGATCCCGTTTGGTCGCGAAGGGAAGCGACTCCCCGCCCGAAAGCACGGCTACCTCTGCCGAAGTATTTTTACGCATCGCGCTAAACGCGACGCTAAGAGGCGTACCGAGATCGAAGGTATGCAGCAAAGGCGGAAGATTGGGCGAGAGTTGGTAGGGCGCATTTTCGTGGCGTGGCTTCGTGAACTGATCTTTCAGCCAGGTCTTTTCAGGCGAGAAGGTAATGCCCTCAATAGTGATATTGTTCTCGCCCAGCCGCCGAACGATATCTTCAGCGTGAACGCGGCTGCCGTCGTCATGCGTCTGACTAATCAGCAGGATGATGCGACGGTAGGTAGGTGGCTCTTTGCGCAGAAGATTGATGCCATAGCTCATTGCGTCGAGTATGGCAGCCCCTCCATCGCCTGCATTGGGATGAGTGAAGCCGTCCTCAATATCCGCGATATCAGGTGTGAAATCCCATACATATTCAGGTTGGCTGTCGAACTCCACCAACGCAACTCGGTGCGCCGAGTTGGCTGTGAGATAAGAGAGCATCGTGCCGAGCTTGGCATAGAGCGGAAGCTCCTCCCCTGCGGCCGCGCCGGTCTGCAGGAGAACGAGTACCGACCGTGGCTGATGCTCAGTATCTTCAAGCGTGACGACCTGACGTACACCATTGTCCGTCAGCACAAAGTCGGAGGCGTGGAGGGTTGGCAGCAGACCCCCCGACGAACCGCGCACAAGCGCCGGCACAATCACGAGATTGGATGTCGCGGTGATGGTTGGGGTCTGGGATGAAATGTTGGTCGAAGAACTTTGAGAGTGAAGCCCTCGCGGCAAAAGAAAAATCAAAAGAATCAGAAGAAAACTCCAGGTTAGGCGCGCAAAGCGAAGAAAGCCGCGAAGCTTGTGAGGCTGCCGGTCGCTGGCTTTATTCGTCATTCACTGCTCCCTATTCACTGTTGATCACTTCGGCACCGCCGTCGCCGCCAACACCTCTCTCACCACGCGATCCGCATCCATCCCCTCCAGCTCCGCCTCCGGCCTTAGCACCAGCCGATGCCGCAGCACTGGCGCCGCCGCCTCCTTCACGTCATCGGGAACCACAAAATCCCGTCCCTCGCGCGCCGCCATCGCCTTCGCGACCAGCAGAAGGGAAGTGCCCGCCCGCGGACTCGCTCCCAGCGCAATCGCCGGCCACTCTCTTGTTCTGCGCACGATAGCGAGCAAATAATCAAAAATCGCCGTCTCCACACGCACCGCGCGAATCTCCCGCCGCGCCTCCGCCAGCAGCGTAAACGGAACCGCCTCAATCGGAGTCTCCGCCAGCCCCGCCGCATCCGTCGCCGCATGATGCCGCTCCAGTACCACGCGCTCCTCCGCAATCTCCGGATATCCCACCTTGATCTTCAGCAGAAATCGATCGAGCTGCGCCTCCGGCAGCGGATACGTTCCTTCAAACTCCACCGGGTTCTGCGTCGCAAACACCGTAAAGAACTCATCCAGCGCATGCCGCTCTCCATCCGCGGTCACCTGCCGCTCCTCCATCGACTCCAGCAGCGCAGCCTGCGTCCGCGGCGGCATCCGATTGATCTCATCCGCCAGCAGAAACTGCGTAAACACCGGCCCCGGATGAAAGCTAAACCCCCCCGGCCTGTCCCCGAAGGCGGGCGAAAACACACTCGTCCCCAGAATGTCCGCCGGCATCATGTCGGGCGTTCCCTGCACGCGCCGAAACTCCAGCCCCAGAAACCGCCCCAGGGTCTTCACCGCCAGCGTCTTTGCCACACCCGGCACGCCCTCCACCAGCGCATGACCACCGCACAGCATTGTCATCAGCGCCTGCGCGACAGCCTCTTCCTGTCCCGCAATCACGCGCCCAATCTCCTGCTGTCCACGCGCAAACAACTCACTCGCCGCCGCCACACCTTCACTCATCCACTCCTCCTCCATAACTCACAACTAAACAAAATCCATCTTCATCGCCGCATCCAGTCCAAACACTAAGCCACACGAACACCGCGCACGGCCCGCGAACCCGGCCGCACCGCCGCACGAATCCTCTCTGCATCTTCCGCCATCGCACGCGCCAGCTCCAGGGCCGCCCGTGCCGCGGGATTCTCTCGCGCTGCCTCACCCGCCTGCCGCAGATGCTCGCCCACCGTACTCCAGTCTCCACCCAGCCGCTCCTTCAATGCCGCCACCACCGCCTGCGGTCCACCGTCGACCGCGCTCTGCGGCACGCCCGCCTCGCGCATCATCACTCGCACCAGCCTCCGCCGCGCCGCCTCGGTCGCCGCACCCGTCGCCCGTCCCTTCTCATACAGATCGCCCATCGACGTCGCAAACTCCACCGGCGAACTCCGCGGCACCATCACCGGAGCACGCAGTGGCCCACTCCTCCGGCTGAAGCTCAGCACCAGCAGCCCAGCCAGCAACACCACCTGTCCGCTCAGCCACCACAATGGCAGTCCGTGCGCCGTACTCCAAATGCCCGGCACCTTCTCATGCAGCGACTCATCCCAAACCACCGCGCGTCCATCACCCACACTCAGCAACAGCAGCCTCAGATCCGCATCCGTCTTCAACTCTGCATTCGTCAACGCGCTCGCCGTGCTCCACCACACCGCCTCGCCTCTCCCCACCCTCATCTGCACCACAACAGCGTCCTTGCCGCAACGCTCCGCAATCTCGATCTTCGTGTCCTTGCCCGTCCACCTCGCCGCGTCGATCATCCGCACTCTCCCCGCGGCAGCCAGCGGCCCCTCTCCCGGCGTCGTTCTGCATGGCCCCAGCTGCATCATCGACGGCGGCCCCGCACTCCCGCCTGGCAGCAGCAGCGCTCCACTCGGCCCCGTCGTCAACACCCGCCCGCCGCGCTCCAGAAACCGCTTCACCGCCGCCGCAATTTCATCCTTCTCCAACGCCGTGTACTCCGGCGCCGCCAGCATCAGCGTCGTGTGCTCCGCCGGAATTGCATCCAGCTCCCTAAGCGGCCTCTCCCACCGCGAGCTGTCTCTCCCGATCGCCTTCAGCGTCAGAAACGCACCCTTCGCTCCATTCGGTCCTGTGTTGTACGTCGTCGGCCGCGGATCCTTCTGCTCATCCTGCGGAGCCAGCACGCTCACGCCCACAATCAGCACCAGCATCGCGGCCGCAAGCCACAGCACCATCGCCCTGTCACTCCATCGCCCGCTCCGGCGCGCCGTCTCGCTCACGCGCGCCCTCCCTCAGCCGCCTCGCGCCCGCTCGCCAGCCGATCCAGACTCTGTTGTGCCTCGCCATATTCCTCTGCCTGCGCCGGCCGTTGCCCGTACCACGTCCGCTCCAGCGCACTCGTCAATCCGCGCAGCTCCCGCTGTTCCAGCGAACCCGCGCGCAGCAGCCGCACATACTCGCGCGGCGTTCTCGCTGGATTATGCCGCCACGCTCGCTTCCGCTCCAGCAGCACAATCGCCGCCCAGTACAGCGCATGGATCGCCTCGCGCCACGCTCCTCGCGCGGCGTGCTCCTCCGCCAATCGCTGCCAGTCTTCACTCTCCCGAGCCCATTCAGTCGAAGCCTGCGCCGCACCCCCCAGAGCCACGCGCATCCTCTGCCGGCGCACCATGCGCAGCAACCACACCAGCAGCGCCACCGCCGCACCCAGAAACAGCAGCCACTCCAGCAACCGTCCCAGCCACGGCGAGTTGCTGGTCACGCGATCGATGCTCATAAACAGCTGCGACAGCCAGCCAAACATCTTCGTCTTCAGCCGGTCCCACCATGTCAACTGCGGCGACTGAAACTCAGCACGCGCCAGAACCTCACGCGCCGCCGCCTGTGCCCGAACAAACTCTGTCTCCTGCGCAGACGTCTCCCCATTCGCCACGCGCACCTGTGCCACAACATTTGCCTGCGTCTTCACCGCCTGCGCCACACCGCCGGGCACGTACCCACTCATTAGCGTGAATAAAGCGATGCAAACCCACCCACACCGCAGCCGCACTCCACCCCACGCCCGTAGCTCTACTGATCTGAACCCCTGAAAGATCGTCATCATCCCTTGAGAGATCGCCGTCATCCCTGAATAATTGTCACCCTGAGCCCTGAGCGAAGCCGAAGGGCGAAGGACCTGCTTTCTCTTCGAAGCGCCGAGAATATCGACCGGAAGAAATGTCGCCCCCTTAAAAACTCGCACCCTCCTGCCTCGGCAGCGGCGCCGGTCCGGCAACCTCGGCGCTCGGTCCAGCCTCCGCTCCTCCGCCCAGCATCAGCAACAGGTCCAGCGCCTCCTGCCGCACCCGCTGATCGAAATACACCAGCGACAACCCGATCAGTGCCACGGGCGACACCAGCGTATGCGCCACAAAGTTCACCACCAGCACACCCGCCTGCGCCAGAATATGCTGCTCGCCGCGCAGCGCCCCAAAGCCCACCACGAACGCCATCGGCATCTCCAGGATCCCGGCGACCATGAACAGGCACCACGCGATCAGCAGCACAACGAAGATCCGTCCTTTCGCTCCTGAAGACAGTATCTTGCTCCGCCGCATCGACGTTCGGACCTTCAGCCGCTCCACCACTGATGCCTGCACCGCCAGCATGTTGCGCAGAAAGAAAATCACGCCAAACACCAAACCAACCGTCGCGCCTAGAAAGATCAGCACGCCTGCCAGCCATCTGTATCCCCTCGCAAACGGAATCAAAACCATTCCAGGCACAATCAGCAACACCGGCAGCCACAACAGACTCCACGCCTGCCATAGCGCGATCCCCACATACCGCAGCCACTTCCCGATCACCGCCCGCACCGACTCCGCGATCGTCGCCTGGCGTCCCAGATAAACCTCGCTCAACGCCCACACCGTCGCCGCCTGCGTCACGGCCGTCGCCATGAAGAACAGCAGCCCCGTCACCCCGCCGCCGGCCTGCCGTTCCAGCGCCGCAACCCCCACAAAACCAGGTCGTATCACGACTCCGCGGTACACCAAAAGTTGGATCATATTGGCGATCAGCTGCACCGCTCCCGAGAGCGCCGCAATCCCCGCAAACAGCCAGAAGTGTGCCCGGTAAACGGCGAACGTCCGGTCCAGGATCTCGCCCAGGCTCAGCGGCCGCAGCTCATACGCCGCACCACGCGCCTCCGTCTGAACCGGCCGAAACTCTTGCGCTGCCGCCACCTGCGGCTGTTCTTCAGGTGAAAGCCATCCTCCTGAACCCATGCCTCTCTCCTCATCAGCCGCTTCGAGCGTCCGCTTTCTCTGCCTCAGACCCTCTCCAGATTGCCCGCAAGCATAGCACCGTCCGCCCTCTTTCTGACGCTTTCGTCCGGCGTTGCCATCCCCCGGCTGGGGAATTGGTTACCGTTGTGGTGCTGCTAAACTCAGCAACCTCGGGCAAACTCCGTGCGCAGTGGCCTCTGAGGTGGCGCATCATGCGAGGAGTCGCTGTATCAATTCGGGAAAGGTCAGGGGAGAGCCTACTCGGCGCGAGCTCTCCCAAGGTGATTGCCAGGGTAATTACCTAGCCTAACTGTCGCGCCGCGCAACACCAGGCTCTCGGGCCGCAAGGTGAAGGATGGGAATGCATACGCCGCGCGAAGCCAGCTCGCGCCACCACCGGAGCCCCGTAAGGAATCCCAGTACGCTCCTGCGCTCCCTGTGGCTTCTTTTCCTCGCCGTGGCCGGCCTCTCCGGCGCAGCTCTCGCGCAGTCGCTCTCGCCCGGTGGCCCCGTCGACTTCGGCAGTGTCCCCATCGGCACCACCTCCACCACCACGAACCTCACCTTTTCCGTCGCCGCCGGCCACGTTGTCACCGTCGGCGCCATCGACGCCCTCACCGACGGCGCCACCGGCAAGGATTTTGTCATCTCCAACCAGACCTGCGTCGGAACGCTCGCGGGCCCGGTCACCTGCACCATCTCCATCGCCTTCAAGCCCTCCGTCCTGGGCCTCCGCCTCGGCGAGCTCTTCATCAAAGACGGCACCGGAACTGTTACCAATCGAGTTCCCCTCCGCGGAGCCGGCCTCGGCCCGCAGGTCGTTCTCTCTCCCGCGGCCGCCGTCGCCACGACATCCGCCGCCAGCCTCTCCCCTGCAACCCTCAACCCCTCCTCCACCGTATTCGACGGCAACGGCAATCTCTTCATCGACGACGCTGTCAACGGCCGCATCCTTGAGCGCGACACCACCGGCGCGTACACCGTCGTCGGAACCATTCCTGCCTCGCCCTCCGGCGCGCCCTTCTCCTCCATCACCATCACCGGGGACGGCACGCTCTACATCTCATCGCCCAACACCAGCACCATCTATAGCCTGCCCCCGGGCGGCACAGTCGCGCCGCTTGTCATCACCGGCGTTGTCCTCGGCCAGCCCACGGGCCTCGCCGTCGATGGCTTCGGCTATCTCTACGCGGCCGACGCCGCCACCAACGGCATCGTCCGCATCGACCTCGAAAACGGCAATGCCGCCGTCACCCTCACGCTCACCGGTCTCGGCACCCCGCTCGCCGGCCCCGAAGGCCTCTCCGTCGACGATGCAGACGCCCTCTTCGTCGCTGACGCGACCAACAACCGCATTGTCAACATCGATCTCCACACGACCGTCAGTCTCACCAACCCCGCCACGGTCGTGCCCATCGCCGGCGAGACACTCTCCGCGCCCGCCGGGGTGGTCGTCAACGCCGCCGGTGGCCTCTCCATCGCCGATACCGGCAACAGCCGCCTCGTCGAGTCTCCCCTCACCGGCTCAGCCTTCCCCATCGCCCTTACCGGATCCACTCTCGCCACGCCCGCCGGCGTCACCCGCCTTCCCAATGGCGACCTCCTCGTCTCCGACACCGTCGCCGGCCTCGTGCAGGTCAATCGCACCACCTCCTCGCTGACCTTCCCCACCAGCACGCTCGTCTACACCACCGACACCGTCGATGGCGACCTCCCTCTCACCGTCGAAAACACCGGCAGCTACACCGTGACGGTACCTTCCGTCGGCGCCCCCGACATCAGCTCCCCCTCGTTCTTCAGCGACACCACCGGCACCTGCCCCTCCAGCGCGAGCGGCCAACTCCAGATCCCCCTCGGCGCCGTCTGCCAGTACGAGGTCGGCTTCCAGCCCAAGCTCAACGGCCTCAACACCGGCACCCTCACCTTTAGCGGCACAGGCGGCAATGGCAGCGTCAGCGCCGTCGTC
>Ga0207933_1000208_pt1 | contig 61510 bp, 72 predicted proteins | sample NGESurdeep092012_4_FD_184488 | JGI IMG/M metagenome (GOLD analysis project Ga0207933, IMG submission 184488) | Arctic peat soil microbial communities from Barrow, Alaska - NGEE Surface sample F53-3 deep-092012 (SPAdes) | ecosystem: Environmental > Terrestrial > Soil > Wetlands > Peat ...
GACCAGCTGCACCGTCAGTTCGCTCACCAACGGTGACAGCTACACCTTCACCGTCGCCGCGATCAACACGGTGGGCACCGGCAGCTTCTCGAGTGCCTCGAACGCGGTCAGCCCCACCGCCTCCTCTCCCGGCGCCCCGACCATTGGCCTCGCTGTCGGCGGCGACTCCTCGGCGACGGTGAGCTGGAGCGCGCCGAGCGTCAGTGGCACCAGTGCCGTCACCGGCTACACGGTGACCGCGCACGACGTGACGGCGAACACCACGACGACCGACGCCTGCCCGAGCTCAACCTCGAGCACAGCGACCAGCTGCACCGTCAGTTCGCTCACCAACGGTGACAGCTACGCCTTCACCGTCGCCGCGATCAACACTTCGGGCACCGGGAGCTTCTCAGGCGCCTCGAATACCGTGATCCCAAGCGGTGGAGGCGGTGGAGGCGGCGGTGGCGGTGGCGGTGGCGGCGGCGGCGGCGGTCTCACGCAGACGAACCTCACGCTTACCAGCACGAACGGAACTGTCGGTCAAGGACTGACGCTCACCTCAAGCGGTGGTTCGGGTACCGGGGCGCTCAGTTACGCCGTGACGAGTGCCGGCAGTGCGGGCTGTTCCATCAGTGGCACCACGCTCAGCGCGACGAGCGTGGGCACCTGCACGGTCACGGTCACCAAGGCCGCCGACGCGACCTACCTCGCGGAGAGCTCTGCGGCCACGACGGTGACCATCGACCAAGGAACCCAGACGAACCTCACGCTCACCAGCACGAAGGGAACAGTCGGTAGAACGCTGACGCTCACCTCGGGCGGCGGTTCGGGTAGCGGGGCGCTCAGTTACGCCGTCACGAGTGCCGGCAGCGCGGGATGCTCCATCAGTGGCACCACGCTCAGCGCGACGAGCGCGGGCACGTGCACGGTCACGGTCACTAAGGCCGCGGACGCCAACTACCTCACGGCCAACTCCGCGGCCACGACGGTGACCTTCAGTAAAACCGCACCAGTGACCACTCCGCACGCCATCAAAGTGACGGGAACGGTGCTTGCCGGAAAGACGAAGGTCGTCACCATTGTCGGGACGGGCTTTACCAGTGTGCCAAAGATCACCAGTAACGTCCGCGGCACGACGGTGAAGGTTCTACGCGTGCGTGGCACGCAACTCACCGTTCGCGTGACGGTGGCTCGTGGGACGCGGCGCGGTACGCACGTCTTCAAGCTCACGTTCGCCAAGGGTAAGACCACGTCCGTCAGGTACGTACAGCACTAGGGAGAGTCCTTACACGCATCGACACGACACCTTCACCCTCTGGTGAAGGTGTCGTGCTGCATCAGACGCCGTGACGGTTCGAGAGTTCTTAACGACGCATTACGGGCCGACCGTCGACTCTCCAGGTTGGTGTCCCTCGTCAAGGGGATCCGTTCAGGTAGGGCCCACGAACGCGAGGCGTCGCGTTGGCGCTAGTGAAGGCGCGCCGCCGCTGCTACCAGCCACCCGGGGAGCAGCCGTTTTGATCGGGCACCCACCCGCCGGTGACTCGCATGCCGATGATGATCTGTTGAACCACGGAAGCCTCACCGGCGAGCGGCGCGTACCGCGTGCCCCCGTAGGCGCTCCAGGTGGCGTTCGAGAAGCCAATCCCGGAGTATCGGGGGCCGGTCATGGACCAGTTGCCACCGACTTCACACATCGCGACGTCCTGCCACTCGGCTCGCAGTACCCGCACGGACACGCCGGTTGACACCGCGTCCACGACAAAAGCGCGCACGGTCGGGTTGATGACCACGTGGACGTGGTGAGGGACAGGCTTTGCAGGCTTGGTGGCGGTTGCGGCGCCCGCGGGCTGCGTCAGCAGCACGAGGGGGATACAAAGCCCAATCAGCAAGGCGAATGGGATTCTTCGCACGGCTTTCTCCTTGGTCTGCACACCGAATCTGACGTGCTGGCGAGCGACGGGTCGCTGGCACAGCACGAAACGTGGTGAGGAATGAAGAGACCCCCACCAAGGGGCGCATTTTGGTTGGTCACCTTTTCCGCAGCTCTGCGGGGCGACGACGAAGCAGTCGTTACTGCCAAGTACGAGCCTAGGGGCGGGAATTGCTCAAATGTTGTCCTAGCGCCGCAAAAGTCAGAGGAAATACGTCATGACGAGGTATTATAAGTTTCTCCCTCCTGCTGGGACAGGGCTGGAATCTCCGTCCGAGCGCCTCACACGGTCGCCGCCCTGGTGGCTCGACCGCCGCTCGCCCTGAGACGCAACGTTCGCTCACGCGGCCCTTTCGGCCACCAAAATCGTCGCGGAAGGTTCGACGGTGCTCGGGACTCGACTCGTGGGGGGCCGGTCCACCCATTGCCCCACGTCGCCACCTCGGAGCAACGAGGACTCGAAGGCTCGACGTCCCGCTCCGAGTCCGGCTCACCGGCGCACCGAGCGCTCGCGTCGGTCGGGCGATTCGAACGTCGGCGAGGGTTCACGTCCTGGGCCGTCGAAACGTGTGAGCAGGACCTGATCTCGTCGATCGACGCTCGCGATCCGGTTAGCGCTTACGCGATTTGGTGTCGAACGCCTGGTCGATTCGAATGGCGATCAATTTTTCCACGAGCGATTTCGGCAGGGGCGTGTCAAGCTCGAAGCGGAGCGTCCCTTTCGACGTGGCGTACTGCTTGAGGTCCTTCTTCAGTGCCGGGAGGACCGAGCCGCTGTGGGGGAAGTAGCTGAGGTGTCGTTGGTACGCGGCGAAACCCGCCACGACCTGGCCCCGCAGGCGATAGCCGGGAATCCCGTAGGAGATGATCTCCTCGGCGTCCGGGATGATCTCCTTGATGGTCCGACGTAACTCGGACAGCGTCGAACGTTGGGGCTCGTCGAGTGCCACGAGGTACTCGTCAACCTCGTGGCTCGACATGGCAGCATTCTCGTCCCAAAATCTGTGTTCGTCAAGAACGTGGTGCTTCGAAGAACTCGTCAGCTGTCCTTGGTCAACGCTCGGCGTGTGCGACGTGTCAACTGCTGAACCGTTCGCCTCGGGCGGACAGCGAACGTAGGATGCCTAGCGAGAGCTAAGCAGAGGGAGTGAACAATGCCAACACGTAAGGCGCGCACCACGTGGACGGGTGGACTTCAAGACGGATCCGGAAAAGTTGAACTCGTGAGTAGTGGCCTCGCCACCTTCGACGTCTCGTTCCCCAAGCGGGCGGCCGAAGACGCTGACGGCACCACGAGCCCCGAAGAGCTGATCGCGGCGGCGCACGCCGCGTGTTACTCGATGGCCCTTTCGGCCGGCATCGCTGCGGCCGGTGGTACACCCCAGTCGCTCGTCGTCGACGTCGAAGTGCGACTCGGCCCCGACCCCGCGGGCGGCTTTCGCATCCCCGACATCGCCATTCACGTGCGCGGCAAGGTCGACGGTCTCGACGACGAAGGCTTCGTCAAAGCGGCCAACGAAGCCAAGGTGGGTTGTCCGGTCTCGAAGGCGCTCACGGGAACGACCATCACGCTGGACGCCGCACTGGCGTAACGAAGTGGTCCGCAGTGCCCACGTCGTTAGTTGTCGCGCACCAGTTTCTCCAGTGCCGGCAACGCGGCGTCGATCGTGGCGCGCTCTTTGGCGCTCAGTCGATTTAGTCGAGAGCTCAGTCCGAGGGTTCGTTCGTTCCAGAGTTCGGCTAACGCCGTTCGACCGGTAGCACTGAGGTCGATGACCGAAGCGCGCCCGTCTTCGGGGTCGTCGCGGCGCTCGAAGAGGTGCAGTTCTTCCAAACTCGCCACGACGCGCGTCGCGGACGGGGCTCCCATGGACTCGTACGACGCGAGTGTGCTGATGCGCATCGGTCCGAACTCTTCCACGGTGGCGAGCGCGGAGATCTGCGAGGGCGTAAGACCGGGAGCGCCGTGACGGCGCAGGGTGCGGGCCAACCGCACGAGGGCCATGCGCAACCGCGCGGCGCTGGCGCCGATCTGGGTGGGCGCGTCGAGCGTGGTCATCGAACGACTTCCGACTCGACCGCGATCTCGCCCGGTACCGCGCCGGAACTTTCGGCGAGGTCGCCGGCGTGCTTCGCGACGGACTCTTGTTGGTAGATGAACCGCTCACCGCGCAGCGCCGAGAAGAGCGCGCCGATCACCGCGAGCGCGATCGCCGCGATGAAGACGATGAGTAGTCCGTGGTGGAAGGGGCTCTCGATGAGGTTGGGGAAGAACTTCTTGCCGGTGAGCGTCGTCCACTGGACGTTCGACACGTTCGTCGTCGCTTGTGATCCGAGCAGGCTCTTCAAGGGATTGAAACCCAGGAAGGACGAGAAGAGACTGCCGACGGCCGGCATGTTGGCCACCGTGTGGGCCTGCGCGACGGTGACGCCGTGCGCGGTGAGGCCCTTGAACATGGCCTTGGGCAACGTACTCGTCAGGCCGACGATCATCAACGAGAAGAAGATGCCAATGGAGAGGACCACGCCGGTGTTCATGAAGGCGGCCTGGATGCCGGCCGCGCCGCCACGTTCGTTGGCCGGGACCGAGTTCATGATCGCCGCCGAGTTCGGCGCCGAGAACATGCCGCCGCCAACGCCGTTGACGAAGATGAGTACGGCGAAGACCGTGTAGGAGAAGTTCGTGGGCACGACCAAGAGACCAACGAAACTAAGCGCGAAGATGCTGAGTCCCGTCGTGGTGAGGAGTCGCGCGCCGTGTCGGTCCGAGACGTAGCCCGAGATCGGACCCGCGAGTAGGAACCCCACCGTCAACGGTAAGAGGAAGATACCCGCCCAAAGAGGTGTGTCGACGTAGTTGTAGCCGTGCAGCGGCAGCCAGATGCCCTGGAGCCAGATGATGAGCATGAACTGCAACCCTCCGCGCGCGATGGCGGCCAGCAGTCCGGCGACGCTCCCCATGAAGAAGGCCCGGATCTTGAAGAGCCGGATGTTGAACATCGGCGCCGCGACTTTCGTTTCGGTGATGAAGAACGCCACCAGGAACGCGGCGGCGATCAGGAACGAGGTAACGACGAGGGGTGACGTCCAACCCATGGCGCTCGAGCCGTGAGGTTCGATGCCGTAGACGATCGCCACCAACAGCGCCGTGAGACCCACCGCGAAGGTGACGTTGCCCCACCAGTCGATCTTCGCGTGGGTACGTATGCCGTTGTCGCGAAGACTCTTGTAGCTCCAGATCGTTCCGATGATCCCGAAGGGCACCGAAACCCAAAAGACGAGTCGCCAGTCAACGATGGAGAGGAGCCCCCCGGCGACGAGCCCCACGAACGAGCCACCGATGGCGGCAACCTGATTGACGCCCATGGCGAGACCGCGTTGATCCGCGGGGAACGCGTCAACGAGGATGGCGCTCGAGTTCGCGAACAGCATCGCGCCGCCCACCCCTTGCACGAGACGGAACAGCACGAGCCAGAGCGCGCCCGATCCGCCGCGGAGGGGATCGATCGCGAGTAAGACCGAGGCGATCGTGAACACCAAGAATCCCAAATTGAAGATGCGAACGCGTCCCACGATGTCACCCAGTCGGCCGAGGCTGATGACGAGTACCGCGGTGACGAGGAGGTAGCCCATGAGGAGCCAGAGCAGATAGCCCACGTTGCCCGGCGAGAGGGGATTGATGCCGATGCCGTTGAAAATCGCCGGCAGCGAGATCAGGATGATCGAGGAGTTGATGACCGCCATAAAGACGCCCAACGTCGTGTTCGTCAGGGCGATCCATTTGTAGCGATCGTGGGGCATTTCTTGCACTGACGTCATTGAAACGTGCTCACTTCCGAGGAATTTACTTGCTTGACTACAAGCAAGTATACGAGTTCAGACGGCTTCGTGCCGCGTTGATGACGGCGCGATGATCCTTGAGATGTCGCCATGTCGGCGGGCCGGCACGAGGTCGATCTTCGATCACCTGGTGACGCGAAGTGACTGGCGACCTCATCTTTGACAGTGAACTTGGCTTTGGTTAGCCTAACCTAAATGACACGTTCGGCCCCCCTCAGCCTTGGTTTCTGGGTCTCGTCTCTTGGAGATCGCGGCTCTTTCTTCCGTGGTCACGCCGTCTAGATGTCGAGTCCGCACACCGCGACGGTAGACAAATATCTCGAGGCGATTCACTACATCGCCGCCGAGGGCGAAACCGTTCGGCCGAGTCGCCTGGCGTATTGGCTCTCCGTGAGTGCGCCGACGGTTAGTGACGCCCTCGTTCGACTGAAGCGCGACGGTTGGATCGAAATCGGCACTGATCGAAGCGTGACGTTGACCGACAGTGGTGAGCGCACGGCGACCGAACTCGTTCGACGTCACCGAATTCTCGAACGGTGGCTCACCGACGTGCTCGGCTTCGACTGGGCGACGGCCGACGTCGAGGCCGATCGGATCTCCTCGGCGATCTCGGACGCCGTCGTCGACCAGATTGACCTCTCGATGGGTTCGCCGTCCACCTGCCCACACGGAAACATCATCCCTGGACGCGACGCGCCCTACGGTGACCTCATAGCTCTCGCGGACTTGGAACTGGACGTACCTGCCACGGTGCGACGGATCTCCGAAGTCGCCGAACACGAAGCCCCGGCGCTGCTATCGATGCTCGCGGAACACTCCATCAAAGAGGGCAGCGAGGTCATGATCGTGTCGTCCGACCTCGGGCCCAATGACGTCGCTCTCGTCGTCGCCGGCGAGCCCCTCACGCTCTCACTCGAGGCGGCGCAACTCATCTGGGTTGAGACCGTCTAGATCGACACCACGTCGGACGCAATACTTAACCCATGGATCAAGAGTTCCCGAGCCCGACCGTGTCGCGAGCGTCGCGAGCGGACGTGTTCGTCAGTTATCTCGACTACTTTCGCTCGCGCGTCGTCGCGCGCGTGCACGAGCTTCCCGACGGGGAACTACGACAGAGTCGACTGCCGTCGGGCTGGACGCCCCTCGAGCTCGTGAAGCATCTCACCTTCGTCGAGATGCGCTGGCTGGAATGGGGCTTCGAGGGGCGCAGCGTGGAGGATCCCTGGGGTGATCGTCGTGACGATCGTTGGTTCGTCGAGGCGAGTGAAACTCGCGATGAACTTCTCAACGCGCTGAACAATCAGGGCGTCCGAACGCGAAGCATCATCGAGAGTACCGACCTCGACGCGCTCGGCATGCCCGGCCCACGCTGGGACGGCGCCGCGTCACCCACACTCGAACGTGTGTTGTTCCACTTGGTTCAGGAGTACGCGCGACACCTCGGTCATCTCGATGTCGTCGTGGAGCTCGCCGGCGGTTCGCTCGGCGAGTGAGGGTTCCAACGCCGAGCGGGTGCAAGGTCCAGACGTAGTCTCGTCAGAGTGAAGAGGGCCTGCGACGTGGCACGGTGGTAATGGCGAGCACCTGGGGCACAACGCCGCGCGCCAGCATCGAAGCCGAGTGTCGTCGAGTGGGTGCCGAACAGGTTGTCACGAGTTGCGTGCAGATCCTGAGCGGCGGCGAGGTGGACGCGGCGACGTTGTTCGTGCTCGCGGGTCCGGGCGCGGAACACGTGCTTCGCGGTCAAGAAGGAGGCGTCGCCGGTTACTGGCCACGCGTGTGGGCAATGCGGGGCCTCCTGTACGCCTGGGAGGGCGCGGCGACGCGCGTCGTCATCGAAGGCGCTGGCGACGTGTCGTGGCGAGTGCGCGAGATGTGCGCCAAGGTCGTCGCGCGTCATCGCCTCGGCGACGCCGTTGACGCAATGGCGAGATTGAGTGATGACCAGGTTCCACGAGTGCGAGCGGCGGCCGAACGCGCTCTCGTGCGTCTCGTCGAGTCGGAGGCGTAACGAGCCGCCGAGACACGTGACACCTGTCGCCGTTCAGAGGGACTCGTGTTGCGGAGCGCAGTTCGTTGACACGTTGTCCTCTTTGCACGCCGCGCAGAGCAAAATGAGTTTGCGACAAGCGAGATTCTCGCAGTTATGGAACGTACTCGTCGGCGCGTCACAGCGTTCACACCGACCCAAGGTTCTGTAGTCGTCACTGAACTCATGATTCATTCGTGCGTCGAAGATGTAGAGCGATCCCTCCCAGAGGCCTTCATCTCCGAACTCCTCGCCGTAGCGCACGATGCCGCCGTCGAGTTGGTAGACCTCGTGAAATCCGCGCTTCTTCATGACCGACGAGAGCACCTCGCAGCGAACGCCTCCGGTGCAGTACGTGACGATCGGTCGATCCTTCAGGTGGTCGAACTTGCCGCTGTTGAATTCGCCGACGAAGTCGCGCGTGGTCTTCACCTCGGGCACGACCGCGTTCTTGAACCGGCCGATCTTTGCCTCGAAGGCGTTGCGCGCGTCGAAGAAGACGACGTCGTCGCCACGTTCTTTGACCAATTCGTTCACCTCGCTGGGCTTGAGGCGTACCCCGCCGCCGACGACGCCGCGATGGTCGACTTCGAGTTCGCCCGGTGCGCCGAAGGCGACGATCTCGTCGCGCACGCGCACCCTCAGCCGAGGAAAGTCGTTGCCCGTCCCTTCGGACCACTTGAAGTCAATTCCTTTGAAGCCGGGGTACTCCTTGGTTCGTTTGATGTACGTCGCGAGGGCCGACATGGCGCCGCCGAGCGTGCCGTTGATTCCGTGCGGTGAAAGGAGGATCCGTCCCTTGAGTTCGAGCCGTTCACAGAGTTCACGTTGCCAGAGTCGCACCGCGCCAAGGTCGTCGAGGGGCGTGAAGCCGTAGTAGAGAATGACCTTTTGCGCTTCCACGTAGTGATTTTAATCGGCGCCACCTTTACGAGCCGTGGACCGGAGAATCACTCATCGGGGGCCTTCACCGACGACATGAGTAGGAGCGTACGTGACGTCGCTCGACGAAGGAAGAAGCCATACAAGAATTCGCCCTGTCATATTCGTGGCGCGGCTGCTAGACAGACATTCATGAGCACACGTCTGCTGGGACTCCAAACGGTCATCTACCCGGTGTCGGATTTGGCGGCCTCGAAGTTGTGGTGGTCCGAGTTCCTGGGTACGCCACCCTATTTCGATGAGCCGTTTTACGTCGGCTTCAGTCCCGGAGGCTACGAACTCGGGCTCCTGCCCGACGGAGACCCGGTGTCGGGCGCTCTTACCTACTGGGGGGTCGAGGACGCCGCCGACGCCGTGGGCGCTGCTCTCACTGCGGGTGCCGTCGAGCACGGTCCCGTCACGGACGTCGGCGACGGCATCATCACGGCGACGGTACGGGTACCCGACGGCTCGATCGTCGGCTTCATCCACAACCCACACTTCGCGGTGGCGTCGACGGACGTCTAGACCGTCGTTTTCGCAGAGTGTCAACGAAAGCCCTGGCATGGGGCGACGACGCGGATAGTGGCAAAGTTTTTCGAACTTGTCTGAACATCGAGACCAGCTCGACGGTATTCATTGGTACGACGCTGTATATGGGCAGCGCGACGAGCGAAGGAGCAATCGAATGCCAACGGAGATGAAGAATGTACGGCGCAGCGCGTGGCGTTCCCGAGGGTCTCGATTTGGTGTCGCCACCTTCGCGGCGAGTGCGGTGTTGCTCGCGCCCATGGTGAGCGCCTCGGGCGCGACGTCGCCCACCCTGAAGTCCGCCAACGTGTCAGGGTTCCCGGGTGCGTTGGTCAACCACTCGTCGAGGACGTTGTACGTACTGAGCTCGGAAAAAGGCGCGAAACTCAAGTGCACCGGCGCGTGTACGTCGACGTGGCCGCCGCTGCTCGTGAAGAAAGCAGTCAAGACGGTGACGCTGAGTGCCGGCGTGAAGGGCAAGATCGGCTTCGTCGCGCGCGGCAAGACCATGAAGCAAGTGACCTTCAACTCGTTTCCGGTGTACACCTACCAGGGCGACAGCGGAAAACTCCAGTCGAACGGCGAAGGCATCACCGCGGACGGCGGGACGTGGACGCTCGTGAAGGCGACGTCGAGTTCGTCTGGTACGACGACCTACGCCCAGTCCCCTGCGGTCACCACCACGACGGCGCCGGGCGGAGGCGGGTATAACTACTAGTTATGCCCGCGCGACCCCAACTCACGCCTAAGAGTGGCGCGGCAATTCACCCTTCCACTCTTCCCACGCGGCTAGCCGCGACGGACGTGGCGAGCGGACATCGTGAACGAAGGGCGTGGATGAGCACGGACCGTGCGCACGGTCCCGAGGTGGCGGACGAAGCGAGCCTTCGTGAGGCCTTCCTGGCGCACGGCGGCGAACTGTTCGGGTTTGCGCGACGATCGTTGAGCTCGCCGGAGAGCGCCGAGGACGTCGTGCAGGAGACCTTCTCGAGGGCGTGGCGCTCGAGGGCGCGATTCGATTCGACACTCGGTTCGCTACGGACGTGGCTCTTCACCATTGAGCGTCGGGTGATTCTTGACGTCAGTACTCGCGAGATGAAGAAGCGGACGTTCCCCCTCGAGCAAGGGTACGAACCTTCCAGTGAGGATCACGTAGAAAAAGCCATGCTCGGCTGGCAGATGGAGTCGGCGCTCGAGCGATTGGACCTCGAACATCGGATGGTCGTGACCGAGCTCTACTTCAATGGTCGAAGCGGTAAAGAGGTCGCCGAGCTCTTCGGTCTCGCTGAAGGCACCGTGCGTAGTCGGGCCTTCTACGCCTTACGAATGTTGCGGCTGCTGATGGAAGAAGCGGGGTGGGACCAGTGACTGATCTGGGATGCGAGCGCTGGCATGAGGCCATCGCGATGCACGTCTTTGGCGATCTCTCGAAAGAGGAGACGACGGGGCTTCTGGCGCACCTCGAAGGCTGCGTCGAGTGCCGAAGTGTCGCCATCGAAATGGCCGAAACGTTTTCGATGCTGCGCCACGTGGACCCCTCGACCGTGGAGCCCACCGCGTTGGTGCCGATCACTCTGTCGAACAAGGTGCTCGGCGACCTGCGTGAGCGCGCGCGAGTTGACCGACGCCAACGACGAGTGAGGGTGGCGGGTCTTGGCCTCGTGGGCGCGATGGCGGCGGCGTTGATAATCGTGATCGTCGTTGCTGGTGGCCACACGCCCACCAAGCCCGTGGAACGAACTCTCGCCCTAGAAGGTTCGACGTCCGTGACGGCCAGCGTCGTCTTGACGGAGCGTAACTGGGGCACGTCACTCGACCTTCGCGAGCAAGGGCTCCCCGGGGGCGAGGTCTACACCGTGTCGATGAAGACGACCAAGGGAACGTGGTGGACCGCGGGTACGTACCGCAGCGTCGCGGGCAAACCAGTGAACGCCACCATGGCCTGTGCTGTTGCCTTGGGTCGCATCACCGGACTACGCGTCGTGAATGGATCGGGCGTCACCGTCTTGAGTAGTTACGGTGTCGCGAGGTCACTCCGTTACGAATGAGCCAACGCCAACGAGAGAGTGCGGCATCGTCACCGAGACGAACGCTCTCCTGTCTCGTCGATCGTCGCCACGACGAGCGGCGACCGACGAAGGACAACGTGGCGTTAATGACGCTCTGACGCGGTTGCTCTTGTTACGCCCCTCGGTAGGGTGGTGAAGCATGAAACGAATTGGCCTCATTGGCGGTATTTCGTGGGAGTCGACCGCCTCGTACTACGCACTCCTGAACCAGATGACCTCCCGAGAATACGGTGCGTGGAAGCAGCCGGCGCTGCTCATCGACTCGATGGACTTCAGCGAGATCGTCGCGTACCAACAAATGGGCGACTGGGCAACATTGGGCGGCATGCTCGCCGACAGCGCGACGCGACTGGCGTCCGCGGGCGCTACGGTGCTCGCAATCGCTGCGAACACCATGCACAAGAACTTTGACGACGTCGCGAACGCGGTCTCGATACCGGTCGTGGACATTCGAGACGCGCTGGTGACAGAGATAACAGCACTCGGCGCGTCGTCCATGTCCCTGTTGGCGACGAAGTACGTGTTGGACGACGACTTCTACTCTTCGTACCTCGAAAAATTGGGCGTCAAGGTCGTAAAGCCGAACGACGATCAAGCCGACGTTCTTCAATCGATGATCTTCGATGAACTCACGCAGGGCATCGTCACGGACGCGTCGCGTGCGGCGTTCGTCAAGATCGCCGAGGACTGTCGAAACCGTGGGGGCGACGTCGTCGGACTGTGCTGCACCGAATTCGGACTACTGGTTCCTGAGGGAAGCGCACCGTGGCCCGTCGTTGATTCGACGGTGGCGCACGTAAAAGCCTTGCTGGTCCAGTGAGGCGCCGACATCACGCATCGACGAGGCGACGCGGATGACGTGGGGGGCGGCGACGGCGAAGCTGACAACGCGACTCGCTCTCGTGTTCGCGACATGGACGATCGTCATGGCGGCCGCGCCACGCGCCGACGCCGCGCCGCCGCCGGGCCAGGTGATCACCGTGCAAGCGGCCAACGCTCAATCGCAGACGGCGGTGCTACGAACGTGGACACTCGAGAGCAATGGGCGCTACGTGCAGGTCTTCGCTCCGTACGTTGCCTTCGTCGGTAAACACGGCGTTGGTCCCACGAGAGAGGGTCTCGGTAGAACACCTGACGGAATCTTCACCCTGACCAGAGGCTTTGGCAACCAACCCAACAACGGGACCAAACTGCCGTACTTTCAAGCGGGTATTGACGACTGGTGGGACGAGAACCCAGCGTCTCCTCTCTACAACCACCTCGTGAAGAGCCCGGTCTCGCCGGGTGGGGACTCTGAGAACCTGTACGACGCGGGTCGTGCCTACGCGCACGCCGTCATCATCAACTACAACACGAACCCGGTCGTGAAGGGTGCGGGAAGTGGGTTCTTCCTCCACGTGAGTTTTGGTCAACCCACCGAGGGCTGCGTGGCCATTCCCGAGAACGAGTTGAATCGCGTGATGCGTTGGCTACTGCCAGCGGAGCACCCCGTCATCAGCATTGGCGTTGGTGCCGCGCCGCTCACGGCGGTGCGGCCCGCGAGTTAGATTCGACCGGCCACGTGGTTCGATCACTATCGGCGTTCGTCGCCCTCGGTGCAGTTGCTCCTCGCCGCAGTCGGCCCGATCGCCTCGCGCGACAGTTGAACAGCCTCCTGCTCGAGGTCGCACGAAAGAACTAGATCGGCACCCTCCACGTCACGCGGGTTCCACCCGGCTCGACGCGTTCGACGACGAAGACGCCACCCAGTTTCTCGGCGCGCTTTCGTAGATTGACGAGCCCCATTCCCACGCCCTCGACGATCGGCAACTCGATGCCGATACCATTGTCGACGACGTCGAGGGTCACACTGTCGCTCACGCTGAGCGTGACGGCGAAACGAGTAGCCCGCGAGTGTTTACCCGCGTTGGTGAGCGCCTCGCGTAGCACGGCGAGGAGGTTGTCAGCCGTGCTTTGGGGAACCGCATGGTCAATCGTTCCGTGAAAGGTGACGTCGGCTCGAGTCCCGAGCATCGGCGCGAGTTCCGCGACGAGTTCGAGGATTCCACGGCGCAGACCACCCGGCACGGCACCGCCCCCGAGTTCGTAGACGGCGATGCGGATTTCGCTGATCGTGGCGTCGAGATCGTCGACGGCTCGATCGACGCGGTCCAGGATCTGCTCGCTGTCATCGAGGCGCGTGGCCTCTTGAAGGTTCAAACCAACGGCGTAGACGCGCTGGATCACCCGATCGTGCAGGTCTCTCGCGATGCGGTCCCGGTCGTCGGACACGCTCAGTGTGCGCACGCGATCGTGGAGGCGGTAGTTCTCGATCGCGATGCCCGCGGCCAGGGCCAAGGCCTCGGCGAGCGATTCGTCTTCTTCGCTGAACTCCGACGCCCCCACCTTGTCGGTCAAGTACAGGTTGCCGTAGACGTCATCGCGCAGGCGCACCGGTAGGCCGAGAAAGGACTTCATCGGTGGGTGGTGGGGCGGCACCCCGTAGCTGTCGGGGTGCCGGGCGAGGTCGTCGAGGCGAAGCGGCGTTGGCTCGGTGATGAGAAGTCCGAGAACACCGCGACCCGTCGGTCGAGGGCCAATGAGTGCTTCGTCGCTCGAGGACAGGCCGACGGTCAAGAACTGGTCGAGCCCGGTGCGAGCTTCGTTCAGCACCCCGAGCGCTCCGTAGCGGGCATTCACCAATGAACAGGCCTCTTCGACGAAGTGGCGCAGCAGCACCGAGAGTTCGACGTCCGCTTCGATCATGAGGACGGCGTCGAGGAGTCGACGGAGCTTCGCCGCGTCGTCGATCGTCTGATAGGGCACCGCATCGATGGTACTCAGTGGGCTTGACGGCGCGATAGGCGCGAGCGCCCACGACGGTGGGGCTGATCGCTGGCACAATGGGCGTTATGGCGATACGCGTGTTTCTGCTCGATGACCACGAGATGGTTCGTGAGGGTATCTGTAACTTCCTCGAGAGTGACGAGGGCATCGAAGTGGTGGGCCAGGCGGCGACCGTGGCCGAAGCCCTCACGCGCATCCCGTTGACCAAGCCGGACGTTGCGATCCTGGACGTTCGTCTCGAAAACGGCAGTGGGATCGAAGTGTGCCGAGAAGTTCGTTCCTCTCATCCCGAGATCAGGTGTCTGATGTTGACCAGTTTCGCGGACGACGAAGCGCTGTACGCCAGCGTCATGGCCGGAGCGGCCGGCTTTGTGCTGAAGCAGATCAGAGCCCGCGATCTCATCGACGACGTGAAAAAGGTGGCCAGCGGGGTGTCGCTGATGGATCCTCGGACGGTTGCTCGGGTGGTCGATCGATTGGCGAATCCACCGAAAGACACCTCCGCACTCAGTCTGCTCTCGCCCCAGGAACTACGACTCTTGGACTTCATCGCGCAGGGACTGACGAATCGCCAGATTGCCGCGTCGATGTTCCTCTCGGAGAAGACGATCAAGAACTACGTGACCGGACTGTTGACCAAACTCGACATGAACAATCGCACTGAGGCGGCGGTCTTCGCCACGAGACTCAAGGGCGACACCGCGGGCCCCGCGGGGACCGCGCGCTAAGGCCGAAGTTCTCGCGACAGCGCGGTGAGGTCGTAGCCGTGGTCGGCCAGCGAACGTTCCAGGCGAATCCGCTCCTCACCCGGGTGCGCGAAGTCCACAGCAAGTGCGTCGATGCCGTGAGTGGCGCAGAGCTTGATCAAGGCGCGGTCGTAGGCGATCTCCTTCGCGAGCGCGAGGTACACGTTCTCCGAGGGTGACGGCACTGCACTGAGCATCTCGATGCGACACGCGAGTACGTGGTCGAACAGAGCCCCGGCACTCAGCTCACCGTCCCAGCTGCCGATGGCGTTGCTCAGGAGCTCGGTGTACATCGAGGTACTGACGACACGTTCTCGCGCCGCCAGTACCTCATCGTCGCGGGGTTCCGGGACCATGGCTCAGTGGGTCTCAACACTCATCGGGTCAGCACGACCTTGATGGCGCCGGTGTCGGCCGCACGCGCGTACACGTCGTAGGCCTCAACAATGTCGTTGAGGGCGAAGTGATGCGTCACGAAGGGAGTGGCGTCAATTTGACGTGACGACAACAGCTTCAAGAGCGTGGGCGTTGAGTAGGTGTCGACGAGCCCGGTCGTGATCGTCACGTCGCGGGTCCAGAGGGTTTCGAGATGCAACGTCGCGGGCTTACCGTGCACGCCGATGTTGGCCACGTGGCCTCCCGGTCGCACCAACGCCGTGCAGAGTTCGAAGGTGTCGGGCACGCCCACGGCTTCGATCGCCACGTCAACGCCGAGACCGTTCGTCAAGCCGTGGACGAACGCGACCGCGTCCGCGTCGGCGTTGTTGAAGGTCTCGTCCGCGCCGAATCGTTTCGCCGCGTCCAGTCGCGCGCCGGCGAGGTCGATAGCGATGATCTTGCTCGGCGAGAAGAGTTTGGCGCCCGTGATGGCGGAGAGTCCGATGGGTCCCGCGCCGACGACGGCGACGGTATCGCCGGGTTGGACGTGGCCGTTGAGGACGCCGACTTCGTACGCGGTCGGCAGGATGTCCGCCAGCATGAGGATCTCCTCGTCGCTGACGCCCTTGGGCACTGGGAACGTGGACGTGTCGGCGAAGGGAACACGAACCAGTTCGGCTTGCGTGCCGTCGATGAGGTGGCCGAGAATCCATCCGCCGCCGCCGAGGCACTGCCCGTAGCGACCGTCGCGACAGTACCGGCATGATCCGCACGCTGTGATGCACGACACGAGTACTCGGTCACCGACCGAGAGCGTCTTCACGCCCGAGCCCACCTGTTCCACCGTGCCCACGGCTTCGTGACCGAGGATCCTCCCGGCAGTGACTTCAGGCGTGTCGCCCTTCAAGATGTGCAAGTCCGTGCCACAGAGGGTGGTGACGTCGACGCGAACGATGGCGTCGGTGTCGGTTTGCAGCGACGGGTCGGGGACGTCCTTCCACGCTTTGGACCCGGGTCCTTGGTAAACGAGTGCCTTCATGACGTACCTCTTTCTTGGTTACTCACTCGACGGCCCAACGTGTGGCCGTGGGTGAAGTCATGGTGCGAGTCTCGCTCTCGCCGTACCCTCGGCGATAGGGACGAAGGTCCCCACTACTGGTGACGTTCGCCCCTACTTCGCGGATGCTGCAGTGATTCACACTGAATGGGGGGTCTTATTAAAGGAGAGAAAGAATGCAACGCAAAATATTTGACGTCCTCGCCAGCGTGGGCGGACTCTTGATCGTGGTGGCGCTCCTAGTGGCGGGCGGCCTCTTGACCTGGGGCTACGCGTTCACCAGCTCGAGCGTGCACAGCCAGTTGGCGCGCCAGGCCATCGTGTTCCCCTCGAAGGCGGCCTTCGCGCACGCGAAGCCCGGCACCGAAGTGACGCCGGCGATGATCCCCTATCTGGCCAAGTACGCGGGTCTTCCGCTCACGACGGGCGCGCAGGCGGAAGCGTACGCCGACCACTTCATCGCTGTCCACTTATCCGAGATGCCCTACGGCGGGGTCTACGCCAACGTCAGCGCCGCGTCTCGGGCCCACCCATCGAACACGGCGTTGAGCGCCGAAGTCCAGACCTCGTTCCAAGGCACCACGCTTCGAGGACTCCTGCTTGAGGCGTACGCCTTCTCCGAATTCGGACTCATCGCGTTCTGGGCCGCCGTGGCCTCCTTCACCCTGGCCGGTTTGCTGGCACTGTTGGTGGCTCTCGGCTTCTGGCACGCGCGTCGTACCCCGTACGAGAAGGAACTGTTCGTCCATCTCGAAGCCGAGCGCGAACTCGTGAACGCGTAAGTCGCACCGGTCAACTTCGAGTGGCCTGAAACCCGGTCTAGCTCCGCTGGGCCGGGTTTCGTCGTTCGCGAACTGTGAAATGATTCGAGTGATCATCACCAATCGCGGAAGGTCGTGCCCGTGGCGGATCGCCCCACCCTCTTTGACTTCGCCGGTGGCGCCCCGGCGTTCGCGGCCTTGGCCGCGGCGTTACACGAACGCTGCCTCGAGGACCCGGTGTTGCAGCATCCCTTCTCTCATGACCTGAACCCCGAGCACCTGGAGCGACTGGCGGGCTACCTCGGCGAAGTCTTCGGCGGACCGCCTTCCTACTCCTCGTCCGGGTCCGGACACGCCGCGATGCTGGCGCTCCACGCGGCCACCGGCGCCGACGCGGAGATGGCCACTCGATTCGTCACGTGCTTCGACCAGGCGGTGGACGGCGCCCGCTTACCCGGTGACGTCGAGTTTCGCCGTGTCCTGCACGAGTACATGGTCTGGGCCGTTCGAGAGGTCGACGCCTACGCGCCCCTGGGATCCGTGGTGCCCGCGCACGTGACGTTTCCCCACTGGTCCTGGGACGGCCTCGCTCCGTGACGGCGCCGAAGCCTCGTCGTGCGCCCCTCTCGTTCACGGCCGCTATTCAGATCGTGGGCGTCAACCCCTACGTCCTGGTGAGCGCGAAGCAGGCCCACGCGTTGCGCCCCAACTGGCGACGGCCGATGCCCGTGTTGGTGAAGTTCAACGCGACGCCGGACACACCGTGGCGAACGAACATGATGCCGTCCGGCGGCGGGGAGTTCTATCTGTACTTGCACGGCGGGATGCGAAAGGCGGCGCGTGCCAAGGTCGACGACGTGGTGACGGTTGCCGTGAGTTTTGACGACTCGTACCGCAACGGTCCCTTGCACGACGTGCCCGACTGGTTCCAAGGGGCGCTGGAGGCGAGTCCCGTAGCCACGAGGAACTGGACGAGCCTCGCGCCCAGTCGACGAAAGGAGATCCTTCGCTACTTCGCCGGGTTGAAGTCCGACCAGGCGAAACAACGCAACCTGCTGCAAGTCTTGCGCGTCCTCGAGGGAGAGAGCGAACGCTTCATGGGCCGCGACTGGCGACACGGCGCGTGAGATTCCTCGAACGGGCGACTCGGTCGTTGGTACCGTGTCAAGTGACTCGCGCGGCGAGTCAACCAGGAGGCTGACCTGAGTACCGCACCACACCGTTCCGACATCTTCTCCTTCGCTCACGACGTCGTCGAACGCGACGCCGCGACCGATCCGATCTTCGCCACGAACTCAGGCATCAGTGAGTACGACCATCTTTTGCCGGACTTCTCACCCGAGCGCACCAGCGCGGACGTGGAGGTCGTGCGGGCGTTCCTCGACGAGTTGGCGACCCTCGTGCCCACCGACGAGGTCGACCGCGTCGCGTTCGCCGTGCTGGAAGAACGCCTTAAGGCGCGCCTCGGCCTCCTCGAGTCCGGCGAGTCGGCGCGCGTCTTTTCGGTCCTCAGCTCGCCCGTGTCCGAGATTCGCCAGGTCTTCGAGCTGATGGCGACGGGCTCCAGCGACGAGTTGGACGTCCTCGCCCGGCGACTGCGCCAGGTGCGCCCGGCGCTGACGAGTTGGCGACGCACCCTCGACGCCCTTTCCACGAAGGGGCAGTTGCCGTCGCGGCGCCACGTGCTGGGCGTCGCGGAGCAGGCGGCCACGTACGCGACAGGGACGTACCGCCGTTTCGTCGCGCGTGTCGCCCCCGACGTCGACGACGAGAGTGACCTGGGTACCTCGGCACTCGACGCCGACGCGGCCTGCGGTGAGCTCTCGAGTTGGATGATGGACGTCCTGGCACCGCGCACGAACGAGGACGACGCCAGCGGCCCCGAGCGCTACCGCGCCTGGAGCCAGTACTGGAACGGCGCCGAGTTGGACTTCGACGAACTCTACGTCTGGGGCTACGCCGACCTTCGTCGGATCAATACTCGGATGTGGGAGATCGCGAGCGAACTCGCCCCCGAGGCGACGAGTCTCGTCGAGGTCGCGGCGCTTCTCGACGGCGACCCGTCGCGCGCCATCGAGGGCACCGACGAACTGTTGCGGCGCCTGATCTTTTTCACCGAACAGGCCGTCGAGAAGCTCGACGGCGTGCACTTCGACATCGACCCACGGATCCGCTTTTGCGACGCGCGTCTCGCGCCCGAGGGTTCGGCGGCCGCTCCGTACTACATTGCGCCCAGCGAGGATCTCTCGCGACCGGGCACGACGTGGTTCCCGACCCTGGGCGCCACAACATTCTCGTGGTGGAGTCACGCCTCCACGTGGTACCACGAAGGCGTGCCGGGACACCATCTCCAGTGCGCTACGTCGATCATCGAGGCCGAGCGACAGAGTCGCTTCCATCGCCTCGAAGCCTGGACCAGTGGCTACGGCGAAGGTTGGGCCCTCTACGCCGAGCGACTGATGAACGAGCTGGGCTTCTTCGATGACCTCGGCGACGAGATGGGCTACCTCGCGGGCCAAGCGTTGCGCGCGGCGCGCGTGATGGTCGACATCGGCCTGCACCTCCAACTGCGCGCCCCCGACGACCTTGGAGACTTCTCGGGCCAGTTCTGGACGGCGCCAATGGCGGTCGCGGTACTCGAAGAGATGGCCATCCAGAGTCACGACATGGCGGCGTCCGAGGTTGAGCGTTACCTCGGACTTCCGGCGCAGGCGATTTCGTACAAGGTGGGTGAGCGCGCGTGGATGAGGGCCCGTGAAGAGGCGAAGGACCGTCTGGGCGACGACTTCTCTTTGAAGAAGTTCCACGCCTACGCCCTCGCGCTCGGGCCGATGGGCCTCGATCCCTTCGAGGACGAACTTCGTCAGTGGACCGGCGTTTAAGCGTGTCGATCAGGAGGGTTTGGGGTCCTTGCGACGACGCCCGAGTAGCCAGAGGAAGCCTCGGCCTACCTTTCCAATGTTTTCGCTGCGCCCGTGGGCCTTGTCGTGATCCAGCCGGGGTCCGTGAACGCCGTCGCTGCTGGTCGTCAGTCCGGCGAGCTGAATATTGTTCGCTTCCGCTCCCCGGGGCACTTTGGCCAATCGACGCTTCCTCTTCCTCGCCTTTTCTCCGCTCGCACCCATGGGTTCATCCTTGCACACGTCGGTTATCGCCGTGCCGCGACGACACGCCAGGACAACGACACGTCCCAGAGGTGATGGAAAGGGTCGTGCAGGCCGTACGTCCCGAGCGAGCTCACGGTGAACGCGCTGCCGTTCGAGCGAATCCCTGGTCGATCCCACTGCGGCGGCGTGACGGTGTCGAAGCGGTCGGCGTAGCGGGCGGCCGCGTCGAGGAGCTCACCGTTCACCAGCGTGGGATTCTGTAGGTCGTAGCGCTCCTCGAACGCGGTTTCGTCCTGGTCCCAGTTTTGAAACCTCGGTTCATCCTCTTCGAGCATCAAACGCAGGCGATCGTCGAAGATTCGATAGACGTCGCGCACGTGACGGCGTACTCGAGGGCCGACCACCGGTCGTCGCTCGGTCGTTGGTGCACGGTGTCGCGCTGCAGGACGCCCGTCCACTGCGCCGCGTTGTCACGGATCGCGTGGCTAAACGTTGCTGGCGGATGGTCCCGGGCGTCAAAACCACACTCTTCGCAGGGCCGCTCGAGGACCCACGTCCAGTCCTTGGTGTCGGGCGTGATGGGCATAAAGCGAATCTAATCTCCCGGGCGAAACCTGGCGCCGCGTTGTGACGTACGTGGCGACGTCCCGACGCGGGCCGGGTTCCCGTCGTGATCTCTCGTCCGTCGGGTGACGCGACCCGTCGATCCGAACGAGCAGTGAATCGAAGGGTGTTCGCTCAGCCGGCGAGGAGTCCACCACCATTTGAACCGGCTGCCGCGATGCCCGCCCCCCCGGCCTGGGAGAGAAGGCTCTTCAACAGTGCGCTCGTGATGACCGTGGCGCCCGTCGGCGCGTCGACGCTGACGCTGTTGTGACTTACGGTCACGTTGAGGCCCACGGTGGCGTTCGTCGAACCTGCGCCGCCGCTCGGCGCGGTCACGGTGATCGATCCTCCGGTGGCGGCCGCGCCCGACGCGGTCACCGTCAGGGTGTAGGTGCCCTTCACCGACGACGTGGGTATCGTGGCGCTGCTCAGGCTATTGATGGTGGGCAGGACCGCGTTCACCACTGACGCCAGGGTGCCGGTCTCGGAGTAGCCGCCGTTGGGCAGCGTCGTGTACGTCGCGGACGTGATCAGTTTTGAAAGTTCGTCGAGCATCGACTTGGCCGCGGCCATTTCCTTGTTGGCTTGGGCCGTGGCCGTGGCGGAGGGTGTGGGAACAATCGAGGTCAAGAGGCTCTTCGGGAGTTCGAACCATCGTCCGCCCACGAGCAGTTGCAGGGACGCGATCTCGCTCGACGGCAAGGTGACGCCAGGGATGCTGGAGAGAGCGGAAACGTTGAGCATCACGTAGAGGTTGGCGTCAACCTGTCGGATATCGACCAGGGTCTGTGAGCCGGCGTTGACGAGAATTTCCGCGTTGGCGCTACCGACCGTCTGAGACAGTGGGGCACCCGTGGGGTTCGAATAGTGCATATCGACAGAGATGAGGTTCGTGACCTTCTGGGCTGCGGCCGTGCCCGGCCCGGAGATGGTGCCCGTGAAGTGCAACTGGAGGTCGGGCGAGGAGCCGAGTGACGACACGGCTTGATCTAGTGAGGCTTGGGCTCCACAGGAGGCGAGTCCCAACGACGCGCCCACCAATCCCAGGATCATTAACTTCCGCACGTTGACCTCCCAGTCACTTCAGGTCTCTCGACGCGACCCACTTGACATTCCAGCCCTTGCGGAACCTCTCGGTCTGGAACGATCGATCGGTTCTTTCGAGAGAGTACCATTCCGGCCGCTGCACCCTTGCGGAAGAGGCGCTCACCGCGAGGATTGTCATTGCGTTACAGGAGTTCACCAACGTCGACCCGCAGTGGCGAGCGTCGATGGCGACGCGTCGCGCGCTCTTCTAAAGTCTCCCCATGACTGATCCACACGAACCAAGTGCTCACGTCGCGACGCTTGGCGTCGAGGACATCATCCGGCGCTTCGCGGACGGCTCCCTGACGTCGCTCGAACTCGTCGACAACGCTCTCGAGCGCGTCGCGGCACTCGACGCGCTCGGAACACCGATGGCCCTCAATTCGATTGCCGCTCTGAGCGCCGACGCGCGCGACGTGGCCATCGAACGCGACCGCGAACGTGCGACGGGCGCGTCGCGCGGCGCACTGCACGGCGTGCCGGTACTCATCAAGGACAACATCGAAGCGCTCGGATTACCGGGCGCGGCGGGCTCGACGTCACTGTTCGAGCGTGCGAGTCGCGACGCGACGTTGGTGACGCGCTTGCGCGACGCGGGGGCGATCATTCTTGGTAGTACCAATCTCAGCGAGTGGGCGAACATTCGCTCTCCACGATCGACGAGTGGCTACTCCGCGAGCGGTGGTCTCGTCGCCAACCCTTGGGCGCTCGACCGTTCGGCGGGTGGTTCGTCGTCTGGTTCGGGCGCCGCACTCGCGGCGGGTCTCGCGCCACTCGCGCTCGGCACCGAGACCGACGGGTCGATCGTGTGTCCGGCGTCAGTGAACGGGGTCGTTGGTCTCAAGCCCACCGTCGGCACCGTGCCGACGAAGTACGTGGTGCCGATCAGCTCCAGTCAGGACAGTCCCGGGCCGATGGGCCGACGGGTCGATGACGTTGCGCGGCTCTACGGCGTGCTCGCGCAGAGTCGCGCGCCACTGGACGAGGTGACGCCGTCGTTCGTCGCGGCGTCGACGTGGAGGACGGGACACCCCGCGACCGATGAACTGTTCGACGACGTCGTGCGCGCACTTCGAGCCAGGGGTCTCGACGTGAGCGAGCGCGAGCTCGCCGTTCCCGGCGAACCGGAGGGACGTGACGAAGCAGCCGTCCTCTTCGCTGAACTCTACGACGACCTCAACGCCTACCTCGCCGAGCGCCCGGGTCGCGGCGTCACGTCGCTCGAGGACGTGATCGCCTACGAGGACGACAACCGCGAACGTGAACAGCGCTACTTCGGCCACGAGAACTTCCTCGCCGCCGTCGAGAGTGGTGGTCGGCGTGGTCCGGGCTACACCGAGGCTCGAACGAAGAATCTCGCGTGGGCGCTCGAGACCTGTCTCACGCCGGGCCTCGACGGCGCGGACGTGCTCATCGCGCCGGCGTTCGGACCCAGTTGGAAGAGCGACCTCGCCGTGGGCGGCCATCCCGGCCCCGCGAGTCCCGCGACGATGGCCCCGGCGATCGCCGGGTGGCCCATCATGTGTCTTCCCATGGGTCTCATCCAGGGACTCCCGGTGGGCCTCGCGATCATCGGCCGTCCTCACGCTGAGTGGACGATCATCGACGCCGCCCGGAGAATCGAGTCAACGATCGACGACCGTGGCGCACTGCCCGCGCCGTCGTGGACAGCGCCGAGCCGGGGTTAGATCCGCCCGCGAGCGGCGTCGGTGCGTCCCTCGGTGCACGTGACGAGGTGCCTGATGAGGATCCTCACGAGGGTGGGTAACAGCTCTTGGCCCTCCAGTGCCAGACCCGCAGTACGGCCGACGGGATCACGAGAGGACATGCGCTCCCGCGTACGCCGCCGAGCCCGTCGTCGTAGACGGTCCACGTGCTCGTGCCAGCAGTTCTGGAAAACAGATTGTACGCACCGTCGTCCTGCGTACCGACCTGGGCCGGTAGCGAATGGGGACTGGGACGCAGCCCGGCCGCGGCGTAGTAGTCGTTCGTCATGGGATCGAAGGCGTAGAAGGTCGCGCCGGCGGTGAGGCCCACGTAGTCCGAGGGCGGGAGTTGGTGGTGGGCCGCCGCGGCGTCGAGGAGGCTTGCGCGCACCGCCGACGTCACGACGAGAGTATGCGTCACCGCGCCCGTGGTGGGAGAAGCGCTCGAGCTGGTGGTGACGCGGGTCGTCGATCCGCACGCGGCGAGTAACAGCGAGCCTCCGACCAACGTTGCCACCGCCAGTGCTCGGGAATTCATCGTGACCACTCGCTTCGCCGTGTCTCGAGTTTCCGTGCAGGCAGCGACGACGTCGGACGACTGGGTGTCGCTCCTACGAAGTCGACCCCAGGAGTTCGTCGACGAGATGATTCACGCGTTCCTCGACCTCGTCGCGGATGCGCCGCACTTCGTCGAGGTCTTTGTCGGAGGGATCGGTGAGGTCCCAATCGAGGTAGTGCTTGCCAGGGTAGATGGGACAGGCGTCACCGCACCCCATGGTCACGATGACGTCGGCGCTTTGGCCCATCTCGTCGGTCAACATTCGAGGTGACTCGTTGGATATATCGATGCCCTTCTCGCCCATGGCCTCGACGACGGCGGGGTTCAGGCTCTCGCCCGGCGCCGATCCGGCCGAGTGGACGAAGAGGCGGTCGCCCCCGCGTTCGCGCGCGAACCCGGCGGCCATCTGCGATCGTCCGGCGTTGTGGACGCAGAGGAAGAGGATCTCGGGACTCCGACTACTCATGGCGCTCTCCGTTCGTGACGACTCGGCCTGGTCGGGCTCGCGGGCGGGCGCCGGGTGGGGTGCGAGTACCTGGGCGGCGACGTCACGGTCGACGCCGGGGAAGAGGGCCTTGATGAGTACGAAGGCGAGGCCGCCGCCAACGACCTCCGCGCCGACGAACAGCGGCACCGACGAGGGGGCGATGCCCGCGAAGGAGTTGCTGAACATGCGGCCGACCGCGATGGCTGGATTCGCGAAGCCCGTGGAGCTCGTGAAGAAGTAAGCGGCACCGATGTACGTGCCCACGGCCGCTGGGGTCTTCGAACTTTGTCCCGTTCGAGCGAGCGCGAAGATGAGGAGGATCAGCCCGCTCGTGGCGACGACCTCGCCGAGTGCGTGCGCCCCGCTGGCGCGGTGGAATGTCGAGATTGACACCGCGGCCTGGGAGAACATCAGGTTCGCCACGACCGCGCCGGTCGTGCAACCCGCGACTTGGGCCACGAGGTACGAGCCGGCGTGGCGCCACGAGATACCCCCGAAGGCCGCGTCGACGAAAGAGACGATGGGATTGAAGTGGGCTCCGGAGATCGATCCGAAGATGAGAATGAGTACGAAGAGGCCCGCGGCCGTGGCGGCCGCGTTCTCGAAGAGTTCGAGTCCGACGTCTTGGGGCGACTGCGCCTGGGCGGCGATGCCCGAACCAATGACGATGGCCGCGAGCAAGAGACTTCCCAGGTACTCGGCAAACAGACGGCGCCCCAGGTCGATCCGTGATGTGGTGAGCATGAGTCGCGGACCCCCTAACAGCAGTTCGACGCGGCGAGCGTGCTCGTCGATGCGCCGGACGAGCAACAGTCGTCGTCACCCTTCATCGCGTCGGCGACAGTGGCGTCGGCGAGCACCGTGTACACCTCCCAGCGAGAACTGTCCGGACCCGTGACCCACACCTTGTCCTGGAGCGCGTAGCAACACGTCGTTTGATCCTCGACGTCCGTGGCGAAGCCACTCCCCGAGAGGTACTTCGTCGCCTCGACGACGTCGTCACTCGAGGCGACTTCGACGCCCAGGTGGTTGATCGTCCCGGGCTCGCCCATCTTTTCGATGAGGACGAGCTTCAACGGCGGCTCGGCGATGGCGAAGTTCGCGTACCCGGGGCGAACCTTCGCGGGAACGGTTCGAAAGAACTTGGAGTAGAACTCGATTGCCTCGTCGAGGTTCGAGACATTGAGCGCCAACTGGAACCTGGACACGTTTCCTCCCTTAGATTGACGTTGGTCAAAACGTCACCGTAGTTGATAATATCGACGTCTGTCAATATTAGGATGAAGTTATGACACGACGAATGACCATACGTGTCGACGAGTCCGTCGTCAGTTGTTGCGCGCCGTTCGGCAGCGGTGATCTCTCCGAGGCCGGGGCCAGCGAAATGGCGAGGATCTTCGGCGTCTTGAGTGACCCCACGCGCCTTCGAATCCTCGCTCTCATCGCGTCCGACGCCGAAGTGTGCAGTTGCGCACTGGAAGAGCCAATCCAGAGGAGTCAGCCCACGATCTCGCACCACACGAAGGTCCTCGCCGAGGCGGGACTTATTACGGGCGAGAAGCGTGGGCGCTGGATGTGGTGGAGCGTCGTGCCGCAACGACTGAAGGAAGTCTCTCGAATCCTTTCCGCTTGAACGAACGTCCACTCATGCGCCTCGAGGCGACGTCGAACTTGAAGCCCGCTTTCGCCATGTCCCTGAAGAAGTTCGCCGGTGAACTTTCTTTCCAATCGAATGTCGAGGGTCACCTCGTTGACACGCTCGCGTCACGATGCGTCGCAAAATGGCGTAGAGAGTACGAGACGGTGTCTCCAGTAAGGTCCGGTTAGTTTGACAATCGCACACGAAGGAGCGAGACATGGTCGCCAAGAGAACCCAGAGAATCTCCTACTTTCCCCTCGCGGACATGGACGCTCAAATGATGGCGGTCATGAATCGATGCGCACTCGAAGGAACGCCGCGACCCGAGAGTTCCGCCGTTCGGGCACATTCGCAAGGAGCATTTTGGGCGTTTGATCATGCGTGGGACCGCCTCTATCGAAACGGGATAGTGGATCATTCGATCAAGGAACTCTGCCGCGTCTACGTCTCTCGATCAGTGAAGTGTGAGTACTGCGGCAATCAGCGCAGCGAAGCCGCGCGGAGCGCTGGCGTCTCTGAAGGAAAACTCGACGAGCTACTCAACTTCGAAACGTCCAGTACGTACTCGGAGCGAGAACGCGCCGCGCTCTCCTACGCCGAGGCGATCACTTGGCGGCTCGACCCCGACGACGGTTTCTGGGAGCGACTGAACGCTCACTTCTCCGAGGAGGAGCTGGTCGAACTCGCGTGCTTCATCTCGTTGACCATGGGTCAACAGAGTTGGATACGACTGCTCAACATCGACCACCACGAGGTGATGGCAGGAACCACGGCGTCGATGGCACCGGGATTCGAAAACAAGGACGCGCTCAACGCGTCGAAGGTGAGTACTGGTTACTGGGGCGCCACCACGAAGTAAGGTCCGCTCCTCATCTCGAGGACTTCACTGGGTACGTTTGACCGAAAGAGTAAACCGCACGTACAGGTGTACCTCAGTGGCCGTTACCGTTACCGTTACCTTTGTCGTGGCCCGGACCGCCTCCGTTCGGCGGTCCGGGCGATGTTGTCGTCGTGGTCGTGGTGACGCTCGGGGCACTCACGCCGAGTGCGACGGCGAGTCTCGAGAGATCGTGTTGCAGCGTTGCGCCTTCGCTCGGAGTGATCTGACCACTCTGGATGCCGTTAGCCAATGTCGTCGACGCCTGTTGGAGGTCACTTTCCGCCTGCGTCAAATTGCCGGATGCCGCGTCGATGAGCGCCTGCGCGGCCTGTTGGGAAACGCTTTGACTTGAACCCGCGTCCACGTTGCCCGCCGACTGTCCGGCGGCGAGGTCGCTGACCAATCCGGTCAGGGCGTTCGAACTCGATGGAATCGTCGTCGTCGTGGTCGTCGTAGTCGGCGGACGGGTCGTCGTCGTCGACGTGGGGGGCGTCGCGCCGTGACTCGCGAGGTCCGAACCGAACCAGAAAATGAGACCGAGGCAGAGGGCCGCGACGGCGACAAGACCGTAGGGCACGAGCCGGCGCGGCCCTTTCTGGCGCGACGCGACGCGGTGGCGCGCGCGCGTGGCGATGAGCGTGTGGTCGCCCGCGACGGTGACGGGGGCGACGACGCCGGGCATGCGGGCGGTGAGCTCGTGGGGCGACACGGGGGCGAGTCGATCGGTGACGTCGCTCTCGACTGGTTGCGACGGCGCCGAGTACGCCGACGTTGCGAGCAGTGCCGCGACCTCGGCGCCCATCAGACGTTGATCCGGCCGGTGATCGAGCATGCCGTTGAAGAGCAATCGCCACGGCGCGGGTAGCTCGGTCGGCAGTGGCACGGGACCGGCAAGTCGTCGCGCGACGACCTCGCTCGGCGTGCCGTCGTAGACGCGTCGCCCCGTCAGGCACTCGAGCAAGACGATGCCCAACGACCAGATATCGGCGCTCGGTCCCACTTGGTGGCCTTCAAGTTGTTCGGGCGCCATATAGATGACGGTGCCCAACGTGGTCCCCACCGCCGTGATCGTCGTCGCGTCGTGGAGTTGCGCAATGCCGAAATCCCCGAGCCACGCGTCGCCGGTGGCCGACTGCAAGATGTTGGACGGCTTCACGTCACGGTGCACGATGCCTCGATCGTGCACGTACGCGAGAGCGTCGGCCAGTCGTGCACCGAGCGCCGCGGTCGCCGGGGCGCCGAGCGCACCGCGTTGCAATGTCTCGGCGAGCGTGGGACCGTCGACGAAGGCCATGACCAGGTAGGCGTCGCCGCCGGAAAGTCCGGTGTCCAGGAGTTGGATGAGTCCCGGGTGCTCGAAACTCTCGAGTGCACGGGCTTCCTGGGTCAGGCGTCGAACGAACTCGGGATCTCCGGAGCGAACGATCTTCAGCGCGACGGTGGCGCCGGAGTGGTCATCGATCGCTTCGTAGACGTCGGACATGCCACCTCGGCCGAGTAACCGGACGAGGTGGTAACGGCCCCCGAGGACGTCAGCGACTGAAGTCATAGGTGTACGCCAAGGTAGTCAAGCGTAACGCCGAGCAGGATTTTCGTCGTCGAACCTAGACAATATGTTGATTCTGCGGGGTGCGCCGACGCGCGGGCAGGTTATCGTTGAGCGCGCCGTACGTCATTGCCCAAGAGAGGAGACCGCTGACCGTGTCCATGAAGGAACCGCCGACGAGCGACGACACCACCGCGGTTTCCCCACCACCAGCGACGCCGCCGCGTCGTGGGCCGGGCCTACGCTTGATCGCGGCCATGGGACTCCTGGTGGTCGTCGCGGGCGTCTTCGCGTTCGTCGCCCACCGGTACCACAGCGAAAACAATCAGCTCATCCGCGTCACGGGGATCCCGGCGAGCGTCTCGACGCCGTTGGCGAACCTCATGGGTCTCACGCCCGTACCGGCGAAGGCGGCGCCCAACTTTCGCCTCACCGATCAGTACGGCCACACGCTCTCGCTTCGCAGCTTTAGGGGACACGCCGTGGTCATCGAGTTCATGGACACCCACTGCACCGATATCTGCCCGATCGTGTCCCAAGAGTTCATCGACGCGTACCACGACCTTGGAACGTCGTCGTCCCACGTCGCGTTCATAGCCGTGAACGTGAATCGTTATCACGCCGGCGTCTCCGACGTGGCGGCCTTCTCGAAAGCGCACCGACTCAACTCGATCCCTTCCTGGCACTTCTTTACGGGGTCGCTCGCCGACCTGCGAGCTGTCTGGAAGAGCTACGGCATCGTGGTCGAAGCGCCAAGTCCCACCGCCGACGTCGTGCACTCGTCCTTCATCTTCTTCATCGGACCAAACGGCACAGAGCGCTACCTCGCCAATCCATCGGACTACCACAGCTCGAAGGGCGTCGCCTACCTACCCAGCGGTGCGTTGACGTCGTGGGGCCACGGCATCGCTCTCGCCGCCGCGTCGCTTTCCAAGTAACGGGCGCTGTCGACGTCGTGCCGCCACCGTGGCGGGCCCGACCAGGGGTTCGACGGGTAGTCCAGCGACGAGACCCGTTTCAGCGACCGTCTCGCCCTGACTGGTTGACCTAAGTACCTTTGAGTCATGCAGCTTGAACTCGTGGCGCTCGTGGTGCCTGACTATGACAAGGCGATTGCCTTCTTTGTGGACGTTCTCGGGTTTTCATTGGCCGAGGACTCCCCGTCAGTGACCAACGGCGGCGAGGCGAAGCGCTGGGTTGTGGTGCGTCCACCAAACAGCGAGACGGGACTACTGCTGGCCCAAGCTGACGAGGACGAGCAACTCGCCGTCGTGGGCAATCAAACGGGTGGTCGGGTCGGATTCTTCTTGCGGGTTGATGATTTCTCCGACACCTACGGACGTATGGAAGCCGCGGGCGTCGAGTTCCTCACGTCACCGCGCGACGAGCCCTACGGAAGCGTTGCCGTCTTTCGCGACCTCGCGGGCAACAAGTGGGACCTGCTCGGACCTCGTCCCTCTACGTGAACGGTGTGCCTTCGGTAGGTTGGTCTGAACGCTCGCCGTGAGCGAATGCTTGGTGGTGGCGAGCGAAGTACACCTGCACCACTGAGAATGTGCAACCTGGACGACGAAAGAGCGGTGAGGACAAAGGTGAATACGTACCGAGGCGAACTCTGCCTTACCGACGACGCAAAAAAAATCTCTATCGACACGATTGCCCAGTGGTTGATGCACGACGCCTACTGGTCCGTTGGTAGGAGCCGAAAGATTGTCGAAGCGTCGATCGATCACTCCTATCTCTACGGCGTCATCGACGGCGACGGGTCGTTGGTTGCCTGTGCCCGAGTGGTGACGGACACGTCCGTCTTCGCCTGGATCTGTGACGTGTTCGTTGATGAACGTCACCGGGGCCAAGGAATCGCGACGTGGATGGTTGGCGACGTGGTCGACTTCTGGGGGGACGCCGGCGTGGCGCGGTTTCTTATCGCGACGCGCGACGCGCACGAGGTCTACACGCGTATCGGCTTCACGGCTGTCGCCAACCCCGAGCGGTACATGGAGATCGACCTTCGAACGAAGTCCGAGATCTAGGGACCTCCCCAGGGGACCGCGTCGGCCGGCCACACTAGCCCTTGAAACGCCCCGGCGTCGACGTCGGACTCCTCGTTCTGCTCGTTGATGACCTATCAATGAACGCGACCACGGGGCTACTGTCAACGTCGTGGCCTGGGACCTGTCGCTAGAAGATCGCAGACCCGTCGTGGCGGCGACGGATGAGCCGCTCGAGGGACGCGCGACGTTTCGTCCCGACATTCAAGGTCTCCGGGCGATCGCCGTCGTGCTCGTCATCTTGGTCCACGCGTCGGTTCCCGGATTTGAGGGTGGCTACGTCGGCGTGGACATCTTCTTCGTCATCAGTGGGTTCGTCATCACCGGACTACTCATGCGCCAGCCGTCGACGAGTGTCCGACAAAATCTCGCCACCTTTTACGCGCGACGCATCCGACGTATCGTCCCCGCGGCGAGCTTGACGTTGGCGGCGACGGTCATCGCGGCGTACATCCTTCTCGGCGTCAACTTCGACTCGCAACTGCTCGGCGACGTACGTTGGGCGGCGTTGTTCGCGGCGAACTTCCGTCTCATCAATACGGGAAGCAACTACTTCATACCCGGCGTCGCGCCGTCGCTCGTGACACATTTCTGGTCTCTCGCGGTCGAAGAGCAGTTCTACCTCTTCTATCCATTAGTGGTGTTCTCGCTCGCGTGGATCACGCCTCGCCGATTTCGGGCAACCGCGTTGGCGACGTTTCTCGTCGCGGCGATCGCCGTCTCGGCCTGGTGGTCGTTTCACCTCACACCGATTAATCCAGTCACGGCGTACTACTCGCCGTTCACGAGGTTCTGGGAGCTAGCGCTCGGCGGGCTCGTGGCCGTGATTCCCGCGGCGTGGGCTCGACGGAGTCCCCGAATGAACTCCGTGGTCGCGCTCCTTGCCGTCGTCATGCTCGCCACGGCCGTGTGGCGCCTCAACGCCAGCAGCACGTTTCCGGGAGTTCTGGCGTGGTGGCCCTGTGGAGCGAGCGCGCTGTTGCTCTGGACGGGACAAGCCAGTGTGAAGGGAGCGCCGGCGTCGTGGTTAGCGTGGCGCCCCGCTCGCTACGTGGGCGACATTTCGTACTCGCTCTATCTCTGGCACTTTCCCTGGTTGATGTTGCCGCTGCAGCTTGTTCATCTGATCTCTTCGCCCACGGCGCGCGTCGTCGAAGTCGCGGGTGCTACCGCGTGCGCCGTGCTCTCGTATCATTTGGTCGAGAATCCCATTCGTCGCTCGCGACGACTGAATCGTGATGGATGGTCGGCCGCTCTCGTTCTGCTCATCGGCGTTGCGCTTTCGTGGGACGCGACCCTCCTGATTGGACGTCTCGCGCACGTGGCGTGAGCGCACGCCACGGCGATAAATCAGTTCGTGATGGACATCGGTTGCGAGGGCCTGAGGGCCACGTGATAGATCGAGGCGATCTCGTCGGTCACGAACGTGGCAAAGACATTCTCTCCGACGTAGCTCAAATGGATCCCGTCGGGCGAGCGAAGAAGGGTTCGAACGTGATTTACCAGCGCGGCGCTTTCGAACGCACCTTGCGCGTTGGCGAACAGCGACCAAGAAGGTAGGAACGTCACACCCGGCACCGTGGTCGCGACCGTGCGGTAGAGCGAGTTCAGCTCCGCGACACCTTCTCGATAGATATTCGGTGCCATGACGGGTAGTCCTACCCAAAGTACGTAGGTGCGAGACGCCGTGGCCATCGTATCAATCTGCCTGATCAGGGCGGAGTATCTCGTTCGCCACTGGGGAGTGTCGAAGCCGTAGACGTTGCCGTTGACCTTCATACCTTGTTCGTCGTCGCCACCGACGCAGACGATGAGGAGGTCGGGGTGGTACTGCTTGAGAAGTGTCTTGAGATGTTGATGCCAGTTGTAGAACCACGCCGTCACGAGACCCGACGCTGACTTGTCTTTCTGTATGAGCGTCAGCGCGTGCGTCGACGTAAGTTCGCGCGCCAGTCCCCAACCCAGGTCGTTGCCGAGTGAGTCACCGATCTCAAGAACCTTGCAGTGACCCACTACTCGCGTCGGTATCTTGCTCGACGTCGTTGCGCCCGTCGTTGACGTCGTTGACGTCGTGGTCGATGTTGCAGTTGATGATGTCGATGACGTCGAAGTGGGCGTCGTCGTTGACGTCGTCGTGGTGGGCGACGTAGGAGTCGACGGTGCCATTGTGAATCCACAACCGTGTGACGGTTCATTGAGTGTCAGCGGAATTGAGACGAGTGAGGGCGGCGTCGTTGTGGAAGTCGTCGGAGGCGACGTGGTCGTAGTCGTCGTTGGGTCACTGGACGTGCTCGACGGTCCGGTGGTTGTCGTCGTTGTCGTCGTTGTCGTCGTTGTCGAATTGGTCGGGGGTGCCGCCGACTTGTTTTTTGAAAGCTCCAGCCCCGCACCGATGAGAACGAGAGCGAGCAGTATGACGGCGAGAATCATTCGCACCCGCCAACGGGGTTGGGGTAGTGAGCTCGGGGAATTTTGCATCTGTTCGTCACCGTAACAGTGGCGAGCGCGAGAGTCGCAATAGAAATCAAAATGAAACACATTTGTCACGACGTTCTTGTCAACGTCATGCCACAACGTCAACGACTGCGCAACGAGCGGTACGTACCGCGCTTCAAGGTGCAAAAAAGTTGTCGCTACGTTGAGAACGACGAACGGAAACGCAAAAAACGCAAGAACTTTGTGACGTGCGCTCCATTGAAATCATCGAAGAGAGGCTTCTACGCATGGTGATCGGTCGCTGGTGAACTTTTTGTCGAACACGCGTCAAGTTGGAGACGTGATGGATTGGGCGAATGGTGTCGTTGGTATCGGCGACGTGTAACGAGGGATGCCTTCAACCTTCACTTGAAGGTTTTCGCCACGGTCGACGACTCGCGTCGGATGGCCGAGATTTCCCCGGAAACACGCCCGTTTGCTGGGACGCACGGGGCCACAGGTCGATGATTCCCGTGATTTGTCAAGTTCGAAGCAGGAAGAATTCGAGTGACCACGTTTGGGTGGTCACGCGACGGTTCTCACCGTTGGCGCCGGCAAAAATATGACGCGCTCCGACGTGAATGATTCCCAAGTCGCTCAAGGAAGGCGTCTCCGGTGATGAACTCCTCGAGCCCGGCGCCCCACTGACCTGGCAGTGTGGGCCCGGGTTGTGCACAGACTCTCGTCAACGTTGAGAGGCGAGTGGCTTGCATCGCTGGGAAACTGTTCTTTGACAGGGACCTCACGTGATGCGCGTGCACTGCGTCTACAAAGTGATGGATATGAAGACACCGTTCGAGAACATAGTCACCGAACACGGAGTCGCGGTGCTGCGCGTGTGTCGGGCCGTCGTCGGTGTACACGACGCGGACGACGCATGGTCGGAGACATTTCTCGCGGCACTACGCTCGTACCCAGATCTTCCCGAGGACGCGAACGTCGAAGCATGGTTGGTGACGATCGCTCATCACAAGGCGATCGACATGACGCGCAAGCAGCAACGACGTGACCGTTCGACGACCGAGTTCCCCGAGAGGCCGTCCATGGAGACGTCGCGTTCGATGAATGACGAACTGTGGGAGTCCGTGAAAGAACTCCCGGACAAACAGCGACACGCCGTTGCGTATCACTACCTGGGTGGACTGCCGTACATCGACGTCGCCAACATTCTTGGCGGCAGTGCTGAAGCCGCGCGTCGGTCCGCGGCCGACGGCATACGGAACTTGCGAAAGACGTTGAAGGATACGAAGACGAGAGGAGCATGAAGATGAACCAGGAAACCAACGTTGATGAGGGTATTGCCGACCTTCTCGCCTCTACCACGCCTGCTCGAACGACGCTCGAGCAGCTGCACCGTCGCCTCGAAGACGCGGCCGACCGAGCCGGCATTCTGGACGTCGCCTTCACGACCATGGACTCGCCGGTTGGAACACTGCTCCTGGCCGGAACTGAGAAGGGACTTCTGCGCGTCGCGTTCGAGGTCGAAGATCTCGACGTGGTGCTCGACGCACTCGGGCGCAAGGTAAGTGGACGTATCTTGAAAGCACCGAAGAGGCTCGACCAGGCGAGGGCCGAGATAGATGAATACTTCCAACGTCGACGCACGAATTTCGACGTGAAGCTCGACTTCTCGCTCTCCAGTGGCTTTCGTCAGTTGGTGCAGCGTTACCTTCCCAACATTGCGTACGGCACGACCAAGAGTTACAAAGAGGTTGCCGGTCTGGTTGGTAATCCGAAGGCGATTCGCGCGGTCGGCACCGCGTGCGCCACCAATCCGCTGCCCATCGTCGTTCCTTGTCATCGGGTCCTACGCGCGAATGGACAACTCGGAGGCTACGCCGGCGGACTGGCCGCGAAGACCGCGCTATTGGAACTCGAGAGCGCTGCGTGAGGACTAGAACGTTCTTCAGGGCAGTCGAACGTGGAACGAGCCAACCGTGGTGAGGAGCATCGAATGGTGGCACGATCGCTCCGACGACGGACTTTTGGGACGCTGAGCGGGCATGACGACACTCTTTTCCGACGACTTCATCGATCGACCGCGTAGAGAAGTGGCACCCGGCGCCACGCACGTGCCTGGATGGCTCACCTTGGCCCAACAACGGTGGGTGATCGGTCAGTTCCGCCAGTGGGTGGGTGGCCCGGTACCCCTTCGGGCGGCCAAGGTGCGCGATCACGAGATGTCCGTGCGGACGCTCTGTTTGGGTTGGCACTGGCAACCGTACAAATACACTCGCGAAGCGACCGACGTCAACGGGAACCGTGTGCTCGATTTCCCGGACTGGATGGTCCGCGTCGCCAGACGAGCAGTCGTCGACGTGCGTGGCGACGCTCGCGCCGGCGATGACTACGCGCCCGACGCGGCGTTGGTGAACTTCTACGACGACGCGGCGCGTATGGGTATGCATCAAGACCGAGATGAACGTTCCCTCGCGTCCGTCGTCTCGCTTTCGATTGGTGACACCTGTCAGTTTCGATTCGGGAACACGACCAACAGACACCGTCCCTACGAGGACCTCAACTTGGCCTCGGGCGATCTCTTCGTCTTCGGCGGCGACTCACGACTCGCGTACCACGGCGTCACGAAGACGTATCCCGGAACAGCGCCACCCGACTGCGGACTCGAATCCGGTCGCGTCAACATCACCATTCGCGAAACTGGGATGAGTTGAGAGGCCGGGCGCTCTCGGGCGATGACGGATTCAACGCGCTACCGACGGTTCCACCCCGTCGTGAACACCCGCGGATTTAGACTCCGAGCGTGAAAGAGACGCTCCCGCTGCCGTCGGACGCGCAAGACCCTTTCACCCGAGTCATCGCGGCGCACTCGATAGGTGAAGCATGGCTTGACGTGGCCACAGAGATCCTTCGCCACGGACACAACGCTGAGTACGAAGGGCTGGCGACGCGCGAACTGATCATGACGGCCCTTCAGGTGTCCGATCCACGCAGTGATGACACGTTGATAGGTCGCCTCGCGGACCCGGAGCGTCTCAAGTGGATGCACTTGAATTTCACCGATTCAGCTCGCGTGGTCGCGCTCGGCGACGCTGACAGTTACGCCACACGGCTGTACGACTACGAACACTCTGGTCTCGATCAGGTTGCGTGGGTGATCGAGCGTCTGCGCACGGACCCGACGTCGCGCAGCGCCACGATCACCACCTTTCAACCACTCACCGACTCCACTTATATCCCTTGTGTCAGCGTGCTCGACTTCTTCGTCCATCGGCAACGACTCGCGCTCGTCGTGTTCGCGCACAGCATCGACTTTGGCACGAAGGGTTTCGCCAACTTGGTGGAACTCGCCCGCCTACAGGAGCACGTGGCGAAGGAGGTTTCGTCGGACGTGGGACCACTTACGATGATCGTCAAATCAGCCCACGTCTACGAAGGTGACGTCGACTTGATGGACGACGTCCTGGCGAGAGCTCAAGAGCGTTGCTAACACCACTGGGTCATGGTGGTCGCTAGTCCAGTACACCGGTCGGCGTCGCGACGTATCAGACGTGTTGGGGTCGATCTCCGCTTCCTCGGTCGGGCAACGCCGACGACGACACGCCGAGATTTGACGACACTCGCCGCAAGAGCGAGAGAAGTTGGGCGCGTTCGTTCGCGTGCAGACCCGCGCAGATCCGAGCTTCTTGAACCATCGCTGCCGCGAGGGCTTCAGTCAGTGACGTCTCGCCACGCGTTCTCAGGTGCAACGAGCGGGTGCGACGATCTGAAGAGTGGAGTCGCCGCTCGAGGAGACCCTTTCCTTCTAGGTGGTCAACGATCGCGACCATCGTGCTGGCGGGGATCGCCAGTTGGTCGCCGATCGCTTGCTGCGATTGGCCCTCGTCGACGTGCACCGCGTGCAAGACGGCGACGTCAAGATCATGGCGACGGGGCTCGGCATCGGGATCCTGCTCGACGCCACGATCATCCGGGCGCTCCTCGTTCCCTCGTTGGTCCTCTTGTTCGGGAGACTCAACTGGTGGTTCCCGCGTCGACTCGCGCGATTGCTCGCCGTGGGGCCCTCGCGTGAAGTCGAAGTGTCGACTCCGGTTGCGCACGCACCGTAAGAGAAGTTGGTGACGGAGGTTTTCCTTCGAACTCGCGGGTCTGCGTGTCTTAGAAAACTCAAAGAACTCGACGGGGACCGGTTGCTGAGAGTTTTCTTCCGTGGTGAACGTGACGTCACTTCTCTTTCATACCAGGAGAAAGTGCGGATGAAAAATTCGTCACACTTCGTTTTCGCGCACGTGTGAGTGATGAGTATTTGATTTTGCGTCGCACGACGCCTGTTTTAAAATAGTGAGTACGGCGATGCGAAACGTACGTCGTCGTACTGGTCGTTCGGACCAGGAAACCGATGAAAGGAAACAGGACCATGGGTTTGCCCGGAATGGTTTTAAGTGGAATTTCAGCGGCGGTGGGAGCCATCATGTACTGGGCTATCACGGCGCCGAGTTCAAACGTCGTGCAGAATCACGGCTTTCGACTCTCGACGGTTGGCGTCATCTTGATGATCGCCGGTGCGGTCGGATTCGTGATTTCGGCCATCGTGTTCGCAGCGTCGCGTCGCGCGCCTTCAGCGCCTTCAGCGCCCTCGCGTACTCTCGACCGAGAGACCGTCGACGAAACCGGACACACGACGTCACTGCACGAAAGCCAGAGTTGACGCGTCACGCGTGCGCTGCGCGAATCAGGCACCGTCCACCGTCCTCGACAATGCTCTTCGAGACCGTGGACACTCGTTCTAGTTAGAAGAACCGGCCCCTTCTGGCTAGGGGTAAAGGCCCTCAAGCGGTGCGTCCCCAGTGGCGCGTTGCTTGAGGGCTTTTGCGTTGTCCCGGTAGGCGCCGTCTGCGTGCTGGTCGCGCAGGCAGCACGAGCTCGGCGACGAGAGTGGCGTACGGGCGCTAACGGCGCGTGTCACGCCCTCGTCCTACGATGACCGTTCATGGATAGTCATCGTTGCGGCTGGGTCGGTGGCGATCCCTTGATGATCACGTATCACGACACGGAGTGGGGCGTGCCCGTGCACGACGACCGGAAACTGTTCGAGTTCATCGTGCTCGACGCCATGCAGGCGGGACTGAGTTGGCGCATCGTCTTGAACAAGCGAACGAACTTCGAGATGGCGCTCGATGGTTTCGATCCGGCCAAGATCGCCACGTACACCGACGCGGACCTAGAGCGGCTGGTGGCCAACGAAGGAATCATTCGTCATCGACAAAAGCTCGCCGCCACCATTACCAACGCACGAGCGGCACTGGCGGTCCAGCGAGAGTTCGGCTCGCTCGACACGTATCTATGGCAGTTCGTGGATGGACGACCAACGCAGAATGCGTGGACCGAAGGTGGTCAGATCCCGGCCAAGAGTCCCGTGGCCGAGACGATGAGCAATGACCTGAAGAAGCGCGGCTTCAAGTTTGTCGGCCCCACGATCTGTTACGCCTTCATGCAGGCGGCTGGTCTGGTCAACGACCACGTCACCACCTGCTTTCGCTACGAAGAAGTAGCGAATCCGTCGCCGTGAGCCGCGACGAGCTCTGCCGCCCGTCCCGTCAGTAGCATTTAGGACGTGAGTTCTCTCCATGGTCGTCGAGGGCCGCGACGTGGAGTTCGACACTCCGTCCGATCGCGCCTGGTCGATCCAAGCGAGCGAGGGTGCGAAGAGCGATGAACGCCACCGAACAACGTGGACGGCGCACGCCACGAATGGTCGTGGTCGGCCTCGTGATTCTCGTGCTCGCTGTCGCCGGCGCCACCACGACGTGGTTGGTGACGCGATCACCGAGTTCGACGATGGGGCCCGAGGGCGTCGTCGTCGTGAACGTGCCAGACCTCGCGCCAGCGAGCGCCAACCAGAGCGGTCGGACCATCGACGGCATCTCGTGCCGTAAACAGGCGGACGAAACGGTCACGTACCACATCCACGCCCACGTCGTCGTGTACGTCAACGGTCAAGAGCGGCGCCTCCCGGCGGGGATTGGGATCACCAAGCCCCAACTGGTTCAGCACTACGCCACGGGGCCGTTCATCGACGTGGGGCTGTACGACTGTCTCTACTGGCTGCACACCCACGTGGCCGACGGCATCGTCCACGTGGAGTCGCCGAGCAAGCAGACCTTCACTCTCGGTCAGTTCTTCGACGTGTGGGGTCAGCCGCTCGGTCCGAACCAGGTCGGTCCCGCCAAGGGAAAGGTCGTCGTGTACGAGAACGGAAAACGAGTCGCCGGTAATCCCCGTTCGACGCCCATTCTTCCCCACGCCGACATCCAACTCGACGTCGGGAGTCCGGCCGTGGCATTCCAGCCCTTCACGTTCAAGGTGACCGGATCGTGCGGACAGGGCGCGCTCAGTTGTAGCGCGACGACAACGACAACGACAACGACAACGACAACGACAACGACAACGACAACGACAACGACAACGACAACGACAACGAACTGAGTCCCTGGGCTTCTCGGATCCACCCGCTGCGATGTCGCTCCATCGATGTCGACTCGTCACGACGCACTCGCGCCGCTGGGGGACTCGATTCCGGAAGGACCCGAGAGTGAGGTTTCCCTCGATAGAACGTCAATACTAGATATAAAGTATTGAAAATGGGCATATACTCGGTTTCAGTGGTAAGAACGTGGATATGTTGACGCGTTGGGACCCAGTTGTTGAGAAATTGATATTCGGCCATGAATAAGCGGGTCGGTATTCTTTTGGCGTTTTCGCTCTATCTTTGTCTCGTGGCGGCCGAGCTCTGTTGGGTGGCCCTCTCAGGCAGTCATAGTTTGTGACGCTGGCTCCTTAATCAAGCGACGCGCCAGTGGCTCGTCCCCCGGACGCTGCGCTGAGCGCCGTCGGTTTCTACCTTCGTGGGTGTCCAACCACTACGTTGTGTCCGTGCGACGGTCGTTGAGATGGTGGTTGGCAGTTCTGGCTCCGATAGTCCTTTTGCCGTTGACGGTGACGGCGCCGTCGAACCCTGCGGCTGCGTCCACCCATTCGTCCTATCACGCTCCGCGGATGATCGGGTTGACGGTTGCGGCAGCTCGCGCGAGGGCCACGTCAAGTGGTTGCAGCCTGCGCCTCACGGGGGCCGCCGTCCAGATGCCCAAGATTCAGACGATTCGGGCACAAAGCTCTCGCCCCGGCCGGAGTACGAAGCTCCTGAGCGTCACGGTGAATCCTCCCTGTCCGGGCGTTGCGGAGATAGGACCACCGCCCGGTGAACCATTGCTGAAGCCCGGACCAACCGAATTGGACACTGGGCTCTTCTTTGAAGGAGGGCCATTGATTTACCGTTCAGCGCCGGTCTGTAAAGACTTTGCTGGCAAGTCCAGTGCGGGGAACATCACGGTCACCAATTTTGCTGGGACCGCCGTCGCCAACAACGTGGCGTTGAGCGCCGGACAATTGCTCGAGATCACTCTCAGTGCCGGCAACTATACGATCACTGGTGTCTTCGCTGATGGAAGTGCAGTTGGTCCAACGACGGTCACAGTTCCTACTGGGGAAGTGGTTCGACAAGACTTGGTGCTCGACGTTCCCTGACCGAGTCGGTTCGGTTGGGAACCTTAGATTTCCGATGAAGGTCACGTTGTTTGATGTCGAACGGGCATTCGGGACTAGACACGCCACAAGATTCGGCACAGGGAGGAGTCATGAAAGTAGTCATTACCGGTGCCCACGGAAAGGTTGGCCGTGCTGCGACTCAAGCAATGCTCGACGCGGGTCATGAGGTGCTCACGACCGATTTGACCCGACCGGTATTCGAACGAGCGCCGGAGGGAACCCCTCCCTACCGAATGGCTGATCTCACCGATGACGGCGAAGCATTCGCCGTCATCCACGGAGCCGAGGCCGTCGTGCACTGTGCCGCGATTCCCGAACCGACCGGCAACCCGCCGCAGGTGGTGTTTCGCACCAACCTCATGGCGACGTTCAACGTCCTCGAAGCGTCGGTCCGATTTGGCGTGAAACGGTTCGTGAACATCTCGAGCGAGACCGTACCCGGATTCTTCTTCCCCGAGCGCGAGTTCCTTCCCGACTACGCCCCGGTCGACGAACTTCATCCGGTGCACCCGCAGGACCCGTACGCCCTGTCTAAGCACTTCGGCGAGCAGTTGATGGACGCCGCGGTCGAACGCTCGGACATCCGGTGCATCTCACTGCGCCCGAGTTGGGTTCAAAATGAGGACAACTACGAGCGCAACCTCGGCCCACAAGTTCGCGACGCTTCCGTGCTCAGCCCCAACCTGTGGAGCTACATTGACGCCTACGACCTGGCCGACGCGATCGTGTTGGCCACCGAGTCGGACCTTCCCGGGCACGAGGTCTTCTACATCGCGTCGCCCGACAACGTCGGGGGTCGGAACTTCGGCGAAATACTTCATCGGTACTACGGAGACAAGATCGAACTGCGACCCACGTCGCGTTCCGACGCGTCAGGCATCTCCAGCGAGAAGGCGCAGCGGATGCTCGGCTGGACGCCGACGCGCTCCTGGAGGGACTACCTCGACGCCGGTGGAAATGCGCTCGCGCGCGTTTGAGATCAGTTCGTGGTGCGTGCACGGATTCATCGTTGTCGCCCACCACAATGTCAGTCCGCGCGTCGGCGAAGTGATGTGAACGCCGACGGACCTAACTCCTCAGTGCTTATGGCGAGAGCGCCGGAGCGCATCGCTCGACAAGTGTGAAGAAGATGAGGACGACGGGCATCTCATCAGAGACGTTGACGCCTTCGCTGCTCCAGAATCGCCGGTGAACCGCTCGCCACTCTTCGATGGAGGTGTCACCCTCGCCTTCGGCTTGCGCGAACGACCACGGGACGTCGCCAAATGTTGTCTCGACAACGCCGGTGACTTCAACTATTCCGACCTTCTCCAGGTTGTCATTGACGAGAGCCAGTCGCTCGCCGACGAACTCCCTCTCGTTGTCGTCGTAGTCGCCCGTGGTACCAGCGGTGGCCCGTTTTTGACCTTCAAGGACCAGTCCATTGAGGCGTTCGCGCATCGTTCCCGGCGTGCCGAGCTCAAGCGTGCGAAGGCCGTCCACCACGGGAAATTTCATGAACAGATTCTCGCACCCCGAACGGGTCTTAACGCCACGCGTGGACAGTCATCGAGGCAACGAACGCTTTGGCGCCGCTGACCGGGCGGGGCCCACCAGCGTCTGTTGGAACCCGCGAGCCGCGTCGAGATAGTCCTTCGTCCAGATCAGTCGCACCGCGTCGGCGGCGAAGCGGCCATCCGCTCCGGCGAGGTCGTCTCTTACGGCGTCGATCAGACGTTCGTTGGAAGCGAGACTCTCCGACATCGGGTCCGGGATCGACCCTTCGCCAACGAGGCTGGCTCCCAGGCGCTCGTACCACGTCTTCAGCAGAGCAACGTCGTTGAGCAATTCGTCTCGGGCAACGGGCCACTGCACCTCGGGTCGTGGGTCACCTTCTCCCCAAAGGTCGATCACCGCGTCCGCACTTTGTCGAAGGTTTGCCACGCCGGTGACGAGTGCCGTGACGTCCGCCAGGGGGATTGGTTCTGCGCTTCGCTCAGCGAGGTACGTGCGAAAGGCGTCATCGAGACGAAGAGAGGCCGCCGCTGCAGCCGTCTGTTCTGTTTCCACGGACGGTAACGATTGGACGCTTCTATCGCGGCGCTCGGTGCCGTACTGCACGACCGCTTCGAGGTAGGACGCGCTGTGGGCGAACGCCTGTCGCAGTGCAGCGCCGAGGGCTGCCGCCGCGCCGCGCGGCCAGAAGAGAAGACCGACTCCCACGCTGACGGCGCAGCCAATCGCCACGTCTTCAATTCGATAGAGTCCCACGCGCCAGCCAGTGGGTTGGAGGATATTGAACAAAATCACGAGGGTCAGGGTAAACCCCGCCTGTCCAGCCGCGAAGGATATCGCGGTGGGGGCGACGCCCGCGGCGAGAATCGCCAACGGAAGTAGGAACCACAAGAGCGTGACGTTGGTACCGACCAGCGCCAACGTCACGGCACCCACGACGAAACCGACCGTCGTTCCGAGAATCGATCGCAACGCACTCTGGCCGGTGTTGATGACGTTCGTACGCAGTACTGACAGGGTGCCCAGAATCACCCAGAACGAATGTTGGAGGCCAGTCTTCTCGGCGATAAAGACGGCAACCGCTAGTCCAATGGCGCCGCGGACGCTGTTGTGGAGCCACACCGAATGTGGTTCGAAATGTGCCGCGGCGCGGCTACGAGCTGAGGCCGTGCGACCGGTCGAGTCTCCGGGTACACGTCCGGCGATCGCGTCGAGCCAGCCTCGCCGATCGGCTGCGGCCGCGAGGTCGATGTTGTCGCCGATACGAGACGCCGCGAATCCCAACTCCTTGGCCCGGAAACTCGGTTCAAGCGACTTCATGATGTCGTTGAATCGCCCCTTCCGTTCGTCGATGGCTGTTGAGGTTGCGTTGAGTTCCGTCCGGGTTGCGATGGGGAAGTGGAGCATTGTTTCGCGTTCCATGTCCTTGATCGATGTCCGCAGGTCCCCCAAGGCGCTGCCAAGTTCCGTCGCCGAAGTGAAGGGCCGGTCGAGCAGTTGTGCTCCGGCGTCCAACACGTCGGCCGACGATGAGAAGATTCGAAAGTCCGCTCTGGTCACTGACGTCGCGTCGACGGGCTGATGAATCTCGATCACTTGGGCATCCAGCCAGAGAAGTTCGTCGACGAGGCGAACGACGGCGCGCGATGAGACACCGAGTCCGGTGGGCCTCGACGGGACGGCGAGGAATCCGCGATGGAGAGTTTCGACCGACGCGTGGGCGTCGTCGACGGTGCGTTGGCGTTCGTCCGTGGTGTGCGAGTTGCCGAACGAAGTCGAGATATCGGTACGCAACTTCGCGGCGATTGCTCGACACGCAGTCGCCGCCGCGACGCGAAGTGCGCTGTGTCCCTTCGTGGGCCACAGAAGCCAGACGGCGAAAAAAGCGACGATCGAAGCGAGTCCCCACCCCGCGAGTCGGTCCAGAATCACAGAGTTCGCTCCGGGGACGGCGGTCGAGAGAATAAACGTCAGAAGGAGGGAGGTTGTCGCGCTGGCGAGCACGGCGCTCACGACGCCCGCGAAGATGACAACGAAGGTGACAACACCCATCGACAGAACTGACAACCAGACGGTTCGAGACGTGAGTGTTCCAAGGCAGACGAAGGCTCCGCCGGTCACCGAGAGAGCTGCCTGAGCCTGGAGGCGACTGCGCATGGGTCCCGAGAAGTCCACGAAGAGGAGCAGCGCGATCGAACCAAACGCGACAAACGTCGCCACTTCAACATTCTTGATGACGTAGACGCTCAGCGCAAAGAGGGCGGGCATGATGATCGCCGTACGGGCCGCCCGACGAAGTGCCGCCAAGTTTGCGTCATGTCTTTTGATCCACGCAGCAAAAGTCTTGAGTGGAAGCCTTGACCGCGGAGGCTCGACGTTGGGTCGAATGGTTTTGGCTCCATCGTCAGTCACGCGATTACAACCCTTGCTATGGCGGAAGTTTCTTGAATGATTATCACGAAGGCTACTGTTCATGCGATTTCACTGCACGCGAAGATCCATTGTCGCGATAGCGATCGGGATGATCTGGCTGCTCTCTCGCGCCGATTCGAAGGGAGTCGCGTTGCAAGGGACCTCCTTTGGCGATGTCCGCGGAGTGTGGCTCGGACAGAGAGTATGCATCTGGGCCAGTTTCATTGGCGTCCATAACGGTGTGGTCGTTCACTACATTGTGAGCACGATGTAGGCACAGTGTCTTCGGACTGAATCGATGATTCATAGAGGCACGTCTGTCACGTTGACTGAACATCACGAAGGTTCGATTGCGCGCGGGGACGACACACCGGGCGTCGCAGTAAGAATGTGTCGTATGAACTTCGAATCATGGCCACGGCCATCGGACGGCTGGCCCGAGGGTGTGTGGTCGGTCCCGTACAACTCACTCGCGGGTCCTTCGGGCGGTGCACCCGATTCTTGGCTTGACGGTTCCAATTGCCAGCGCTACGCGTACGGGGTGTTGAATCTCTTCGGCGTCAATTGTCCGCCGTTGCGTTCATCGAATCTCTGGGAAGAGACGAACGTCACGAAGATCGTCGATAGCCCGGAACCGCTCGATTTAGTTTTCTTCGGTGCTGACTTAAATCCGTATGGTGCCCACATTGGGGTGTGGATGGCGCCTGACGAAGTCCTTCATCTTTGTAAAGAATTGGCACTACCGGCGTCATGGTCGATGGCGGAATTCGCGAAGCGGTCGCGATATAGAAACGTCATAGGGATCAAACGGATTACGAATGCTCGCCCTCGCGCTTCGTAGTCACTTCTTCAGACAACACCCTGACTGAACACACTGTTGGCGTGCGAGACGCTATTCTCAGCGGGTCAGGAGGGCGTAGTCGTACCACTGGGGGTAACGGACGTAACTTCTTTGAACAAGCGCTCGAGAACAGGTGTGAAGACGGGGAGTAAGCACGTGCTCCCTTCGGTCCTCTTTCGACTGCGCCCCACCCAGCGCGTTACCGCCTCGCTCCTCGTGGTTGCCGTGATTGCGTTGATCGTGTCGGGATTCTACGTGCCCGCCGTCAGTTCGACCATTATCGTCGGCGCTGCGAACCTCGACGCGATGGTGACGGACCTGCCGCCCCTCGTTATCCCGTCGCTGCCGCAGTACTCGACGCTGCTCGCCGCGAACGGTTCGGTGCTCGCGACCTTCACCTCGGAGAATCGTGTGCCCGTGAAACTCTCCGCCGTCGCGCCAATCGTGGTAAAGGTCCTTCTCTCCTCCGAGGACCGCTCCTTCTACACCAACAACGGCATCGATCCGCGCGGGATTGCCCGAGCGCTGCTTGCCAACATCGAAGGCCGACCCATCCAGGGCGGCTCTACCCTCACCCAGCAGTACGTGAAGAACATCCTCGAACTCCAAGGAGGGGCCGCGGCCTCGCTCGACACGATCCAGCGCAAGATCAACGAGATCGTCTACGCGCGCCAACTCACGCGCGAACTCACGAAGAATCAGATTCTCGACGGGTATCTCAACACCGTCTACTTCGGTGCGCAGGCCTACGGCATCGAAGCCGCGGCGAAGCGCTACTACTCGGTCCACGCGTCACAACTTGATCTCCAGCAGTCGGCGATGCTCGTCGCGCTCGTCGAGGCCCCCACCTCCTACGACCCACTCACCAACCCGACGCTCGCGCGCACCATGCGCGCTCAGGTGTTGCACGTTACGTACCTCAACCACCAGATCACGCTGGCCCAAGAACGCGTCGCCGCAGCGTCGCCGCTCGGTCTAAAACCTTCACAACCAACCACCGGATGTCAAGCGTCGAAGGTCCCCTACTTTTGTGATTGGGTGTCGAACGAGCTCACGACGCTACCCGCTCTCGGCACCACCCCCGCCCAACGTGTCGCCACGCTGGAACAAGGTGGACTCACTATCCGCACGACACTCCTACCGAGCCAGCAGGCCGCGGCTGAGGCCGCGGCGGTCTCCATCGTGGGCGTCACCAACCGCGTGGGTGACGCGATCGTCGTCGAGACGCCGGGCACCGGTGCCATCACCGCCATGGCGCAGAATCGCGTCTACGGCCTCGACGCCAAGAAGAATGAGACGACGCTCAACTACGCGAACTCCCCCTCACCGGTGGGCTCGACTTTCAAGGCGTTCACGCTGTCGGCGGCGCTCAGCGCCGGCGTACCGCTCACCACCATTCTCCCCGCCGGCAGCTCGTACCACTCGACGATCTTCGACAACCCGCCCGGCGGCTTCTACACCAACGCCGAACCGTCCTCCGCCAGCAACCTCTCGATCGCCCAGGCCACCGACGGCTCCGTGAACACCGCTTTCGTCCAGTTGGAGGAGAAGGTCGGCGTGCTGCCCATCGCCAAGACGGCGCGCGCGATGGGCCTCGACTCCCTCCCACTCTCCGGTCCGAACGCGGTCACCGCGAAGGAGGGCAGCCTCACTCTCGGGGCCCGTGGCTTCACGCCCATCCAAATGGCCGGCGCGTACGCCACGCTCGCCGCCCACGGACTGCATTGCGCGCCCAACGCCGTCGCCGCGGTCACGCTCGCGAACGGGACCTCGCTCCACGTCGCCCCTCAATGCACGCAGGTCCTCTCCCCGGCGGTCGCCGACACCGTGACCTCACTCTTGGCGGGCGTCATCACCTCCGGCACGGGTACCGGGGCGGCCGTCGCGGGACATTCGCTCGCCGGCAAGACGGGTACCACGTCCGGCTTCGGCTCCGCCTGGTTCGACGGCTATAGCGCAACGACCGCGATGGCCGTGTGGATGGGCGACCCGCGCGGAGTGACCTACCCCTTGTACAACGTCGCCGGCGTCGGCGCGGTGTATGGAGGGACGCTCCCCGCCGAGATGTTCAAGATGGCGATGACTTCTATCCTCCAGGGACAGCCCGACGTTCCCATCGCACCACCGACCGAGATCTATCTCGCGAACTCCTCTGAGGTGGTGCCCGACGTCGCGGACCTTTCGGTGGCGAACGCACGCGCGCTACTCCAGGCACTCGGTCTCGTCATCACCGGACCGCTCGTCGGTGTCGCGGGCACCACCATACCGCCCGCGGGAACGTCAGTGTCCCGGGGCGATCCGGTGACGCTCAACGCGTACTTGGGACCGGCGCCGTGATCACCACGCGATCAATTGTGCACGCAACGAGGAGCGCCCTTCGCACGGCGCGGCACTGGGTCGCGAGTCATCTTGCTTCGACTGGCATCGGCGTGCTCGCCCTCGGACTAAGCGTCACCCTGATTCTTGCCGTGTCGGGCCTATGGTTCACGCCCGTAGCGCCCGGCGCGTCGCCACCGCCGACCACCACGACGTCATCGGTGCCCGAAACGACCGCGCCGCTCGACCCCTCACCAGCACAGACCGTCGTCAGCACGCTCCTTAGTGACCTCCATCACGAGACCGGGTACAGCGCGAGCGACCCGTCCTTTGCCACTAACGACCCGTTGCTCGCCGGATGCGCGACGCCGACGATCCCCGTGGCCCAGATCTCACGTTCGCTGACACTCTCATCAACGTCGCTTCTGGTGGTGGCGAACGTTGACGTCTACGGCGCTGGACTCGGTGCCCTCGTCGTCGCCAACACTGCGGCGAGCATGTCGAGCTGTGGCGGAGGCTACGTGCAGACAACGTCACCAACGGGACTCGATGGATTTGTTGCGAGCGGTACCAACGTCTCGGGATCCTCCATCCTCGACGTGACGTTCCGAAGTGGCGACGTCGTTATTTCGCTCTACGCCTTCCCGACCAGCTACCAGAGCCCCACGACGGCAACAATGGCGCTCGCCAGCCAGCTCGACGCGCAACTCGCGCCCGTGCTATCCGCCGTGTGCGTCAATGAGAACGCGTCCGTGGGCGCGTCGACGCGCAATCCCACTCAGAGTAACTACCGTCCCTACGCAACGACGATCGTTGTTACCCCGCCGACGACGCTGGCTCGTCCCGACCTCAGCTTGTTGAACGCGACCTTGCCGGTCGTCGTGCCACCACCGAAAGGCTCCGTCGTCAGTGCGCCGATCCCTCCAGTCGTGCCGACGATTGCCCTCACTGCGGTGGTCAAAGTGCCAGCGAAGGACACCATTGGTCCAGGCTGTGGCTGGGCCTTTACCGCGATGGTGGTGCCCCCGGTCCCGGCCCCTTCGAACACCACACCGTTGAGTGCGCAAGAAGCGACCGCCGTCACGCAATTGAAGAGCAGATGGGCGCTCTGGCCAAAGACCGTGACAACGTACCTCGAGGCGAAGGCCGTGTACCTCAGTCAACTCGTCAGCTACGAAGCCACGGTCGCCACGACCACGACATCAACTACGACCACAATCGCGACGACCACGACGACTACTACTACACCAACCACCACCACCTCCGGCGCGACGCCCTCGACCACGATCCCACCGGGGTAGCTCTCGGAGGGTAACCATTTACGGCGATCCCTGAATTCGTCGCTGTGTTGGAGTCTATGGGGCCTAGAAAGGATCCTAGAGATGCAAGTTCGCGTAAACGCCGTCATTGCAACAGTCTCCGCGGTTCTATGTCTGATGTCCTCGCTCTCGTTTTCGGGTCGAGCCAACATCGGCGTCATGCCAATTGTGTCATCACAAACGATGACAAATCTCACGTCAACTACGAATTTCAACTGGGCCGAACATTTGCGAGCGCAAAAGATCCGCTTCGATGGAATCTTACCGTTTCCCTACGAAACAGATCAACCTCGAATCTTCTCAATCCATATGCCTCACACAAGCCACGACATTTGAAAGTCGATGTCGACGCGCCGGTCCTCGCATCGTGACTCTACGTCTCGCAAAACCAGTACTGTCTGGGACACGAAGAAATCGACATCCGTACACGCCCCGGCGCCGAATAATACTCAAATGAGTGATATCAGTGAAGCCAGTGACGCGACACTCGTCACCCTCATCGCGCGTTTTAGCGAAGTTGCCCTCGCAGAGGTCTACCGCCGACACGGAGGAGCGGTCTACGGACTGGCACGGCGTGTGCTGAATAACCCAACTGAAGCTGAAGACGTGACGCAAGAAGTCTTTTTGCGACTTTGGAATCAACCCGAACGATTTGACTCTTTGAACGGAAATCTGCGTTCGTACCTTCTTACCCAGTCGCACTCGCGCGCCGTCGACGCTGTTCGTTCGATCTCATCGTCGCGTCGACGCGAAATCTGTGATGCCTCACGTACCGCTGGAACTGCGTACGACGTACACCGAGAAGCATGGGATGTCGTGGTTTCAGAAGAAGTGTTGCGCGCTCTTCGACAGTTGCCCGACGATGAGCGTCGGGCAATCGAACTCGCTTATTTTGAGGGGCACACCTACGTTCAGGTGGCAGAAATACTTGACGTACCTGAGGGAACTATTAAAGGACGAATACGAAATGGCATGCGGCGCATGCGCGGCGACCTGTCGCGACACGGGATACAGGGGGCTGACCGATGATGGTGCACGACGACGCGTCTGAACTCCTCGCCTCTATGGCCCTTGACGCCCTGGACGAGCAGACGCACAGTGAAGTGGAAGGGCACGTCCTAACGTGCCCGGAATGCCAGGGGGAACTTAACTCACTGCGCCACGTTGCGTCAGCTCTCGGCAATACCTTTGAAGTGCCGCCCGAGGGTTTGTGGTCAAGGATTTCGGCGCGACTCTACGAGACCGATCCCGCCGACGCACCCTCGCCGCCCGTGTTCCTCAGCGACTTCGATCCCACGAGCCGCAGCGACCGGCGCGGCATGCGAGGTATGCGCTCAATCATTTTGACCGCGTCGTTGACGGCTGCGGCGGCAATACTTTTCCTCGTTCTCAGTCTTGCGAGTGCAAATGGGCGCGTTTCAAACTTAGGAAATGCTCTCGCGAGCAATGGGCACAACGGCGTCGCGAGCGCATTGGCAACACCCGGGCATCAGGTCGTCACAGTAAGCAACTTCAATCACACTGCTCTAGCCTCGTTTGTCCTGTTGCCGGACGGGCGTGGGTACCTCATTCACTCGGCCCTTCCTGTTCTTCCTTCGACTGAGACGTACCAACTCTGGAGTATCGACAACGGCTCACCGGTGTCGATCGGCGTGATGGGACCATCACCGCGCATAGTCTCGTTCACCGCCGTCGGTTTAACTGGTCCCTCAAAGCTCGCTGTCACGATAGAACCGGCCGGAGGGTCGCTCACTCCGTCGAAGTCGCTCGTTGCATCCGGTGAAGTGTAGGTCCGTCGCAGCCTGTTGGCACTCTGATTCATAACGAGCTGGAGCGGTCTGACTGCTCAGTCACTGATTTCTGAGTCGTCGAAGCGCCGTTCTCCGTAAGTAAATCGTTCGCCGCTCAATTTGGAGATCGAGTTCTAAACGGCCTCGGGTCACAGTTCAACGACGACGACAATCAGAACGGGTCTCTTATGACTCCAACGACGCGAAACGAGATCTTCACAGATCGTCATCGTGTCGCAACTCTGAATTGGTGCCGTGTCAACCTGACTCCGTTTGATTCGTAGGGGGTTCGCCTTGTGGCCGCACGACGTGGCATCCGCGGTGTCATCAACGCTCAGGTCGTCAGCGACGGCGGCGAGAAGATTGACACACTCGTCGATCGTCGGCGAACTTTCGTTGGCAAACCATCGTCATCGAGGGCCGAACACTTCGCCCCGAGCAGATTGCGAGCGCGCGATGGTGGTGCAGGAAACTTTGTTCCCAACCGACATCCAAGTCGTCATCGGTGACGAATAATCATCATGCCCAATCATCGTGGTTGGGAGAGAAGAGACAATTAACATGCGAATTTTCACTAGCCATGCGCGGGTGCTCATTGCCTCCGTGGCATTAATCGTCGCCGGTGGCGCTGGTATTGCAGCCGCTGCAAACACCGCGGCACCTTCCAGCAACGCGATTCAAACCGGAATGGGAATCAACGAGTATGGCATGACCAAGGCGTTCTACAACGGTGGCACGGCCAGCTTCACGTACTCCAAGGGCTACTACTGCGATAAGAGCGTGACCTCCGGGGCCAGTTCTGGCTGCGAGGCCGGGGCCAATTACGTGGCGCCGCCCGCGAAGAACTTCGACCCGCTGTACATCACGGTGCCACTCGGTTTTAACGTGCCGGCGATGTCAATGGAGTGCCCGAGCAGCTTGGTCTGCGTGGATCACCCTGGAACGATTGACCTGAGTCGACTCGAGCCCGCCCTCAAGGCGCTCTACCCGAAGTTAACGGCAGCACAACTCACGGGGGCGTTGAAGGACTCCGCGACCCCTGGTCACGAACACTTCATCACAACGCTGAACGGTGGGCAGGCTGAGTGGTGGGACGTCAAGGTAGTCGGCGTTACGAGCTTGAAGGAGTGGAACGCGATCAATGCGCACGAGTCCTTCGCGTTCTTGAACCAACAGGTCGCCAAGAAGTTGACGACGGCGATCATCCCGACGAATCTGTTCCTGTATTTCTCGGTGAATTAATTCCCCAGTCCCTCGAATGGAGCCAACGACAATCGCATCGTGTTCGTCGTTGGCTCCATTCGAGCCGTTTTGGAGGAGTCACGTGCGCATAACCCGTCGTCACTTACAAGTCAGTTTGGCTCTTCTATGGCTGCTTGACGGCATACTGCAGAGCCAGCCATTCATGTTCAGCCGAGAGTTTGCACGCCGGCTCCTCGCACCATCCGCGCAGGGACAGCCGACGGTGGTGGCCGCGACCGTCCACGTGGTTGCGGCCCTGGTAGCTACGCATCCAGCGCTGGCTAACGCCGGATGCGTGACTATCCAGATCGCCCTAGGTTTGGCGCTGTTCTCTCGTCGCTTCATTCGAGTCGCACTCGGCGTATCTATCGTTTGGGCACTCTCCGTCTGGTTCGTCGGCGAGGGACTCGGTGGACTCGTCACGGGTGCCACGCTGTTGACCGGGGCGCCGGGCGCCGCACTCCTTTACGCAGTAGTCGCGGTTCTGGCGTGGCCGGCCCATGACGGCCAATCCGATGACAGGCCGTCATGGCTAGTTCTACCCGCGTGGTGCGCACTATGGCTGAGCGGTGCAGTGCTTCAATTGGTCGCAGGAAACAACTCCTCGACCTCGTTCACGATGTTGTTGCGTGCCGCGTGGCCGGGCTCGCCGGGATGGATATCGGGGATCGACCGCTATCTCGTACGACTCCACCTTCCCGGTTGGATGCCCGCCTTGGTAATCGCGCTCTACGTGCTGGTGGGAATATGGGCACTGGTGCCCGGTTGGACTCGTCGACTCTCCATCGGGATTGGCGTGTTTATCGCGCTGACCGGATGGCTCCTCTTTCAGGGTCTGGGCGATCTCACTTCCGGTCAATCGACCGATGTGAACTCCGGGCCGCTCATCGTCTTACTCGCACTCGCCGTAGTCGGCGCGCCCTCACGAAGTCGAAAGAGCCGTTTGACGCACTCTCGCTTGGTGAACCGGTGTCGGGAAGGGGTCCCGCACTGCTATCAACGGACATTCGCCAACCTCAGCGAGTCAGACGCATAGCAAGTCAGACCGGAACCACACTGCGAATCGTGTCGGGTTTCTTGGAGAACTGACCAATTTCCGGGGTCCACTTCATTGGTCCTGAAAATCCTGAGGAACGACGTGATCGGCGTACTTGCGAATCTTCCGCAGATCAAGGTCAGGAATGGCAGACATATCGAGACTTTAGACAAAGTGTCGGTAGAGCATTTCGCACGACGGAGAAGTCGCGCAAATCCACCGACGCCGCGCCTTTATTGGGAGTTTTTCGCAATCTGATGTTGAAGGTGAGACAAGTGAAACTGGATTGCCTGAAGCTCGGTTTCGACATCGCCAGTCTCACCTTGTTCTGATTTAATCCGCTCAACAATCCAGGACCGCACCAGTGTTGAAGCAGGGAGGCTCGCCGCCGCTGCGAGTTCTTGAATTGCGGCGACTTCTTCCACGTTGAAACGAATTGAATACACCGTGGAGCGAACTCGATTTGGGCGGCTCCGTTTCACTCCTGACGCCAGTGGGGCATCGGGATTTGACTCGGTAGCCTCTAGCTCTTCTCGAATGAGTTTTTCAATTTTGCTCATTGCGCCTCCTCTCTATATCTACGAACGTCGATGTTGCTCGACTTCCATCCATTGACTCCGTAAGTCATTCCGTCTTCTTCCACTGTGATGACTGTGAGTAAGCATCTCGCCGTGATTGAATACCCGATCGTCCTAACACTTCGTCCGGAGCGACTAGCTGGATCTGGATTCAGAAGCAGTGCTTCGGGGTCATTCAGTGCCTCGGTGATCCAAGCGATCTCCACACCGTGGCGCTCTCGAACGTGTGCCTCGGAGTAACTCCAGTCAACATGGATCACGGAGTAAGTGTACTACAACGTAGTACTTCTCTGACAAGAATAGCCTTAGATCTGTCGCCGCACACCACCTGTGAAGGGTGGTGGCCTGGTTTTGGATCCCGTCAAACATCTAAAGCTCTTTGATTTCAGGGTTATCTGTGTCAGCGGTCTACCTTCGAAACTACGCAAGGCTCACCCCACGAGCCACCAATTAAGTACCTTTTGCCCGTCTCGGGCATAATTCGGGCATGAACGACCCCGTTTTCCGCTCCAAATGGGGTACATTCTAAAACTAAACTCGAGGAAGAAATACTGGTTCACCAGGTCGGATGCAGCACCCCCAACGGGATTCGAACCCGTGCCGCCACCTTGAAAGGGTGGTGTCCTAGGCCGCTAGACGATGGGGGCCTATGTTTCAATCACCTGCGTACTACGTGGTGGTCGGGCTGCCGGGATTTGAACCCGGGACCTCTGCGTCCCGAACGCAGCGCGCTACCAAGCTGCGCTACAGCCCGCGGCGAGTTCCCCCGCAGCCCGATAATCCTACTCGTTGTACCGCATTGTCAACGAAGGCTAAATCGTGCTCGGAAGCTCGGGCTCCATCGGCGGATGGAACTCGACGACGAGTTCACTGATGCGTCGCTTCTCGACCGACTGCACGCGAAACGTCCAATCGCCGTACGTGTAGGTGGTGCCCGCGACGGGGATCTCGCCGGCCAGATCGAGTACGAAGCCCGCGATCGTGACGTACTCGCCCTCTGGGATCTCGAGTCCTAACTCCTCTTCCACGCGGTCGACGTGGGTCTGGCCGTCGACCAGCCAGCGGTGTTGGCGGATTCGCACGATGGTCGGCTCTTCGTCCTCGTCGAACTCGTCATTGAGGTCGCCGACCAGTTGCTCGAGGATGTCGCGAATCGACACGACGCCCGCGACGCCTCCGTGCTCGTCGAGCACCAGCGCGAAGGTCCGGTGCTGACTGCGCATCTCGCTCAAGCTCTCGAGCAGGTCGAAGGTCTCGGGCAACATCAAGGGGCGGCGGATCTTTCGCGCGATCTCCTCGGCCGTGGGAAGCGAGACGCCGATCGCCCGCTTGAGGGTGGAACTTCGAAAGAGGTCGTTGACGAAGAGCACGCCGATGACGTCGTCGAGGTCATCGCTGACGACGGGAAAACAGGAGTGGCCGGTGTCGCGCACGGCCTCGGCGATGGCTTCGGGCGTGACGGGAAGCGTGAGAAAGGCCACGTCCACCCGCGGGGTCATCACGTCGCGAAGTTCGAGTTCGCTCAGCTGGTCCACGCGGGCGTGAATGGCCACGGCTTCGGGTGAGGGTGTTCGCTCGGTCTCGCGTCCCGAGAGGCGCGCGCGGATCCGCGCGAGGCCCGACGGGGGAGGTTTCGCGTCACTCATTGAGGTTCGGTACTGCCGACGCGGACGGTTGCGGGCCGCAACGAGTCGTCCTCGTAACTCTCCCCACGTAGCAACGCGCGCACCGCGCTTCGAAGCCGCTGGGGTTCGAGTGGTTTCACGATGAAGCCTTCGGCGCCCGAACGACGGGCGAGGAACACGTCAGGGCGGCGGTCGAGCAGCATCAGTACCGAGACGGGATCGGCGCCACCGTAGGACTCGAGGTTCCGCAGTTCCATGGTGATCGCCATGCCGCCCATGGCCCCAATCTGCAGGTCCACGACGACGAGGTCGACGCCGCCTTCCTTCACGCGGGCAATAACGTCGGGGCCGCTCGACGCCTCCTCGATATCAATGCCGGGTCCAGCCAGCATCGTCTCGAGTTCACGGCGTAGCGAGGCCAGATCACTGGCGAGAAGGATGGTAGCCACGAGATTCAGCGTAGCGGAGACGGGATTTGTGAGATTTGAGAGTGCCCCTCTTTCGATTTGAAATCTTCTCTTGTGCCGAGTGGTCGCCCGTGGTTAGTCTGCGAGTCAGGGCAAATCAGGGGGGCGGACATGGTGACTACGTCGTTGGACTGGTCGAGTGCCGCGGCGTGTCGAGGGAGCGAGGGCTCACTCTTTTACTCAGCCGATAGTGCCGAACGCAAAGAGGATCGCGTAGAACGCGAACTGCTGGCCAAGCGGATCTGTGCGGGTTGTGCCGTGCGCGAGGAGTGCTTGCGCGCAGCGCTCGATCGCCATGAGACCTACGGGATCTGGGGCGGCCTCAACGAGTTTGAACGGCGGGCGATAACGCGCGTGGTCTAGTCCAGCCGAGTTGGGCCGGACTGACCAGGGTGAGCACGATGAGCAACACAAAGGTCGTCACGTGCACCGCGGTGCAGTAGATACAGATGCTGTTGATGATGATGAACTCGGCGTACACCAGCCAGAAGACGAAGCACATCGCCACGACGGCCAGTATGAAGCGCGCGACGTGCACCCCGCGCGTCTTCGCGTGCCAGGCCCAGGGCGAGTTGATCGCGGTCATGACGGCGTAGGTTCCAAGACCCAAAAAGGCCACAGGGATGTGGAGGAAGTATGACTGGGGCGACGTCGTCACCTTGGCGCAGTCCACGAAGCCCGTGCCCGAGCACACGAGGAGCTGCTTGTTGAAGTGCGTGATCGTGAGGTAGATCGACAGACCTAGTCCGAGCAGGCTCAGCAGGAACGTCGTCACCTCGGCCCAGCGCGGAACACGAAGCTCCGCGTCAATCACTTAAGACCCATCACCTTTGCGGCCGCCTTTACACCCGTGCTGGTGCAGACGTTGCTCGGCTGCTGTTTCGTCAACGTGCAAATTGCGGCCGTCTGGTAGTTTGCCGACGCAACGATGGCCTGCGTGACCGGACTGCTCGCGTTGCTGAGTCCCGCCGCGATGTTGCTGCGCGTCAATCCCGTGAGTGCCGTCGGCGAGTAACTCGCGCCCGAGACAAGGAACTTGTTGCCGAAGGTGATGAATGGAATTGATCCAATCTGCGAGGTCGTCATCCCCTTGACGTACTTGGGGGTGTCGTACTTGGTGATCAGCGCGGACTCTTGGGCGGTGGGTTTTTGCAACGTGGTGTAGAAGGCCGTCGCCGCGTCGGGGATGTTCGTGTACTCCTCGACGCTCTTGAAGACGATGTACAGCGAGGTGTACTTCGCCTTGACGAAGGTGAAGGTGGGGGTGTTCGGTGCGTAGTCAGTCGAAGAACTCGTCATGTTGCCGAGTCCCGACCACGTGCCGAAGCGACTGAGCGCGATGATGGTGGCCCAGCGCTGTGCGGCGCAGAAGGGGCAGTACTCCGCGCCGATGTAGAGGATTTCCGGGACTTTCTTGCCCGACGCGTTGGTGGTCGTGAGGGCCGGCTGACCCTTCAGGATCAGCGGCGGCGTGACGGGCGCGACGGGTGACGTCACACCGACCGCGTTAAACACCGACGCGGGGATCGTGGTGAGTTCACTGACGGTGGTCACGTCCGAGGCTTGGAAGGTCGACGAGTTCGAACTATTGGGCGTGCCACCGCTCGCGACTTTGATGATGACGAGACCGGCCACCACGACGACGACGAGTCCGACGGCGATCCACGTGAAGAGACCAGCGGGGCGTCCACCCTTGACGGGGGCGCGTGAAGGCGCGGGACGGTTCTTCGATGCCGGGGTCTTGGCCACGGTGCTCCTTTGATGTACGAGCCTCAAACTTAGTTGACGCGACACGCGCGAACCACGGCGGGAGTGGACTCAGTAAGTTGAGCACTGTGGTCGAAATACTGATTCCTCGCCCCGCCGCGACCGTTCTCACGCTTCGCGATTCATCGAATGGTTACGAGATTCTTATGCTCCGTAGAAACATGCGGAGTGACTTCGTCGGTGGGGCACACGTCTTTCCGGGCGGCGCCGTCGACGACGCCGACGCGGACGCCGAGCGACTGGTCTACGGATTGAGCGACGAGGCCGCGTCGCTGCGCCTCGGTCTCCATCGCGGCGCGCTGGCCTTCTACGTCGCGTGCCTGCGCGAACTCTTCGAAGAGGCGGGTCTCTTGATCGCGTGTAACGCCACGGGCACGGCCGTGCACTTTACGAACCCGGACGACCTGCGGCGCTTGGCCGACCATCGCCGGGCGGTGAACGGCGGCGACGTGGACTTCCTCGCGATGATGAGGGACGAGGGACTCCTCCTCGATCTTCGAGGTCTCGAGTACGTCGCGCACTGGATCACGCCGGTGGGGCCGCCGCGACGATACGACACCCGATTCTTCGTGGCGCTCGCGCCGAGTGGTCAGGTCGCCACGCACGACGCGGGCGAGACCGTCGCTGATCAGTGGGTGCGTCCACTCGAGGCGCTGCGGGCCCACGAGCGCGGCGAATTCGAGATGATGTTCCCCACAGTGCGCAATCTTCAGGCGATTGCTCACTTTTCGAGCGCTCATGACGTGCTCGCCTACGCCCGCTCACTGCGCACAATCGTCCCGGTGGAGCCCCAAATCGTCGAACGCGACGGCGCGACGGTCTTCCTGACACCCGGTGACGAGGGATATAAGGTCAAGGACTCGTAGATCAAACCCGAACGTGGGGTGTCCATTCACGAAATCCTTCGCTACCATGGAAGTAAGCATTTCTAAAGGAGCTGAGTCGATATGACCACTACCAACGTGAACCTGACCGAAAAGGTAACCGAGCCCATCGCGCTGACCGACAACGCGGTCACGAAGGTCGCCGAACTCATCACCGCGGCCGGCACCGACGAGCCCTTAGCGCTTCGCGTGGCCGTGAAGTCGGGCGGTTGTTCGGGCTTTAACTACGACATGTACTTCGACTCCGAGTTCGCCGACGACGACGTCGTCAACGACTTCGGGGACGTCAAGGTCGTTGTCGACCCGGCCAGCGCCGAACTGTTGAGCGGCGCGACACTGGACTTTGTCGACGGCCTCCAGGGTGCGGGATTTCACATCACGAATTCCAACGCCACCCGTACGTGCGGGTGCGGCAACTCCTTCAGTTAACTCACGTGAGTCCGAAGCGTCCTTACTCGCCCTGGCGCCGAGCGGGCGATTTCGTCATACTCTCCGGTCAGCTGGGTGTCCTGCCTGACAAGGAGACGACGACGTTCGTCGAGGGCGGTACCGCCCCCGAACTTCGTCAAGCTTTGGCCAACGCCGCGACCGTGCTCGCGGAAGCGGGCGCCACGTTGGCGGACGTGGTGAAGGCTTCGCTTTTCGTCCTCGACATGAGGGAGTACGCGGCGTGCAACGAAGTCTGGCTCGAGACCTTCAGCGATCCGTTGCCCACACGCACCGCGGTCGCGGTGGCGCAGCTGCCCCTCGGTGCCCAGGCGGAAGTCGAACTCTGGGCCTACGCTCCCGAGCGCTAGAGGCCGTACTCGGTCGACGTACCAAACTTGTAGCCCACCGAACGCACCGTTTGAATCAGGTGCGCGTACTCCTCACCTAGTTTCGCGCGAAGGCGCCGCACGTGCACGTCGACCGTGCGCGCGCCACCGTAGTACTCGTAGCCCCACACACGACTCAGCAGCGTCGCGCGCGTGAAGACGCGATTGGGATTGGTGGCGAGGAAGCGCAGGAGTTCGTACTCCATGTACGTGAGGTCCATCACGCGCCCGGCAATCGACGCTTGGTACGTCTCTAGGTTCATCGAGAGTTCGGCGTGCTCGACACGCGGCGCCACGCTCTCGTTGCCCGCGCGACGAAGCCGATGGCGAAGTCGCGTCGCCAGCTCGCTGACGTCGTAGGGGCCCACCACGAAGTCGTCGAAGAGGTCCTCTCGAAAGGTGAGGTCGTCGAGTTGGTAGTGGTCGAGCAGCAAGATGATCGGTCCGACGCCGCGCTCACGCTGGCGCAGCTGGCGACAGAGACTCATCGCCTCGGTGAAGGGGATGGCCGCCGCGTTGATGACGGCGCCCGAGAAACCGTCGGTCGGCTCGAGTGCGGTGATCTCGTTCATTCGCGCCGTCGCGGCGATGGCGGGGGTCACGCCCGTGACGTCGAAGGCCTTGCGAACTGGCCCTTCGCACGAGGGAACGCAGAGCACGACGTCGATACTCACAGCAGTGGCAAGTACCGCTCGAGTTCGAATGGGGTGACCTGCACGCGGTACGCGTCCCACTCGGCGCGCTTGTTGCGCAGGAACCACTCGACGAGGTGGCTACCGAGCGTTTCCTGCATCAGCGTCGAGCACTCCATCAGGTCGACGGCTTCGGCGAGCGACTGGGGCAGCGCGGCGGTGCGCTGGCCCTCACGAGGCAGTTCATAGTTGCCCGTGACACCGCGCAGTCCCGCCGCCAGGATGACGGCGAAGGCGAGGTAGGGGTTCGCGGCGGAGTCCGGCGAGCGGTACTCGACGCGCGTGGAGTCGATTCGCCCGGGCTTCACCGAAGGCACGCGCACGAGCGCGGCCGAATCGTAGCGCGCCCACTCCGCTCCGACCGGCGCTTCGGCGCCCGGTACGAGGCGCTTGTAGGAGTTGACCCACTGATTGGTGACGGCGGTGATCTCGGGCGCGTGGCGCACGAGGCCGGCGATGAACTTTGCGGCGAGGTCGCTGAGCCCGTAGGTGTGTTCGCCGATGAAGGCGTTCTTCTCGTCGCGCCACAGCGAGAGGTGGGTGTGCATGCCCGAACCCTGCACGTGGGCGAGGGGTTTGGGCATGAAGCTCGCCGCGACGCCCGACTGTCGCGCGAGTTCCTTCACGACGTGGCGTAGCGACATCACCGTGTCGGCCATGGTGAGTGCGTCGGTATAGCGCAGGTCGATCTCGTGCTGGCCGGGGGCGTCCTCGTGCTGAGCGTGCTCGACGCCGATGCCCATCTCTTCGAGAGTGAGGACCGTCTGGCGTCGTAGTTGGCTCGCGGTGTCGTCGGACAAGAGGTCGAAGTAGCTACCACGGTCGATGGGCACGGGCCGCTCGCCGGGGTTGAGGTCGTTGAAGTAGAAGTACTCGATCTCGGGCGCGACGAAGAACGTAAATCCCTGCGCGCGCGCGTTGTCGAGGACGCTACGCAACTGCTGACGCGGACATCCCTCGAAGGGCGTCCCGTCGATGTTGACGATGTCGCAGAAGACCCGCGCCACGCCGGCGCCCGGTTCGTACCAGGGCAGGAGTTGGAACGTGGTGAGGTCGGGCCGGGCGAGGAGGTCGGACTCGGTCGTGCGCGAGAACCCGTCGATCGCGCTGCCGTCAAAGGTCATGCCCTGATCGAGGGCGTCTTCGAGTTCGGCCGGGGTGACGTGGAAGGCCTTGTGACGCCCGAGGACGTCGGTGAACCAGAGCTGAACGAAGCGAACGCCGCGTTCCTCTACGGTCCGTAGAACGTACTGGGCCTGACTTTGCATGAAGGACATTCTCGCACCTTCTCTCCACGACCGCGATTCGTCAGCAAATCAAGATGCCCGCCACTTAGAAGTGGCGGGCATCGTTGACTGGGGAGACTTAACGCTTTCTCGAGGCTTTCTTCGCGGTGGTCTTCTTCGCGGTGGTCTTCTTCGCGGTGGTCTTCTTCGCGGTGGTCTTCTTCGCGG
>Ga0207933_1000209_pt1 | contig 61210 bp, 51 predicted proteins | sample NGESurdeep092012_4_FD_184488 | JGI IMG/M metagenome (GOLD analysis project Ga0207933, IMG submission 184488) | Arctic peat soil microbial communities from Barrow, Alaska - NGEE Surface sample F53-3 deep-092012 (SPAdes) | ecosystem: Environmental > Terrestrial > Soil > Wetlands > Peat ...
GGAAGGCGAAAGAGCGAAATTCGGGGGATGCAAAACCATCGACCAACCTTCGCGGATCGTTCCTGGGTCGTCCTGGCGCGATTCATTTTTCGCGCTTTTTGAGAAATCGAGTTTTTCCGCAGCCTGTTTAGCCCCCGAGGGAAGGTTCTTTCAAACTGACCCACTGCCGCTCTTTCACAATTCTTGCTCTCTCCTGAACCACCGGACGACTCAGGCACCGCGCAAATTCCGCTACCCCGCCAACCCCGCTGCTATTTTCCAAACAGCCTGCTCCAGAAGCCCGCCTTCGCTCCCCCGTCGCCACCTTCCGCCTGCCGCCCCGCCCCACTTCGTTCGGCTTTTGACCTCTCCGCCCCCGTCCGTTCAGCAAATTGCAGCGGCATATCCTCCCACAATCCCATTGCCTCCGGCTGTTCCAGCCACGGCGCGCCCTCCACGGCAACTCGCGGATTCGTCTCGCACAACCGCCGCGCAGTCTCCTCGCCCTGCCGCTCTGCCACGTATTCAAATCCTTTCTTCAAATGCGGCGGCCGCCAGACGGGATGATGCGCATCCGTCGCTAGAAAATGAATCCAGTTTCGCTCCAGCAATTCGTTTGCAAACGCCTCTTGTGCCTTCCCGAATCGCCCATAAAGCGAGCCACTCGTCACCTGCACGAGGCAGCCGTTCCGCATCCACTCGCCCAGCAAGTGCGGCTGCCGCAGCACCCCCGGATACCGCTCCGGATGTGTGACAATCAGCGTGTACCCCGCAGCCTGCAGCCGGAATATCGCATCGTTCATGCTCGGGGGAATAGCCTGCCACGAAAACTCAATCAGCAGATAACCTTTACCCCCGATTGAATATCGTAGCGGATTCGTCGTCGCATCAAGCACATTCTCCGCTGTCATGTGAAAGTCGCACCCCAGGCTCAACTCCACCACGTCCTTAAGTCTTTCCTTCAGCTCTGCGAATCGCTGCTCAATCAGCGGATTGTTGTAAGAGTGCTCATCGCTCGCGTGCGGCGTGCACACAATGTGCGTCACGCCCTCATCCGCCGCTGTCCGCGCCATGTCCAGCGACGCCTGCAGATCCGGTGCTCCGTCATCCACGCCATAAATAAGGTGATGATGAATATCGATCATGGTTCTTTCTGTTTAAAGGACTTCAAATCCGGCTGCGCAGAAAACTTCGCGAGTACGAACAAAATTCTCCAGTACTCTCTTGATTCAGCCCGCAGTCTCCGCTGCAGCAGCCAAACTAGAAGCTAGGAGCTGGCAGCTAGTGGCTCGCCTTCTCCAGCGCCCCAATCATCGACTCAAAAATCCCCCATCCATCCGCGGACCCCAACAGCATCTCGCTCGAGCGGTCGGGATGCGGCATCATTCCCAGCACATTCCGTCCCTCATTCAGAATCCCCGCTATGTTACTCAATGACCCGTTCGGATTTGCCTCTGGAGTAATCTCGCCCTCTGGCGTCGCATACCGGAACGCGATCCGATCCTCGCTCTCGAGCTTCTTCAGCTCCTCCGGCTCGCAAAAATAGTTCCCTTCCATGTGCCCAATCGGAATCTTAAGCACTGCGCCCTTCTTCAGTTGATTTGTAAACGGGCTATCGGTCGTTTCCACTCGCAGGTGAACCTGTTTGCAGATGTATTTCAGCCCCGCGTTCCGCATCAGCGCGCCGGGCAGCAATCCGCTCTCAGTCAATATCTGAAACCCGTTGCAGATTCCGGCCACCAGCCCGCCGCCCGCGGCAAATCGTTTCACCGCTTGCATCACCGGAGAAAAACGCGCAATCGCGCCCGTCCTCAGGTAGTCGCCATAGGCAAACCCGCCCGGAACCAGCACCGCATCCACGCCTTGCAGGTCCTCGCTGTCATGCCACAGGAATACCACCGGATGCCGCGCCACTTCGGCAATCACGTTATAAGTATCGTGATCGCAATTCGACCCCGGAAAAACCACCACGCCGAATTTCATAGGTTCAGATTAACAGCTTCACGCATGCGTCGATGCGAGTCGCGGGCAAATCTATGTTGGAAAAATCGCGCCATTGGAAACCCTAGTCGGTCTAAGAAATGTCGGGGCCGTGAGACAGCTTCCAATTCGTTACTCACTTCAGCCGTCTGTGGATTGCGGCGCAGGATGAATGTCTCCTCGCCCTCCTCGACGTGCTGATTCGTCGTCGAGTAGAGAAACCCGAATTGCGTCTCCGAATCTACCGTTTCCAGAATCCTGCTCAGGTTCACTGTCCAGAAGCCGAGCGTGCGAACCTCAACCGCGATGATTTGCCCGCACTCAATGGGAGCTGCCGCATTCACAACACGCACCCATCCCAGATCGAACATTTTCCAATTTACGAAGGCGCGTTTGGCGGAAGCAAAAACCTCATCGCCAAAGCCGAGACTCGACCGGCTTCGATCATGCGCGAATCGGCCAGGATCGACGATCGCAAGCTCGCCTTCAATCGACAAAAGTCGAGGGCTTCCGGACGGACTTCCAGAAGCAGACAAAATCTGTTCATCGATCTCAGCGCTCGTGAGTCGGCGAAGGCGGAACACTCATTCAGTATCCGGCATTCCGGTGCGATTAGAACATGCGCTCCGTATCCGAAGTTTCAGAGCGCGGCGAACCTCCGTCAGTTGGAGACAGAAGTTAATCCGCTGGCGCTGGCGTCCTCTCGCAATTCGCGGCCAGGTACAAGCTCGCGGACCGCCCATCCGGCAATCAGCAAACTCGGCGCGGCAGCAGTCTCGATCTCGCCCAGTTGACCTAGAGTCGTGTGCACCACTTGCTCATCCGGCTGCGCAGCGCGCGAAACCACCGCGCACGGCAAATCTGCCGGCAAGCCTTCGGCCAGCCATTCCGCCGCGAGCAATCCCAATTCGCGCCCCGGCATATAGACCACGCGAGTGCCAGCCTCAACAGCAGGCAGAGCCTCGCGATTGTGCGATTGCGCATGGTGGCCCGTAGTGAGAATCACGTGCGACGCCCAATCGCGATCGGTAAGCGATCGGCCAATCGCCGCCGCCGCTGCAAACGCCGCCGTCACGCCCGGCACAATCTCAACCGGCACACCGACCTCGGCCAGCGCGGCCAGTTCTTCGGCAGCGCGGCCAAACAGCAGCGGATCGCCGCTCTTCAGGCGCACCACGCTACGATTCGCACGAACGTGCTCAATCATCAGCGCATTGATCTCATCTTGCGTGATCGTCTTTGCCCCGCAGCGCTTGCCCACGTTCTCCACTCCAGCGTTGGACCTTGCCAAATCGAGAACCGCCCGCGGCACCAGGTCGTCGTGCAGAATTACGTCCGCGCTCTCGATCAGCCGCACCGCCTTCAGCGTCAGCAACTCCGGATCGCCCGGCCCCGCCCCGACCAGATAAGCGGTGCCAGCAACCGCTCGCGCCGCTTCGCCGCCTGTCTTCGCCAAACCTTTCGTCTCGCACAGCGCGGAATCGCAAATCTGCCTCTGCGCCAGCTCGTGCAGCAACAGTCTTCGCTCTTCGCTGCGCGGATGTGTCGCCAGCACCTCGCGCCGCAGTTCGCCCAGCTTCGCCAGCCACCGCCCCAAATCCAGCGGCAGTTGCTCGTCGATCTCCCGCCGCAACCGCTGCGCCACAGCCGGACTCTCGCCCGCCGTCGAAATCGCAATTTGCAAATCGCCGCGACTCACTACCGACCCAAAGAAAAAGTCACAGTTGGGAATGTCATCCACGCTGTTGCACGGAATCCCGCGCTTCACCGCCTCGCGATAAATCGTAGCGTTCACTTCGGCCACATCGGTCGCGGCAATCACAATAAAGTTACCGTCAAGGTCCGCAGCCTCAAACTCCCGCTGCACCCACTCGATCTTTCCCTCAGCCGCTAGTTCCTTCACCTCCGCTCGCGCCTCAGGCGCAACCACGCGCAGCCGCAAGCCTGTCTTCAACAGCGACCCGATTTTTTCCAGAGCCACAGTTCCCGCGCCAACCAGCAGGCACTGCCGCCCTTCGAGTTTTAAAAAAATCGGTAACAAACTCATACTCACCGTTTCTTTTGCTTTTGCTTTCTACTCCCTATTCCCTGGTCCCTATTCCCTGTATCTATCCCTCCGCCACCGCATGCGGCACAGGCCCCGCCGGCAAATCGCGTTCCACTGGATCCAATGTTTCGCCCGCCAAATGCGCCCGCAGCTCGTCGTTCGTGTGACGTCCAAACCACGCCCGCAGATTCTCTTCCCCGTTGCGCTCCCCAAGATACTGCCGCAGCAGCCGCTCAATCGCCTCCGGCACCAGGGGCGCAGGGCAACGGTAACCCACCGGCCGCGAAATCCCGGCGTGCTGGCCAACCGCCCCGCCCAGGCAAAAGTAAAATGCGTCCGTCAGCTTGCCTTCGTACTTGATCTTCTTGCCTTCCAGGCCAATGTCCGCAATCCAGTGCTGGCCGCAGCCATTGGGGCAGCCGGTCACGTGCAGCTTCAATTGCTGATCGAACTGCGGCAGCCGCTCTTCCATCTCGTCGACCAGCCAACGCGCAAAGCCCTTGGTCTCCGTGATGGCCAGTTTGCAGAACTCCGTCCCGGTGCACGCAACAGCGCCTCGCCAGAACATCGATCCTTCAACATGCAGTCCAATCTGGCCGAGTTCCCGCGCCAGTTCGTTTGCTTTCGCCTTGGGCACGTCTATAATCACCAGGTTTTGTGAGACGGTCGCGCGCAGTGCGCCGCTTCCAAAGCGCTCCGCCAACTCCGCCGCAGCCACAAGTTGATCGCCTGACAGGCGTCCACGCAGCACCGACGCGCCCACATAAACCAAACCATCCTGGCGTTGCGGATGAATGCCCACATGGTCGCGCAGAACATCGTCAGGAACCTTCTCCCCGGCAGCCCGGTCGAGCTTGAATCCAATCTTCGCGTTCAATTCGTCAAGAAACCGCTCCGCCGTCCAACCTTCGCGCATAAAAAGGTACTTCATTCGCGCCCTGTCGCGGCTCTCGCGTAGTACCTGCTGGTCGCGGAAAATCTCTGTCACGCCGCGCGCCACGCGCAGCGCCTGATCCGGCCGCACAAATGCATCCAGCTTCACCGCCAGATGCGGCTCGTTCGAAAGTCCACCGCCGACGCGCAGCGAATAGCCCACTTCGCTTCCGCGCACCGCCGCCGTCAGCGCAATGTCGTTGATCTCGGGATAGCAGCACCACGAAGGACAACCCGTCGCGCAGATCTTGAACTTGCGCGGCAAATTGAAAAAGTCGTTATTCGCCGTCAGCTCATGTGCGATGGCGCGCGCGATCGGCGAAGCATCGATCAACTCGTCCGCAGCCACGCCGGCCAGTGGGCAGCCCGTCACGTTGCGCACCACATCGCCGCAAGCGCCCTTCGGCGATAGTCCGATCGCGTCCAGCGCGTCGACCACCTCCGGCAGCGACTCAATCGTCAGCCAGTGCAGTTGAATATTCTGGCGCACCGTGATGTCCGCCAGGTTGCGCGCGTATTTTTGCGTAATCTCGCCGATTGTGCGCATCTGGCTGGCAGAAACAATCCCGTTGGGAATGCCAATGCGCATCATGAACCATTCGGTGGTCAGGCCTTCCCCGCCCTTGCCGCCGGTCGCGCCCACGCCGTCGCCCTGCGTATAAACGCCCCACCATTTGAAATAGGCCGACGCCCAATCCGGCACCACGCTCGAGCGCCCCTCGCGCGCAAATGCGCGAACTTCGTCAAAAGCCTCCCACGGATTCTTCTCGCGCTTCAGCCGTTCCATCCGCTGGGCTCTGGTTTCTTTTGGCGCCGCCGGCGACATTGTCTCGCTCATCTTGTCTCTCTTCTCTTTCGCTTCGCTTATTTTGTCCCGTCGCAATGAAATGCCCGCGAGAGCTTTTGGCTCAATCGCGGGCATCGGGAAAACCGTGGACTTTTGTTCGGAAGCTCAGACCCAGGTCACCTTTGCCGCGCGAGCGGCATACACGAGCGACAACAGGCCATGGCTTCCATGCTCAGAATATTAGACTTATTTGGTCCGAATTGCAATGCCGGCCGTTGGAAAGAGCCAGTTCGGCAGGGCTTACGCGCCGGTAAACTTTGTGCCCGTTTCCGCCCCAGCTCGGAATGTCGCGCTTTGCACGATGTGCTAGCATTGCTTGCACTGCTAGCACTCCGGTGCTAGCATCGTTTCATGGCTACCATCGTCATCCGCAAACTCGACGAAACCGTTAAGCGCAAGCTACAGGTGCGCGCTGCCCTTAACGGCCGCTCAATGGAAGCCGAGGCGCGAGAGCTTCTGTCGGACCTCGTAATCAACAATCCTCGCCCCGCGCGACACGTTGGCCTTGGGACCGCCCTACGCAAACGTTTTTCCCCTTTTCGGGGAGTGGATCTTCCGATCCCACCGCGCACGTTTTCCGACCGTCCGCTTCCTAAGTTCGACGAATGATCCTGCTCGACACAAATGTCATCTCAGAGACACTGCGGGAGCGGCCCGACCCCGGCGTATCCACATGGCTCGACGAACACCCCGAGGAAGAATTGTGGACGACGTCTGTCGTCATTGCCGAACTTCTTTCTGGCATCGAACTCATGCCCTCAGGCCGCAAGCAAAAGGCTCTGCGCGATGCCGTCCAAGACATGATCGTTGAAGATTTTCGTGGCCAGATTCTGACCTTCGATCTACCTGCTGCGCGCCAGTACGCGCAGATTCTCGCTGCGCGGCGAAAGATCGGCCGCCCTATCCGCGAAATGGATGCTCAGATCGCCGCCATTGCGCGCGTTCACGACGCTACTCTTGCAACTCGCGATGTGAATGATTTTGCCGGCTGCAATCTCGCCGTCGTGAACCCTTGGGAACGAGACGGCTAGCTGGCTGCAGGCGGCGATCGCCCTACGCGGTCTTCTGCACCGGTCGCGCGGCCTTTTTGGGAGCTCTATCCGCCGCCTGCAAAGGCCGCGTCGAAGCCCACCAGGTCAGTGCAAGCCCCACCACAACCGTCCCCACGCTTGCCAGTTGCGCATTCGATAAACCCCAAATCACCTTGGGATTGCGTCGGATAAATTCAACAAGAAAGCGAGCAATTCCGGTCAGCGCTAAATACTGGCCCACAATAGCTCCCGTGGCGTGCGGCTTGCCCAACCTCCACCACAGCCACCAGCAGACGGCGAGCCCCCCGGCAAGCTCGTAGAGCGGAGTGGGATAGACGGGGACAGAAACCGGCACGAGGCCATTCGGAAACGCCATGCCCCAGGGATGAAACGTCGACCCAAGTAAGTGTACCGGCTTGATGTCGATGCCGTAATCGCCGTCCCCGGAGAGGAAGCACCCAATCCGCCCCACTCCGTACCCGATCGCCGCTGCTGGAGCAAGCAAATCCAGCGTGCGCAGAACGCCAATCTTCGTCCGCCAGCCCATCAGCACCAGCGCCGTAATGCCGAAGGTCAATCCGCCATACCAGGCAAATCCGGCGTTATCCCACAAAACCCGCCATCCAAATTCCCTGAACTCCGACGGCGTATCCAGCACGTGCCATATCTTGGAGCCGACGATGCCCACGACCAGCGCAACCGCCACCATTCCGACAGCATCGGCCTCGATGTGCGCCCGCTTGAACGCCCGGTCGGCCACAATCGCGCCCACCACAGCCGCCACCCACAGCATCAGCCCGAAGGTGGGCAGGTTAAACGATCCAATGTGCAGAAAAGGAATCATCTCTCCTCAAGTATAGACGCCTGTCGACCCCCATTCGCCCCCGGTCTCTCATGTCCACTAGCCCTTCCAACGCCCTAGCCTCGGCACCAAGTTGGCGCCCCGTCCTGGCGTCGCTTGGGCGCGGTCTCGCTGCGTGGCCGACTCGCCTACTTGCTGACTTGCTGACTCGCCGCCTTTCTCCCCCGATTTTCACAACCCGTACTAGCCGATATCGAGCGATACTGTCTGCATGGCTACCTTGACCTACCAGGGCCTCGATGTTCTCTATTCCCGCCAGCAAATCGCCGAGCGCGTTGCTGAAATGGGCGCGCAAATTACCCGCGACCTCAACGGCGAAAAGCTGGTCATGATCGGCGTCCTCAAGGGCGCTGCCTTCTTTCTCGTCGATCTCTCCCGCGCCATCCAGGCCGAAGCCACATTCGACTTCGTCGCCGTCTCCAGTTATGGCAACGGACAGCGCTCCAGCGGAGCTGTCAAGGTCATCAAGGATCTCGACCAGCCCATCGAGGGCAAAAACGTCCTCATCGTCGAGGACATTCTCGACACCGGCCTGACCCTGGCCTATCTGCGCAAGCTCTTCGCGCAACAGCACCCAAAGTCGCTGCGCATCGCGACGCTGCTCGATAAGCCCTCCCGCCGCATCGAGAAAATCGACGCTGACTACGTCGGCTTCTCCATCCCCAACCTCTTCGTCATCGGTTACGGAATGGACTACGCGGAGCGCTATCGCAATCTGCCCGACATTTGCATCATGGCGCCCGGTGCCCCGGAGTAGCCAAACTGACATAGCCGAGTTTCAACCCAATCCCGCAATTCGCATCCATTCATCTGGGGGTTATATATTACCCCTTTACTCTTTTTCCTAATCAAGGCTCAAGGTCTCACAAGGAGAATGGCGATGAAGAGGGCGTTGATAGTTGTCGTTGCTTTCGTCGCCATCGCAGGATGCCACGATTCCAAGCAGCCAACATTCAACCCCAAGGAACAGATTGAGGACACTTACGTGATAACGGCGCACACCGTCGTTCAGCTAAAACCAACCTACTTGGGCGGTTACCTTCAAACCGGACTCCCGACTCAGGAAGACGATTACACCGTGGCATACGGTGCGGATGTTCTGAAAGTCAAATACGCGAGCTCGCAGACCCGTAGTGCGAAGCCGGGCGATTCCCCGGGCACAGGGCTCCACGAACATCGGAATGATTTTGATCCCGATCTAAGCCAAGTCCCACAAGTGGGTATGACAATTCGACGGTGCAAATTGGCTAGAGACGCAATGCCGGACGGTAGTCCAATCATCGACAGGCAACCAACGTCGGAGCCATGCATAGTTCAGATCGGAGACACCTTGGAGTATGAGCCGTCACCTAATGCCGGAGATGGTACCTACGTGAATTTCGATATTTTGTCCGAGAGGGATCACTGAAGGTTAGGGAGTCGTCTATAGAATTCCCGTTCATTTGGGCCCTGCCTCGGCGCCGCCGTATACTCATCTCCCGTAGACTGCGGTAAGCTGCCTCGCCAGCCTCCGCGATTTCGGTGCAGAGTATGAACAGTTCGCTTTCCTTAATTCACAGCCGCGAATAGGCCGCCCGCACAGATCACTGTGAACTGAGTTTAAGGAGCATCCCCCATGTCCGCCTCCATCGCCATCCCGAACTCCGATCTCGATTTTGATAACGGATCCTTCGACTCGGCGGCCTTTACCTCCAAAGCTCTCGCCGGCTGGCAATCGCTGGCCGCCATCATCGATCACTCGCTCCTCAAGCAGGACGCCACGCGTAAGCACGTCGAATCCCTCTGCGCCGAGGCCGCCCGCTACCGCTTCGCATGCGTCTTCGTCAATCCCGTCTGGACGGCCACTGCGGTCAGCCTCCTCGCCGGCACCGGCGTCCCCGTCGGCGCAACCATCGGCTTCCCCCTTGGCGCATCGCTGGTCTCCACGATGCGTTATGAAGCTGAAGCGCTCATTCGCCTCGGCGCGCGTGAGCTGGGAATGGTTCTACCCATCGGCCAGATGAAAAGCGGCAACCATGACGCCGTTCATCACACCATTCATTCCGTCGCCGCCGTCGCTCATCATCACGGCGCAGCGCTCAAGGTCAATCTCGAAACCTGCCTGCTCACCATGCAGGAAAAACTGCGCGCTTCTGAGATAGCAATTCAGGCCGGCGCGGATTTCATCAACACCGCCACCGGTTTTGCCTCGGGCGGCGCCACTTCCGCCGATGTCGCCCTCATGCGCGGAGTAGTCGGTGCCCGCTGCGGCGTCAAGGCCGCCGGCCGCATCCGCACTGCCGCTCAGGTCCGCACCCTGCTTGACGCCGGCGCCAACCGCATCGGCTCCTCCGCCTCCGTCGCCATTCTCCGCGAACTCGGAGCAGAATAAGAGCAGATCGCAGTCGCCAATTCACAGATGCAAGCGACCGGCAGTCGGCAGGCCGGTGCGAGCTGCGAACGATAAACTGAGAACTGTTCCCTGCGTTATCATTCCTTGACCCGAAATGTCAGAAACTCCCCCATCTCCGCCGCCGCACGAGTTCGAGGGCGATTATCGCCCCGCCGATCCCTCAGTGTCGCCTTCCGCCCTCGACCCCATCAACGCCCGCATCGAGCCCGCCGACGTCGCCTATCTCATGCGCCTCACCGATGCGCTCAACACCACGCTCGATCTGCAAACCCTCCTCAGCCGCACCTCTGAACTCGTGCGCTCACTCATCCCATATCGCATCTTCGCCATCTTTCTCCTCAACGACCGCACGCACGAGCTGCGCATGCGTTTTCAAATCGGCCACACACCGCAGGTTGAGCGCACCCGCGTTCCTGTCGGCAAGGGAGTCGTCGGTCAGGTCGCGCTCACCCGCGAACCCCTCCTCCTCAACGACGTCTCCGCGGCCGACTTCTATATCGCCGCCAATCCCGACGTCCGCTCCGAACTGGCCGTGCCTCTCATCGCCAAAAACCGCCTCATCGGCGTTATGGATCTCGAAAGCGATCAGCTTAATTTCTTTCGTCCCGAGCATCTCCACGTGCTCACCATGACTGCCTCGCGCATCGCCCAGTCCATCGAGAATGCCCGCCTCTACGCTCGCGTCACCCGTCAGGCGCAGACACTCGAAGTCCTCAACGAAATCGCCGTCGAGCTCGCCTCCATCCTCGATCTCAATCCGCTCCTCGAGCGCGTCGGCCAGCTCCTTCGCCGCCTCATCGACTACCAGATGTTCACGATCATGCTCCTCGATGAGAAAGGCGAGACGCTCGTCACGCGCTACGCCTGGCGTTTCGGCTACGTTCACGCGCCCATTCGCCGCGTTTCCATCAACAGCGGAATTGTCGGTGCGGCAGTTAGCGAGTGGCGTCCCATCAATGTCCCCGACGTCACCAAGGATCCGCGCTACTTGCCCATGAACCCCGAGACTCGCTCTGAACTCATCGTCCCGCTCTTCTACAAGGGACACATCATCGGTGTGCTCGATCTCGAGCACACCCGCCCCGGCTTCTTCAACGAAGAGCACGAGCGCATGCTCACCACCCTCGGCGCGCAAATCGCCATCGCCATCGAGAATGCCCGCCTCTATCAGGCCGTGCACCGCCAGGAGCGCCAGCATGAGAAAGACATCGCCATGGCCCGTGAGGTGCAACTCCGTCTGCTTCCAACTGAAGCTCCCTCGCATCCCCACGCTGACATGGCCGTCCGATTTCTGCCCGCGCGCACCATTGGCGGAGACCTTTACGATTTCCTCGACTACGGCCCCAACCGCACCGCCATCGTCCTCGGTGACGTCAGCGGCAAGGCCGCGCCCGCCGCGCTCTTTGCCGCGCTCGTCAGCGGCATCATGCGCGCCGCCGCAGCCCAACAGCCTGAGCCGGCCACCATGCTCCGCCTGCTCAACGACGCATTGCAGGAGCGCAAGCTCGACTCGCAATACGTCACCATGCTCTTCGCTCTATGGAACGACGAAAATCAAACCCTCCAGGTCGCCAACTCCGGCGCAGTCCAGCCCGTCTTCTGCCGCGCCGGCCAGTCAATCCCAGTCAAAGCCGAAGGCTTTCCCCTGGGCATGTTTCCTGATGTCACCTATGAGGAGTTCAGCGTCGCTTGCCAGCCCGGCGACGCAATCGTTTTCGTTTCCGATGGAATTCTCGACGCCGAAAACGAGAAGGAAGAGATGTACGGCGAAGACCGCCTCGCCGGCCTGCTCTGCTCCAGCCGCGAAATGCCGGCGTCAGAAATCGCCGAGGCAATCCTCGCCGACGTCACCCGCTTTCAGGGCGCAAAAGATCGTTTCGACGATGAAACCATCATCGTCCTCCGCGTCCGCTGAGTGAACAAGGATGTGCGCCTGGGAGAAGCCGGGTGCCCCTGGTCCCTTGCACTCGGGGACCACGGATCCCACGGCTCCATTTCTCGCTACTGAATCATCACCACATTCATGCTCCACGGAGCCAGTGTCAACGTCAGCGGCAGAGCCTGCGCGCCGAGATTGGTAGTAGTCGGCGCAGCCCATGTGCTGGTTCCTACTGGGTCCGGGAAAGTCCCAGTCGGCGAGCCCGACAGATCGTAGATTGCCTTGTCGTAAGTCTCCACCGTCACTCCGGTAGCGGATGATACTCCGGAGAGCGTTATCGTAACCGGAGCGCTGGAATTCTCGTTCAGGTTGAACAGCACCAGCGCCGTCCCACCGCTGGCGGTTGCTGCGTATGCGCGCACGTTGTTGGTATCGCCGGCCGTTGTCGCGGTCAATGCAAATTCGCCGTTGACAGCCACTTGGCTGAATAGCTGGAACGCCCGCGCCGTCGGAGACATGACGCCGATTGCACCGCCGTAAGGACAGGTGGAATCTCCAGTGCCATCGGAGAAGACATTATAGGCTCCGAAATCCTGCCATCCATACAGCGAAGAACTATTGTTCCCGGCCGTGCCGTTGCAATTTCCAAACCCAATCCACCAGGTCGCGCGCGATACTCCATCGTTCATCATTTCGCCCAGCACCTGGCCGGCGAACAAGCCTTGCGTAATCGACCAGCTCTGTTTTCCTGGATTGGAAGAAACCGAGCCCATCTCGCCCACATAAATGGGCGTGCCAGACTTTCCTGCCGTCGCCAGCTCCGACTTGATGGTGTTGATGTTCGTGGTGAACTCCTGCGCGTACGTGTGCACGAGGCTGGTGTCGTTCTCACCCCCCGGGTTCTGCGGATAGAAGTGATATTCGACAAAATCGTAAGGCGCGCCGGAGAGCACATTCGCGTCCCACGGAGCATAATTCGGTTCCACAATTACGCCCACCAGCGTGCTTGACGAAGCGGCCTTGATGAGTGCGTAGTAGCCGCCGGTGCCTGCCACTGCGGCGGCGTAGGTTGCCCCATTGTGCGCCGGCGTATGATTGTCCGTCTCCCAGCTCCCGTATTCCTCATTGCCCACCGTTACATGGCTCACCGTGCCGCCGTTCGCGTAGGCGTACTTTACCCAGTTAGCCGCTTCGTTGGGATCTCCTCCGCCGATGCAGTTGGGGCTGGTGCCGTAGTCGGCCGTCAGCGCAACGTCGAAACCGTTGGGAAGTCCGGAAAATGCTGGGCTTGGAAATTCGAGGTAGTTAATGAAGTTCAGGTAGTTGGTGTTCGAATTCTGATATGCGCTGTCGCACGTCGAAGGCGTAGGCGCTACTCCGTTCGCCGGGTTACTTGTGCTGGTGCCATTCCAGTGGTAAACGTCCGATGTCGAGCCACCCGGCCAGCGCAGCGCCGCGACGCCCGCATTCTGAAATGCGGTCAAAATCGGCGAGCTGCTGGCAGTATACGAGCCACCGTTTGTAAAGTCGTCCCACACCGCCATGTTCATCCCGATAATCTGACTGCTGATGGCCGCCCCGGTGTTCGATGGGTTCACCGTCACCGAGCTTTGTATCGAAACCGTCGTCGTCTGGGTGATCGCAGTGCCCAGCGGAGGAGTCACTGTCAGCGTATAGATGGTCGTCGTCGTAGGGCTCACGCTCACTGCTGTTCCGCTCGTAACCGAGATATTTCCCGGGGTGAGCACGCCCGTACCATTGGCAAAAGCCGCCGTCAAGCTGGCGCTCGTTCCCAGCGCAATCGTCGCCGGGCTAGCACCAAAACTCGTGATCGTCGGCGCAGGATCGACGGTTACCGTAACCGTCCCGGTCACCGCCGTGCCGCTGACGGGAGTCACAGTGAGTGTGTACATCGTCGTGGACGCAGGACTCACGCTCACAGGCGTTCCGCTGGTGACGGCAATATTACCCGGCGTGATCACACCCGTGCCATTGGTGAAGTCGGCAGTAAGGCTGGAGCTCGCCCCTGCTGCAATCGTCGTGGGATTGGCCGTGAAGCTGCTGATCGCTGGCGCGCCGGCGTTATAGGTCACCGTGGCGGTACTCGTCGTCGACGACCCAATCGGATTAGTAACGGTAAGCGTATAGATAGTAGTCGCAGTCGGGCTCACGCTCAGCGGCGTTCCGCTGAAAATTGGGAGATTGCCCGGCATAATCACGCCCGAGCCGTTGGCAAACACGGCAGTCAGGTTCGAGCTTCCTCCCGGCCCAACGCTTGTTGGGTTGGCAACAAAGCTGGTGATCGTCGGCGCCGGATCAACGGTGACGATAACTGTCGCCATGATCGCCGCCCCAGCCGGCGGAGTGACCGTGAGGGTGTAGGTGGTGGTCGTCGTGGGGCTTACGCTCACCGGCACGGTGCTTGTGACAGCGATATTGCCGGGCGTGATCACGCCAGTCCCGCCCGTAAAAACTGCCGTCAGGTTAACGCTCCCTCCCGCCGTAATCGTCGACTGAGCGGCCCCGAAACTCGAAATCGACGGCGAACCACTCGTAGTCACAGTCACGGTAGCCGTCTGCGTAATCGCAGTGCCAGTAGCAGGTGGCGTGACCGTCAGGGTATAAGTCGTCGTCGCCGTGGGGCTCACGCTCACCGCAGTTCCGCTGGTGACGGCAATATTTCCCGGCGTAATCACACCCGTGCCATTGGCAAACACAGCCGTCAGGCTGGAGCTTCCGCCTGTAGTGATCGTGGGCGGCGCCGCCACAAAGCTGCTAATCGTCGGCGCGGGATTCACGGTGATCGTTGTGCTCTGCGTCGCCGCGCTTCCACTGGTCGGAGTCACTGTGAGCGTATAGGTCGTCGTCGCCGTTGGGCTCACGGTCACACCGGCCCCGCTGGTAGCCGAAAAATTGCCCGGCGAGATCACGCCCGTACCGCCCGTAAACACCCCCGTCAGTGTCGCGCTTGTTCCTGCTGTGATGGTCGCCGGCGCCGCTACAAAACTGGTGATAGAAGCTGTAGGAGGTGGCGGAGGTGGCGTTGTTGTGATCGATGAGCCGCCGCAGCCAGTCAGCCCTCCCAAACACAGACTGAGTGCAATGGCACACGCCACCGAAGCAAGAATTCGTTTCATCAGGATTCCCCGTCTACAGCGTATTTAGACGAATCTAGTCCCAGCCATGATACCGTTCCCGCCGCATTTTGGGGAATGACTTAATTGGGAAGTTTTCAGATCGGGAACTCGGTCGAATCGCCGGCCTCTCCGCCGTCGCGCTTTAGCTTGAAACCAATCCTTGATCCAAAAATCCAGGGTCCTGATTCGCAGCCCTCCAGGTCCTCATTCGATAGACTCAAAACGGCAGCCCTTTACTCACAGCCTCATCTTCACGCACGAACCTGCTGAAAGCTGAGAGCTGAAGGCTGAAAGCTGCCTCACGGAGCCAACTTGCCCACCGCCTCACAAGAACGCCTCATCCGTCCCGCTCGAAACATCATTGGCAGCCTTCGTCTGCCCGGCGACAAATCCATTAGCCATCGCTACGCCATGCTCGGCGGCTTCGCCGAGGGTACTTCGCGCTTCACCAATTTCTCCACCGGCGCGGACTGCGCCTCCACCCTCGCCTGCATGGAATCGCTCGGCGCAAAGGTAAAACGAACCGGTGCCGACTCCATCGAAATCACCGGCGTCGCCAGCCGCGTCACGCCTCCAGCTCATCCTCTCGACTGCGGCAACTCCGGCTCCACAATGCGCATGATCTCCGGACTTCTCGCGCCCCAGTCTGGCCGCTTCACCCTCATCGGCGACGATTCGCTCTCGCGCCGCCCCATGGAGCGAATCCGCAAACCACTCGAAGCCATGGGCGCGCGCCTCACTCTCACTGACGGCCACGCACCGCTCACCATCGACGGCGCCCCGCTTCGCGCAATCGACTATGCCACGCCCGTTCCCAGCGCGCAAGTCAAGAGCTGCATTCTCTTCGCCGCTCTACAAACCGCCGGACCGACAACCATCCTCGAAGAAGTTCGCACCCGCGATCACAGCGAGCTCGCCCTTCGCGCCTTCGGCGCAAAACTCACCCGCACAGCCGGCTCCATCTCCATCACCGGCCCGCAGCCGCTCCGCGCAATCGATGCCGTCGTCCCCGGCGATCTTTCCTCGGCCGCATTTTTCCTCTGCGCCGCCGCGCTCTTTCGTGGCTCCAGCCTGGTCCTCGACTCCATCGGCCTCAATCCCACCCGCGCCACTCTTCTCGATGTGCTCACTGCCCTCGGCGCGCATGTTGCCGTCTTGAACGTCGAAGAAAAGCACGCCGAGCTGGTCGGCACCGTGCAAATCACCGCGCCGCCTGACGGCCTCGGCTCGACTGAAGTCAGCGGCGCGCTCGCCGCGCAGCTCATCGACGAGCTTCCAGTGCTCGCCGCCATTGCGCCCTTCACCAGCGGCGGCATCCGCATTCGGGGCGCGCGCGAGTTGCGTGTAAAAGAATCCGACCGCATCGCTCTTGTCGCCAAAAACCTACGCGCCATGGGTGCTGAAGTCCTTGAATTCGACGACGGCCTCGACGTTCCCGGCGGCCAGACGCTCCACGGCGCAACCATCGATTCCGGCGGCGATCACCGCATCGCCATGGCCTTCAGTGTCGCTGCTCTCCGCGCCACCGGCGACACGCTCATCCAGGGCGCCGACTCCGCCGCCATCAGCTTCCCTGAATTTTTTGATCTGCTCGATCGCGTCGCCGAGCGCTAGCGCGTCGGCCTTGGATAGCGCGGAATTAGACAGCGGAAAAGTTACAGCGTGGCGCGCATCTCAATTTTCTTCGCCACCGGCTCCACAAGCTGCACGATTCCGTGACCAGGATTGATTTTCTCGCGAAGGCGAATCAGCCCGAACTGCTTCAGCTTGTTCACATCCCGCGTAACCGAGCCGCGATTGCGCCCCAACTCCTCGGCGAGCGCTGTGACACTCAGCTTCTTCTTCCGGGCCGCCTGGAAAAGCCGCATCCGCTGCACCGTCATCACCTCGAACATCATCATCGGGTCTTCGAAGGTAATAATCTTCTCCGGATCGAGCTTTTCGCGCCGCTCAATTTTTGCGGCACGCTCCTTGGAGCGCCGCACGTGGCCCTCAAAGCCATCGGTGAACACTTTAACTTTCATAACTCCTCCTGATCGCTTCAACCTCTAAATAGAAACGTCGTGACGTGACTGGAAATCCCTCATATTCGACGATCTCGACCTTTCCCAGAAAATGACGTTCGTGTCGGCCATGTGCGTTGTCAAACCCCAGCACTCGGCCATTGTCCCGGTAAAACAGGTGCGGCAAAAGAAAGGCAAGGTTATACCGGACGACCTCGGCGCTCTCATTCATCCAAACTTCTTCGCGCAAAATTCCAGACCCACCCGCACATGCAAACTCGGTTTCGTAATCCGTGACTTTCCGAGGGCGTTTTGTTTTGCCCATGCAATGACCTTAACACAGGTGATGCGCAAAATGCAACACCTGCTTCTCGCCTACTGCGGAATTGGTCGCAGAGCGAGTTATTTTTCGGCATTGCTCTCACACAGCGATTTATTTCGGCAACGGTATCGACTCGGCCAAACCCGCGCCGCGCTCAGTGAACCACAAAGTGTCACCGGCAGGCTCGATGCCCGTTGGCGTTTTAAGCCCATCCTTGAGCACCGTCACGCTTGCCTTGTCACCGTTCACCGTCATCGCGGCGATTGTGCCGCTGCCGTTTTCAGCCACGTAGAGTTTTCCATTCGCCGCGCGCATACCGTCAGGCCCTCTTACAGACTGGTCCATCCAGATATCGACAGGCGTTCCCGGCTTGCCCGCCGCGTCGACCGGAATGCGATAGAGCTTGTTGAAAATCACGTTGTTCACATAGAGCACGCCATCCAGAAAGGTAATCCCATCCACGCCCATAAGCGTCCGATGCTCCAGATAGAGCTTCGCCGTTTCCGCGCCCGGCGCGAGCCGAAAGATTCTGCCGTTGGCGGTGTCGGTAATGTACAGCGCCTTGTCCGGACCGATCGAAAAATCGTTGCACATACTGTCGTCGCCCGGCAGGTTCCAGCGAAACTTCGCCGCACCAGTCGTCAGGTTGAATCCCCGCAGCGCCGTGTGCTTGCGCGCCGGAGTAGCGCCCGCCACCGGCGTCAACTGGCAGGTCCAGAGCGTATTGCTCGCCGCATCCGCCAGCATGCCGAAGAAAAATGTGCCGGCTGGCTCGTCGCTCGCGTCGATAAACTTCTCCGCCGTGGTCGAGCCGGGACGCACCTTGTAGACGAAGGGCGAGCTGGCGCTGCCCACAATCACCACGCCACCCGGCGCCACCGTCAAACTCTCTGGCTGCGATTTCGCATCGCCAATCAGAATCTCCGCAGCAGCCGCGGCCTGCGCAAAGCAGATTCCCAGCGCAATACATGCGGCCAGATGTCGAGCATTCGCACCAACCATTTGCAACTCTCCTTGGGCCACTGGGCCGTCCCAGTCTAAGGCCGGTCCAGTATATACGGGCTTCAGCGTCGCCGGACCGGCTATGCTGCAACAAAAAAACGGCCTCGAGGATCCTCGAGGCCGTCAATCTCTTCAACCATTCTCGCGTTACTGCGCCGACGGCGCTGTTGGCGCAGGTTGCTCCGCTGTTGCTGGCGGAGTCATCGTCGGCTCATTCCCCGGCGGCGCTGCTTCCACGCCCGGCACCACCGGCACCGTCGTCACGGTTCCTGACGCGGCTTGGGTCAAATCGATGTCGTAATGTTGCAGCGTTGACGCCAGCGTCTGGTACAGGCCCGAGCGGTCCTTCGCATACGCGGCGTGCGCGGCAATCAGGTTGTCCTCCATCGTTGCCAGGCTGCGCTCCTGCAGCAGCACATTTGCGGTTGTCGACGCGCCCAGGTGCAGCTTCTTGTTTTCCGCGTCCAGGCTCTGTTGCGCATAGTCGCGCGCCGCTCCCGCGGCTCGCACTTGCGCGCGATCATTAGCCAGCGCGTACATTGCGTTCGCCACCTGCATACGGATCTCGGTGTACAGTTGCTCCAGCCGCAGCTCCGCCTGCCGGTACTCCATCAGCGAGCGCTCCTGCTGCGACTGCGCTTCGCGGTTGCGAATCGGGATTGACAAATTGAAGCCCGCCCCTTTGTCCGGAGCCGTGCTGTTCACCAGATCGCCAACCACGCTTCCGTAGCTGCCCGGCGCGGCGTTGCCCGTCACCACGCAAGAGAAGCCTTCGAAGGTGCAGTTTGGATTCACCGGACCGCCGATAATGCTGGAGCCGTAGAACCCGTAGACATCGAGCGTCGGCAGCAGCGCGTTGCGCGCGCCTTTCAAAGTGATCTCGTCGTTGCGCAGTGTCAACACCGCCTGTTCCAGCTCCGGTCTCTGCTGGAACGCCTCCTGCACCAGCGCTTCCACCGGCTGGCTCTCCTCCGGAATCGCTTCCAGCGTCACGCGGTCGGTTGGAATCACTGGCGCCGCCGACAGCGCCGGATCGTTGAGATTGCGTGCAATCGCCTGCTTGATCACCTGCTGCTGGTAATTCAGAGCACTCTGCGCGCTGATCAATCCCTGCTGATCCGTCGCGACGCTCGATTGCGCGTTTACTACATCCAGCGGAGCCATGGTCCCGATTTGCAGCTGCTTCTGGTTGTCCGATAGCAGTTGATTGCTTTGGTCCAGTGCGCGTTCTCTCGCCTGCACATCCTCGTAGGCCTGCACCAGTCCCCAGTAAATCGTCTCCACCTGGTTCACGGTGTAAAGAATCTGCTGCCTGAATGACGAGTCCGTAATGCGCCGGTCGTTCAGCGCCTGATAAATAAAGCGCTTGTTCACCCATATTCCCGCGCCCTGCAGCAGATGCTGCGTCACAGTGGCCTTGAACGTCGAATTAAGCTGCGGGGTATAGCTGGCCAGCGGGTTGCTGGTGTTCGTGCGGCTGTTATTCCAGGAAATCGCCAGCGCTGTTCCTGGCACAAAGCCCTGATTGAAGCTGAAGTCGTATGCGTCTGTGTTGGTAGCGGACGCTGGGCTGAAAAGGCTGGTCTGCTGCGACCGGCTCCGCTGAAGCTCGATGGTTCCTGTAACTGTCGGATCCAGATTCTCCGGTAGCGGTCCGGCTCCGGCCGTCGTCAGGGTTAGACCGTTGACGCCTGAACCTGCGCCGCCCGCTCCGATCGTCGTCCCGCCCGGACCACCGCCGGTCGACAGCGTTGACGTTGACCCGCCCAGCGTTCCGGTCACCAGTCCTGAGGGCGCGCCCAGCGGCAGTGCTCCCGACCTCGTGCGCAAAATATCCGTGTCCGCGATGTCCAGGTCGTACCGCGCGATGGCGATGTCGTAGTTATTCTCGATCGCCAGCGCAATCGCATCCGACAAGCTCAAATAAATCTTGCCATCCTTCACCAGATCGGTAAGCCGCACGGAGTTGTTGAAGCTCGCCTTCGAAATATTTGTCGGCATATACACGCCGATCGGATTGCGCAGCCAGCTCCCGAACGGCTTGGAATAGTCGCGGCTCGATGTGCGCAACGGGATCGGCTGCGTCGACACGGGCGCAGGCGCCGCCGGCAACTCCGACGCCGCCTTCTCTGTAGTCTGGCTCGGCGCGCTCGCGCCGGCCCCAGCCTGCTGTCCCCCCGCCTGCTGAGCATAGCCCGCCGGCATTGTCGATGCCAGCGTCAGCAACACGCCTGCAATTGCGCGCAATCGCTCGCCGCTCTTCCGCACCGTATCTTTGTGCGCAGATCGTTCTCGCCCCTCATTGCCCGGGTTAGTCCCGTTGCGTTCACTCGCCTGAGCACTCCGCCCCTCAAATCCCACACCGATCCTGTAAAAATCCATGATCTCTCTCCACATTTGGTTGCGCTGCTTGTCTGCGCTGCTTCGGTTGCCCTGATCGTCATCCCCGCGGCCAACTTGCCGCTCCGGATGCATATTCCGTGTCCGCCAAGACGATTATCGCTTCAACATTGCCCTGTAAGGCTCTTCCTTGGCCACGAACTTGATTACGAAATCGATACCCCTCTCGTTCCCTGCACTCGTATCATTCTTCTTCTACGGCGGAAAATCCCCAACAAATCCCAAACAAATTCCCAATTCACTTGCCGGAATTTGAGTTCCTTTACCGACCCCAATTTCGCTCGAGGTCGATCGCAGCACCCGGAAACCTCGTTCCCACCAGCAACCCTCATCAATAAATCGGTTGTGAATATTCGACGGCCACGCTCTGTCAATGTCCGGCCGGGGTCCGTTCTGTGCGCGCCCAAGCGCCAACACATCCAGCAATCACGTTTTTAACTAACTGGTTAGTAAAATACCTCTAACCCCATCCTGCGCGCAACCCCACACGCATGTAAACAGTGGGGTTTTCTGCTAACTACTTTGCCATCAACCAACAAAATGGGCAGTCACTGCGAATATGTTGTAAATTATTGACGCCTTCCAGCCCTTGTAACCCGCCAGCGATGCCAATGGAGCTCCTTGCCTGACCGTCCCGATCAGATACGCTGGGAAACAGCGAACCCTCCGCGAACCCAATGCCCGATCAGGCCCAACCCGACTCCAACCCCCAACCCGACTCGAGCCTCCAAACCTGGAAGCTCACTCTGGCCTACGACGGAACAGACTTCCAGGGCTGGCAGGTGCAGCCCAGGCTTCCGACCATCCAGGGCGAGCTCCGGGCGGCGCTCGGCCGAGTCACGGGAGAATCGCCACTGCCTCAAGGCTCCGGCCGCACCGACGCCGGCGTCCACGCGCTCGCACAGGTCGCGAGCTTCGCTCTTCGCGCTCCCATTCCGCCCGGCAATCTGCTCCGCGCCGTCAATCGCACCCTTCCTCCCTCGATCCGCATCTCCGAAGCCAAAACCGTGCGAAGCACCTTTCATGCGCGCCATTCCGCCATCGCCAAGACTTACGAATACCGCATCCTGCGCGCCACCGATTCTCCGCCTTTCCTCTGCCCGCCCTTCCTCGCCCGCTATGTCTACGCTTGCCCGTGGCCGCTCACCCTCGACGCGCTCCAGGCGTGCGCGCGCCTCTTTGAAGGCGAGCACGACTTCCTCAGCTTCGCCGCTACCGATCCCGACCTCGGATGTCGCACTTCCGATCAGCCAACGAACCTCATCCAAGACCAGGGAAAAACCATCCGCACCATCTTTTCTTCCGCATGGGAACAACGCTCCACCGAAAACGGCGAGCTCCTCGTCTACCGCATCCGCGGCAATGGCTTCCTCCACCACATGGTGCGCAATCTCGTCGGCACCATGATCGATGTTGCTCGTGGTCAACTCGCCCTCGCGGAAATTCCTCGCATTCTCGCCGCTCGCAGCCGCTCCGAGGCCGGCCCGAACGCCCCCGCGCGCGGCCTCTTCCTCCATTCCGTCGACTACCCGCCGGAACCATAGCCACCCCCGTCTGAGCTATAGCTCGCAAAACACCGCACTGGACTCCTGCGGCCCTTCAGACTATAAAAGGACTATATTTGGTCCGAACAGCAACGCCGGAGGCCGCCATGCGTTACTCGACCCAGATCAAACCAATAAGCTACGTCAAATCCCACGCCGCCGAACTCCTCGATAGAATTAACGAAGAGCGAGAGCCCATCGTCATCACTCAAAATGGCGAAGCTCGCGCCGTCCTGATGGACGTTCACTCCTACGAAGAATCGCAGGAGACCATGGCACTCCTCAAAATTCTAGCCATCGGTGAAAAGCAAGTCGAACAGGGTCAAACCTACCCGCTCTCGGAAGTCATCGCAGAGATTCGTGGGCGTCAGTCGCGGCGCGGTGCGGCTTAAACCGGACGGTTGCTGAGTTACGCCGAGACAAAATGAAACATCCAGTCCGTATCACTGCGGCCGCAAAACGTGACCTCGAGGATATCCACGAATGGGTAGCGCAACACGACTCCCTGGCAAAAGCAAACTATGTTCTCGATCGCCTGGTCGCCGTGGCCCATAGTATTGCTGTCTTGCCGGGTAGAGGCTCGCGGCCTCTTGAAATGCCGCCCGGTTTGACGATGGAATACCGCCAGGTATTTTTCAAGCCTTATCGCGTCATTTACAGGGTCACTCGGAGTGAAATTGTCATTCACTTAATTGCCGATGGCCGGCGTAATCTGCAATCGCTTTTATTGCAACGGCTCACCACGCAATAAGACCAATCGTGCGGCCGCATGTCACGGCCCTGGCTGCCAACTATCCTGCTACTCTGAACTCATCTCCATGCCGGCTCTTTCTTCAGCTTCGGCGTTCTCGCGCGTCACTGCGCTCGCTGCAAAAAGGCCCATCCACGCCGCCTTCTCCTGGCTGCACGCCAATCCGAAAACCATCATGGATTGGCAGCTCGAGATCGTGTCAATCCCCGCGCCCACTCATGGAGAGCAGGCTCGCGCAGAATGGCTCGCCCAGCGCTTCACGCAAATTGGTCTCAGCAATGTCGAGATTGACGCTGTCGGAAATGTCCTCGGCATTCTGCCCGCAGCAAACGTGCCCGTAGACCACGCCGGCCCGGTCATTCTTCTCTCCGCCCACATCGACACCGTTTTTCCCGCCTTCACTCCAATCCATCCGCTGCTCAACGGTGATCGTCTTGAAGCTCCCGGCGCCACCGACAATGCCGCCGGTGTTGCCGGAATGTTGGCCATCGTAAGCGCGCTTATTCACGCTGGTATTGAACTGCCCGTCCCGCTCGTCATTCTCGGCAACGTCGGCGAAGAAGGCGAGGGAGACCTGCGCGGCGTGCGTCATATCTATCAGCACAGCGAGCTCGTCGGCCGCATCGCCGCTCATCTCGTCCTCGATGGCCCCGGCGCCGACTCAGCCGTCACCCAAGCTCTTGGCAGCCGCCGCTATCAAGTTGCCATCACCGGACCCGGCGGTCACAGCTTCACGGATGCAGGCGTGCCCAACCCCATCGTCGCGCTGGCTATGGCTCTGGCCGTGCTCGCCGAAACTCCGCTACCCGATGAGCCGCGTACCACGCTCAACATCGGCACCATTCGCGGCGGCATCAGCGTCAACTCCATTCCTGAAAGTGCTTGCGCGAATATCGATCTCCGATCCACAGACCCCAATCAACTTCTGCGCCTTGAGGTCGCCCTGCATCGCGCCGTCGAGGACGCCGTCGAGCATTGCAATCGCCGCGCCTGGCCCGCCGCAAACAGGTCCGCCGCGATTGGTTCTCGTTCTCGCTTGTCTTTCTCTGTCACCAAAATCGGCGACCGCCCCGCCGCGCAATTGCCAGACGATTCGCCACTGCTGTTTACGCTGCGCGCCGTCGATCGCCATCTCGGGCTCCGCTCCGATCTCCGCCTCGGCTCAACCGACGCCAACATTCCACTCTCGCTTGGCATCCCCGCCCTGTCCATGGGAGCCGGCGGCGAAGGCGGAGCGGCTCACACCTTGCACGAATGGTATTCCGCCAAAGGACGCGACCTCGCGCTCAAGCGCGTGCTCCTGCTTACCCTGGCCATGCTGGAGTGGGCTTCGGATCAAATGGATCAAGACCAGAAAGACCGGTAGGCCCAAAGCGCCGCCCGCTTCCCGCCTGCCCCAGCGCTTATGCGGCTTTTTTGTTCCCTCTCGCGTCTAACAAATCACGGCGGAACTTCGGTTTCACTTGGACGTTGCGTTAAGCTGAGCCTTTAGGTTGAGCCGGTTTGGCGCGAGGCTGGCTATACTGAAGATGTAGCGTCATCCAGATTCTGGCCATTAGGCTGTGCTTGAACAGAGGACATTGAACACTATGAAATCGCTCTTTGAACGGCTTCGCTCGCGCCGCCTGACTTCGGCCTTCATATTACTGGCCACAATTTCTGCCGCCATCCTGATAGGTTCGTTTGCCGCTCACGGAGTCCGCGGCCAGGAAACACAAAACAGCAGCACCGATGCAACTCCCCTCAAGGTCGTCACCACGCCAATTCCGCCCAACGACTTTGTCAGGATCGCAAAGCTTGTAGGGCCGGCAGTCGTGAACATCAACACCGAGACTCTGCCCAAGCAGGCAGACAACGGTGGCGGCCACAACTTCCATCAGTTCCGTTCGCTGCCCAACCAGCAGAATCCCGGCGACAACAACCAGGACAACAATCAAAACGACCAGCAGGGACAGGGCAATTTCCAGGATTTCTTTAACCACTTCTTCGGCGGCCAAACCCCCGGCCCCGATGATGGCGGCGACAACGGTCAGGTGCAGGAGTCGCTTGGCTCCGGCTTCATCGTCGATTCCAAGGGCTACATCATCACCAACGATCACGTCATCGACAAAGCCGACAAGATCTACGTCAAGCTTTCCACCGATCCTGACTCCCAGGACCTCGGTCGTCCCGCTCGCGTCATCGGCTTCGACAAGGCCACCGATCTCGCGGTCATCAAAATCGACACCAGCACGCCGCTCCCCACCGTCAAGATGGGCAACTCTGACACGGCGCAAGTCGGCGATTGGGTTGAGGCCATTGGCAGCCCATTCGCCCTTGCGCAAACCGTCACCGCCGGCATCATCTCCGCCAAAGACCGCACCATCGATCAGGGCGCAGCCGGCCAGTTCCAGCACTTCCTCCAGACGGACGCGGCCATCAATCCCGGCAACTCCGGCGGACCGCTGCTGAACATGAACGGCGAAGTCATCGGCGTCAACACCGCCATCTACACGCAATCGGCCGGCTATCAGGGCATCGGCTTTGCTATGCCCTCGAACACCGTCGTATCTGTCTACAACGACTTAATCAGTCCCCGCCACAAGGTCACGCGCGGTTCCATCGGCATCCAGTTCCGTGAGGGACTGTCCGGCGCCGTCAATCGCGTCTACGGCTTCAAGAACGGCGTTCTCGTCCAGGAAGTTCAGCCCGCCGGCCCCGCGGATAAAGCAGGCCTCAAGGCCGGCGACATTATCACTACCATCGATGGCCGTTCCATCAAGGACGGCGAAGATCTGGTAAACGAAATCGCCAGCCGCGCTCCCGGATCGACCATCCGGCTCGGATACGTGCGCGATGGCAAGGCACAGGACACAACGGTGACCATCGGCGACCGCGACAAAGTCTTTGCCGATCTCAACAATCCTCAGCCCGAAACCAATGATGACAACAGAGGCGGCGCAGGTGAGGCCAAGCTCGGTGTCGTCGTGCAAGTAACCCCGCCGGAAATGGTCTCTCACATTCATACCGCCGGCGTCGTCATCGAGTCGGTCCGTACCGGTTCATTCGCCGACCTGCAAGGGTTGACGCCGGGCCTGGTCATTACCCACGTCAATCGGCAGCCAACCCCCAACAAGGATCAGTTCGATGCCGTGGTCAGTAAGCTCAAAACCGGCGACGATGTGGTCTTCGAAGTGATAGATCCCCATCATCCCGAACTTGGCATCAACTATATTGGCGGCACGTTATAACCTTTTGATACCAGCGCCGTTAGCGCTTTTCTCGCCTCCGGCGCTGGGATCCAAAGTAATCTAGGCTGTCGCCGCCAATTCGTTTTCCCCTTGCTGCAATTGAACACCTTGGTTAAACTTCTACGAAGACCCCATTCAAGTCTTCGTGTTTTTTAGGCGGTATTGGGATGTTTTCATTTCGAGCAAATTTGGTGCTTCTAATCTCCGCGGCCCTTCTTGCGCCGCCCGCTTTCGCTGCATCTCTGCGCCACTCTTCCACGAGCAGTCACTCCGGCACCTCTCATAAGCTCTCGCATAGCCGTCGTTCATCGAGACGCGGTTCTCATCGCGCGCGCGGCCAGCAGGCCATTCAGCCGGATCGCGTCACCGAGATTCAGCAAGCCCTCGTTCGCGAGCACTACCTGTCCACCGATCCGAATGGCGACTGGGATTCCACCACCGTCGATGCAATGCAGAAGTACCAGGCCGATCACGGCTGGCAAACCAAGCTGATGCCTGATCCGCGCGCCCTCAAAAACCTCGGCCTCGGCCCCGATTACTCCACAGCTCTCAACGCCAACGGATCGAGCTTCGCCGCCCCGTCGTCCACCAGCACGAGCGACACTCAGACCGAAGGCTTCGTCACCGCCTCCGGCGTGCGCCAGTAACTTTCCGCTATCACCCACCCGAGATACCTAGAGCAACTCCGTCGCCAGCAGATCGGCCATTGTCTCGCGCCGCCTGATGAGCCGCGACTTCGCGCTCTCCACCAGCACCTCTGCTGCCCGCGGGCGCGAATTGTAGTTCGAGCTTTGCACCATGCCGTATGCGCCGGCATCGAGCAGCGCCACCAGATCGCCCGGCTCAACCGGCCCAAGTTTCCGGTCCCGCGCGAAAAAGTCGCCGGATTCGCACACCGGACCCACCACATCCACAACGCGTTCTCTGCCTGCGCGCCGCTGCACCGGAACAATCTCGTGATGCGCCTGGTAAAGCGCGGGACGAATCAGATCGTTCATCGCGGCGTCAACAATCACGAATGTCTTTTTGCCGTTGCGCTTCACATACAACACGCGCGTCAGCAGCGCGCCGGCCTGCGCCACCAGAAATCTGCCCGGCTCAATCAACAACCGGCCATCGAAGTCGCCCAGCGCGCGATCCAGCGCATCCGCATACTCCTCCACTTTGACTTCTGCATCAAAAGCGCCGTCGTGGTAATCGATACCCAGCCCGCCGCCCGCATCGATGACCTGCAGCACGATGCCTTCGCTCTTCAGTTGCCGCACCAGCTTGCTCACCCGCTCAATCGCCGCTCCGAACGGTTCAGCGCTGCGAATCTGCGACCCAATATGAACGCTGATGCCGTGCGCATCGAGCCAGCGGTTCCCCGCCGCGTTTTTGTAGAGGGCACGCGCGTCACGAATGTCGATCCCAAATTTGTGCTCGCGCAGGCCGGTTGAAATGTAAGGATGCGTATCGGCAAACACGTCCGGGTTCACCCTCAGCGCAAAGGGGGCGCGAATTCTCAGCCGTTGCGCGCGCTCCGCAAGCAGCTCAAGTTCAGCCTCGCTCTCCACATTGAATTGCAGAATTCCCGCCTTCAGTCCCGCATCAATCTCAGCCGCCGTTTTCCCCACACCCGAGAACACAACACGCCCGGCAGCCTCCGGCGCAGCCGCCAGCACGCGCTCCAGCTCGCCGCCGGAAACAATATCGAATCCCGCGCCTCGCCGCGCCAGCATCTTCAAAATCGCCAGCGAAGAATTCGCTTTCACCGCGTAGCAAACAAGATGCTCTCGCCCGGCCAGCGCTTTCTGAAATATCATCAGACGCTCGGAAATCTGATCCGCAGAATAAACATAAAGCGGCGTGCCAAACCGCTTGGCCAGCTTCTCCAGCGACACTCTGCCGCAGTGGAGCGCAGCGCCGGGCTGCGGTCTTTGAAACGGTCGCGAAGATGTTGTTTGCTGAGCCACAGGTCTAGTCCAAAACCAAAAGAATAATTCGAGCCTACAGCATTAGGCCCCCTACAGCATTCGGTCCCAAGACCCTCCGCCCGCAGGCGTTTTCCCACTGCCCAAATTACAATGTCTGAGTGAAAGATTTTCCTCCGGTTGATCTCGTCGGCGTCGGCCTCAATGCCACGGACACTCTAATTCCGCTCGAGCAATTTCCGCAGCCCGGCTCCAAGGTCCATTATTCCGAGCGATCCACGCAGCCCGGCGGCCAGGTAGCCACAACCGTCGTTGCCTGTCAGACCTGGGGCCTCCGCACCCGCTATGTTGGCAAGCTCGGCGACGACGATGCAGCCCGCTTGCACAAAGAAGCTTTCCGCCACGTCGGCGCCGAGACTCAGATCGTCACCGTCCCCGGTACTTCGAGCCTGCACAACGTCATCCTCATCGATACCGGCGGTGAGCGCACCGTCATCTGCCAGCGCAACGACCTGATGGTTCTTCAGCCCTCGGACCTTCGACGCGAATGGATCGAAAGCGCCCGCGTCCTGCATGTGGACGGTCACGATACCGCCGCTGCTTCTCTCGCCGCAAGTTGGGCACGCGCGGCCAGCGTTCCCGTGGTCGCCGATCTCGACGACATCTACCCCGGCATTGAAGACCTTGTCGCCAACATCGACTATCTCATCGTGAGCGAGGATTTCTCCTGCCGCCTGATGCGGGAACCGAACCTCGAGAGCGCATTGCGCCGCATGCAGTCGCGTTACGGATCCCGGCTCTGCGCGGCAACCCTCGGCGAAAACGGCGTTCTCGCGTGGGATGGCACTCGGTTGATTCACAGCGCCGCTTATCGCGTGCCTGTCGTCGACACCACCGGCGCCGGCGACATCTTCCGCGCAGGCTTCATCTACGGCTTGCTGCGAGACTGGCCCCTCGATCGCCAGCTCGATTTCTCCTGCGCCGCCGCAGCCATGAACTGCATGGCCCAGGGCGCGCGCGGCGGCATTCAGCCCGTAGACGCAATCGAGAATTTCATGGCCACAACCGAACGCTACGAAAGCGCGCGCGGCGTGCAGACGCTTGATTGACATAAGTAGCACCGGCGGCTGACATAAGTAGCGCCGGCGTCCCGCCGGCTGTCGTGCGGGCGTCCTCGCCCGCACAATTCGCCCCCTGAATCTCCTCCACTCCCCGGACCGTCTAATAAAATAAGAACGGAGACACTTTCAATGCCACTGATCAAGACCTCAAATCCCGCACTCGGCCAGAACACCTTCAGCGACTTTGCCCGCAACCAGACCGGCGGCAGCCTCATCGACGCTGCGGCGCGCATGACGCTGAGCGGCACCATCAACAAAACCGGCATCCTGCTCCTCTGCGCCGTCGCCACCGCAGCCTGGACGTGGAACTCATTCATGCAGACGCACGACGCGGGCGTTGTCGGCCTTCCGATCATGATCGGCCTCTTCGGCGGCCTCATCTTCGCCTTGATCACCAGCTTCAAAAGGGAATGGTCGCCGATCACCGCGCCCATCTATGCCCTGCTCGAAGGCCTCGTGCTCGGCGGTATCTCGGCGCTCCTTGAGCTGCGCTATCCCGGCATTGCCATGGAGGCGGTCGCTCTCACCTTCGGCACGCTCTTCGTGCTGCTCCTCGCCTACAAATCTGGCCTAATCAAGGTCACCCAGAAGTTTCGCCTCGGCGTGGTCGCCGCCACCGGCGGCATCTTCATCTTCTACATGGCCCAACTGCTTCTTGGCTTCTTCCACATCACCTTGTTCAGCTCCGTCTTCGGCAACGGCCTCATCGGCGTCGGCTTCAGCCTCGTTGTCGTCGCTGTTGCCGCGCTCAACCACGTCATCGACTTTGACTTTGTCGAGCAAGGCGTCGCCTGTGGTGCACCCAAATATATGGAGTGGTACGCGGCGTTCGGCATCATGGTCACGCTGGTCTGGCTCTATATCGAGATCCTCAACCTGCTGGCCAAATTGCGCAGCCGCAATTAGCTGTCCGCTTCCCACAACCGGCGGGTGCCCCAGGTCTCGATTTTGAGACCTGGGATACCAGAAATCCTTGCGAAAGAAAGTACGCGGTCACTGATCCAAGTATTCGCCGCCTCCGGTCCGTTGTTGACGGCCGGCGACTCTCTGTTGTCTAGGTCCCTTGTTCCCTTGGACCCTCGTTCCCTGCCTTTAAGTCCCCTGCGGCGAAATCAACGTAAACGTCACGGTTCCCGCGGTGCTCCGCTTGTGCAACGTGCCGCGCGGAATCACCAGCATGTCGCCTTTCCTGAGCGTCACCGTCGTCGTTCCTTCCGCTTCCGGCGCATGCCACTCGCCGGCGGCTTCACTGTGCGCGCCTTTCGGCGTCCCGCCTACTTCGTAAATGGTCGACCCATCCAGCACCTGCAAAATGTGGTCGCGTCCCTCGTGCCACTCGAACTCCTTCGCGCTCTTCGCCGTCTCCACCGTCAGCACCACAGCAAAGTTCTTTCCCTGCACAAGGTTGTTGTTGCCAGAGCTGGCCACGAGCGCCCTCACATCATCCTGAATCTCCTGCGCCGTGAATAACTGAAAGCTTGCGGCTCCAGCTGCGTTCTGCGGACTCGCCGCACCGTGCGCTCCAGCAGTCGCGGCCTGCCCTTCCGCGACCGGAGCGAACAGCGAAGCATTGGCAATCGTGAAACCAGCGGCCGCAGCCGCCGGCACGGCGCGCAAAAACTCGCGACGACCCGGATTCTTTAGCGCAACATTGCTCATGATATCTCCCCGAAGCCTTCATCAATCTCAATCGACTTCGTGCCGAATTCTATCAGCACGTCTCCGGGGCCGAAGTCCAACAAATAAACTGGGGTGCCCCATTCTTGGCGGGTCTTTAGTTTTTGCGCCAAGGGTGGGAAAGCACAATCGTCGATCCGCCTCTTTCATTCCACCGAAATAATGGGTGTCCCAGGTCCGGACTTTCGGAACCTGGGATACCAAGCCCTCTTGCTCCGTTGTTCCCTGCCGGGATCCCCATCGACAGGTCTCCGTCGATGGGGTGGCTTGGTCCCTCGTTCCCTGCACTATTCAAACTGCCGCAGCCACGGCGCAACAATCGCGGCCACCTTCTTCGGCTGCTCATAAGCTGCAAAGTGGCCTGCACCGGGAATCACATGAAACTCGCAGCCGCCCGGAGCCGCGCGAAACGCCTCCATATCGGTTGCAGTCACGGTCGCATCCTCTCCGCCTGCAGTTGCCAGCACTGGCACACGAATGGTCGCGATGGTCGGAACCGAATCAGGACGCGCCGCCAGTCCCGCCTGTACCGCGACCACGGCCTCAGCCGTCAGCGTCATCTGCGCGCGCACCTCGGTCACAACCTCAGGCCGTTCCCGCCGAACCGAAGGCGCCACCGTATTCTGCGCCATGCCGTTGAAGAGCACTTCCACGCCGTCCGCCCGCGCCCTTGCGATCGTGTCAATGCGCTTGGCCAGGTTTGCCTCGGCGTCCGGCTGCGGTTTCGAGCACACAAAAATCATCCCGCGCATCCGCTGCGGTGCTCTGCGCCACAACTCCAGCATCACGTACCCGCCAATGGAGCATCCACCAAAAACTGCTTTGGAAATCTTCAAATGATCGAGCAGCGCAATCATGTCCGCGGCAAGCTGCGCCATTGTCAGCACCGGCGCGCCGGGAACACGGCTAAATGCGCCGGTCGGCAGTCCCGACCCCAGTTCCGAGCGCCCATGTCCGCGCAAATCAGGAACGATCGCGCGAATGCCCGCAAGCTCTCGCGTCAGCGGGTACCAATATTCACGGTCAAGAGGTGTCGGATGCAGAAGAATTACCGGCAATCCCTCGCCCGCATCACTGAATCCCAAACGGGCACCGCCGGAAACGTACTCGCCGGGAATAGACACGTACTCGCCGTTCATATTTTAGGAGGATACGCGCCTGGATTCGGCCCGGGATTCGGGTTCGGATACGAACCCTGATATGGTCCCGAATACGGCCCTGGATACTGCCCCGGATACAGCGCCGTATCCTCCGGAATACCGATCCACGCTGCCACGTACGCCACGCCGATCAGCCCGCTCGAAAAGAAGAATCCGATGACCGTGAGAATGCGGATCGTGGTTACGTCCCATCCATTGGCCTGAGACAGTGCCAGGCAAACGCCGCCAATCATGCGTCCCACATGCGGCCGTATCAGCGGCCTTCCCGGCATGGGCTGCGCCATTGGCGCTCCCGCCCCGCAACCCGAGCAAAACCGCGCGCTCGGATGCAAAGCATTACCGCATTGCTGACAAAAGACCGCCATAATCAACCCCTCCGGCTAACAAGCCCACTCCTTTAATCATACGGATTTTCATCCCCACCAGTTCCGTCCCTTGTTCCCTTGTAGCGCCGGCGTCCCCGCCCGCACTCTCCGTTCCCTCGCCCCTGCTTTTTCAGTTCCCCCCGTACGGCTCCCGCAAATACCTCCTCGCCTGATCAGCGCGCGAAGTGTCCGGGCCGGCATCAATAGCAGCCTGATAGTCGCGAACCGCAAGCGGTCGCTGCCCTGCCACATCGCGGCATTCACCAGCGTTCAGCAGCGTCCGGATTTTCAGCTCCAAACCAACGCCGGGCATCTCGGCCGCCCGCTCAAAAGCTTGCGCGGCTTCATCGTAATGCCGCTGGCCGCGCAAAGCGTCGCCCAAGCCAAAGTCCGCCAGCTCCATCCGCGCATCGGCAAAATAACCCGGCTTCGAGTTGTCCGCCTGAATCTGCTGGTACGCCGTCACAGCTCGCATGCCCTCGCCGGCGTCCCTGCGCAGATTAGCCTCCTCAAGCCAAAAAAGGAAATTGTGCGGATACTCGTTCTTCAACTGCTCCACAACCTGAATCGCCTCGTCGTACTTCGCCTCGCGACGCAGAAACAGAGAGATCGCGGTTCTTGCGTCCACGCTGGTCAGCACGCCGCGATTGCCGTCGTCGCGCAGCATCGCCAGGCCTGTAGCCTTCGATCCCGTAATCCCGGCAAAACCAATCATCAGCTTGAACGGCCACGGAAGCGCGCCGACCACATATTCGTAAACTCCCGTGATCAGCTTCGCGTCTACATAATTCGGATCAAGCTCCAGCACCCGCGAAGCATCGTCCCGCGCTTTCGTCGCCAGCCGGAACCCCGTGCCATACGCCCGCTCCACCATCGCCACATAAGTACAACGCAAACTGCGCACCCACGCGCGGGCAAACAGCGCGTTCACGTCGTTCGGATTCTGGTTCAGCCGCCAATCCGCCTCCTGCACGGCTTCATCCGCCAGCGCAAAAATCTGGTCGCGCTTTTTCGGGTCTTCTACCGTCGCATGCCGCCCACTCAAAAAACCATCATTCGCATAGAAGGTCGTGTCCAGCAGATCCTGGTTGTAAAGCTCCTGAAAGATCAGCGCATTGAGCAGGTACGCAGTCGCCTGCGGATCGCCGGGGTGGGCTGCGTGATAGCGCTCGAAACTTTGAACTGCGCCGGCATAGTCCAGATTGTAGAAATTCTTGAAAGCCGCGCGAACCTGAGGATCGTAGTTCATCTGGTTGGTATCCATAGCCGCCGCCCAGGCCGGGGTAGTCATCGCCCACCATAGAATCCCAATTATCAGGATTCCAACCGCCCGGCAACGCGTTCGCAACTGACGTATCACGACCCAACCCTCAACGTCGGATTCGCTTCTTTACCATCACCATCGTATCGCCCACGGCAGCATCGTTCCGAACTTGATTAGTTTCGAGAGGCGCGCGCCTGCCCGCTCCCAGAATTTTTGATGCGCGAAATTCAAACCTGCGACAACCAGCAATCCGCTAGGATTGAAGTATGCCCATCCCCGAGCATTTGAATCCAATCGACGCTGCCCCGCGCCCAGCCGTGGCCGACAAAGCCACAAAAATCGACGCTGCGCGCCAGCGCCTAATCGTCGCCCTCGATGTGCCCACCGCCGCCGCGTCGGCCGAGCTGGTCAAAAAGCTCGAAGGAACCTGCCAGTGGTTCAAAGTCGGATTAGAGCTTTTCACCGCGGCCGGTCCCGCCGTCCTCGAGCCTCTGCTCGCAAACGGCCACTCCGTCTTCCTCGACTTGAAATTTCACGACATTCCCAACACCATCGCCGGAGCCGTTCGCTCAGCTGCCTCTTTGGGCGTGCGCATGATGACCGTTCACTCGGCCGGTGGCCCGGCAATGCTGGCGGCTGCAAAAGCCGCGCTCGATGGCATCGCCAACCCGCCCGAATTGCTCGCCGTCACCGTGCTCACCAGCATGAATGCTACCGCGCTTGAATCCACGGGCATCGCCCGCTCGACCGCGCAACAAGTAGAACTGCTCGCTAAAATGGGCCTCCACGCCGGCATTCGCGGCTTTGTCTGTTCGCCACAGGAAGTTGCCGCCTTGCGTGCTCTCACCGGCCCCGATGGCGTACTGGTCAGTCCCGGAATTCGCCCCGCAGGCGCAGAAACGGCCACAGGGGCCAATTCAACCGGCGGAGCGAATTCAAACGACCAGAAACGCATCGCTACTCCCGCCGACGCGTTGCACAACGGCGCAAGTTTCCTGGTCGTCGGCCGGCCCATCACGCAAGCCCCCAACCCAGCCGAAGCCGCCGAGGCCATCCTCGCAGAAATGGCTGAAGCGCTATAAGAGCCCTGTAGCCTAAACCGAGCCGGCCGCCGTGTTGCGCGCATGGGCCACATTGTCAGGGTCGTCAGTGAACGACTTGCCCGCCCCGTAAGCAAACTTGAAGTACTGCGGTCCCGATTTGCGAATCGCATCATGGCTACCGTCGTCCCAGGTTACGTGAGCCTCGCCGTCAACATAATCCCAGCGGCCGTTCACGTCGCCAATTGACCTGTGGGCGGTGCCATCTTCGTTCAGCGTGATGTAAAAGTTATTTCCCGAACCGTCGCCGCACTCCCATTTGCCGATGAAACGGCCACGGCTGGGAACTCTGTAGCTGTCCGCGGAATCGGAGGAAGTTCCTCCTGCGAATTCGACACGGGCGATGTCAGAGAGGCTGAAGCTCCGGCGGTGGCCATCCTTGAAGACGATGACGATAGTGCCCGAGTTGTCTTTCGACGCAGCATGCGCGGCCACTTGGCCGAACGAGCCAGTCAAGCAAAGCAATCCCGCGAGGGCGGTGAGGCGAGTGAGGTGGGTGAGGCGAACAAAGCTCTTCATTAGGTTCTCCTGTAGGTGGAATACGCAATGAGTCTATAAGAGGTTCCGGAAATCGTGCGCCCCGAAATCGTATGGTCGGGTAGCGGAGAAATGTCCACTGGAGTTGGGTTACGGGTGCCCCCGGTTCGGGGTCCCCACGGATAGGTCCACGTCCGTGGGGTGGAGATCCCTCGCAGTTGGGGACCGGGGATCGACCGAGCACAGCCCGTAATGGTCCCTCGCTCGCTTGTTCCCCAGTTCCCTTGGTCCCTGTCTTCAAACAAAAAGCCCGGCATTTAGCCGGGCCTTCTTGCCAATAAAAGCTCAAGAAACGCTTAAAGCTTTTCGTAGAAATCGCACGCCGAGCACGAAATATACACCCCGCCCGGAACGCCTCTTTCGCGATCCTTCACACGCTTGACGATGCGCGTGGGCTTGCTGCACTTGGGACAGTCTGTCGACTTGGTCGTGTCCATTACCTTCTTGCGGTCACCTGTTTTGGCAATTTTGGCCATCTTTGCGTTGGTTCTCCTTCTGAGGTGTCTCTGCTCTCATCCGCCGTGGCGGACGGCTTCAACGGCGCGGCCGCTGCTCATCCATCGCTCCCTTGCGGGTGCCCCATCCAAGCTCTGCTTGGGGTGGGTTAAAAAACAAACACGACTCGCTGCCTCCAGTTTATATGAACCCGGCTACCTGTTCCCTGCCCGCGGTTGCCCCATCCTTTTCGTCCGCCCCAGCAGACGAAAGGGTGGAATACGAAGCCTGCGGTTGCCCCATCCTTTTCGTCCGCTCCAGCGGACGAAAGGGTGGGATAGGAGGTTGGAGCTTGCCCCATACTTTCCGTCCGCCCGGCGGACGAAAGGGTGGGATAGAAGGCCTGCTCCAGCCCGCGTAGCGGGCAAAAGATGGTAGCCCCAGGCGCAAGCCTGGGGAACAGAACTGAATCGACCGCGCCCAGCCCGCTTCAGCGGGCGAAAGATCAGTCCGGCCGCCGCTCCCTCATTCTCTTCTTGATCCCGGTCGGTCCCCGCTGTTGATCTCCGAAAATCCTTGTCACGCCCCGCACCACAAATTAAAATTACAACCGCACCTTCCCAGAACCCTCAGAGGCTTCATCCGAAACGCTGCCCGCGCCCGGAAACCCATGCGCAATCTCAGCCCCAACCAACTTCCCGGAGGAACGATGTTCATGCAGAATCTCCGACATACCGCCCTGCGCGCAACCATCCTGGCCGCCGCAATTCTTTGCGCACTTCCCGCCCATCTTCATGCCGCACCCGCCGACACAAAGCCCGCGCACTCAGGCAAAACCCGCACCTACTACGTTGCCGCCGACGAAGTGAACTGGGACTACGCCCCCTCCGGCCGTGACGAGGCCATGGGCATGCCCTTCGACGAAATTTCCAAAGGCTTCACTGAAACCAGCGCCAACCACATCGGCCGCGTCTACAAGAAAGCTGTCTACCACGAGTACACCGACGCCACCTTCACCACGATCAAGCCTCGCGTGACCCAGGACGCATACCAGGGCATCCTCGGCCCCATCCTGCACGCCGAAGTCGGCGACACCATCAAAGTGGTTTTCAAGAACAACGCCACACATCCCTTCGGCATGCATCCTCACGGCGTTCTCTACCAGAAGGACTCCGAGGGCGCAAACTACAACGGAGGCAGCGGCGACATGGATGACCGTGGCGGCTGCGTCGCCCCCGGCTCTACGCACACCTACACCTGGCAGGTGCCTGAGCGCGCTGGACCCGGACCCAACGATCCCAGCTCCATCTTCTGGCTCTACCACTCGCACTGCGACGAGCTCCGCGACGTAGCCTCCGGCCTCTTCGGCGGCCTCGTCATCACCCGCCGCGGCATGGCCCTCCCCGATGGCCCCCCCAAGGATGTCGACCACGAATTCGTCACCATGTTCATCGCCATCAACGAAAACGAGAGCTGGTATCTCGACGACAACATCAAGGCTCACATCGCCGATCCATCAAAACTCAATCGCTACGAGTTCAAGCCCATCACCGCCACCGGCGTCTTCGGCACCGTCGCCGGTCAGGGCTTTGCCGACACCAACGTCAAGTGGTCCATCAACGGATACATCTACGGCAACACGCCCATGATGACTATGAAGATCGGCGATCACGTCCGCTGGTACGTGGCCACTCTCGGCGACTTCAATAACGCGCACACGCCTCATTGGCACGGCAACACCGTCGTGGTCAATGGCCAGCGCACCGACGTTCTCTCCGTCATCTCCGCGCAGATGATCACCGCCGACATGGTGCCCGACGCTCCCGGCATCTGGCTCTACCACTGCCACATCTCCGACCACATGCTGGCCGGCATGGTGGCCCGCTACCAGGTCCTGCCCCGCTGAACAGCGCACGATGAATGGTTGCCCCATCCTTTTCGTCCGCTGCGGCGGACGAAAAGGGTGGGAAACGAGCCTACCCGCCCCAACCCGCAAAAAACATTTCAATCATGCCTGATCGAGCCCATAAAGACTGCGACCACTCGGCATATTCGATCGAATCTTATAGCCGATGGCCCGACCCAGGAATTTTGTTACGGCTTCCCAGCGCCGCAACGATGCGGTTCTGTCTTCGAGACGAGATCGAAGCCGGCCAGAACCTTGTCTTGCTGGTCCGGCGGCCAGTTTTGAAAATCATTCCAGGCCTCGGAATTGCCGGCTCTCACCGCCTCGTTGCCGCCATGGCAGTTTCCGATTGCTTCAACCACCGCTTCGTCAGAGCCTGAGCATCTTCGCTTGCCGGGTCGCGATCAAGGTCCGCTTCAATCTCGGCAAACACTTGCCGCATCGCCTGCACATGTTTCTTGCGTTCTTCGGCAGGCGTTTCGCGCGCGATGCGTTCCTTATCCAGCCACGCCTGATCCGTGTAATACTTCCGCATGAAATTCTCTTGTGGCTGCATGTCAATCACCTCAATAATTTTTCTCAGAATGGACGCGTCGCTTATTTGTCCTGCTGGTGTCTGCCCCGCTTGTGTCTGGCCTGCTTGACCCTGCCCCGCTTCTGTCTGTCCCGCTTGAATTGCCTTTTCCGCTGCTTCAATTGCAACCAGCGCGCGATCAATCAGCCTTCGTTTCTCGCCTAAAGCTTCACGCTGCATATGCAGCGAGTCCGCGAGTGTCAGCGGTCCGCGTTTCAGCAGCAGCTTGATCTCCGCAAGCGGAATACCCAAAAACTTCAGCGCCGCAATCTGTACCAGGCGCTCCATATCCTGCAAGCTGTAGACCCGAAACCCGGAGCCTGCACGCTGAGGCTTGAGCAAACCGATGCGATCGTAGTGGTGCAACGCTCGAACCGTCACTCCCGCCAACTTCGCAAATTCGCCAATCCGATAGCTGCCGCTCATCGCTCCCGACCCTCACCGCTCCCGACCATTGATTTATGCTTTCAGACCATACTCACCCCTGACGCAGCGTCAAGGTCAAGCGGAAACCTTTCTCTTGGGTTCGTTGAAAGCCACGCAGGATCGGACGGAGGGAGCAGTGGCCTTCAGGCCACTGAATTCCGGCGCAAGAAATCTTGAGGCCTTCAGGCCCGGAGAAATGCTTTCCTCGCGCACTGAATCAGGCTGCGAATCAAGGCCACGCTATGGCGCGATTCCGGCTTGCTTTTGCTTGCTCCAAACCGGATAGGGTATGCCGGCAATCCGATTGATTGCGAAAGCTTGCAGCGTAAGCAGAATCACGGCGGCCTCGATAATCACAAGCTCCCTGGGTTGAGAGATGATACCGAGCGAAACGATGAGAGTCGTCGCCCCCGCGGGCGGATGACTGACCCGCAACAGCGCCATAAGCGCGCCGGTAGCCGAGAGCGAGAGAGCCGCGGCCAGCACCCTCGCGCCATGAACACCGGGGTTGATGCCGAAGGGCGGGCTTGAGGCTACCGCAAGCGCAAAGGCGCCATAGCCGCAGATCAGCCCAATCGCGTGGCCCAGGATTGCATTCCGCGGGCTGGAGACCTCAGCCAGCGGAGAAAAGAAAAAGAGATACGCGGTGGGTCCGAGCGATGGAAAGACAAATGGGCTTCCAGTGAGAAGAGCGAGCAAGCCGAGGATCCCAATAGTGATGAAGCAGTTCGCGCAAACATAGGCTGCCCAGACCAGCCGTGGAGGAAAGTGCTGCAAGAGCCATTCCATGCGCATGTGCGCGAGCAGGACCCCGACATGCTCGAATCCATTGTGCTCAGCGCGGGCATCGCGATGCTGATTTACCAATGTCATCAGATATTCGGGAGCAGATCGAAGTATTCATCGTCTTCATTCTTGCCGCCCTCTCCCAGGCCGACAGTCTTTTCCGACTCGATGAATTCAATGCGCTCAATCCACTTGACCATCTTGTAACCAAGCTGGTTCTCAACGCGCAGGCGAAGCGGCGCACCATACACGTCGGTGAGGGGCTTTCCATTCATCTCGGTAGCAAGCAGGCATTGAGCCTTGAGTACATTTTCAAGGCTCTGCGTGTCGTAGTACGCGCCGCCATAGAGCGAACCGCCATAGGAGAAGAACGCAACAACTTTGGCGTTGGGCATAGGCCGGACGAGTTTAACCAAAGATTTCATGGGAAGCCCGCCCCACTTGGCAATCCCGGTCCAGCCCTGGATGCAGTGGTGCATGGTGATCTCCTCGGCTTTGGCCAGGCGCTCGATATCCGCAAGAGACAGCTCGACCGGGTTGTCCACGAGGCCGCTCACCTTCAGCTTGTAGTTAACAAATCTTTCGCTGGCCATCCGCTTCCAATCGTCGCGGACCGGCATCTTGCCGTTGGGCCAGAAGCGTGGCGAGATATCCGCCTCGGTGTAATGCTCGCCGGGAGAGAGGCGGTTGAGCGTGGTCAGCATCAATGGGTAAGTGATGAACTTCTGCACATGCTGCAGAATGCGTGGGTAGATCCACGAGATGTAGTGCGCCGCAACCCACGAGAGCGCAACAACACCAATGCCAACGAAGCCGAGGATCACTCCGCGGTGGTTCAGGTCGTCTGTGCCCATCACGATGTGGTTCATGTTGCGAACGAAGCCGGTCATTACGATCAATGTCACATGAACGACGATGAAGGCAAAGAAACTGAGCATAGAGAGAAAGTGAATGGAGCGCGCCGATTGCCTGCCGCCAAACAGCTTTGCGTACCAGTGAAAGCGATTCACTGCCGCCGGCGACATGGCGATGCCGGTGAGGATTGCCATCGGGCCGAAAATAAAGACGACGCAGAAATAGGCGATCTGCTGCAACGCGTTGTAGCCGTAAAATCCATTGAGCTCAGGCGGCAGGTGGAATGTCGCATAGTGTACCCATGTGTTCCAAGCCTGCAGCAGCACCAGCGGCGATTGGGGTACGAGCCGCCGCCACTGCTCGGTATCGAAGAGCATGATGACAAAGAAAAATCCCGTGATAATGAAGCCGTAGACGTTAAGAAAGTGCCAGCACCGGGCCACGCCGACAGTGTGCCGGTACCCGGGTGTGGCAACGAGCGGCGAAACGTAGCGCGCATCGTCCTTGGCGGTCCAGATCCGATCCGTCGGAACCTTGATCGGCGTCAACCGAATCCACTCGCTGCCCGGTGTGCAGTCATTGTTGAAGTAGAGACGAGGATGATCGGCAAGAATCGACAGGCCGCTGCGGATCAGCATCGCAACAAAAAGAAAGTTGAAAAAGTGACAGTAGCGCACCCACACCGGAAAGCCCTGCGGACCGGCGAAATTGTTGGGATAGATCTGCGGGACGGGCGGAATATGCGGAAGCCCCACCAGTAGGAACTCGATCCAGGCAGCAACCACAGGCGCCGCTACCAGCATCGCCGCGGCGATCAGGATCGAGGGCCGAATCCAAATGCGAAAGCGGCGATCAGGCGGATAATGAACCGCAGCGTGTGCCGCATCGAACGAAATCAATGGTCGCCTCCCGGAGACACGGCCATGAGTCCCGGCATGGAGCAAGAATCATGTAGCAAAGATTAGGTGCCGTAGCCGCGATGCGGCATCGCCAGCAATTCCTCTTTATCTGGCCAGGAGATGGTCAGCAGAAACCCCGATTCAGCCACTGCTTCAACGTCGTGCCTGATCGAAGCGCCAAGAGTCAGCAGGCTTCCAGTCTTCAAGTCGTATGTTTGCCCCTGCGTTGTGTAGCGGATCGCGCCCTTCAACACTTGCACCGAACTTGTGCCATCCGCGTGGTGCTCTTCGATGCGGGCCGCGGCTTCCATGCAAATCAGAACAACCCGAAGGTCTTTCTTCTTGAAAAGTGTCTTGGAATAGATCCCTTTGGGCCAGGGCTTGTGCTGCTCGAACTCGGCCATTTCCTGTGCCAGGTCAAAGTGCGCGAGATTGGCGGTCATGGTGCCGTCATCCGCGGAAACTGGAGTTTTCATCTGTTAGCCTGCCCTTCTTTTAAAAATGGCTCGAAGCACAACCGCTTCATTGTGCTCCGGATCTTTCGCTGCGTAGATCAAAGTGATCTTGGAATACTTCATTGATGCCTGCACAGTATCGGCAATCGCCTTTTTCGCCTCTGGGGCCTTCAGCTCCCCTTTGTACCGCTTGCAGAATTCAAGCCAGCGCTTCGGATCGTGATTAAACCACTTCCGTAGCTCCGTGCTTGGCGCGATCTCTTTCACCCATGCTTTCAGGCGCAAATCTGCCTTCTTTTTGCCGCGAGGCCACAATCTGTCAACCAGGACGCGAAAACCATCTGCTTTGCCAGGTTCTTCATACGCCCTCTTGAGCAGAACTTCCATCTGGTCCGTCCCTTTCCCAGCCACGCAATCGCAAGCCGCACAATCGCAGGCCACACAATCGCAGGCCACACAATCGCAGGCCACACAATCGCAGGCCGCGTAATCGCAAGCCCCGCTTTCCCCCTCATCAGCAGTGCAACTCTTCAATCCGGCCCAGTGTATTCACCAAAAAGCACAGACGATGGTCAAAAACGAACACAAAGGCGCCAGCAGCAATCCTCGCCATATCTACATGGCCCTCGGCTTCATGGCCTTCGCTCCCGTCGTCCCCGCCCCCGTCGGCCCCGCTCATGGATCGATGTTCACCGCCGCCCACCGCTCCGGACTCAGCGCATCCAAGCCCGACGGATCGAGCCCCAGCGAAAATCTCGATCCCGTCGTCTCTGAGCAAGACCTCTACGGCAAATGACGAAAACTCGCGGGTTTTGTATCAGGGCTTGGCTTTAGCCATGCCATAACGGTCGCAAAATAATCGAGGGCTTTAGCCGCTGCCGGGTGCCCCCGGTCCCTCGCATTTGGGTACCGAGGATCGCACGAACCCAACTTCATAGGTCTTGTATCAAGGCTCGACTGGTAAGTCGGGGGATTCATCCCTGACTGCCGAAGCCGCCTCCGGCTCCTGTCACAAATGCCACTTTTCCTGTAAAAGCTTCACTCACTCGAGTTGCCACAATTAATCTCCTTACACAAAAAGCTTGGTCGATTCATGTTTATCCCTCCTAATAGGGCCTGTCCTTCCGTTCTGCTTCTTGGAATTCCTCCAGCGTTGGTGTGTCTCACTCGGCAATCTCGATAGTCACCTTCACCGCTTCCGGCACGTTGAAGGCTTCTGCGCCCGCATCGATCTTTGCGATCGGGATGATGCCGGGTGAAGGTATCGACTCACCATCCTGGTGGTAGTAGACGGCGAACTGATGGGCAGGAGACCAGTAAGCGATGTCGCCGACTTCGTACCCATTCTCTCTGGGGCCTTTTTCTGAAAGCGGTTTTGGCAAATCGGCATACTTCTCCCGCCCAAACAAATCCTTCATTGACACGCTCAAGGGGAGCTGAGAGACAAAATCCCTCGCTGTTGCGTTGTCGGCCACATTGGCAATCACTACTCTATCGGCGATCGTTATCCGGATTTTCATATTCGTTGTCCTCTCGGTAGAAGGGTCGCTGTCTTTGTTCGCGCCGACAACCGCCAGACTCCCCCCAGCAAGAGTGTGCTGAAGAGCAGGCTGATAGTTATATGAGGTTTTGACCATGAGCCCAGCGCTGATTCCCATTACCTCATTCCATTGGGGAGCAGGAGCGTCTTGATTGCGCGACGCTCGTCCATTGCCCGGTAGCCCTCTGCCACCTGATCCAGGGGCAAAGTCAAATCGAAAACCTTGCCCGGGTTGATCTTTCCGTTCAGTACCAGCTTGATCAGTTCAGGCAGATAGCGGCGCACCGGAGCAGGTCCACCGTGCAGATGGACATGAGAAAAGAACAACTGCTTCCCGTCCAGCGAGACACCGTACGGAACGCCAACATAACCGATGGAACCGCCCGGACGCGTAGACTTGATCGTCTGCATCATCGACTCCTGCGTGCCGACGCATTCCAGTACCGAGTCGGCTCCGATTCCGTTCGTTAGTTCCTTGATGCGGGCAATGCCCTCGTCCCCTCGCTCAATCACAATGTCGGTAGCGCCGAATTCGCGTGCGAGCCTCTGACGAGATGCGTGACGGCTCATGGCAACGATCCGCTTCGCTCCCATTTGTTTGGCAGAAAGCACACCGAGTAGGCCAACGGCACCGTCACCGACTACTACGACCGTCGAGCCCGGCTTCACGTTGGCTGCATCGGCGGCGAACCATCCGGTGCCCATGACGTCAGAGAGTGCCAATAGACTTGGGATCAAGTCCTCCGAAGGAATGTCAGGTGTGGAAACCAGGGTACCGTCCGCGAGTGGGACACGCAGTAAGGGAGCCTGAGCGCCCCCGACTAGTTCGCGATGCTGGCAGGACGACTGGTACCCCATCTGACAAGTGGAACAGGTATTGTCCGACGCGAAAAACGAACCGATCACGAATTGACCGGGCTTAACCGATGTGACGGCGTTTCCAACTTCCTCGACAATGCCGCAGTATTCGTGGCCCATCGGTGTCGGCGAAGCAATCGGTTGAATACCACGATACGGCCATAGGTCAGATCCGCAAACGCACGCGGCCGAGATCCTGATGATGGCATCGGTCGGCTGGACGATTTTCGGGGTGTCGCGTTCCTCGAAGCGGAGGTCGCGGGGACCGTACAGAACAGCTCCAAACATGATCTTTCTCCTTACTTTCGATTGCTAAGTGATTTCGTACTCAGTGCGTGGCGTAACCGAGAGTTCTCTTGAACCTTGTCCTCTGCCACAACCGTTAGATGTCAACATCGGGGAGAGCACTCGCGGACCACCCAATCTACTTGCAGAAGATGCCATTGTGGAATCCATCGAAGACCGGTCGCGCCGGTAATCCGATCAGTTGTCGCGAGAGATTCGCGGTGGGCAGAACCGACCGCGAGTCGTGAAGACGGGAAACCGGACGCCACTCTCATATGGTGCTAACAGGCCAGCGCGCTCATTGAGCGCACCTTAAGGATGATCGTAACGAATAGCCCCCACCCATTTCCCCGCAACCTCCACGCCACTCCCTACCAGCTACTCCCTTTTCTCTGTCTTCTTGTCAAGCCCTCGCGCCCCTAAATGCCGCCTGCCACCCTGCCTTAACCCGTTCCTTTTCTATTCACTAACATCCAATCATTAATCACTACTTTCATTGCCGATAATTTCCCGCCTTGAGCGCATACTTGTTCCATAAGCACTCAACCAGAACCAGTTCTCGAAAGCGCAAAATGGCGCTTTCGAATTCGCGTTCCTGTGTCTTCTTGGGCGCCAAATACGACAAGGAGGAAATTAATTAAGAAAAAAATTGGACACGTTTTTTGGTATCTCTCGGGCCGTAAGTCCTTTGAAATTGACCACGGCTGCACCAAATCAAGTGCAAAGTAGCTAAAAATAGCCGCTAATTAACTGGTAATAATTGGCCACTCGACACCGGCTCTCCGTTCATGCGCCCTACCCTCGCCCGACGCCGCCAACGCCGCTAGCCCCGCTAACACCGCCAACTCCGCTGAGCAAGGTATAGGAGGTATGCATACGGTATGGACGAGGTATGGAAAAGGTAGGAGGCCCTCCCTAACTCCTGCGCAATCAAATATGGAGGTATGCCATACCGGGGGGTGGGGGCGGGGGTTACTGAAAGATAAACAACCGCCGCAGTCGCCAGTCACATGGTGGGCCTTTGAGCTCCGCCAACTCCGCTAGCGCCGCTAATTCATCACCAGCTGATTCGACCCCGCCGGCGGCGGTTGCTTCCCATCCGCAGGCGTCGAATTGACTGGAATCGCGCCCGCCGGAGCCGCCGGCTGCGCTCCGCCCGCTGGTTGCGCCTGCGAGTTTTGAGGTGCGGCCTGCCCGTTCCCGGGCCGTGTCGTCTGGCTGCCTGCTACCGGCGCGCTCGATTGCTCGTCCGGATTAGACCCCGGCACCTCGTCCGTATGCGGCTTGGGGAACTGCACGGGGCGCATCACGCCCGTGCTGTTCGAGTCCGTGGGAATCGTCTCGCCGGGATTGCGCAGGCTTGGCGGCGGAGCGGCCTCTTCCTTGTTGGGATCGGTCTCTACGTCGCCTTCTTTGATGGTGCGCGTTTTCGCCTGGGCCAACTCCGGCGTGCCGGCCGAGATCAACATTGGAGACACAACGTCCGCGGTGAAGATCTGAAGCGGCCGACCATCCTTCGCAATCTCCACGCGGATCACGCGATTGCCGTTGACCCGAACAAAATCCACTTCCTCGGGCGGCGTACCGTAAATCCACTCCTCAAACGGCATCTGCCCGTCCATCTCGCGCGACTTGGCAGTTGGCGGTCCCTTGGCGAACATCACCATGTCCGTGTTCATTCCCACCAGCACCTTGTGATCCAGTATTGCGTCTTTCAACGCTGTCGGCAGCGTATCGGTGTAGGCCTGGACCGGCGTCTTGACGTCAAAGGAAATCAGTGGCGCCAAAAGCGCCTTCACCTGCGCTGCGGTCACAACGGGAACATAGTTGGCGAAAACCAGCGTCACCCGCGAGCCGGCCGGATCGCCCTCCTGATTGATCAGCTCAGGGTCGGCGTCCGGGTCGCCCATCTGCGGACCCATGCCGATCTGGAGATGGCGGAGGAAGCGATGCTTTGCATCGGGCCCTCCATCAAAATCCAGGATGATCCTGGTGCGGTCGATTTTGATGTTGGTCACCTCCACGCGCGAACCGGGCTTGGCAGAAAGCCCATTGTTGACCGCCATGTTCTGGTAGCTCGCGTCGGCCGGTTCCAGCTTGCCATTGGCCTCAAGCGTCAACCCCTTGTGTCCGCGGGGAAACGGGCGGTTGGCGAATCCCTGTTCTGCTTGCAGATCGCGTTCCAGCAGAATTCGCGTCTTGGGATCCATCTCGGTTTTAGGCAAATCGACGTGCGTAGGCGTCACCTGCCTGAATTGCCGGTCCACCGGCCCAGCGGAAGTTACCGGGCCTTTACCGCCGTCGGTATTTACGGTGATGACCTGAGCCCCTGACCATGCGCCTGCGAGCAATATGCCCAGCGCGCACACGGCCAAAGCTGGGGCCGAGCTTCTCCCTCGGCCCCCGAGTGACGTCGCGCGGTTGCCGAGCAATATTGCGCACGGTGCAGTTTCGCGCGATAACGGGTCAAGCGATAACCCGGAAATCCGCGGGACAAGTAAAAGCCGGTGCATGGGAGCCTCCCACAGTTGCGACGAACACTGATAGGCAAACGTTAGCTCCAACAGGGGAGAAAAGGCAAATCGGGAAAGGCAGGGAGCGAGGGAACAGGGACCAAGGGAAAAAGGGACCAAGGGAACAAGGGAACGAGAAAGCAACGCGAGATAAAGCTGGGACCGGCAGAAACGGAGCGGAAATCAAGATTGTGGTGGCTGGGGAGTGACGGGTCTTTCTGTTCCCTGTTCCCTAATCCCTGTTCCCTGCCCTCCAATCTGCACTAGCCCCGGAGCCGTTGCTGCAGCAGCAGGACCCATGGCCGCCTCGTGCTGCGCTCGCGCGGCGGCATCCAGATCGACAGGGATTCCACCAGGCACAATCACAGGCGCGTTATAGCGAAAGTCCAGATCGCGCGTGACGTGAAAGACGACCGGAATCGCAGCCAGAAGTACAAACAGCGCCAGCCAGCTACCGTCGAGCCCGTATGCTCCCCCGGTGAGCCAGAACGGCCCCATGGGATCGCCCTGCACCACCGGCGAATTGCTGCTGACGCCGCTCACCGCAAGTCCGAATACCAACGCGCGGCTCGCCTTCCATGCAAAGTTGAGGCCCCAACTCACCCACAGCGCGCGCGTGCGCAGATACGCCGTGGATAGCAACAGACTGAACGCCAGCGAGACGATGAAACTGGCGTGGTTTGCGCCGAGCGTGAGCGCCTGAATAATCGCATAGATCACGGCAAATCCCAGCGTCGCTCCGGTCGGCCCCAGTGCACGGATGAAGCATTGGAATGCATAGCCGCGATAGGCAACCTCCTCCGCCAGCGCGAGCAGCGCAAAAAACGCCGCATCGGCAACAAGGCAGCCCCAGGCCGAGCTCTGCGTGAAGAATGAGAGGGCAATGCCGCCCACAATCGTCAAGGGCAGCACGCAGGCTAGCGCCACGCCCCAGCCTGTCGCCAGTCCCAGACCTACTTCTCGCAGCCAGCCTTCACGCCGCGGCAAACCCTGTTCGCTGATGGGGTGGCTCTGCCGATCAAACCAGAATCCCATTGCTGCAAACCCTACCAGCAGTAAAAACACCAGCATGGCCTGCTCGACAAGTGGAAACCATGCGTCGCTAGCCAGGCCATCCGCGCCACGAGCGGCCAGCGACCGAGCGAAAAAGAAATAGAGCAACGCGACGAGGAATTGAAGATAGGCGCGCAAACGGCTGCCAGTGTAGCGACGCTCGCTCATGGCCGCCCCCAACACATAGGCCAGCGACAATACACAGCCCCATATGCGACTCGACAGGCCGCGCCCTGCGTGCTGCGCAAATACACTCGATCATGCATCATGTCTAACGGTTTGACTTTCCAGTTGGCTGTCTGAAGGCTCGGGAAATCAGTTTTCCGTGTAGAACTGCGCGATATTGCGGAACTTCTGCTGGCGTGCAGTCACCAGCGCCTGAGTCGGCGTGGCCTTCAACTCGGCCAGATGTTTTTTCAGCACCGAGCCCAGCATTCCGGATCCCGCCTCGCGATCCGTATGAATGCCTTGCGGCGGCTCCGCGATAATCTCATCTACGCAGCCCACTGCGGCCACTTCGGGCGCCGAGATGCGCATAGCTTCGGCAGCCAGTTGCTTGTGCGACGCATCGCGCCACATGATGGCGGCGCAGGACTCCGGAGTGATCACAAAGTACAACGCATTTTCGAGAATCAGCACGCGGTCGCTCACCGCCAGGGCCAGCGCTCCACCCGATCCGCCTTCGCCGCTGATCACGGAAATTGTGGGCACGCGCAGCCGCGACATTTCGCGCAGATTTCGAGCGATGGCTTCGGCCTGGCCGCGTTCTTCTGCCCCCACGCCAGGATAGGCGCCGGGAAGGTCGATGAAGGTGATCACCGGTCGCTCGAACTTCTCCGCCAGCTTCATGGCGCGAAGCGCCTTGCGATAGCCCTCAGGATGCGGCATGCCGAAGTTGCGGCGCACACGCTCTTTAGTGCTGCCCCCCTTGCGGTTGCCGATCACCATTACTTCTTCGCCGCCCAGCCTCGCCATGCCGCACGCTATAGCTTCATCGTCGCCAAAGGCGCGATCCCCGTGAATCTCGCTGAAATCCGTAAAGATTCGCTCGATCAAATCCATGGGATAAGGGCGCTGGGGATGCCGCGCCCGCTCGATTCTGTCCCACGCCGGCGAAGCGGGCTGCGTCTGGGGATAAACTTCTGTTTCCTGTTCACTCATCGATTTTTAGGCGCCGGGCAGGCAAACCCGCCGGCCCTCTGGTCATTCTACGGGGCCAGGCCGGTTGGGACAAATCGAAGTGAACCTCCGATCATCGCGTCGGTTCTAATGCCGGGAGCGAGATCTACTTTCTCCGTTTGAGAGCGCGCTTTCTTAGCGGCTCTGATTTCGCCGCCTTTTCCGGCGACAATTTCGGTGATTCGCCGGCAGCCGCAACTTTCCCCGTGCCAAGCATGACGTCGATGCGGTAGCCTGCGGCCTCCGCCGTCGCCAATGCCGCCGCGACAGTCTCGCTCAATTCCGCAACAGCGACTCGACTCGGCGCAGTGTCACCCGCAAGCCGCAACAACGACGGCATCAGCAGCCACCAAAGCAGTTCCTCGTATTTTTCGCGGATCAGATAGGCGTGCCCCTCCGCCTCATGCACGCCGCAGAGCCAGCGAACGTCAGGATCGAACCAAAGCGCGGGAGCAAGCGTCAGCTTCTCGTCGTGAGCCTTTGACGGTTCGAGACTCGCAGTTTGCGTAGTCCGTGATTCCATCGCATCGGGCTTGGCTTTGGCTGCCGATCCCACTTCCTGCGCGTTGCCGAAATCGGCATTTGCCAGCAGCAGCACTTTGATCCGCGCCGCAACGCGCCACGCTTCCTCACCCTCGAACCCGAGCGCGGCAAAAGCATGCGCGAAGGTCTTGCGCAAACGGAGGCGATCAAAAATGTCGAGCGCCGCCGTTTCTGGGTGTTCCTTATCAGCGGCCCCGGCGAGAAGTTGAAGCGCGCACCAGGCAAGCACCGGACCCCACATCTCCGTCGCCGTCACCTGCGGGCTGGGACTTGGCAACATGCGACGAGCTGCGGCCGTCCACGGAGCCGGGAATAGCGCCTCTACCTGAGGCATGCGCATGGCAGCCCGCAGAAGTTCATTGAATCTCTGCCCCTGCGAAGCCGCCTCGACAGGCTCACGGCCGCGCGCGGGTTGATTCTCCGCCCTGAGCCGCGCCGCGTACGCCCCCTGTGCCTCGCGCAGAAATGTCTCGTCACGCGTCCACGCCTGTTTCAGAAATTCGTTTCGCTGCCTTTCGACTTTCTTGACTCGTTCTGCACCCACGGCCCGCGGGTGCTCGGCGATATCGGCGAATTGCCGCACCACTCCGGGATCCAACAGCTGCCGCAGCGCGTCGTGCACCGGCTTCAGCTCCAGATTCACAAGTTCGTCCGCAAGGTTCGGAACGCCGCGACCGCTGAGCAAATCCGAGAGCCGGTCCCACGGCTGCTCCCTTGAGGGGCGCAACTCATGCCAATCGAGAAAGACATGACACTTGTAAGCATGGAGATTCAGAGTCAGGCCGCGGTCGAGCAAGTCTTCGGCGCGGCGAAGATACTCCAGGCCGGTAAGCGAATCCCGCCATGCAATCACTTTGCCGCGGTCGCTGCCCAGGCCCAAACCTTCGCCCAATCGACGCCGCTGTAACTGACCCGACCCCTTGTCGGCATAACTAGCGGAGAAATCGAGGGTCCCGTGCGCATTGGCGTAGCGGTTGTGATAGACCACCAGCGCGCGCTCTCCGCCGTTTCGGTTGGAGTACGCAAACACATCTTCATTCACCGAGCCGTTAGGCGCGTAGAAATCGTAGAGCAGGAAATTGCCGCTCTCGGCAAACAGCCAACGCCGTTTGAGCAGCGGCGCAATCTCACGGTCGTGCCGCTCCACCAGCCCGCGATCGGGCTTCTCCTCATATCGCGGCCAACGATACTCCATGCCGTACTTTTCCGTGAAGCCCTCAATCTGGCCGTGGCCGAACATGGGCAGTCCGGGCAGCGTGGACATCATCGCCGCCACGCCAAAGTATTTGTCGCCCTTGCCGAACTGGTCGATGGCCGTGCGCTCGTCAGGATTGCTCATGAAGTTCACGTAGCGCTTCATGATGTCCGGATCGAATTCGAGAGTGTTTTTGATGACCGAGCGGTACTTGGCATTGTCCTCGTCGCGCAGCATGATCATGAAGGCGCTGTTGTACACCCGATGCATGCCCAGCGTACGGACGAAATAGCCCTCCATGAGCCAGAATGCTTCGGCCAGAAGCAGCGTGCCGGGAACTTCCGCGGCAACACGATCGACCACCTCTCGCCAGAACTCGTGCGGCATCGCCCGGTCAAAATCCGCCTGGCTCATCCCGTACTCCGCGCGTGAAGGAATGGCGCCGCTCGATCCCGGTCCGGGAAACCACAGTCGGTGAAAGTGCCGCTTGGCAAGCGTCATCGCAGCGTCAAAACGAATCACGGGAAACAGCCGCGCCACATGAAGGATGGTCTGAATCACCTGTTCGCGCACCGCCGCATTCAGGTAGTCGAGCTGCGCGGTATCGTTCCAGGGGAAACTGGTGCCGTCGTTGCCGTGATAGATATAGCGGGTCTCGCCCGTCACCTTGTCTCGGCGCCGAAACACGACGGCAGCATCGGACTGCTCGTAGTAATGGTCCTCGATCTTGATCTCCACGCGTCCGTCATGCGAGAGATCGGGACCATTGAAACTATAGGCCGGATATGGCGAATCCCAGCGTGAGATGAACCACTCGGGATGTTCAATGACCCAGGGCGAATCAATGCCCATGTGGTTGGGGACCATGTCGCTCGCCAGGCGTATGCCGTGTCGATAAGAACGGTCGCGCAGATTAATGTATGCCGGCTCGCCGCCCAGATCGTCAGCAATGCTGTAGTCGAACAGCGAGTAAGCCGAGGCCACGGCATCGGGATTGCCGCAAAGTTGTTTGATCGTCTTCGACGCCCGGCTGCGCTCCCATACGCCGATCAGCCAGAGCGAATTGATGCCACGAATGGCCAGCGCCGCCAGTTCTTCATCGGGAATCTCGTCGAGCCGCCCGATATGGCGCCCATACCAGCGGCTGAGTTGCGCCAGCCAAACGTAAGTGCTTTTGGCAATTAGCACTGCGCCGGGCATCCACGCCTGGTCAGGCGAGAACTTTTCATATTCATGCAGCGGATCGGGATTGCCGAACGTCGGCACCTCTGCATGGCTCACAAATGACGGCCCCTGCTGCGGCCGCTGACTTGTTCCCGGAGGGTTGAACTGCGCCCAGACGGCCAGTTCTTCTTCGCGCAGAACTTCACTGGCCATGAGAAGAAAGCGCTCCAGGCTGTCGCCAATCAGCGGCTTCCAAAGCTGGCGAATCATCTCCAATTGATCGCTGAGCGAACGGGGCGAACGCAGCGCGGGCGCGCGCAACAATTCGAGCAAGCTGATCGCCTTTGCTCCCGGCAACGGAATCAGCGGCCGCGAGGCGAAGTACTCGGGCATCTGCGCCGTCACTTGCCGGTAAACCGTCTTCTCAGCCAGCGTACGGTCTTCAAACAGTTCCTCAAATGGCTTGAACGCCTCATTGCGGTTGGCCGACCAGAGCAGAAGCAGTTCTTCAAGCGCAGCGGCGCGGTGCGGCATGCCGGCCGATTCGCCCGCGAGCCACTGCGCAGGCGTCTCCTTGCCGCGCACCACGCTTTGCCCTGGGAACTGCTCCACAAATCCGAGCAGCATTTTGTCGAGATTGTCCGTGCCCACCTGCGCGCCAAACCAGTCGAGGGCCGCGGTGATCACCTGAGGATCGAACTGTTCGCGATAGCGAGCCATCAGCAGATGGCTTGCCTCGTCAATGAGGCCCATCGCGAAGAGTTGACCGGCGTGTACGGCCAGCTCCGGATGCTTCTGCACCTCGCGCACATGGTTCATCCGATGCACAAACTCGCGGCAGCCAGACAGGTTGGCCAGAATCACATTGCCGTTGTACGAGAAAAGGGAGTCCGCGAAGCCATATCGTTCTCGCACCTTCCGCGAAATATGGAACTCCATCATCAAGAACTCACTCCCCAGAACTCACTCTCTCGCCATCCCGCTCGCCGCTCTGGTGCATCACTCTGGTGCAGCTGCGGCCAAAGCGAAAGATTCGCAAGTGGGTTAGATGCACGCCGGAAACTGTGATTGTAACTTCTCTGAGGCCCGACCGGCTGGCGGGCGGGGAAAGAAGCCTGAGCAGCGTGCCCAGGAATCGTTGTTTCGGTGCAATACTTCGCCGCGAGAGCAGCCCGTTAGCCCGATGTATCCGGAGCGGCCGAGGCCGCCGCGCGTTGCAACAGAGCCGGTTTGCCACTAAACTAACCAAGGCCGTGTTCTCTATCGTTGGCGGGCAGTTCTGGCGCCGTGTGTCGCGCTCATGACAGCTCCTTCAGCGATGGCCGGTGCGGAGAGGTGGCAGAGCCCGGTTGAATGCACCTGACTCGAAATGAGTTTTTGGCCTTCCTGCAATAGCCTGCAAGTCCTCGCAATATACAGCATATGTAATTTAGTTTCAATAACTTGATTCAATCCGACTATCGCAGTCCTTCGCAATGGACCGCAGTTTATCCGGGTACCAAGTGCCATCAAAACTGCCAGTAGAAATCCGACCAATTGGATAGTGCCCAGTCGAATTTTCCGGCGTCAGTTCCCTTTTCGCGCTGAGTACGAAAGTCCTTCGGTTAACAGCCGTACGCATCGTTCTCACTCCCGCAGTTACTGGTTGCTATAAGTTCCTATCCTTTGTGCTGTGACTCGCCAAAACTCTGTCCGGAGGGTGTTCGCTTGCTCTTAACGGTTAAGACTCTCCGTCAACAGCAATTTGGAACTCCTGGTTTCCTGCGCTCGTTCGCATCAAGCAACGACAGGTCTGAACCTTTCCTGGGAGAACTTTGACGTCGTACACGAGCTCACAACTAAGGGTATCCAGAAATTTGCGGCTGACTATCGAAGCACGCTGCGACGGTCTGGGGCGGCGTGCTCGTAGCGCTGGATGGGCGGCGGGGGGTTGAGGTCGCGCCATCGGCTCAGCCGGGCGCGGCGCAGGATGCGGCTGACCGTGGCCCGGCTCAGGCCCAGGTCGCGGGCGATACGCCAGCCGTTGTGGCGTTCGCGGCGAAGAGCCACAACCTTTTCCACTAAGCCGGTAAGAACGAAGCCGCAGGCGCCGCGGCCGCTGCTGCATGGGGGACTCTCGCAGTTGTGGAAGTTAGCATAAACAGGCGTATGCTGAAGCAGCCATGACGAATCGTTCTGAATTCGCCGAACTCGGATCTTGAGTGCAGCCCTATCAAGGAAAAGGCGATTGAAACTCTACAAGTATATACATATATATACCGACCGCGTCCCCGGCAAACACCTGCGGCTTCCTTCTTACCCCCAAATCGAAAACGACTCGCACCAACTCCTCGCCATCCTTGCGCATCGTGCGCGAGTCGTTTCCGATCTTGGCTAGCGGTAATACTCCGGGAACTGCGGATCGCGCCTCGCAGGTGCTCAATGAGCGCATCATCGCCGATGCGCTCATTGAGATCTAGCCGGGTTGAGAACAACTAACTTCTTTAAAGCGGCTGGCAAAGCCAAACAAGTCTCTACTTCATGCCGTGTGCCTTCACATGCTCCTTCGCCGCGTTCTCCGCGTGCTCGGTGGCATGAACATGGTGCCCGTGTGCCAAATGCGCGTGGTGGGCAGCTTTCTCATAATTCCCAGCTATGTGATGCTTGGCGGCTTCACGGTGGTGGCGCGCAGCGTGGTCATGATGTTCCGCTGCCTGTGTGATGATGCGCTGCTTCTTTTGACATGGAGCTCCTTTCGACATTTGGATGTGCGATTCGCACCTTCGGGTGAAGTTCGCGATCCGCGCTGACATCCGTCTGTCCCATTTTGCTTATATCGAGAGATGGTAGGGCAGCCACTTTGTCGTTGGTCGTGGCTCCGGTGAGGTTGGTCAATGTGCGGGGCATGGGGGTTCTGTCCCCACGAACTGAGACCTATTCGTGGGAGCCCCCGGGTGATCGGCCCTTGGAGTTTGCGAGATCCCAGCACGGTTGCTCATTGAGCGCAAGTCTACTGCTAATCGCGCTCAAATTGGCACGACGTAGCAACGTGATCAGTTCCGGGAGAATTCTGGCTAGTTATGAGCTACTCATCGTCGATGAGCGGGGCTTCGTCCAGAACCTTCAGCAAACCGCGCGACACTCTAGCCCTGCGCAATCAGGCACTTGCGCAGAGGTTTCCCAGGATAAACAAGCTGCCCTTTCCTTGTCTTCAGAAATGGGGTCAGTCGATGTCTTGCGGCAACGGTCCGGCTCATAATATCCCGCACTATCCATCCTTTTTTGGTCAATGCGTCAGCAATAAGCGAACGATGACAGCGCCACGGCACGGCCTCGGCGCACACAATCGCAGTTTCTCTCGTATTTGCGATTTTAGTGAGCGCCTCTAATCCTTCTGAGAACTCTTGGGTTGCCATGTAATCAGCGAAACCTCGGAATGAAGCGTTGCGCCAGCCGAGATTAATCGACTCCTTTTTTGCATGACGTAGCCCGCCAAGTTCTTTAATGTGTTTATAGCTTATATGTTCCCGTTGCAGGGATTGCTTTAGGACATCGGTATTAAACTGAGGATTGTGGCGCGACATAGGTATTGATCTGATGTCGGCAATTCCTTTGACGCCATGCGCGCGCAATAACCCTACAAATTCATCGATGGATCGTGTGGAATGACCGACCGTAAAGATGCAGGGTCTTTTCATATTTACACTTCTCCATTTCCCTGTTACGAGAGCAAAACGACGCGGAAGGCAGAGGCTCCTCCTGGTTTCCAGGTTGACTCTCCCACTACTAAGGGAGTGAACTCACGGCCATCTTTCGCATTTTGGCGAGACACAGCCTCGATATCTCAGTATCCAACAAACTCATCTGTTCGAATGTCGTTCTCTTCGACCCCAGCACTCACAAGCATCTCGCGCATAGCCGTCACCATAGTGGGTGGCCCGGCAATGTAGTAGATGGGTCCTTGCAGGATGGCCAAATGCCTGCACAACATCTCCTTGTCTATCAGAGCCGTCTCGCCTTTCCATTCTTGCTTGGATTTCGACATTTCTGTCATGGTGCAGATCAAGCGGAAATTGGGATTTGTCGTCTCCAAAGCCCTCAGAGTGTCCAGGAAAGCTGTGTCTTCGGGCCGCCGATTGGAATAGAACAGGTATAACTTTTGCGACAACCTGTCCCGGTCGGCCTGTTGCGCGATGCTAAGAAACGGTGTGATTCCGATTCCGCCTGCGAGGAATATGGCTGGCTTTGCCTGGTTCTTGTGCAGGGTAAAGGAGCCTGCGGCTGGGCTTATCGTCACTTTTGTGGTTAATTTCACTTCCTTCAGTGAGCGCTTGAAAGCGGTATTGCGCATGCGTGTGGTGAAAACTAACTCGTTTGCAAAGGGAGGGCTCGCGATGGAAAATGTGCGGGTGTTCCCCTTGGCGCCAGTTTCCACTGGATCAGTGAGGGTCACATCGGCGAACTGGCCCGCTCTGAAACTGAATCCGGGCGGTTTCTCGAAGTGAAAGGCCATTGTGCCTTCCGCAACTTCTTCTCGACGCATCAGCTTGGCCGTTTTATCCGCCATCAGAACCTCTTCCGTAGCCTTGCCGACATTCCCCTGAGTGCGGGATGTACATCTGGCGGCCGGGGCACCTTCCAATCAGTCAAACTGCAAAGGCCCGATCGGGCTACCGTGTGCAGTCACTCGGTTAAAGACGCGACCGCCAGTATGAGATCCATCCTATTGCACATTACGTTCTCTGAAATGGTCAAAATCGACCGTCTCTTGAGGCCAGCGTGCTTGTGAACCTATTGATTGCTGCCGGCGCTGTTCGGCTGCGTGTCGCTGTCTGCGAACGCGCCCAAGACGATTGGAAGCGCTTTTGAGATGAGTGAGATGGCTGTGACGACGCGCCACGCCGACCCTCTGCTCGAACTTTGGCCGCTCGAATCTTGGGCGGCCACTCGGGTCGGGCACAGAGAGAACGGCGGTCGCGCCGTCAGGGTGAAGATCAATTACCGCGTGGCTTCGAAAAGGAACCACGCACGCCGCTCTGCCTCGTCGATCCAGATTTCGATCAGGCTGGTTGTCGCGTAGTCATTGGATTTGCTGACGACTACATGCGCCGCGCGCAAGCTCTCCACAAAGGCCTTGTTGTCAGCGTGTAGTTCCCTCAGCATCTCGGTTGGGCCTACAAAATCCTCGTCGTTGTCCGCAATCCGTTGCAGCCGCGCGATGTGTCCTATGGAATGTATAGTTGTGCCTCCGACTTTGCGAACACGTTCGGCTATGGCATCGGTAATGCCGAATATCTGGGTTGCCTGTTCGTCCAGAAGCAGGTGGTAGTCGCGGAAATGTTGCCCGCTCATGTGCCAGTGGAAGTTTTTGGTCTTGAGGTAAAGGGCAAAGGCGTCGGAAACAAGCGCGTTCAATACGCTCGAAAAGTTCTTCACGTCTTCGGGTGAAAAGCCGTCGGGAACGAGGAGCCTGGCGGCTTGCGTTTCTTTTTCATGAATATGCTTGGACACAGAGAATCTCCTTTGCAGGGGCATGCATTGGGACGTCCGGAATGGAGCGTCTACGCCAGTTTCTCCACCCTGCAAGTGAAAGAAATGGCATCCTGGCTATTCACTATCGATAGAACTGGAATAGCGTCACGCGTGTTCAACGCAACATCCTAAGATCGCGGCAGACGACCGTCTGCCCAATTTGGACCACCTCAAAGAGAAGGCAGATCGTGGAGAGGGGTAGGTTTGAGCGAAGAGGCTCGATTGAGCTTTGGGACTCAGGGATCCGATCAGTTCGGGGACGTGCGCGGTTAGGGAACAGAAATCCGCAGCCCCAATGCTTGGGGAGCAGGCAGGCGCCTTGAGCTTGAGCTCAAAGGCCAGTTCGCTCATTGATGGCTGCTTGCCTACCAGAGCGCCATGCAGGTTCCTGGAACGCTATCAGTCCAGCATCAGCTATCAACAACTGAAGGCATCCCGGGGCATCCTGCGCTGCCGTCCCTCCGCACTCGGCGGTCACATCGACGTGTGTCACGGCTGCGGCTTCGAAACCGGCATTCACTATAACTCATGCCGCTCGAGCTGCTATCCCGAGTTCCAGGCGCACGCAAGCCAACGCTCGATCAAGGCACGGCAACCGTACCGACTCCCGACCAGCTACTTTGAACTTCCAGCCGAATCACATGCGACGAATGAGCCACACCACCAGCACAATCACAATAATTGTTCCTACGATACCCAAACCTAACATAGCGCCTCCTCGCGGACACATGCACATCAAAGTTGCCCGTGTAGACACGATAGGCCTGGATTCCGGCTGTTGTCTGATCAAAACCAGACGGTAACACGGATCATCGAAATGGGAACTGTGCGCTCTCCGACTTGTTGTGCCTGGATCACCGGCTTCCCGTCGCTTGTCAACTGAACAGCACGGGTTCTCTGTGCACGCTCCGGAGAGTGCGTCGTTGTTCTGATCAGGATTTGTCGCTGCGCACGTTTGCCTGCCAGGTCATTCGGCTTTCCAAGGAAGGCCCCTGAGGACAAATATCTGCGCTGTCATCGCAACGGGGGCAGGTTACCTGGAGGGATGGAGAGGACCAGGTCCCGACGCAGCGCGCAATGAATCGGGGCCGTAGCTAGCCAGGGCTTCGAGTTCGCAGATGCTCCGTTAGGTTTTATGCTCGATACCCGTATCCAGCGAAGGCTTCTCCGTCGAGTCGGTTCGGTCTGAGTGAACGGGAATTCCGCTGATAAGGCCCTGATAGTTTGCGAGGCGTTTGCCTAGAATCACCACGCCCCTGGACGTGATTTCGTACTCACGAATATCCTTGGCGTGATTTCCGCCGCGCATCTTGATCACCACCATAATCTTGCGGAGCTGGCCATCGATGGATACATAGCGCAGCCGGATGATGTCATCGGTGAGGAAAGAAATTGAGTAGGTACTGAACGGGAATTCGGTGAAGGACTCATTCACTTCGATGGTGCTGACGATCGTCACCCCGATGCCCGTCAAAGCGAAGATCATGCGGTAGAGGGATTCGCGAAAGTCAGCGCGGAAGCCGGGCGACAGAGCCATCTCAAAGCCGGCCAGCGAATCGATCACCAGCCGCTTGGCGCCGATCTTCTGTACGGCGTCGAGAATCGAGTGCATGGTTTCATCCACCGACAGATCGAGCGGACGGAGATAGAGGATTGTGAGTTTCCCGTCTTTCTGCGGCGTTTCCAGATCCAATCCTAAAGTGGCGGCTCGCTTCGCGTACGCCTGGGGCCGCTCCTCAAAGACTGCCACGATCCCCGGCTCCCCATGGCGTATGCCTTCGGCAATGAATTGGGTTGCCATGACAGATTTCCCGGTTCCCGAAGACCCAGCTATGAGCACGCTATCGCCTTCGCGAACGCCCCCGCCCAGCATCTTGTCCAACTCCGGAATTCCAAAAGTAAGGCGCCGCTCGCTGAGCGGATTTTTCACATATTCTCTCAACCCGAAGGTACGCGAGAAGGCTTGCACACCGGCATCGGTTATGCGGAATGTGTGCAGCCCCGGCACGGAATCCTGACCGCGCAGTTTTACGACCTGCAACTTCCTTACAATTGAATTTCGCTCTGCCGTTTGGCGCAGCCAGAGCAGCCCATCGGCGACGGTAAAGATGGGATTGTCGCGTAACTCGTCCTCTGCATATTCACCGATGAGGAAAGTCGTAGCCTGCCAACTAGCCAGAAACAGGGCCAACCGCTGAATGAACGATTGCAGCTCCATATCACTTTGCGGTTTGCGGACCATGGTGCGGAAGGAATCCACAACGACGACGGCGGGGTTAGCCTTTTCAACTTCTTTGGTGATTTCCTCCAGGACCGCGCCCAGGTCCTTCTCGAGAACAACCTGGCTCAGGTTGATAAAGCGGATGGAGTCCGGCAGCTTGGCGGGATCGAAGAATGTGTACTGTTGCTGGTATCGCAGCATTTTTATGGCGGATTCGCCGAGGACAGTGAAGTAGAGGGCTGGACGCTCCGAACTCGCATTGGCAAACACGAACTGGTGAGCCAGCGTCGTCTTGCCGCTTCCGGGGGCGCCCGCGATGATGTTGAACGAGAATTCGGGCAGGCCGCCGCCGACGATCTCGTCGAGGCCGGGGACTCCGGTGGGTAGTTTGTTGATATCTACTTTGTCTTCAGTGCTCACGCTTTTCTCCCGTTCTCGAAATTGCGGTCGTTGAGGGCCGCCTCTGGCCACTTAGCCCGCAGCAGGCTTAACGTTAAAGTTTCGCCAAGGAAGATAAGGAGCAGGCCGAGTAAGCGGGCGATGAGAGTGAGGCGCGTGTCGGCTGTTTCTCCATCACCAAGGAACCGGTGCTGTCTGAAATCTGCGTTGAAGGTTTAAGGTAGTCTCCGGGCACGAATTTCAGCTCTAGTCCAAGCCCGAGCTGAGTCTTCGTCGGGGAAATCATTCACGAGCTCATCTTGTACGCCGGGCGGCATAATCCGGACAATCTCGACCCGCTCGGATTGCGGATTGTAGTTTAGATAGCAGTTGAGGGGCACTCCGTCAGAGAACATCTCCTCACAATGCGGACCGGCTCCGGGCCTGTCTTTACGACCTGCTGCGTCCGTCACTGTGGCTCCTCCTTGATGCGTGATTATACCCTCGATTTGGAACGATTTAGATCACATGCAATCGGTCAAGGAACCGGTACTGTCATATCAACGCGCGCCACTTTGACCACGGCCCGGGCAGAGAAGAACCCGAGAAGACCTCCGAGTTCGGCACGCATTGATGGAGTTGGGTCTTGTAATCCATTATCCGTAAACTCAGGATTCACACCCTAAAAGCACAATTGGCAGTCCGTCAGTTCATGTGCAAATTCTTGGCTCAGGAGTTCGAGCAGAGGGCAGCCATTGCCCACCGTTGGGACGATATGCTGCGGGAAAGTCACGTCTTACAGCTTGTGATCGATCTACCGGAGCCGCAGTCTAGAGCCTGTTATTAACTTCATGCGAGCAGCCTGAAGAGGCTGGCGATCATGAGGCAGGCGAAGGCGAGGAAGTGGAAGGCTCCGAGAGTTGTTGCAAGCCTTTCGTAGTCGCGAGCCAAGCGGCGG
>Ga0207933_1000210_pt1 | contig 60867 bp, 32 predicted proteins | sample NGESurdeep092012_4_FD_184488 | JGI IMG/M metagenome (GOLD analysis project Ga0207933, IMG submission 184488) | Arctic peat soil microbial communities from Barrow, Alaska - NGEE Surface sample F53-3 deep-092012 (SPAdes) | ecosystem: Environmental > Terrestrial > Soil > Wetlands > Peat ...
AACCCCCGCCGCATTTTCGCGGATGTCGCGCTCAAAGAGCTTGCCGACTCAATACGAGTCCAGGGCGTTCTCTCGCCCTTGCTTGTTCGGCCTCTTACCGGGCAGAACTTCGAGATCGTCGCAGGAGCCAGACGCTACCGCGCCGCTCAGATCGCCGAGGCCGCAACCGTTCCCGTTCGTATCGTCAACCTTACGGATGCCGAAGCGTTAGAGGCCGCTCTGGTGGAAAATCTGATTAGGGCAGACGTGCATCCGATGGAGGAAGCCAACGGCTTTCGCGCTTTACTCGCCTTGGAAGAGCCGAAATACTCCATCGAACAGATTGCCGCAAGAACGGGAAAATCAGCCGTGTTCGTCTGCACTCGCTTGAGACTGACTGAGCTTTCACCCGTCATCGTCGAGGCTTTCTACCGCGAGGAGATCGGCGTCGGACACGCGCTGCTACTGGCTAGGTTGCAGCCAGCCCAGCAGGAGCAAGCACTCCCCAACTGCTTCCGTGAGGATTGGGGCGGCAGCGGTAAAGCCAAGCGCATCCTGCTACCGGTTCGCCATCTCCAGCACTGGATAGAGCATAACGTCCTCTTGTTCTTGAAACAGGCACCGTTTAACAAGCGCGATGCTCAACTCGTTCCCGCCGCCGGAAGCTGCGTTGATTGCCCGAAGCGTACCGGAAACAACAAGCTGCTCTTCGCAGAATGGGCGTCCGACAACGAATCCCAATGCACCGATCCGAACTGCTATGGCGCGAAGGTCGAAGCGTTCTTGCAAAAGCAGATCGCCGCGAAGCCAGAGCTAGTGCAGATCAGCACCGCCTACGGCCAGCAGCAGGAAGGCAGCAAGATCATTACCCGCAGCAAGTATGTTGAGATCAAGTCGGAGAAACCCGATACCCCGGAGAAGGCGAAGTGGCCGGAGTTCAAGACGTGCAGGTTCATCACCGAAGCCATCGTCTCCGAGGGTATCGACAAGGGCGAACTGCGGAGGGTTTGCGCCCAAGCGGATTGCCCGACTCATCACCCCAAGAAGCAGTCCACCAAAGCTGATTCCAGCTTCAAAGCGGAGCAGGACAAACGCCGCCGCGAAGAGGCACTCGCAAACGCCACCGGAATGCGTGTCCTGCAAACCATCGCCGCCGCCGTTCCCGTTCGATTGATGAAGCGTGATCTTCTCTTCATCGCCGAACAGATGCTCTCAGTGATGGACGACAAGCGGTTGGAGATCGTCGCCCGCAACCGAGGTATCAGGGCAAAGGAAGGCGAGTCCGCAACCAAGCTGCTTACTGCCTTTCTCCGCCAAGCCGACGAAGGAGCAATCGGCAAGCTGATAGTCGAAGCCGTCATCCTGCTTTCGGCCAGCAAACAATCGGACGGAGGTAAGGTTCTCCGCACCGCAGCCCAGGCCTATAAGGTGGACACCGATGCGATTGCCCTCAAGATAAAGCATGAGTTCGCCGCCAAGGAGAAGGCGAGATCCGCTGCAAAGATCGAACCGAAGCCAGTTCCAAAGGCAGTGAAGAAGAGTGCTTAGGGGCCACAACGCACGAATGAGCCTGCCCTTCGGGTCAGGTTCAGCTTTTTGCCGGCCCGTCTTTCCCACCCTGAAGGTCGCTCTCGCAAGTGCGAGAGCGTCATATTCTGCCCACCCGACGGGCTTGCATATCTTGCAAGAACTCTGAGAACCTGTTTGAAAACTAAGTATATCTTCTGAGCAGCATGTGTGCGAAGGCGATGTGGATCATGGTTTCTGCTGAATCATGGCGGAGTTCGTAGTCTTTGCCGAGTCTGCGGGACCAACCGAGCCATGCCAGGGTGCGTTCGACGATCCAGCGCTTGGGCAGCACCTGGAACGTGTGCAACTGGTTACGTTTGACGACCTCCACATCGTATCCGAACATCTCTCTTGCCCAGCCGATCAGCTTCACCACATACAGCATCGCATCCACGATCCGCCGCAACTCATATTTGCGCGGCCGCCCTCCGCCATGCCTTCCGCTCCGCTCCCGCTGAAGCAAAGGCTCCAACTGCAACCACTGCACGTCCGTCAAATCGCTCGGATACATGCCTCCAAATTAGTGAAAACAACACTCGCAGCATATTGCTTCCAAGGTTCCTTAGCGGTTTTTAAACAGGTTCTGAGGGTGAACCCGCGCTCGTCAGCAGTAGACAATCGCGGGCGCGGGTACATGCAACATACAAGAGTTGCCGCTCTGTGTTGTAAACGTCCTCCAATTCGGAGGCATCGGTCGCTGTCTCAATTCGATCCTGCAATGGAATCACTTCATCGTCACAAGCCATGACCGCCGCGGCCCGAAACTCTAAGCCCTTAGCCAGGTGCATCGTACTCAGCGACAACGAGCCAACGGTCGTCTCGGCATGAGTATCGAGTACGCGGAACGATAGACCAGCCGCCGTTGCCGCCAGTTCAGCGCGTAGCAGCTCGGCAGCAGAGCGAACGAAGATCACGATTTCATCCGGCCTCAGTCCATCCGAAATGCGTTTCTGGAGCCACTTCGCTACCTCTGCTTGCTCCAGTGCCTCTGACTCGGCATTCAAGACTTGAGGAAGCGGGCCATCGAATAGGGAGACCGTGCCGGTGCGATCTTCGATATTTCCATCGACGTCAGCGACCTCGGCATCCAGGAGTCTGTCGGCCTGCATCCTTATTTGGTGCGAAGTGCGATAGTTCACCTTGAGTGTGGTCGATCTTCCCCGAAGATCGACGCCAAGCCCCTTCCAAGAAAAAGGCTGCTGAAAGATTCTTTGTCCAGTGTCCCCAGCAAAGAAAAGGCCATTGGACCGTTTGCCGCTTAGTGCGGCAAGGAAGCGGAACTGTGTGATGCTGACATCCTGAGCCTCATCGACCACCGCAAAGTCGAACGGTGATGCGGCTCCACTCGCGTAATGAGCGGCCAAGCGTTCAAACATCCCAGCTTCCGTCATCGAGCCATCATCGAAGAGACGAGTTCGCACAGCATCAAAGATCGACCAGAGCAGCAATCGTTGAGGTTCCTTAAGGCGGGTTTTCCGGCCTAACCGCGTCACGTCACGGTAGTCTTCCCATGACGATAGCTGCCACGCATCCACGACTTGCTCCCACTCACTCATCAGGAACCGCAAGGTGAACTTGTGGTTAGCAATGGCATCCGAGGCGTCAACATGACCTACGAATTGCGCGCGGCATTATGGGAGGACAACCCCTTCCTCGAAGCGTTGTACGCCGACGCGCATGGCCCTGAATTCGCCTCGCTCTCCCTGCCCGCACCAGACCTCGCACACCTCGTAGCCCTCCGGTTCAAGGCAGAGCGAATGGCTTTCGCAACGCAGCTCCTCGACGCCGACCACAACATCATCTGGGTAGACGACCACCGCATTGGCCGCGTACTGCTGAACGAAACACCGACCGAAATTCAGTTGGTCGATCTCGCCTTATTGACCCCACTCCGCGGCGCGGGCGTCGGCGCCAGCATCATCGAACAGCTGCAGACCTACGCCGCGCAGCACAATCTTCCGTTGCGCCTCTCGGTGCATCCGCGGAATCCGGCCACGCGGCTATTCGAGCGCCTCGGTTTTGTAAACGTCAGCGCAGACACCACGCGCATCGACATGGAATGGACCGCCCCACAGCCCGGTTCGCCCACTCTTTCCAGCGAGCGATAGTTTCCGTTCATCGGAAGGGGCGCGGCCTGCAACGTCCGCCAGGCGCCCGCGCCTCTGCGCGGCCACGCGCGGCGAAGGCACGGCGACCGTCCAACACCCCTCCCCGCCATGTTTTCTTGTGTGAAAATATCATTTTACCCTTGACAAATGTATTGCCGACTGGATAAAAGGCTCGTAGCGCACATTGAACCGCCAAAGGAGTTGGTACGCATGGAGTCGCCGACCGCAAGGCGCCGCAAAATGCTCTTGGGGACGGGCGCCTCGATCGCCGCACTGCCGCTGCCAAAGCCGCTCGGCCTGCCCTCGCGCAGGAGAGACTACACACCAGGCTTGGTTTGCGAATCAATCCAGCAAGAGGAACGGATGAATCCTTTGATGAAGAGCCTGTCGCGAATGCGATCCGCGGGATTACATGCGGTCGTATGGAGTGTGTTCTTGCTTACATCGTCGCTCGGTCAAGCGCAAATCGGCGAAACCATCGTTGGTGTCAAGCTGCTGAAGGCTAGTCATTCACCGTCCGCACAACCGCTAAAGATACTTATCCCCGCCGATTGTCCGGAGTGCGCTCTGATGCATGGACCCTTCTACGAAGGCCAAAACGCCAGGGAAAGCTTTTTCTATCTCAAAGTTCCCATTTCTCTACCTGTACTAAAGGGGCTCCAGGTAGATGTCGGCGATCTGCGGATTCGGCAAGTGGTGGTCGAGAAATCCTACCTGCCGTTCCGTAGAAGCGGAAACATCATCACCTTCGACATGCCAATCCAACCCCGGCAGCGCTCTTCAACCCTTGAGCTACAGACCAGTCTGGATTGGCCAGGGCTTACCGTACGTGTCGAACATGCGTTTGAGGATCGCCGCGCGGGGGCATATGCGCAGGGAGAATGGCCTGCTTTACAGCGTCAAGCCGCGCTCAATCTGGAATTCGGCTTGCGAGAGGCGATTCGAAGTTTAGGACTCGATCAGGATGTTTGTAAAAACGGTCTGGGGCGCATTCATCTGATGGGCTTCGATACGAATGATCCCCTGGGACATGAAGACTATCCTCCCCACATTCACATCATCCTGCGTTGGCCGCATTTTGCGGGCTCGCAAGCTCCCCACCTCTATATATCCCCAACAGGAAGAATTGTCGGTGAGATCAAAGTCACAATTGACGGACTCCCCGAAATTAACCCGACAAACTTTCCTCTGGGCAAACCTGTTCCCGCGGTCGATTATCTCGGAGATATCCTGTTCGACACAATCGTTACCCCAGAGGGCAGCCTCATTCTTCAGAAACCGAACGTCGGCGCGTGTACGCTACAGCCCGTCGAACCGGATGCTCGGGGATTCGCAAGCGGAGTGAGAGTCGCCTGTCCGTCGGGGGAGCCCGCCACGGTGAGTGCAAGAGATGACATACACACCGGTGTACTCAGTGTTTTCATTAATTCAAAGACCCCAGAAACCTATCGCTATGACCCAGACACCGCGACCCTGATAAGTTCCCAGCCAGCATTGCCGAACGGATCGACGGCTTGCAAACGTGAGTCCAATAAATAACAACAAAGCTTATGAACAATGAGGACAGCCCATTATGACGAAAGCCAATAAATTTATAGCTTCTTACGTGTCCACGTATGCTCCGCTGGCTCTCCTGTTGGTGTTTACACTGGCAGCCCGGCAAGTTGTGGCACAGAATCGCAGCACAGCCGAAATAGTAGGGACAGTTACAGACCCTACCGGCGCTGTAATTCCCAATGCCACGGTCGACATTACAAACCTCGGCACTAAAGAGCATACGAAGGCAACAACAAATCGGAATGGATCCTTCGGGATACCATTCCTGAACACCGGATCGTATACTGTTGAATTTCAAGCCGCCGGCTTTCAAAGCCTGATCCGTAAAGGTATAGAGCTTGAGCTGGACCAAACAGCTCGCCTGGACGTTCGCCTCAAGATCGGATCGCGAAATGAGGTTGTCACGGTGGTCGGGAATGCTTCACTTCTTGACACCGACGATTCTCAGCGCGGCACTAACTTCAACAGTAAAATGATCGAGGATCTTCCAACCGTTGGCCGTGACGCCTCTTATCTCGCTCTTTTGGCCCCAGGCACATCGAGCGCCCAAAGCAATGTATCGGGCGTAGACCCTGGCCGCAGAAGCGTCAATGGAAGTCGCGCTTTTAGCATCTCCGCAACGGTAAATGGAGGCTCGGGTGTCCTTCCCAACAGCGTCAATTTTGTAGCTCTCGTTCCTGCATTGGCGTCCGTCAGCGAATTCAATGTCATTGAAAACAACTTTAGTGCCGAATATGCAACCGGAACATCCGTACTGAATATGCGAACAAAAAGCGGCACCTCCGAATTTCACGGTCAGATCTTCGAGTACTTCGAAAACGACTATCTGAACGCGGTAAATTACTTTGCCAAGGGGCCAACGCCGCTACGCTACAATCAACCCGGAGCCGCGCTGGGAGGTCCGATTCTTCACAAGAAACTCTTTTTCTTCATAAGCTACCAAAACACATTGAATCCGTCCACCACAGTCACACTCGATACTGTGCCGACCGCTGCGGTTAAGCAAGGCGATTTCACGGGACTCCCCACAATCACCGATCCCTTGACAAAGGCGGCCTTTCCCAGCAACATGATCCCCTCTGCGCGCTTCGATGCGGTAGCGCAAAATCTTCTAAAATATTGGCCTGACCCTAACCAGCCAGGCAATGTCAACAATTACTACCACGCGGGGCAGCAGTATCTCACAACCCCGCTATACGACGGAAGAATTGATTATCAGGTCAACGATCGCAACGTTGTGACAGGCTCCGGGCACGGAAGCTGGCTTACAACTAACCATCAAGGCGCAATTCCCGGTCCGGCGTGCTACAACAAGTCGGAACGGTGCGGCGTCCAGGTGTCGCACAGCCAGCAATGGACACTCTCCGATCGACTGGTCTTAAGCGCCAGCAAGATCAACGAAGCTCGGCTTAACTTCATCCGTCAATTTTTCAATCAATACACGCCCAATCAAGATCAGTCGTTTCCGCAGAAACTCGGTCTGAGCAATGTCCCGGAGAATTATTTTCCGTATATTACAGTCGGCGGAGCCATTCCGACCTTTATTGGACCTGGTCAGCATTCCGGGGGAGCACAGACCGTCTTTTCTTATGGAGACGCGCTAACTTGGGTCTCGGGCCGGCACATTATCAAATTGGGCGGCGAATTCGACAGATATCAATATAACGTGCTGCCGACATGGGATTCGGGCACCTTTTCTTTTACAGGACGATTTACAGGTCAGGGATTTGCCGACCTCCTGCTTGGAGTTCCAAACTCCTATTCACTTAGCGCGCAGCCAAACACAATAGGAGCGCGCAGAATCGCTTTCGCCGGCTTTATGCAGGACGACTATCATGTTTCGCCGAAACTGACGCTAAACCTCGGCTTCCGATATGAAGGCCAGGGTGGATTTAGCGAGGTACAAGACCGGATTGCAAACTTCGATCCCGATCTCACCAATCCCGCGACGGGCACGCTCGGCGCAGTGTTGTTTGCGTCTTCTGGAAATAACCTGCTTCAAAATAACCACTTCGGTTTGATTGCGCCGCGCATTGGGTTTTCATGGAGTCCCATCGCGAAATGGGTGCTGCGCGGAGGTTATGGCGTTTTCTATGTGCCCATCAGCGCGCAACGCAACTTCAGTTCAACGCCTCCGGGGTATGCAATCAGCCAATCGATCCAGGTGACGAATAATTCCAATCCCACACCGATATTTTATCTGGCTCAGGGTCCTCCAGCATATCAATACCCTCTCGCTTCCGCTAGAACCCCAGCCGTCCAAAACGGTCAATCTATCACCTATTTTCCCCCGGGCGCGAACCAGGCCTATATGCAGCAGTGGCACTTTGGAATTGAACGTCAAATTTCTTCATCCACGCTTGCAGAGATATCATACGTGGGGAGCAAGGGAACCCATCTTCTATTTCCGAGGGACCTCAATCAGGTTCCGCAAGCGAAGTTGGGTCCGGGGAACCTACAACCACTGCGGCCATATCCGCAATACCAGAGCATCACCACAAACTATAATGATTCCTACTCGAATTATAATTCGCTGCAGCTGGAAATAAATAGGCGCTTTGCAAATGGGTTTACATTTCAGACGAACTATACCTATTCGAAATCCATGGACAACTGCTCGTTGGATCACACAACAGGGGGTGGATGCGAATATCAGAATGCGAACAATCCGAACGCTTCTTATGCGGATTCACAGTTTGACGAAAAGCATCGCATCGTAGTAGCCGGCGTTTATGATATTCCATTTGGCGTGGGAAGATCCCACATGAACCATTCCGGGATAGCGGATATTCTCGTCGGAGGATGGACCGCATCGGAGAGCTTCACGGCCAACACCGGCTTCCCGTTTACTGTATTGGCGTCCACATCTAACCCCGCGCTTAGCGGAAACTTATTTGCAAACGTAAGCGGATCGCCGACAGTTCCCAATCCGACAATCGCTAGATGGTTCAATACGAGCGCTTTCTCAAATCCTGCCTTATATAGCTTCGGAAATTCGAGCCGGAGCATCTTGAGGGGGCCGGGCTTCTGGGATTTTGATATTTCGGCAAAAAAACAGTTCCATCTGCCAATCGGATCGGAGGGACGTTATCACCTCGATTTGAGGATAGATGTTTATAACGCCCTTAATCATCCGAATTTTGCCCAGCCGAACAGCACGATCGGCTCTGCAGCAACGGGGACAATTATCGCGGTTGCCTATTCGAATACCAACAATAATCCCGCCAGACAAATTCAATTAGGTTTGGCGCTGCACTTCTAAGCGGAAACATGGGGAGTCGAAGATGATACGGGGTGGATGGACTAAGCTCCATCCACCTACTCCAGCAGGCCCTAGCGTACGAAGGTCTATCCGCGATCTGTTATCCCGCGTTTCGGCGTCGGGCGAGTCGACACAAAGGTTCGCGTCTCGCAGTTCGATCATATAGAAGAACGGAGAAAGAATGTTGTCTTGGTGCAGTCGCTTTAGCGCTGTGTTGCTGGGATTCCGGGAGCAGAGGATGCATTTTTTCTTTCGACTAGGGCTGATAACCTTAGCCGGTATCAGACTGACGGCACAATCCTGTACAACACCTTCTCCCGGGGCTGCGATTCATGTGGAACATCCGGCGCGGATATCTGTGAATGCCAACGCCGGTGTCGACCAAGCGGGATGCGGAGCGGATGCTTCCCCATGCAAGAGCATTACATATGCTCTCGTTCAAGCGGCGGCACATACGGTTTCCGAAGTTATCGTATATCCGGGAACCTATCGGGAAACGATCGCCTTGCCTTCGATATATAACGAGAGCGGTCAAAAGACACTTATTATTCGGGCGGCGAAAGCCGGCACTGCCATTGTGGACGGCGCCGATGTTTGGTCCGACTGGTCCAGTAACGAGAATGGGATATACTTTAAGAGTTGGCCCTATAAATGGGGATATGCAATACAGCCTTTTGCCTCTACCGGGGGTCCTTCTCTCAGTTGTATCGGGCTTCGACGTGAAATGGTGTTCGTTAATGGAGTCCGACTCACACAGCAGCTACGAGGCCCACTGACGTCTCCTGGAACGTTTTTCGCAACCGATGGCCAGCGTGACTCAACAGGTATGTGTAGCACTTTGAGCGGCGATCCCATAATTTCGCTTTATCCGCCGATGGGCACAGTTATGGCTACCGCCAAAGTTGAGGTGGCAGTACGAGGCGAACTGATTACTACTCCCAATGGTGCATCGAATCTAGAATTGGATGGACTAGTGGTCCAACACGCCAACACGCCCGCGAATAATGTTGGATGGAGTGCGATTCATATTAGTGGCGCTGCTAAACGAGGCTTGGGCTCCAATATCATTCTGCGGAATGTCACGGCCAGGCTTAACAACTGGACCGGTCTCTATTCGTCATCAAATAAAGATATGACAATCCGAGATTCGTTATTCACTGAGAACGGTGAAAATGGATTGACGGTCCAACAGCCCAAGAATTTCCTTTTTAGCGGTAATACAGTTGGTTACAACAATTGGAGGGCTTCCGCTTCTTGTCCAAAGTGCACCGGATGGGATATGCAAGGTGCGAAATTCCTCAATGGACACGGAGTCGAAGTGGACTACTCTACGTTCACGGATAATTTGGCGGGCGGCTTATGGTTTGATTTTGACAACATCAATATCTGCATTCAGGACTCTGTTTTTGCCCGCAATTTGACCAACGGACTATTCATCGAGGCTTCTCCGGGGCCAGTATTAATCTATCGAGACCGAATCTTCGACAACCACGGAAATGGTTTGCAAACCTCGAATTCCATCAATGGAACGGTGAGGCAATCGACCGTTTATGGAAACGGTGGAGCTGCCTTCTACATCGGGGGACAAGCTACGCCTCGGTCCGTGAGAGATTGGGAAACGGACGCGAAGTTTTCCTTGCTCGCTAAAGACTGGATATTTGATGGAGTCAATTTTGCAACAGATTCCAGAGGGGGATCCAGCGCCTATCTACTAGGCACCTCTCTCAATACCATTCTCCCCTTCACCACCACTGTCTGGAGCGATTATAACGACTGGTATGCTTTTGCGGATCGGACGCCGTTCCATATCGCGGCGTCTCAGAAGACTTTTCTTCAGTGGAAGTCGATGATTGGAAAGAATGGTTTTACTCCAGGCCAGGAGTCGGATTCTATTCAAGCTGTCGTGACTTCAGACGCTTTGCCGTCGTTACGACCATGTTTTGGCAGGGATTGCCCAGGTAGCCCAAAATATGAGAAGTAATCGCCGTTTTGACGTACTGCCTCGGAAACCGGCGTTGCGAGTATCGTGTGCGTTGATTCCCGCGGCCTATGGTACCGTGAAATGCGCAGGTCGGAATGCAGTTAGTTCAAGGCTTTAAGCGGATATTTGGGCGCGCGCCCTTTGCATCCGCAGAGGAGAAGATTAATGGTTGACCGGTTGGTGAAAGGAGTTGGGTACCGCAAAGATCATCGCCGGCGCTATAGTTTTTGGTGCTGTCTTGTGTTACTTCTAGTTTTCATGACCGCGTCCACCTGTTCAAAGGGTCAAGATTCTATCGTTAAGGAGGTATGGATTGTTCCACTCTCTCATACGGATTTTGGCTTTACGGATCAGCCAAGCGTTACGCGTGAGCTGCATCGTCGCTACATTGACATAGCGCTCGACGCCGCTCTCAAAACACGCAATTTGCCAGACGCAGAGCGCTTTCGTTGGACTATTGAGGCTCAATATTCATTTGCCGACTGGTGGCGAGGAGCAAGCGAGCTTCGAAGAAACCAGTTCCTCTCTATGGTCAAGGCGAGCCAGTTAGATGTTGGGGCATTGGCCGACGATACGACCCCATATCTCGATCCTGTGGAATGGAAGCGCATCACTCATTGGATTTCGGATTCTATATGGCGCAGCGTACAGCCGCAGACCGGTGTGCAGGATGATGTGAATGGCTTTCCCCGCGCCGGCGCTATGCGCCTGCTAGACCGCGGCGTACACCGTCTATGGACTGGCATCAATAATGATCTGGGCGGCCCGCCTTTGCAGGCACCGTCGGGATTCTGGTGGAAAATGCCAGATGGTAGAAGGATGTTTGTCTGGCTTAATATCCCCTACTCGGAGGGATATCAATATTTTCATTTGCGGGGATGGCGGCACGGTCCGTTGCCGAAGGCGGGTGACACGCTTTACCGGCCGCCGGTGACCGATGAGTTGTTGCCGACAGATGCTACGTCATTGCTCGAGCAGCATGCTTTCCTTGTGAGCAAGCTGCGCCAGCAGGCGGCCCTCGGCTATCACTACCCGGTTTTTATTCTGCCCTTCACAAATCAGTGGAGACTGGACAATGATCCGCCGTATGAGTCGATGTCAGACTTTGTTGCTGCCTGGAATAAGGCGGAATTAACTCCCAGGTTGCGTATCGCGACGGCCTCACAGGCTATCAGAAAGATGGAAGAGATCGCTGGCGAAGACATTCCCGAATATACCGGCGAGTTTACAGACTGGTGGGCGAACGGAAGCATGTCTTCGCCTCCTGCCATGGCCGCATCGCGGACGGCCAAACGTTATTTGCAGCAAGCATCCTCCCCATTATTCGGACCTCTTCAGCCAAACGCAGTAAAAAAGATGGACGAGCTCGAGCGCGAGTTGATCGTCTTCGACGAGCACTCTTGGGGCGGCGGCGATAGCGTCGCCCTTCCATATAGCTTGGATTCACAAGGTGAGTTTGCGGAGAAGAGTCTTCACTCCTATGGCGCTATGGCGCAGGCCCAGTTTCTTCTCAGTCAGCGCGTCCGCACGGCATTCGCCGATAAGGGCTCCGGGCTTTATGTCTTCAATGCGGCGCCCGCTTCCTGGAGCGGCTGGATTCGGTTTCCTTCTTCCGCTTTTCGCGACGATTATCGTTCGGCGGTAGATACTGCGAGCGGAGTGTGCGGTGAGGTTTCCTTCGAGAACGGCATGCATCCTTGGGCTACCCCAAAGACGCCTGCCGATGTTACGGCAGAAAACGATACGCAGACTTTTGCCGACAATGTTCCTAAGCAGACCGCGCGCATTTGGATTGACAATCTTCCGGGAAATGCCTTCCGTCACCTTCAGCTTTCTACTTCACCTTGTCCAGCGTCTTCGGATGAAGCGGCTGCATCCACGCTGTCCATTAAGCTTGACGAAAGGTCCTGGCCTCGCTCACTACAGTGGTCTGGAATGTCGTCTCCTCTGATATTGCCAGGCTTTGGCGACTTTCACTCTGTTTCGATCAACGGCTTCGCACCCCGTGCCAAGGTGCATGAGATATGGAATGCAAGCACCGCGGAAAGCAGAAACGAATTACGGGCCGTTGCCCTCCAGACGGTAACAGCTGAGGAGGATAGCATTGCGACCGAAGAGGATACGGGCAAGACGATCGTCTACACGCAATCACTCAAGCACCCGAGCCTGGGCTGGGCCGTTCGGAGACTTGAGATATGGAAATCCGAACCGCGCATCCGTCTAGACTTCAAGTTGTATCGTCGCTCTTCGGAACGACCGGAGGCATACTTCATCTCCTTCCCGCTTCCCGTTGGCAACGCCTCGCCGATCGTCAGCAATGGCGGTATCCCCTTCAGGCCGTATCGGGAGCAAATACCAGGCAGTTGCAAGGACTATTTTGCAATCGACGGCTGGATCGATTACGCAACTCCAGAAGGGCATTGGATATGGGCGACAAGAGATGCGCCCCTGGTTACGTTTGGGAAAGGAACTCTTCTTGAGAAAGCCACTGCGGCGCCGGATCAAACAAACATTGTGCAAGCCATAGTATTCAACAATCTCTGGTATACCAATTTTGTCGATAACGCAATGGGTGAAATGGACTTCAGCTTTGACCTCGAATGGCAGCGAAGAAATGAAGAGGTGCATCCTTCCGATCTAGGCGACACGCTCGTGAGCACTCCGGTGCTACTACTCAATCCGGACGCGCCTGTCGATCCCCTCTATATGAAATATGTGTTCCAACCTTAGTAGCTCAGCGGGTCTTAGAGGTTCCGATATGCAGAGAGAAACAATTTCCCGCAGAAAGCTGATTGTATCGGCCATGGCGGTCGGCCTAACCGCTGCTTCGCCTCGCGCGCTTGAGGCCGCCACCTCGGAGGTGACGCCTATGAAAACAGCGGGCGTGGTGGAAAACCGCGATAGACGAATGCGATGGTGGCATGAGGCGAAGTTTGGAATGTTTATTCATTGGGGTCTTTATAGCGTCATCGGCCGCGAAGAATGGATCATGGAAATGGAAGGCATCCCTGTCCGTCAGTACGAGCTCCTTGCCAATCAGTTTCTGCCGGCCCCCGATGCTGCCCGACAGTGGGCGCGACTCGCGCGCAAAGCGGGTCAGAAGTATATGGTGATGACGACGAAGCACCACGAGGGATTTTGCCTCTTCGACAGTAAGCTCACCGACTATTGCGCTCCCAAATCTGCCTGCAAACGCGATCTGGTACGCGAATTCGTGGACGCAGCTCGTGCGGAGGGGCTTCGCATTGGCTTCTATTATTCGCTGATGGATTGGCACCATCCGGATGGCGCGCGTTGTGCTACCGATGAGTCGGCGCGCAAGAGGTTCGTGGCTTACACGCATGGCGTCCTACGCGAGCTTATGACGAACTACGGCAAGATTGACATTCTCTGGTATGACGTTGACTGGCCTTTATCGGCGGAGCAATGGGAATCGAAGGCCATGAACGAAATGGTTTTTTCCTTGCAGCCAGAGATCGTCGTCAACAACCGTAACGGCCTGGATGGCGATTTTCAGACGCCGGAACAGAAAATAGAATCGACGACAAATAACGTCGCGTGGGAATCTTGCATGACCCTGAATGAAAGCTGGGGCTATTCCAAGGGAGATCAAGCCTGGAAGTCGCCGGAAGCCGTACTCCGAAACCTTCTTGAATGCGCGAAAGGCGGAGGCAACTATCTTCTCAATATCGGTCCCGAGGCAGACGGTTCTATCCCACTGCAGTCCGTAAGCATTCTGGAATCGGTTGGGCAATGGATGCAACAGAATGGCGACGTTATCTACGGCGCGGACAAACTCGCCAATGCTCCATGGCATCCTTACGCAACCTACACTGCTAAAGGGAACACGCTTTACATGTGCGTCTTTGCGTGGCCGGGCCACACGCCCGCCGAGCAGTCGTTGAGCTTTTATAGGCCGCCTGTCGTCTTTGCAATCGGAGGTCTCCGTACCCGAGTGGAATCAATTCGATTGTTCAAGACGAAACAGGTATTGCCATTTACTCAGGATGACATCGCCTTGCGTATCGGCGGTCTCCCGGCCGCTGCCCCAAACGAACCCATCGTCGTGCTTGAATTGCTGTGCGCTGGTAAACCCACGATCGACCACGAGTATGTACGAACGGCGCGCGTTCGATGAGGACATCTATACAAGCATTTATCCTGGTCGTCGCTGCTGTTTCCGCTTCAGCCTTTTCATTTCATGCGCAACAGCCTGCCGGAAGGCCGGATGCCGGCCTTCGCCCGTACCGGGATATTTTGCTTCCCATCGATGAGCGCGTGGACGACCTGATATCTCGCATGACGCTGGAGGAAAAGGTCTCACAACTGGTCAACGCCGCGCCGGCCATTGCACGTCTCGATGTTCCTGCCTATGACTGGTGGAGCGAAGGTCTGCACGGAATGGCGTTCTCAGGCTATGCAACGCTCTTCCCCCAGGCCATTGGCATGGCCGCCACGTGGGATACTCCTCTCGTTCATGAAGAAGCTGCTGCCATTTCTATCGAGGCGCGCGCGAAATATAACCAAGCTATTCGCGACAATATCCACAGCATTTTTTATGGACTCACTATTTGGTCGCCGAATATCAATATCTTTCGCGATCCACGCTGGGGCCGAGGTCAAGAGACATATGGCGAAGACCCATTGCTGACGGCACAGTTCAGCGTTGCGTTCGTGCGCGGTCTGCAGGGAGACGATCCACACTACCTCCGAACCATCGCAACTCCTAAACACTTTGCGGTGCACAGCGGTCCTGAATCCGCGCGACACGGCCTCGACGTCGACCCCAGCGCGCATGATCTTTGGGACACTTACCTACCCGCATTCCGCGCCGCCATTGTCGAAGGCAAAGCCGGCTCCACTATGTGCGCTTACAATGCGGTTCGCGGCGAACCCGCTTGCGCCAGTCAATTTCTGCTCAAGAATGTGCTGCGGGACGCATGGGGCTTTCAGGGCTATATCACTTCCGATTGTGGCGCTATCGGCGACTTCTTTAAGAAGGGCGGCCATAATTTTTCTCCTGATGCTAAGCGCGCCGCCGTTGACGCTATTCGCGCCGGGACGGACATCAATTGTGGCGACACATATCTTGCCCTCATCCCAGCCGTAAAGGAAGGTCTGATCGCCGAGTCCGAGTTGGACCGTCCGCTTCACCGCCTCTTTCGCGCCCGTTTTCAACTGGGGCTCTTCGATCCGCCGCGAGATGTACCCTATGCGCGTATCCCATTCCGCGAGAATCGTGCTCCCTCGCATCGCGCTCTCGCCCTGCGCGCTGCCGAGGAATCTATGGTGCTGTTGAAGAACGCGGACCACACGCTTCCTCTCGCACGAACCGTCAAAACCATTGCCGTCGTCGGTCCCAACGCCGCAAACCTCGCCAGCATCGAGGGCAATTATCACGCTGTCCCAAAGGATCCTCTTCTGCCTCTCGATGGCATTCGCAAAGGCTTTCCAGGCGTGAAGATATTGTATGCACAAGGCTCTCCATTTGTCGGGAACATGCCGCTTCCGATCCCACGCACACAATTTCATCCATCCTTCCTTGACACCCGCAACGGACTCCGCGGCGAATATTTCGCCAATACCAATTTCGAGCGCAAACCGGCCCTAGTCGAGGTCGATCCGCAGATCGACTTCGACTGGAATTCCGCCAGTCCCGCCACAGGTATTCCCGCAAAAGCTTTCTCTGTGCGCTGGACCGGAACGCTTACCGTTCTCTCCCCCGGCGATTATCAATTTGCCGTTACCTTTCCCCAATGCAACCCGTGCAACGACGTCGAAAAATTCACCGTTTTTTTCGATAACAAGCGGGTCGCTCAATTCGCTACGCTGGGAAAGAAGTGGCGTTCCAATGACACACCTCTCTTCACCCTTCACTTTGTCGACGTCAAGGCGCACCAAATCCGCATCGAATATTCACACCGCTCCGATCTTTTCGGCGGCGGTCTTACCTTGAACTGGATTCCTTCTGTCGCCGCCCTTCGCGATCTTGCTCTGCAGGCCGCCTCTCGCGCGGACGTCGTTATCGCCTTCGTGGGCCTTTCGCCAGGACTGGAAGGCGAAGAAATGCCCATTGACGCCCCCGGCTTCTTCAAGGGAGACCGCACTCAAATCGCGCTCCCTGCAGTGCAAGAACAACTTCTACAGGCGCTGGCGGCTACCGGGAAGCCTCTGATCGTTGTTCTCCTGAATGGGAGCGCCCTCGCCATTTCCGCCGAGCAGCGGTCCGCCGCTGCGATCCTCGAGGCTTGGTATCCCGGTGAGGCGGGCGCTCAGGCCATCGCAGACACGCTCTCCGGCCGCAACAATCCCGCAGGCCGTCTGCCCATTACCTTTTACTCTTCTCTCGATCAGTTGCCCTCTTTTGACGACTACTCCATGGCCAACCGGACCTACCGCTACTTCAAAGGTACGCCCCTCTATGCCTTTGGATATGGTTTGAGCTACACCACCTTCTCCTATTCGGCAGTCAAGCTCTCTACGAACCACATTAAGGCCGGCGAACCCGTCACGGCAGAAGCGGACGTCCGCAACAGTGGTAGCACAGCTGGCGACGAGGTTGCAGAACTCTACATCACACCGCCTCAAACTGCCATTTCGCCCGCTATTGCGCTGGAGGCTTTCCAGCGCATCCATCTACAGCCTGGCGAATCGAGACACCTGGTGTTTAAACTTACACCGCGCCAACTCTCCAACGTGGATGCAACAGGCAAGCGTCAAGTCTCGCCAGGCCAGTATGGTATCGCGATCGCGGGCTCCCAGCCTGTGCCAAAGGACTATAGATGGCTAACGGTAGATGGTGCCTTTGAGCTCTTGCCATAGATAGTGATGAAAGATTGAGTCCCTATATTTGACGCGACAACTTCAACATCTCTTCTCGTCTTGGACCTCTCTGTCCGAGATTTCCATCGCCAAACAGGGGATCGTTCTTTGCCATTACGCGATGAAGGTTTGGCCGAATCATTCACGCGGAGCTTGGCAGCTCTACGGCCACTCGCACGGCAATCTGCCAGACGATCCAATCTCTCTTTCGATGGATGCTGGAGTGGATAGTCATGACTTTCGCCCCTGGCACTTCGACGAGATTCAAGCGGTTATGAGGGTCAAGGCGGAGGCGAAAGCGGCCCACATAGAGAAGAGGAACGCAGCTTTGAAAAGTGCGGAGTCACCTGAAAGCCGGGAGCCGATTTGATCGTGCGAGGGGCATTCGAGCGCTATATCGGAATCGACTACTCCGGTGCGAAGACGCCCATTGCGAGTCTCAAAGGTTTGCGCGTTTATATCGCGGACAGAGACACGCAGCCGGTCGAGGTGCAGCCTCCAGCCGGTGCGAAGAGGTATTGGACGCGGCGCGGAATCGCAGAGTGGTTGGCCGAGGTTCTGTCCGAAGATATGCCGACGCTTTGTCGGCATCGACCACGGCTTTTCGTTCCCTCTCCGCTACTTCGCCGAGAACCATGTTCCGCTCGATTGGAGAGCGTTTCTGGAAGACTTCCAACACCATTGGCCGATGGACGATGACCATACTTATGTCGATTTCGTGCGCGAGGGAGTCTGCGGCAACGCGTCCGCGCGGTCCGGCAATCCGAGGTGGAGGCGCGTGACCGAAATCCGCGCTCGTGGTGCCAAATCAGTCTTCCATTTTGACGTGCAGGGCCAGGTGGCGAAATCAACCCACAGCGGTATTCCGTGGCTTCGGTATATCGATTTGAAAGCCGCGGGTCGCGTTCACTTCTGGCCCTTCGATGGGTGGGATTTTCCATCGGGGAAATCCGTTGTGGCCGAGGTCTACCCGGCGCTTTGGAGCCGGAGTTTCCCCAGCGAGAATCTTGACGGCTACTCCATCTCCGCTTGGATGAGGCAGGCCGACAGCAACGGCTCACTATCCACGTTCGCCAATCCGCCTCTTGATGAAGCAGACCGTAGAGCTGCCGAGATCGAGGGATGGATACTCGGCGTCATGTAAGCATCACTCAGACCACCCGTGCAGCCATGCTGGTCTTCCTTGGCAGCCGTATGGAATCGTAGGGCAATGGTGACAGCACCCAGGCCGCCCCAACAGGACAAGAGCGAGGAGCACGCTGCGTTGCAGCGGGAGAAGGATTGACACATCACCCCCAAAGGGTTGCTGTGAAGAATCCCCAGGGGTCCCTGCGATTCCATTTGGAATCGCGTATCGAATCAGTCACTTGGCTGATTCATGATTCCAAATGGAAACGCTTGTTTACGCGGAGGTCGCTTTCGCGCGAACCGCGTAAACATGCTGATTCAAAAGGCGTTCACGCGAGCGCGTGATTGGCCTTGTTTGACGCCCTGTTGCGATGGGACTAGGGTTAGCCCAAAGGCGGGCTCCCATGAGCACCACCCGCACGGGCCACGATTTCGATACTCGGGCGCTCGCTACTCCAGGGGCAAGGACGATCCTCCGCGCTAAGACTGTAGCGACCCGGCTCTCAACCGAGGAGCTGGAGGAGGTTGAATCGGCGGCCAAACGGAGCGGCAAGTCGCTCGCCGAATGGCTCCGCGACACGGCGCTGGTGGAGGCGCGGCAGCGGCCAGTAGACCCGGTTGAGGTGGTTCTCGCGGAGGTTTGCGCGACCCGGTACATGCTCCTGAATCTCTTCCATGCGACTGCCCAGGCGGCATCGGAAGGTAAGCAATTGCTCCCCGAAACCGTCCTCAAAATCCGCGAAACCGCCGACGCTCAGAAGGCCACAAAGGCACACAAGCTGCTCCAGGATTCGTCCGTTTCAGGGAAGCCGGAGCCGAAGAACGGGAGCAAACCATGAGCCGCCCGATGCAGTTTCCCAAACGCTTTCCGTGGCTGATAGTCGCCATCGTGATGCTTACTGGACTTCCAATTTTGCCAGTCGCGGCGTGGTTCTGGTTGGTGACGCCGCCGCTCCAAAACTACTATCTGATTACCTACCTCGACAGCACGGAACGCGGGAGCCAGCCCGACGCGACGACCAAGGTTGAATGGCTGCTGAAGACAGCGCCGGGACGGAAGCCGGAGGTAGCCTTGGGAGCCGATGTCGTCTCGGCGACCATCGGCAACGGGAACGAATTGCCCGTCAAACTTTCTTCCCGCTCCGTCGCCGACGGCTGGCGCGGAGTGGTCAAGAGCGAGCCGCAGCAAGTCGAGTCCGCGAAGCTGGAGCGGTATCTGGAGGCGCAGATTTTCGACGGAAGAGGCATCTGGAGGATGGTGCTACAGCCGTTGTATGCGTGTGCGGCGGCGGTACCCTTTTTGCTCGGAATGCGGGCGTGGTGGAAGACCAGAGCGAAGCATGAAGAGCGGCACGGACGGCGGACGAAGGGGCCGAAACTGACATCGCCGTTTGGCTGGCTCAGAACGCGGAAGGAAGATGGAATCCGCTTTCAGTTGCAGTGGGGAGAATCGTCTTCCAGTTGGAAGTCCCGGCTTCCGTTCGGGCCGAGCTATCGCATTACCCGGCGTCTGGAGTCCAGCCACATCATGCTTATGGGCGACACCGGCAGCGGCAAGTCCTCGGCCATCCGGCAGATTCTCCGGCAGGTCCAGGAGCGCGGAGAGACCGCCATCGTCTACGACCCGGCGATGGACTTTGTTGGCGAGTTCTACGACCCAGAGCGTGGCGACTTGATCCTCAATCCGCTCGATGCTCGGTGCCCCTACTGGTCACTCGCCAGCGAGCTTGTCCGGGATGAAACCGCCGCAACTATCGCCGCCGCGTTCCTTCCAGATAAGGAGTACGAGAAGGCGTTTTTTACCGATGGCCCACGCAGAATCCTGGCCCATCTGCTCAAGTACAGGTCGGACTCCCGCGACCTTTTGAAGTGGATGTCCGATCCCGACCAGATCGCTTCGAGGGTGAAGGGAACGCCGCTTGCCGCCCTCATCGACCCCAAAGCGCCGGCACAGCGGGCGGGTGTTATCTCAAGCCTGAATATGGTCGCCGACAGCTTGGAGTTGCTACCTGAGCATCGCAATGACGGCAATATTTTCTCTACGGCCGAGTGGGAAATCCAGCGCAAGCGGTGGGTGTTTCTGACCTCCAATCCCGGCTACCGAGAGAAGATTCTGCCACTCCATTCCGTATGGCTCGACCTCTTTATCCTGCGCATGATGGGCAACTGCGACGACCCAGAAGCGAAGCCGGTATGGTTCGTCATCGACGAACTTGCCAGCCTCAACAAGCTGCCTCAACTCCACACCGCCGTCACGGAAAATCGCAAGTACGGCAACCCCGTTGTGCTTGGATTTCAGGGGCGCAGCCAGATGGAAAAACGTTATGGCAAGGACGCGGAAGCGATGCTCTCGCAGCCTGCAACGAAGGTATTCTTCAAGACCTCCGAACCCCGCGCCGCGAAATGGATCTCAGACGCCATCGGTGAGATCGAGGTCGAGCGGTTGAAGGAGTCGCGCAGCATGGGATTGTTGCGGAGCAAGAAGTCTTTCTCGCTGGAGATCGTCACCAAGCCGCTCGTCATGGCGTCGGAAATCTCCGGCCTTGAGCCACTGCGCGGCTTCATCAAGCAGGAGAACCGCGTCGCGCCGGTGCGCTTTGCGCTGGCAAAGAAGATGGGTAAACAGCCGGAGTTCATCGAGCGGAAGCTGCCTGAATTGACTCCGAGAATGAAGGTAGAAACGGCCACGCCTGCGGCAGTCGCGCCGAAGAAATTGCCGACGAAGAAGTCGGTTGCTGCTGTCCAGGCGTCGCTCCCGCTGTCCCCGGCAACCGACCTTGAAGCGAAAGAGGTTTACGTCTGGGATGAGTCGAAGGGGATTGATTGACAGCCACGACGTGTCTCGAACGGGGTCGAAAGCCAACACCCCTTACGCTCATTCATCTCGTAAAATATCGCACCTAATCGTTCGGTCTTGCCGACTCAGGTTTGGGTGCCCTTATAGGAAGCCCGAGATCGTCGTCAGGTTCGCGCGGTGCTCCACCAAGCGTCCAACCAAATAGAGATCGACTGAACTCCCGATCCTCTTTCAGCTTCTCCACTTCTTTGTTTCGGATGTGCTTCATAACCCCACAGATGATTCGATCTTTTCGGCGAGTGCAGAGTCCGACATTGAGAAGTCGGCTGTATCGAGCAACAATTCCCCGGTAAACCTGTCTGCAAGTTTTAGGTGTTCAGTAAGGTGTTCCACCAGTTCATGCTCCACCATGCCACTAGATTCTGCTTCACGTAAAACCGCGATGTGGCTGTTTCCTCCACACCCCTCCACATGCTCTTTTGCTTGAAACAAGATGTAGGCTGCAACCGCAACGCACTGCCGAGTCGTTAGCCATCCATGCTCGCCGTTTGCTCCCATCCGTTCAGCCAGAAAATCTGCAAGGTAATGCCCGATCCCGCTTGAGGCATAACTCTTCTCAAGAACTATGGGACCGCATGCTTGGAACAATTTGCTCTGGCCGCCGATGGTGATTCCATATATCAATTCAGCTTCAGGGAACGATCCGGGTTGGTAAATCTGACCAAACTCTTGATATGTTTCTTTGATCATCGACTCCACGGCATTCGAGGCTTCGACAATATCGGCTACGCCTCTCAGTGCATCCCACGCACGACTAGCTATCTTGTCAACGAAGGGGCCGTGTCCGGCTCCGCACAGTGCCAGAGCGAGATCGTGATTGATCATTTCATTCTGCTCCGCGCTCCATGTTGGGCCTTTCGTGAATTCCAGCTTGGGAACGTTCCTCTTCGCACTACCTAGAGTTTCTTGAGTGTCCGCACAAACTACGATCCCATCCTGACATCTGAAACCCGCAATCATCGTCACGATATGCCTGCTTTCTCATCCACGATCATCCATCATCGGGCGCGTAATACTTCGCCGCGCCCGTGACTGCCTGCTCCCAGTCCATGCAGAAGAGCGAGTACGAATAAGAGGAACGTTGGCTTACAAATACGATTTTAGCGACTGTCTCCCCATATGCCATACGCTTGCCGCTCTGGTAAATGTTTCATTCTGTGGGGATCAACATGATCGGAACGAAAATCACTTTTATAGTAGGTTTTATAATAGGTGGTGTATTATCAGGTGGTGAGGTGATAGTGATGGAAGAAAAGTTGAACTTTACCGTGGCCGGAAACGAGTTCGCCCTGAGCGCTGCCGACGTTCGCGCGCGCTTGCAGGACGTAGAGCCGGAATCCATTCGTGAGCTTTATGTCGAGGTCGATGGTGTGCAGTTCCCCATCAAACAGGCGTTCGCGCATGTAACCGGTATGCCGCGTGGACAGTTCACCTCGCATGACGCCATGCGTGTGTTTCGTAAGCTGCAACTGAAGATCGGCCCGGACGTGATGACGGCGACGGAGCGGTACTACACTTCTCTGAAAGGGCTGAACGTCTTCGATAAGGAGAGCGTGGGGCCGGTCGTGTCCACCATAGTCTTGAAGACGAACCGTGACACCCTCGTTTCCACGATCTATCAGCGAGTCAGGATGAACGTGGAAAGCCTGTTGAACCTCCGTACAGTACGTGACTTTCAGGCAATCGCTATGGTGACGCGCTCATTGTTTGAACTGGCTATCGACATGAAGCTTATAGACGTAGTGTCTGATGCTGTCGAAAAAGTGGGCGCATTTACTGACGTGGAGAAGATTCGTGCAGCGCGGAAGATTGTGGCGTACAAAGCCGCCAACCCCACGTCAAAAACCGATGCGACCGTGCATCAGGGCTTCATCAAGGGCAACGAAAGCCGTGTAGCTGCTGAGCAGCCGAAGCTCTGGCCGGGAGTGAAGAAGATAGAGCACTGGTCCGGGTTGAATTTGAAGCAGCGGGTCGCTCTTCTGAAGATGCCGTATGAGGAAATCTACGAGGTGCGTTACCCGCAACTGAGTTGGTATTCGCATTCAGCCGGTGTAAGCGGCTTCACGCTGAAGGCATCATCATTCGAACTTCTCGCTGGTAGTCACTTCCAGCTCGCCGGGGAGTTCTACATGATGACCCTTACCGCAGTCATTGCGGAGTACAAGATCGAGAAGGTGGACGAGAAGGTGATGAAGCGGATGAAGCTGGCACTACAGTTCCCGTTTACAGATACCGATGCGGAAGCTGTAGCTTTGGAGAAGGCGTTGCTCGGATAGTAGCTTAGGTCTCCTCCGCACTTCGAGCAAGACGAAGCCAGTGGAATTGCGATATTCTGCTCCCCCCCATAGGGTGGTGATTAGTACCGCGTAGGCTTAACATCCTGTTATGCGGCGTTTCGGTTGCCGCGTTGAAATCGGGCTCCTATGCTGTCCATCTCCAAACCGCTCTCGGCAGGTCAGGCGCGGACGTATCATGCGCGGGAGTTTGCTTCGAGTGAGCAGAACTACTGGAGCCGCGACCAGCAGGGGCATAGCGAGTGGCAGGGGCGGCTCTCCGCTGAGTGGGGACTTTCGGGAGCCGTGGGCGCGGAGCACTTCGCCCGCTTGAGCGAAGGCCAGCACCCGCAGACCGAGGCGCAGCTTGTTCGGCACCAGGTATCCAAGACCTATGAAGGCAAGGGCGGCAAAGAGATTACGTCGGTCGAGCACCGTGCCGGGTGGGATGCGACGTTCTCCGCGCCGAAGTCCGTCTCGCTGACCGCGCTGGTAGGCGGCGATGACCGGGTGCGGCAGGCGCACCGCGAGAGTGTCCGCGTGGCGCTCACGGAGTTGGAGCGGTACACCGAGGCGCGGATCGGCAACATTCGGGAGCCGGAGACGACGGGAAAGTTCGCCGCCGCGACCTTCGAGCACGACACCGCGCGACCGGTGGAAGGCTATGCCGCGCCGCAGCTCCATACCCATGCCGTTATCTTCAATGTCACCGAGCGCGAGAGCGGCCAGACCCGCTCCCTGCAACCGCAGGAGCTTTTTGCCTCACAGAGCTACGCTACGAACGTCTACCGATCGGAGTTGGCCGTGCGCTTGAATGACCTTGGCTACAAGGTCGAACGCGGCGAGTGGGGTGAGCCGCAGATCGCCGGCTACAGCAAGGAGTACCTTGCGGCCAACAGTCTACGTCGGGAGCAAGTAAAGGACTACATCCGCGCAAACGGTATCGACGGGCCAGCCGCCGCGCAGATTGCGGCACACCGGACGCGGGACTCCAAGGAGCTGCTATCGCCGGAAGAGGTGTTGAGGCAGCACCGCGAATTGTCGGCGCAGTACGGCCACCAGGCCGACCGCGTAGTTGCCGAAGCGCGGCAGCATGGACAACATCACGAATCCCATCCGGGCAAGTCCGCCCAGGTATCCGTGACCTACGCCCGTGAACATCTCTTCGAGCGTTCGGCGGTAGAGAGTGGGCGGTCGATTCTGACGGCGGCGCTCGACAGAGGCATGGGCGAGGCGAACTTCTCGCAGGTCCGGCAGGAGTTCGACCGACGCGTGCAATCGGGGGAGTTTCGCACTGTCCAGCACGGGCCGAAGCATGAAGGCCAGCAGTACACAACGGCGGAGACGCTTCGCATGGAGCGCGAAACCATAGGCCACATGAAAGACGGCAACCAGCGCGGCTTCGCCGATCCCATGCTGGTAGACGGGAGAACGCGCATTGATACCGAGGAACGTCACCCGGAGCTGAATACTGGACAGCGGCAAGCAGTCGATGAGGTGTTTCTGTCACGGGAGAAGATCGTTGGCTTGGATGGGGTCGCGGGCGCGGGAAAGACGACGGCCCTGGCCGTGGTGCGTGAGGGTGCGGAGAACGCCGGGTATCAGGTAGAGGGCTTTGCACCCACGTCTCGCTCAGCGCAGAAGCTCGGCGAGGCCGGCATTGAGACGAAGACGCTGCAAGCCCATCTTGCCCAGGGACAGAAAGTGGATACGGGGGAGAAGCGCCTCTATGTGGTGGATGAGAGTTCGCTCGCCTCGACTCGGCAGATGCACGAGTTTGTGAGCCGCCTCCATCCAAACGAGCGCGTTCTATTGGTCGGTGACACCCGCCAGCATGAGTCTGTTGAGGCCGGTCGCATCTTCGCCCAGCTACAAGAAGCCGGGATGAAGACGGTAAGGCTGGAGGAGATCGTTCGTCAGAAAGACCCGGAGTTGAAGCAGACCGTTGAGCAGCTTGCCCGTGGTGAGGTTGGATTGGCGATTGCTGGTTTAGACCGGCAAGGACGAATCCATGAAGTCAGAGGCCCGGAGGAGCGTATTGCAGCCATCGCGAAGGAGTACGCGAAGTCGCCGGAGAACACGCTGGTAGTCTCACCCGACAACCGCTCCCGGATTGAGATCAACCAGGCGATCCATACCGAGTTGCAAGCGAAGGGCGTTGTCAGCAAAGAGGAGCACCAGACGAAGGTGCTTGTGCCACGTCAAGACCTCACCGGAGCAGACCGCATGTGGGCCGCTCGATACAACGAGGGCGATGTGTTGCGCTACAGCCGCACTTCCCACGAGACCGGCATTCCCAAAGGCGAGTATGCGCGAGTGACCCAAGTCGATGCTCCGAACAACCGGCTCACCGTGGAACTGAAGGACGGCACCGAGAAGAGCTACGACCCACGTCGCCAGCAAGGTGTCTCTGTGTACCGTGAGCAGCAGAGGTCGTTCTCTACCGGCGACCGAGTGCAGCTCACCGCTCCCGTGTCTGAGTTGAAGCTCGCTAACCGAGAACTTGGCAGGGTGGAGCGGATCACCGAAGGGCGCATGTCCGTCAAGATGGACGGAGGCCGTGAGGTGCAGCTTGACCCCGTGAAGCATCCGCACCTTGACCACGGCTACGCCGTGACCAGCCACTCCAGCCAGGGGCAGACAGCCGACCGCGTCCTCATCAACGTGGACACCGAGCTTGGCGCGAAAGACCTGCTCAACAACCGAATGGCTTATGTCGCCGTCTCGCGTGGAGCCTACGACGCGCAACTCTTCACTGATAGCCGAGAGAAGCTGGGAGCTGCGCTCGGGCATGATGTCTCCCACACAAGCGCACTAGCGCCGGAGGTGAAGCAGGAACAGGCCGCCAAAGTGCCGGAGCAGGCAGTCGCGCCGAAGCCAGAGACAGTGGTGGAACAGAAGGCAGTCGCCGAGCCTATCGAAAAGGTCTATAGCTGGCCTGAGCTTGAGCGGCACTGGGGACCGCTCAACAATGCGGTGACAGCAGCCGAAGGGAGTCAGTTTGGATGGAAGGCCGAGACGGGGACGATTCAGTCATACGAGCATCTCGATACACAACGTGGTTTGCACATTGACGGGCCGACCGGCCAGTTCTACCGGCAGGATGGAAACCCGATCACAGCCAAGGAAGCCTTAGATCATGCGATGCCAAAAGGGGAGGCTCATTCGCATTCGCAGGATGTGGCCCCGGCCAAGGGGCATGACAAGAACGAACAGAACGTCACCCCGACGCCGAAGCAAGAGCAGGAACAGAGAATGGATATTGGCTTGGGCCTCTAGTAAAAAGGTCGGGGATTAGAATCCCTGTCTCGCGTATGAGTTTTCCCAGAAGACCGCGTAGTCGAGCTTTATCCGGCGACGCATCCGCGCCTCGATCATGGCTACGCGGTCACGAGTCATTCCAGCCAACAGCCCGCTTTGGCCCGGTACCGTACCAAAGCACCGTTAGGTACTTGCACTTGTAGACGAACGTATGCAACCTTCTACTTCGTAGCACTGCACTAACTCTTTCAACGGCAAAGAAGTTCGGGCGCGCCACCCCACTGTAGACGTGATAAACCCGTGATTGGTGTTGAAACTCTCGATTCATCCACGAGGAGACAATTCCGTGTATAAGCCACAAAGCCCGAAAATTTACAGATTGTTCTACACAGTTCCTGCACAGGACAAAAATGGCCTATTATCTGCTTTTGAAAGAGTTTAATGCGAAATTCTTCTCACCCGCTCAGGATGACGATTTTGTTGTGAATCAAACACTCAGGCTTTCTCCATCTGTCGATACTGCTTAGGGTTTGGGGGAAGGAAAAGTATGAGGAGTGAGGAACAGATCATGAAGACTGCCATGAAGAGGAAGCCGGCTTTGGAGCTGCCGGTGACGGTCTGCAGGAAGCCGACGAAGTAGGTGCCGACGAAGCCGCCGAGAGCGCCGCAACTGTTGATGAGGGCCATGACTTCTCCGGTGACGTTGCGCGGAAGGCGCTCGGGGATGATTGCCCAGTAGGGGCCGTAGGGCGCGTACATGCAGGCTGCTCCGATGATGAGACAGATGAAGGAGACGGGAAAGCTGCGCTGCGATGTGAGGAACGAGCCGAGAAGGCAGAGGCCGGATACGAGCAGGAACGGCCACACGAGCACTTCCCTGCGCTGGGTGCGGTCGGAGATGTGGGAGACCAGGAGCATGAGCATGACCGCGGCGAGGTATGGGACGGCGGTGAGGAGGCCGGTGCGGCCCATGGAGAGCGCGGCGCCCTGACGGACGATGGTCGGGAGCCAGAGGACGAAGCCGTAGACTCCGAGGCTCCAGCAGAAGAACTGCGCGCAGAGGATGAGGACGTCGGGGCGCAGGAGCGCTTTGCGCACCGCGGCGACCGGGGCGACGGTGGCCTGCTCGGCGGCGAGTTCCTGTTCGAGTGCGTCGGCTGCTTCGGGCGCCATCCAGCGGGCCTGGGCAGGTTTGTCGCGGACGAGGATGAGCCACATGCCCGCCCAGAGGATGGATGGAATGCCCTCGATGATGAAGGTCTTTTGCCAGCCGAAGTCTTGAATGAGGAAGCCGGTGATGATCGACATCCAAAGCACGGTGAGCGGGTTGCCGAGGATCAGCAGCGCGTTGGCGCGGGAACGTTCGGCGCGGGTGAACCAGTGGGTGAGCAGGAGCAGCATCGCCGGGAAGATGAGGCTTTCGGAGACTCCGAGGAGGAAGCGGTCGAGGAGGAGGAGGGGAAAGTTTCGAATGACTCCGGTGAGCGCGGCGAAGGCGCCCCACGCGATGAGCACCGCGCAGACCATGCGGGTGACGCCGACTCTTTTTGCGAATGCCGTGCCGGGAAGTTGGAAGGCGAAGTATCCGAGGAAAAATATGCCGCTGAGGAAGGAGATTTGCTTGCCGGTGATGTGTAGTGTTGCGGCCATTCCGGCGGCGGGGCCGAAACCGAAGTTGGCGCGGTCGAGGTACGCGAGGCTGTAGGTGACGATGACCGCCGGCATGATGTAGAGCCAGCGTTTGCGCAGGTTGGCCTTGATGTTTGCATCGGCGGGCGGCGGCGAGTTGGGGAGAGAGAGTGTGCTCATGAATTTCACGCTATGGCTTGGCGCTGGTTCCAACGATAGTCGATGGCGCCGGTTTCGTCTGCGACGGTTAGTTTGCCAAAGGTGGCTTGAGTGGCTTAGATTGCTGGACGACGGCATTAACTTCGGCACGCAAACTATACAGGCCATTGCAGACTTGGCGCGAATGTGGAGAATACCCTCATCGCGGAACACTGGAGAAAATCGATGGAATTGGTTGATCGCCGTTCGTTTCTGAAACAACTTGGGTATGCCGGAGCGTTATCCGGAATGGCTGTGCCGGCGTTCGGCGAGCATGTGATTCACGAGATCGCCGAGCCGGGGCAGGATGCCGCGGCGACGCCGAAACACTCGATTCGCTTCGGCGTGTGCGGGATGAGCCACGACCATATTTATGGGATGGTGGGGGCCGTGATACGGGGCGGTGGGGTGCTGGTGAGTGTGTATGCGGCCGAACCGGAGCGCGGTGCGGCGTTCGTCAAGCGCTTTCCGCAGGCGAAGCTCGTGCACAGTGAGGCAGAGGTGCTGGACGATCCTTCGCTGCAGTTGGTGCTGAGCTCGGCGGTGCCGGTGGAGCGCGCGGGGATTGGGATTCGGGCGATGAAGCGCGGGAAGGATTATCTGTCGGACAAGCCGGGCGTTACGACGTTGGAGCAACTGGCCGAGATTCGGAAGGCGATCGAGGAGACGAAGCGCATCTACGCGATCATGTACAGCGAGCGGCTCGAAGTGAAGGCCGCGGTGAAGGCTGGGGAGTTGGTGAAGGCCGGGGCGATCGGGCAGGTCGTGCAGACGATCAATATCGCTCCGCACCAGATTACGCAGAAGGGTGGCGATGCCGGCGGCGGGACGGGGAGGCCGGAGTGGTTCTGGCACCCGGCGAAGTATGGCGGAATTCTGACAGATATTGGGTCGCACCAGGTCGACCAGTTCTTGTATTACACGGGGTCGGACCAGGCGCAGGTAGTGGCTTCGGAGGTCGCCAATGTGAACCATAAGGACCATCCGGAGTTTCAGGACTTTGGGAATGTGATGCTGATGGGGAATCGGGGCGCGGGTTATGTGCGCGTGGATTGGTTTACACCGAATGGCCTCGGGACGTGGGGCGATGGGCGACTGTTCATTCTGGGGACGCAAGGCTATATCGAACTGCGGAAGTACATCGATATCGCGGGGCGTCCGGGCGGCAATCACCTGTTTATCGTGGACCAGAAGCAGACGCGGTATATCGACTGCAATAACGTGTTCCTGCCGTTTGGGCCGCAGTTTGTGGCGGACATCGTGAACCGGACGCATGTGGCGCAGGACCAGCAGCAATGCCTGCTCGCCGCGGAACTGGTGCTGAAGGCGCAGAGAGATGCGAAGCATGTGGTTTTCCTGCAGTGAATAGTGGGTAAGTGAATAGTGAATAATGCCCAACAGTGAATAGTCGGTAGTGAATAGTGAATAGGACAAATGCGGTGGCGGTTTTGCTTTATTCACTATTCACTGGCGACTATTCACTCCTCTGAAGAAAGAAGATAGAGCAATGACGAACGGAATATCGCGGCGAAAGTTTGTGACGACATCAGTTGGCGCGGCAGTGGTGGCCGGTTTTCCGACGATTGTGCCATCGTCTGTGTTCGGGCAGATGGCGCCGAGCAGGCGGATCAATGTTGGCGCCATTGGCGTGGGAAGGATTTCGCGGGGGCACGATCTGCCGGGGATATGGCAGTTCGATGGCGCGCGGATTGTGGCTGTCTGCGATCTGTATGCCGACCGCGTCGAGGCTGGAAAAGCGCTGATCAACGGCGTGTATGCGAAGAAGACCGGCAAGGCTTACGACGGCGTTACCGGGTACCACAACTATCATGAACTGCTGGCGAACAAGGACATCGATGCTGTGGTGATCAGCACGCCGGACCATCAACATGCGATTGTGGCTGTCGATGCGGTGCGAGCGGGCAAAGATGTTTATCTGCAGAAGCCGGCGTCGCTGACGATTGCCGAAGGACGGTATCTGAGCGATGCGGTGCAGGCTTCGGGGCGGATATTGCAGATCGGGAGTCAACAGCGGTCGTGGGTGCAGTTTCGCTATGCGGCGGAACTGGTGCGAAATGGGCGGATCGGCGATTTGAAACATGTTGAAATTGGTTTGCCGGGAGACCCTGCCGGGGGTGATCCGACGCCGATGAAGGTGCCGGCGGGGTTTGACTACGATGCTTGGCTGGGGTCTACGCCGGTGGTTCCCTACACCGTTGATCGGGTGATGCCGCAGAAGGGGTTCGACCGGCCGGGTTGGCTGAGGTGCGAGCAGTTTGGGGCGGGCATGATTACCGGGTGGGGCGCTCATCATGTGGACAGCGCACATTGGGGCATGGACACCGAATATACCGGGCCGGTTGAGGTCTGGGGGACGGCGGAGTTTCCCAAGAGCGGGCTGTGGGATGTGCATGGGAAGTTTCTGACCCATGCGATTTATGCCAACGGCGTGACGATGGATATTTCGGGAGACTTTCCGAACGGCATCAAGTTCTATGGGACGAAGGGCTGGGTGTTCGTGACGCGGACGGAGCAGACGACGCCGACCGATCCGGGAGGCAAGCCTACGGGCGGCCCGAAGGCTACCGGGTTGGATGCGAGCGATCCGAAGATACTGAACACGGTCTTTGGGCCGGACGACATTCAGCTTTACAAGAGCTCGGACCAGCATGGGAACTGGCTGGACTGCATACGGTCTCGGCAGGCTCCGATCTCTCCGGTGGAGAAGGGACATCGGGCGTGCTCGACGTGCCTGATCCACCACATTGCGATGCATACCGGGCGGCGGATGCACTGGGACCCGGTGAAGGAACGCTTTCTGAAGGACGATGCCGCGAATGCGATGTTGTCGCGGCCGCAGCGGGCGCCTTATACCTTCAGCTAGGCGATACCCCTCCCCCTTATTTTGGGGTAAAGTCCCTTATCGAGACGACTTAGCTCTGGACCCTGGTGTTGGCGGTCTCGTACTAGCTGACAGCTTCCAGCTGCGAGCTGCCAGCCTGGTTGGTGGCTATCCGGTTTCCAGTTGTCAGTTGCCAGTTGCCAGTTTTCGTGCTCTCCCCCTCCCCCCTATTTTGGGTAAAGTCCCTTATCGATGGGACTTAGCTTCGTACCCCTGTTGAGGTGCGAGGTATGAGGGGTTGAGGAGCGAGGGTTTTGGAGAGCTCAGAGCTTAGAGGTTTTGAGCGTAGAGATGCAGGGCGCGGTTGGCGTCTGACGGGTTCTGTTCAGTTTTGAGTTGTGAGTTTTGAGTGCTGATTTAATTGTACAGAGTTGAGCGATATAACATGCGCGGTTTTGAAAATTACTTTTGCCTGTGTTCATGCGGGGTTTGGGGGTTTTGCACAGGGTGGGGGGCTTGACAGAAAAAGGGGCGGCCCCTTGCGGAGCCGCCTTGAGGAGGTAATGCGTGGACGGATTAGAAGTTGATGCGACCGCTGAACTGGAGGGAGCGCTGGGCAGCAGGGTTGTTACCGAGAGCGAAGCTGGTGATGTATCCAAAGGTGGAACCGGCCGGGCCCTGGGTCACGTTGGGGTTGCTGACCAGCTCGACATGGTTGGCTACATTGAATGCTTCGAGGCGGAACTGAAACTCGGCTTCACGGTAGATATGGAAGTTGCGGGCAAGACTGGCGTTCACGTTGGTCACGCCCGGGCCGCGGAACTCGTTGCGGCGGGTATTGCCGAGCACCGGGGAGACCATGCATGAGGGGACTGAGCAGTTGACGTAGCCCGGAAGAGCGGGATTGGTGTACTGCGGCTCGACAGGGGTGATGAAGGAGGCCGGGTCGAACCACGGCTTGCCTCCGCTGATATTGCTTTGTGGCGTGCCATCTGCTTTAGCCGCCGTTCGCGCGTGGCCGCCAAGCTGATGGTACGGAGCGACGAGCTGTGCATACTCCGTTGTGCCGTTGGCGTTGATGGTCGAAGACGACGGAGCGACCGTAAAGGGCGCGCCGCTGACGTGGCTGAGCTGTCCTGTGACCTGGAAGCCGCCGAAAATAGCGCCGGCAATGCCGTGGTTGGCCCAATGTTGGCCGCTGCCGAAGGGCAGGTGATAGATCCCCCAGAACTGTAGATCGTGGGTGCGGTCATAGCCGGATTGGGCGCGGTTCAGGTTGGTGTAGGCGGGATAGGCATAGGCAGGCCCGCTGGAACCGGAACCTGCGCCGTTGTCTGCATCGTCGAACGCATGGGACCAGGTGTAGACCAGGCCGTACTGATAATTGCGTCCGACGTTGTGCGTCAACTGTGTTTGCAGGGCATTGTAATTGGAACTGAAAACCGGCTCATTCATGGTAATGCCGCCGGTGTTGTAGCAGGCATAGCCGAACTGAACAGGATTTGTACCAGGAATTGGGCTGTTTGCGTTGCAGTGCTGTTGATTGATGATTTGGTTGGCGGCAAAGGAGCATGCTCCGGTCAGGCCGCTGGACGGATTGTACTGGCCATTGGGCATGCAGGTGGTGGAACCACTCGGCAACGGAGCTGCATTCAACGTGATGTCGGAGAACTGACGGACCGCATGCGTGCCGACGTAACCGAGGTTGGCGACGTAATTGTGTCCCAGGTCGCGCTGAACAAACAGGTTCCAGCTTTCGATGTAGCCGCGGCGCACGTGGGCAGGGGTGGTATTGGTGGTAATAGTTAGAGGCAGCGACGTAAAGCCACTGGAGCTGATGGCCGGAGTGGTGGCAATGGGGATGCCCGTAGTCAGCGTGATCGGGTTGTTGTTTGGATCCAACGCCAATGTTCCGGCTGCGCTTCCGGTGTAGGCCTGGGCGATTTCAATGGGATACTGATCGCGCAGGAAGCGGAAGCTTTCGGGGTCTGTAGTAATTCCGAAGCCGGACCGGACGACGGTTTTATCATTCAGGCGATAGGCCAGGCCGAAACGCGGAACTACCATCCCCTTTCCAGCATTAATACCTGCGCTTCTGGGGTTGCCGCCGACTCCGCCCACTTCGATGTTGGCGTTCTGGGGCAGATTGGGATCGAGACGGAAAGCACCCGTCTTATCGGTATAGGGCGCGGGATAGATCTCGTAACGGATGCCATAGTTGATCGTGAGTTTCGGGCTCACCGTCCACTGGTCCTGCGCATAAGCGGCGAGCTCGGTCCAGCGCAGGGAGTTGGGATTGTACAACTGCTCATTCTTGGCTACAGGTGCAGTTGATGTTGAGTTGCCATTGTTGGGTAGTCCCAGAATCATGTCGGCCAGCGCGTTATAGGCGGTGACGGTGGAGGTGTTGCTGGTCATGCTGCCCTGGAAGAAGAAGCCGCCACGAGGATTGCTGACGCCGGAGCCGACGGACGGTTGAAAGTGGTTGAGGTCGAAGTGATAGTAGGTGAAGCCGTATTTGGTGGCGTGTTTGCCCTTTGTCCAGCTAAGGTTCACGTCGCCGGTAAACTGGTTGTCGCGGAACAGGAAGGGGTTTGCGCCAGAAGCGTTGCCCAAGGTGGAAAAGCCGGTGAATGAGAAGACCGGCTGGCCGACGTAAAGGGAGCCGACCCCGTTGGTCCCGGGGATGCCGAGTGTGTTGAGGCCGAAGTCGCCATCGGCGAGATCGATAAGGGATTGCGCGCCTGTAACCTGGCGTGTGTAGCCAAAATCCATGTCGGCGACCAAAGTGGGGGTGATGACATGGCTTGCACCAAGTCCAACGTTCTGGATACGGCCCGAAGCCTGACCGGGCTGGCCGCCATCGACGGCGGCGCCGCCAGCGCTGCCAGGGCCGCCGAATATCTGCGGGTCGGTAAGAGTGTAGGGCTCAATGCTGTAGCGTCCGAATATGCTCGTCCTGTCGGACGGGTTGTAGATGATCTTTGCATCGTTGGTCATCCGGTTGTAGCCGAATGTGCCTCTGGCCGTGTAGTCGTTGGCTAGGAAGCCGCCATAGTTGGGGTTGGTAATCGTGTCGGTGACGGGCTTCAGGAGCGCCAACATCTTTGCTGCCGGGGCCGATCGGCAGGTCGGCGTATTGGGAATGACGTTGCCGGGAAAGGGCGTCCGCGCGGCGATCGGGAGGATCGCACCGGTGCAATCCGCATTGGTGTAGGGGTTGTAAATGGTGGTGACGCCGGCTACCGCCGAAAAGTCGCCGGTAAGCATGGGAGAGGTGGGCACGGTGGCTTGCGGAGTTTGCAGCTGCCGGCGGGTTATACGCTCAAAATTTTCGAAGAAGAAGAGCTTGGATTTACCCTTGTATATCCCCGGGATGTAGACGGGGCCACCGAAGTTAGCACCGTACTCATGGAAGATGTTCTTGGGAACCGAACCGGTAGGGTTGGTTAGAGGGTTGGTGAGGGATGTCTGGGTTTGCGTATAGCTGCGGGCATTGAATTTGGCGTCCTGGTAATACTCCCACACACTGCCGTGGTAGCGGTTTGTGCCACCCTTGAGGGTGATGGCGATGGAGGCGCCACCGGCCACGCCCTGTTCCGCGGTGAAAGAATTCGTAGTCACATTGACGCTCTGGATCGAGTCTGCCGGCGGCAAATAGGCGAGCAGGTAGGGCAGCCAGCCATAGTCATTCACGGCGCCATCGATGCGCGTGGTGTTGGTGTTGTAGCTGACGCCGTTGACATTGGTCGACAAGGCGCGGGCGGGGTTGCCGCCGATCGAGTTCTGCTCCTGAACGGCGGTGGCGCCGGGGATCAAGGTGTAGAGAGTCTGAAAGTTGCGGCCCTGCGAGGATGTGATCGGCAGCTCGGATATCTGGGCCTGTGAAAGCTCGGCTTTGACCTCGGCGGTTTCCGTCTGCAGGGTGGCTGGGGCCGAGGTGACCGTCACTTCGGACTTCACGCTGGCGAGTTGGAGCGCAATGTTGACACGCGCTTCCTGGCTGACGGACAGCGGCAGGTTCTTTTGTACGTAGCTGCCGAAGTTTCCGGACGGCTTGACCTCGACGGTGTAGGGACCGGCTTCGAGGTTCTGAATCAGATACACGCCAGAGCTGCCGGTGGTGACGCTACGGGTTTCGCCGTTGGCCTGGTTGGTAACGGTGACCGTGACGTTGGGAACGGCCGCGTTGGTGGCGTCGGTGACGATTCCGGTGATGGAGCCGTAGAGCACCTGTGCGCTCGCCGTCGTCGCGAGGAATGCCGTGGCCACCAGAAATGCGAGAGCAAAAGACCAGGTGCGCCTGCCGATGTTGAAAGCGTTTTCCATTTTCGAAAGCATTTTGCACTTCTCCGATAAAGACTTGAGCCAGACGACCCCGAACTAGCCGAGGCTAGCCGGTCGTCGAATCCTGTATTTTTTATGCGTCGCGAACTATATCCATGTCTAGCCAAGACTGTCAAGCAGTTTTTTGGCGGCCTGTTGAATGCCTCGATCATTGACCCGGTTACGTCGACATACGATATTTCCGGAAAATCTTCCTTTAGAATGGCGTTCTGCGCGGTTCGAAGGTGTGCGGCCGGTTGCCGCGGGAGGTGGGGAGTGGGTTCATTTTCGAGTGCGGCTCGGAATTGTCGCGCCCCCGAATATATCTATTGGAATTGAGCATGCGGCCATTGACGATTTGTCGTGTGACGAGTATCCCTAAGTTATGGCCCTATTCCGCCAAATCGTTTTGCCGATGGTCCTGCTGGCGGCGGGAAGCCTGCCGGCGGCGGCGCAATCGTCCAACCGGGACGGCAGCGGGGCGTATCGTACGCACCGCTACCGCGACCTGTTTGCCGAACAAGGGCATTCGAAGCGGGAGAGCGGGGCGAAGATCGCCGCCGCCTTTCAGCAGCTTTTTCATGGGGACAAAAATGCTCAGGCGATCTACTACGAGGCGGGGAAAAATGCGAATGGGCCGCTGGCGTATGTGACCGATATTGCGAACCACGATGCGCGGACGGAGGGGATGTCGTACGGCATGATGATCGCTGTGCAGATGGACCGGAAGGCGGAGTTCGACGCGATCTGGAACTGGGCGAACACGTACATGCTGATTACGGACCCGCAGAACCCTTCGGTGGGATATTTTGCGTGGTCGATGCATACGGATGGGACGCCGCGGTCGGACTCGCCTGCTCCGGACGGCGAGGAATATTTCGCGATGAGCCTGTATTTCGCGGCGAACCGCTGGGGGAATGGCAAGGGGATCTACGACTACAAGGCGCAGGCGGACCGGATCTTGACGGTGATGCGGCACCATGCGGTGATGACGGCGACGGGGCCGTTTCGGATCCATCCGGGTGATGCGCCGTATGTGCCGGCGCCGCGGCCGGGGGCTCCGCCGTGGACTGCGCGGCAGGTGACGGTGGGGCCGATGGTGAATGAGCAGGCGAAGATGATCGTGTTTGTGCCGGGCGCGGGTGGGAACCAGTTCAGCGATCCGTCGTATCATCTGCCGGCGTTTTATGAGCTTTGGGCGCGGTGGGGGCCGGTGGAGGATAGAGCGTTCTGGGCCGAGGCCGCAGAGGTGAGTCGCGGGTATTTTGCAAAGGCTACGAATGCGGAGACCGGGCTGGCGCCGGACTATGCGGAGTTCGATGGGGCTCCGCATGTGACGCCGTTCAACAAGATGGCATCGAATTTTTCTTACGATTCGTGGCGGACGGCGAGTAACTGGTCGGTGGATTATTCGTGGTGGCGGAAAGACCCGCAGGAGCAGGTGCTGAGCGACCGGATACAGAAATTTTTGTATGGGCAGGGCGTCGATAAATTTGACGACCGCTACACGCTGGATGGGAAGCCGCTGTCGGAACGGCACTCGACGGGGATGGTGGCGACGACGGCGACGGCTTCGCTGGCGGCGACGAAGGGTGAGGTGCCGAAGGCGTTTGTGAAGGCGTTGTGGGATGCTCCAGTGCCGAGTGGGGAGCAGCGGTACTATGACGGCATGTTGTACCTGATCAATATGATGCATTGCAGCGGGGAGTTTCGCGTGTGGGGACCGAAGTGAGGGGTGTAGCAGGCGCCGGATTACCTGCGGCCTCCGGAGGGCGGGTGCTGCGGGGGTTTTGATTGAGCTACGAGCTGCCAGCTTCGAGCTACCAGTTACCAGTTGCGAGTTACGAGTTGCCAGTCGGGGTGTTGGAAGGAAGAGGGAAACGTGGCGTTGTCGCGAATGAAAATTTTGTTGTGCCTCGGAATGGTCGCGGGTGGTGGGGCGCGCGCGGAGACCGGGGCGGCGGCTTGGTTGCGGTATGCTCCGGTGGCGAACAAGGCTGAGTACGCGTGGGTGCCTTCGCGGATTGAGGTGCTCGGAGATACGCCGACGGACCGCGTGGCTGCGGAGGAGTTGCGGCGCGGGTTGTCGTCGATGCTGGGGCGGACGTTTACGGTGGAGCACGGCCTGGCAGCGCCGGGCGATGCGATCCTGCTGGGCTCCATTAGGGGGCTGCAACGGGTGGCTGTGGTCGAACAGAATGTCAAGCCGATTCGCGGCGAAGAGTTCAGGATCAAGCGCAAACGCGACGGCGGCCACACGGTGCTGGAGGCGTTCGGTGGAACGCCGCAGAGCGAATTGTTCGCGGTGTTTCATCTGCTTGCGGAAGTGGCGGAGCAGAAGGCGATTCCGGAGGACGAGCGGCAGTCGCCCTCGTCGCCGGTGCGGTGGGTGAATCAGTGGGACAACCTGGATGGGTCGATCGAGCGCGGGTATGGGGGGCGGTCGATTTTTTATGAGGGCGGTCATGTTCGCGCCGACCTGACGCGCGCGGGAGAGTATGCGCGGCTGCTGGCGTCGGTGGGCATCAATGGATGCACGGTGAACAATGTGAACTCCGACCTGCGGACGCTGACGCCGGAGATGCTGCATGAGTTTGCGCGGATCGCGGATGCGTTTCGGCCGTGGGGTGTGAGGCTCTCTCTTTCGGTGGATTTGTCGAGTCCGCAGGTGGTGGGCGGGTTGAAAACTTTCGATCCGGTCGATGCGAATGTGGCTGCGTGGTGGCAGAAGAAGGTGGATGAGATTTATACGCTGATCCCCGACTTCGGTGGATTTGTGGTGAAGGCGGACAGCGAGGGGCGGGCGGGGCCGTCGCAGTATGGGCGCACACCGGCGGAGGCGGCGAACGTGCTGGCTCGGGCTTTGAAGGCGCATGGCGGCATCGTGCTGTATCGCGGATTTGTGTACAACCATCATCTGGACTGGACCGATAGGAAGGCCGATCGCGCGCGGGCGGGGTATGACAATTTTCATGCGCTGGATGGGAAGTTCGAGCCGAATGTGGTGATCCAGATCAAGAATGGGCCGATCGATTTTCAGGTGCGCGAGCCGGTGTCTCCGCTGTTTGCCGCGTTGCAGCATACGTCGCAGGCGATCGAGTTGGAGATTACGCAGGAGTACACCGGGCAGCAGCGGCACATGGTGTATCTGGTGCCGATGTGGAAGACCGCGCTCGACACCGACATGCGCGCGAACGGGCGGAGTACGCCGGTGAAGGAGATTGTCGAGGGCAAGAGTTTTGGGCAGCCGCTGGGTGGTTTCGTCGGCGTTGCGAATGTGGGGCTGGATGCGAACTGGATGCATCATCCGATGGCGCTGGCGAACTTGTATGGGTTCGGGAGGCTGGCGTGGAATCCTGATTTGAGTTCGGAAGAAATTGTCGATGAGTGGACGCGCCAGACGTTTGGGAACGATGCGAAGGTCGTACAGACTATCGATGCGTTGCAGCTTGGTTCGTATCATGCGTATGAGCAGTACACGGGGCCGCTTGGTGTGGGTGGGCTGACGGACATTGTCGGCGCGCATTATGGGCCGGGGATCGAGAGCGCGGAACGCAATGGATGGGGACAGTGGATTCGCGCGGACCACGAAGGCATCGGCATGAACCGGACGGTGGCGACGGGGACGGGGTATACGGGGGAGTATCCGCCGGAGCTGGCGGCGAAGTATGAGTCGCTGAAGACTTGTCCCGATGAGTTGCTGCTGTTCATGCATCATGTGCCGTATTCGTATGTGCTGCATTCGGGCAAGACGGTGGTGCAGCATGTGTACGACTCGCACTACGAGGGCGCGGCGACGGCGGCGACGTACGCTCCGCGGTGGCGGGAGTTGCAGGGGCTCGTCGATGCGGAGCGTTACGGCCAGGTGTTGGAGTTGTTTGAGTATCAGGCGGGACATGCGGATGTTTGGCGCGATGCGGTCGATCAGTGGTTCCAGAAAATTTCAGGGATTGACGATGCGCTGCATCGCGTGGGGCACGATCCGTATCGGGTTGAGGCGGAGTCGATGGCCGCGGATGGATATACGCCGGTCGAGGCGACGCCGTGGGAGACGGCTTCGGGTGGGAAGGCTGTGGTGTGTAAGAAGAGCTCGTGTACGCTGACCACGCATGTTGCGGCGGCCAGCGGGAGGTACAGTATTGCGGTGCAGTACTTCGATCTGCGGACGGGGGTTTCGAAGTATGAGTTGATGGTGAATGGCAAGTCTGTCGCGGAGTGGAAGGCGGATGCGACACTGCCTCCGGCGACGGTCGATCGCAAACTGGATGGAAGCACGAGTACGCGATTTACGCTGCCTGAAATTGAACTGCATACCGGCGATACGATTGTGCTGCGTGGGACGCCGGACTTTTCCCCAAACGGCGGAGAAGCGGCCCCGGTGGACTATCTTGAAGTGACACCGCTGGATGCAACGAGAAAATAATTATGAAGATTACGAATGCGCGGCTGATCGTGTGCTCGCCGGACCGCAACTTTGTCACGCTGAAAATCGAGACCGACGAAGGCATATACGGTCTGGGCGATGCGACGCTGAACGGGCGCGAGCTTGCCGTTGCGAGTTATCTTTCGGAGCATGTAGTTCCCTGCCTCATCGGGCGCGACCCGGCGCAGATTGAGGACATGTGGCAGTACCTGTATCGCGGCGCGTACTGGCGGCGCGGGCCGGTGACGATGTCCGCGATTGCCGCGGTGGATGTGGCGCTGTGGGACATCAAGGGCAAGGCGCTGAACACGCCGGTCTATAACCTGCTCGGGGGCAAGAGCCGCGATGGCGTGCTGGTGTATGCCCATGCCAATGGCAGCGATATTGTTGAGGCTGTCGATTCGGTGCAGAGGCATATCGACATGGGGTATCTCGCGGTGCGGGCGCAGGCGGGCGTGCCGGGTGTGGCGTCGAGTTATGGCGTGCCTAAAGGCGGCAAGCCGTATGAGCCGGCGGAGCGCGGGTTGCCGGGCGAGAGTTTGTGGTCGACGGAGCGGTACCTGAATTTTGCGCCGCAGTTGTTTGAGGAGCTGCGGAAGACGGTCGGCGAGGACCTGCATCTGCTGCATGATGTGCATCATCGGCTGACGCCGATTGAAGCGGCGCGGCTGGGGAAGTCGCTGGAGCCGTACCACCTTTTCTGGATGGAAGATCCGGTGCCGGCGGAGTTGCAGGAAGGGTTCAAACTGATCCGCGAACATACGACGACGCCGATTGCGACGGGCGAGGTGTTCAACAGCATCTGGGATTCGCATGACTTGATTCGGAACCAGTGGATCGACTATTTGCGGATGACGATCGTGCATGGCGGCGGGCTGACCCACCTGAAGAAGGCGGCGGATTTTGCGGCGCTGTATCAGGTGCGGACGGGGTGCCATGGGGCTACGGACCTGTCCCCTGTGACGATGGCGGCGGCGCTGCATTTGGGGCTGGCCGTACACAATTTTGGCATTCAGGAACATATGCCGCATACGGCGCTGACCGATGAAGTTTTTCCGCACAATTATGCGTTCGAGGCGGGGTATATGCATCCGGGCGGTGCGCCGGGATTGGGCGTGGATATCGATGAAGCGCTGGCTGCCAGGTATCCCTATCAGCGGGCGTATCTGCCGGTGGCACGGAAGCTGGATGGCACGCTGACGGACTGGTGACACAGAATTGCATGGGCCTTCAGAATGAGGGCCGATTATGTTGTGCATATGGATAATTTCATGGTCTTGCCGCGCAGGGCCTGGACGGAAATCTTGCGGGACGGCGATCGAGATTTTTGGTCCCCAGCGAGTTCTCTACAAAATAGCAACGAATAGCGGCATTTTTTTGTTTGGCGCCAGTGGGCAAATGGACAGTCCCAGGTAAATAATGTAAAAAGGATATTTTGCAACGTAATCCAAAATTCCGTGCGAATGCGCGCACTGCTTCGTTGACTGGACCGGCTGAGTGGAATTTTCGTTGACTGGAAAGACGGCCGTCGTCGTAGGCGGCACGCTCGGAATCGGGCATGCACTTGCGCTCGGTCTTGCCGCGGCCGGCGCCGATGTAGTGGCCACATCGCGGGCCCAGTCTGGGGTCGATTCGGTGGCCGCGGAGGTCGAAGCTTTGGGACGACGCACCCTGCGGATCGCGTCGGACGTGACCGATCGCGCGACGCTGGTGCAGCTTCGCGATGCGGTGCTGGCGGGGTTCGGCAAGGTGGATATTCTGGTCAACTCGGCGGGCACGACGCGGCGCATTCCGACGCTGGAATGTACGGAAGAGATTTGGGACTCGATCATGGATGTGAACCTGACGGGGACGCTGCGGGCGTGTCAGATATTCGGCAGCGCGATGTTGGAGCGCGGACAGGGGTGCATCCTGAATATCGCGTCGATGGCGACGTTTGTGGCGTTTCAGGAGGTGGCGGCGTATGGCGCGAGCAAGGCGGCGGTCGGCTCGCTGACGCAATCGCTGGCGGTGGAATGGGCGCAGCGCGGTGTGCGGGTCAATGCGATCGCGCCGGGGATTTTTCCTACCGCGCTGAACCGCGAGATGCTGGAATCGGCGCGCGGGCATGAGTTGGTGTTACGCACGCCGATGGGAAGATTTGGGCAAGTGGAGGAGATTGTGGGCGCCGCGGTTTATCTTTGTTCCGACGCGGCTTCTTTCACAACGGGACAAATTCTGGTCGTGGACGGCGGGCAGCTTGCAAGTGGCGTCAACCAATAGAGACAAACTATGCCGAAAATAACGGGCAACAGAAGACGAAGGACGCAGGGCATTCAGCGGATCGACCTGGCGTACGCGGAGCTGGCGTCGAGTGAAGTGGCGCGCGACATCAACCGCGACGTGGTGCTGGAGCTGATCCGCACCAAACAGCCGATTTCGCGTGCGGACCTGTCGCGGCTTTCGGGGTTGCAGCCGAGCACGATCTCGTCCATCGTCGAACAGTTGCTGAATGAGAAATGGATCGTCGAGGGCGCGGCGGCGCGGCGGCCGCGCGGGCGGCGGCCTACTCTGCTGTCGCTTAACTCGGACATGGTGATCACGGTCGCCGACATCCGGCCGCACCAGGCCGTGATTGCAGTGGTAGATCTGAATGGGCGATTTCTTTCGCGCGAGGCGCTGCCGCTGGTGTCCGACCCGGAGCGCGGCGTGGGCAATATTATTACCGGGATGGAGCGGATGATGGAGGCGCATCCGGACAAATCTTTCGAGGGCATCGGCATCAGTTTGCCGGGGCGCGTCGATCCAATTACACAGCGATTGATTCTTGCGCCGAACCTTCCGTGGTCGCTTTATGACATGAAGGCCGCGATCGAGAAGCGGATTCCCTTGCAAGTGGAGATGGACAACGCCGCGAATGCGTGCCTGCTTTCGGAGCTTTGGTTTGGGCGCATGGACGGCGTGAGGAATGCCGTGCTGATTACGATTTCAGAGGGCGTTGGCGCGGCGATCCTTGCGAATGGACAACTGGTTACGGGGCGGTCGGGCCTTGCCGGTGAGTTTGGCCATGTGCCGATCGATCCTTCGGGACCGCGGTGCGGGTGCGGGCGATTTGGGTGCTGGGAGGTTTATGCGTCGTCGCGCGCGGCGCTTGGGTATTACACGGAGTTGCAGCCGGACGGGCCGCGGCCGACGATTATCGAGCTGCTGAATATGGCGGAGGATGGCGATGTCCATGCGATCAAAGCACTGAGCCGGCAGGCCGCTTATCTTGGCAAAGGCCTGCTGATTATTACGGCTGCGCTTTCGCCGGAATTGATTTTGCTGACGGGCGGATTGACTTCTTCGTGGGAACGGTTTGGGCCGCTGATTGAGGCGGAACTTGCCGGGAACATGCTGGCTGGCACGGCGCCTCGAATCGCGGTGACGAGCGATGCGGAACTGGCCCGGTTGCGCGGAGCGGCGGCGCTGGTGCTGCAACGGCACTCCGGGTATAACCGGTCGCAGCCGACGACCGCGAATGGAAAGACGATTCGGAACCGTAAAGACCGCACTATTCGGCAGTCGGCTGCCAACTCGTAAAACGCGTCTACATTCCTTGACAGATAGAGAGTTGACGACATAACGTTCGCGACGTGTATAAATATTTTGCCGGTCGAAATATTCAGATCGAGATGAGTTACGATTCGGTGGTACGAGGAGAGCCATGAATACTTTTTCCCTGCGCAGCCTGTGCTGCGCGCCAGTCCTGTTTTCGCTCAGCTTCGCGGTGGTCATGCACGCGCAAACGCAGACTTCCACGGGCGGCGCGAGCAGTCGGTTGCGGGGCTTCTCGCTTGGCACGCACGCGCAAACGCAGACGCCGCGGCAACGCGCAGCGGCGCTGGTCGCGAAGATGACGCTGCCGGAAAAAGTGTCGCAGATGCAGAACCACGCGGTTGCGATTCCGCGGCTCGATATTCCGGAGTACGACTGGTGGAGCGAGGGACTGCACGGGATTGCGCGGTCGGGGTATGCGACGGTGTTTCCGCAGGCGATCGGGCTGGCCGCGACGTGGGACACTCCGCTGATGCATGAGACCGCGACGGTGATTTCGACGGAGGCGCGGGCGAAGAATTCCGATGCGCTGCGGCATGACAATCACAGCATTTATTTCGGTCTCGACATCTGGTCGCCGAACATCAATATTTTTCGCGATCCGCGCTGGGGACGGGGACAGGAGACGTATGGGGAAGACCCGTATCTGACTTCGCGGATGGGCGTGGCGTTTGTGACGGGCTTGCAGGGCGACGACCCGCGGTTCTTCAAGACGATTGCGACGCCGAAACATTTTGCCGTGCATTCGGGGCCGGAGAGTACGAGGCATACGGTCAATGTGATTGCGAGTCCGCATGACCTTGAAGACACGTACCTGCCTGCGTTTCGCGCGACGATTACGGAGGCCCATGCGGGCAGCGCGATGTGTGCGTACAACTCTCTGGATGGAGAGCCGGCGTGCGCCAATACGATGCTGCTGCGGGACATTCTGCGGGGCGACTGGAAGTTCAACGGTTACGTGACGAGCGACTGCGCGGCCATTACCGACATCGCGGTCGGGCATAAGTTCGCGCCGGACCTGGAACATGCAACGGTCGATGCGGTGCGCGCAGGGACAGATACGAGTTGCGGACGCGAGTATGCGAAGCTGACCGATGCGGTGAAGGATGGGTTGATCAAGGAGTCGGAGATCGACCAATCGGTGACGCGGCTGTTTACGGCGCGGATGCGGCTGGGGCTGTTCGATCCGCCGGCAAGCGTGCCGTATGCGCAGATCCCGTTCAGCCAGAATGACTCCGAGCAGCACCGGATGCTGGCGCGGAAGGTCGCGGAAGAATCGATGGTGCTGCTGAAGAATAATGGCGTGCTGCCGCTGGCGAAGAGCGTGCATACGATTGCCGTGATTGGGCCGAATGCGGCGGCGCTGTCGGCGATCGAGGGCAACTATAACGCGGTGCCGTCGAAGCCCGTGGTGCCGCTGCTGGGGATGGAGCGCAAGTTCGGCGAGAGCGCGATTCTATATGCGCAGGGTGCGCCGTATGTCGCGGAAGCGGCGGTGCCGGTCCCGCGGACAGTGTTGCATCCGGCGGTCGACACCAAGCGCGAGGGCCTGAGTGCGGAGTATTTTGCCAATGCGGATTTTTCGGGTGCGCCGGTGGTGACGCGCGTCGATCCGCAGATCAATTTCGATTGGAACGCCGCCGCGCCCGTCGAAGGGACGGACATGAAGGGCTTCAGCGTGCGCTGGAGCGGCGCGCTGACTGTGCCGGTTGCGGGCGACTACACGTTCAGCTTTACGCTGGCGCATTGCTATCCATGCAACGATGCGGAGTCGGTACGCGTGTGGGTCGACGACAAGGAAGTGAGCAAGGAAACGCAGACGCCGCAGGACTCGCGGTCGAGCGAGACGAAACCGTTTACGGTGCATTTTGCCGACAACAAGCCTCATGCTTTCCGGGTGGAGTACGCGCACCAGGCGCGGCTGTTCGGCGCGGGGATTACGCTGGACTGGCGTCCGAATATTGAGGCGGAGCGCGCGGAGGCTGTCGAGATTGCACGGCGGGCGGATGTGGTGGTTGCGTTTGTTGGCTTGACTCCAGAGCTTGAGGGGGAGGAGATGCCGATTCACATCGAGGGTTTCGACGGCGGCGATCGCACGTCGATCGATTTGCCAAAGGTGCAGGAGGACATGCTGAAGGCCGTTGGCGCGACCGGTAAGCCGGTGATCGTGGTGCTGCTGAATGGAAGCGATGTTTCGTCGCCGTGGGCGATGGAACATGCGGCGGCGATTCTCGACGCGTGGTATCCGGGCGAAGAAGGCGGGACGGCGATTGCGAGCACGCTGGCGGGTGAGAACAATCCGGCGGGGAGGCTTCCGGTGACGTTCTATGCGTCGACGGAACAGATTCCGGCGTTCGACGATTACTCGATGAAAGCGCGGACGTATCGGTATCTCGACGGCAAGCCGGAGTTCGGATTTGGGTTTGGGTTGAGCTACTCGAAGTTTGTGTATTCGCATATGAAGCTTTCGACGGCGAGGGTTGCAGCGGGTGACAGCCTGACCGTCGAGGCGGATGTGAAGAATGCGAGTGCGCGCGATGGCGACGAGGTGGCGGAGTTGTATCTTGTGCCGCCGAAGGATGGTGTTGCGCCGAAGTTGGCGTTGGAGGATTTTTCGAGGATGCATCTGAAGGCCGGCGAGACGCGGCATGTGACGTTTGTGCTGGATGCCCGGCAGATGAGCGTTGTGGATGAAGCTGGAGTGCGAGCAGTGCGCACCGGGAAGTACGGTTTGGTGCTGGGTGGTGGACAGCCGGGGGATGCGACCGATCTTTCCGCGCAGTTCACGATTTCTGGCGAGAAGTCGCTGCCGCGTTGATGCAGAATTACCTCGGGTAAACAATCTATCTCCGCTTCGGAGATAGACTGTTTTCGTCTGGCCGGAGGGATGATGGATCGACGTGAGTTTTTGTGCGGAACCGCTGCGGTCGCGTGGACTGCTTCACGCGGTGCGATGGGGACAGCGGAAATTCCGGTTACGGTGGCGCTGCCGGAGATGGGTTTGCGGCTTATGCCGATCGATTTTACCGGCCTCAGTTATGAGTCGGGACAACTGTACAACCCCGAGTTTTTTTCTGCGCGGAATGCGCCGCTGGTGAGCGCGTTTCGCGGATTGAATGACCATGGGGTGCTACGGCTCGGTGGGCATCTGAGCAATATCACGCCGTGGGAAGGCGTCGGCCGGGACGATCCCAAGCAGTTGCGCGGCGTGCGGCACGGGATCGAGGACTATTGGGAGTGGCCGCTGGTCGATCCGGTGGTGCAGCGAAACAAGCGAGGGATGATCACGCGCAAGGCGCTGAGTAATCTGCGCGGTTTTTTGGATGCTGTGGATTGGCGGCTGATCTACGGCCTGAACTTTGCCTGTGGCAGCGCCGCGCGAGCCGCGGATGAAGCGGCGGCTGTTGCGGAGCTTATCGGCGACAGACTGGCGGCGTTCGTCGTCGGCAACGAGGTGGATGGTTTTCGCGAAGACCAGTTTTTTCGCGCAAAGGATTACGACCTTCCTGAATACCTCGTCGAGTACGAAGCGTGGGTGAAGACGATCCGCGGGCGTGTGCCTCATGCGCGGTTCGCGGGGCCGGATACGGATGGGAAGGTCGATACGTGGGTGATGGAATACGCTCGCCGCACGCGCGGGGATGCAGCGCTGCTGACGAGCCACTTTTATGGGATGGGGCCGGCGAGCGATCCGCATATGACCGCGGAAAGATTGCTGCGGAAGGTCAATCCGGAGCTTGACGCGCAGATTGCGGCGGCGCACGCTGCGAGCGTTGCGGCGGGTGGAACGCCTTACCGGATGGATGAGGGGAACTCGTGTTTCGGCGGTGGACGGGAAGGCGTCAGCAATGCGTATGCTTCGGCGCTGTGGGCGGCGGACTACATGCTGCGAGCGGCATGTGCGGGCTTCGCGGGAGTGAACCTGCACGGCGGAGGGAGTGGGATTTATACGCCGATCGAGAGCAGCGTGAAGGCGGCGGCCGCGCCACGTCCGGTGTATTTTGGGATGCAGTTCGCACAACAGTTTGCGGGCTGGCGGCTGGCGGCGTGTGCGTTCGATACCCGGGCGAATGTGACGGCGTATGTGGGGAGGAAAGGCGCGGAGACGATGCTGGCGGTCGTCAATAAAGGCGCGGACGCGGTGCGGTTGAAGCTGCCGGAGAAGATGTCGCGGCGGTGGGAGCTCGATGGGCCGGCGCTGGATGCGAAGGATGGTGTGAGCTTTGAGCGGGTTCGGGGTGATGACAGCGGAGTGAAGGGCTACTCGGCGGTGATTGTCGGTACGGGGAGCTGAGGCTGGCACCCGTTGTCGCGGCTTGGAGTTTCTGTCGAGGAGCGAGCGGATGAGGTTTGAGGGGCGAGGGTGGTGGTCCTCGCGCTGTTGGGGTGGTTCGGGTTGGAAAGAGCTTTGAGCTTTTGAGCTTAGAGGAAGAACAGGCAACGGCAGAAGCATATCCTCTGCGAGGATGACAACAAGAAAAGCGAGGACGACGACGCTAGTTCGTTTTCTCAAACGCGTCGGCTTCGCGGTTGATTTCTTCCGGGCCTGCGGGGTGGGAGTAGAGGATGACGCGGTAGCGGAAAGTTGCGGAGTGGTCCTTTTCGATCGTGAAGTTGAAGGCCGGTTGTTTGGGGTCGAAGATGCTGCGGCCGAGCGGGTTGGCGGCGAAGAGGCCGTAGCCGCGGGCGTGCCAGTAGGTGGGGTAGCCGGGGTTTCCGGGGTGGTCGATGATGGCGATGGTGGAGGTGTGGGCGCCGGTGTTGCCGGTGAGCGTACACCAGCGGCCGCGGGTGGCCCAGACTGCTCCGCCCTTGACGCCTTCGCTGGTGAGGTAGACGCCGGTTGCGTCTTTGGTGTCGGACGCGGCGACCTTCGTGGGGTGGCCGTTGGCGTCCATGAAAATGCCACCCTTTTCGTCGGGCGATTCGAGCCAGTGGGCAACACGCATTCCGAGGAGGCCCTCTTTGTCGTCGTTGAAGACGGCCTTGTCGAGCGCGGTGAGGGTTATGGTCTGGTCGATGGTACGCTGGCCGTTGTGTTGGCTGAAAACGTATTTCGCGGTTTGCTTCAGAATGTCCTTGCCGGCGCCGGTTGTCCAAACGGAGGTGACGACGAGTTCCCCGCTGTGCAGGCCGCTTTTGGTGGAGATGATTTTGCCTTCGTGGATGGTGCCCATCTTAGGCTGGTCGGCGGTCTTGATAGCGTCGGAGTTGTTCCAGAAATCGAAGCCGTTGACGTTGCCGTAGTTGAACCACATGCCGGCGTGGTGGGGGTGGTCGACGCGCTCGCCGGCGCGGGGTTCGAGAGGATAGCCGCGCGTGACCGTGGTTCCGGAATCGTCGACGAGAGGATAGAGGACGGGCTTCTTCAGCGATTGCGGCCAGATGTAGGAGGTGAAAGGCTTGCCGTCGACGGTGACGTCGACGCGGCGGTTGGCCTCGTTGGCGACGACCTTGACGCCTTTGCCGGTGTCGCTGGCAAAGGCGCTTCCGACGAGGATAATCAGCCCGACCAGGGCGCCGAGCAGCAGCAGTCTACGCATAGACTTTGCCCCCTACCATGACCTGCTGCGTCTTGTCGTCGAAGGTGACTTTCTGACCGGTCTGGATCGCGGCGACGTTCATGCAGAGCGCGATGGAGTGGCTGTAGCCCGCTTCGATGCTGGCGTTCGGCGTCTTGCGGGAGCGGACGCACTCCATCCAGTTGCGCATGTTGGCGGAGGTTTGCGGATCGCCGTGGGTGACGGCGCCCGTGGGGACCGGCGCGTCGCTGCCGAGAGAGAAGCTTGGCAGGAGGTTGGGTTGCATCTTCATTTCGGCAGCGGAACGCGCGGTGAGGCCACCCTCGGGCGTGACCTTTTGCTTGTCCATGTCGATCATGCCGCCGTTGGAGTAGTAGAGCTCCTTGACGCCTCCGGCGGAGTTGGTGAAGCGTGAAGAATACTGCACCTGGAAGCCCTTGGTGAGGTCGTCGAGCGGGCCGTAGTCGAAGACCGCGGTCATGGTGTCCCAGTTTTGGCGACCGTCTTTCCAGAGATAAATTCCGCCGTTGGCGACGACGCTGCGCGGGTGCGGGAGGCCGCTGAACCAGTGGACGGTGTCGATCTGATGCACGAGCCACTGGTCGGGAATGCCGGAGGAATAGGGCCAGAACAAGCGGAACTCGAGGTACTTGCGGGCGTCGAATGGCACCTGGGGACGGTTCATCAGGTAGCGCTTCCAGTCGGTGTCTTCTTCCTTCAACAGTGGGACGACATCGGGGCGGCGCCAGCGGCCGGGCTGGTTGACGTTCCACGTCATTTCGACCATGACGATGTCGCCGAATTTGCCGGACTTGATGTACTCCGCGGCGCGCTGATAGCTGGGCGTGCTGCGGCGTTGCGTGCCTACCTGCACGATCTTGCCGGTCTTGTGGACGGCGGCGCGGAAGAGGCGCGCGTCGTCCATGGTGTGGGCCGTGGGCTTTTCGACGTAGGCGTCGCGGCCGGCGTTGACGGCCTCGGTGCCGTGGCGCGCGTGCTGGAAGTCGGCGGTGGCGATGAGGACGGCGTCGACGTCCTTGCGGGCGTAGAGTTCGTCGTTGTTGCGGACGGGGGTGACGGTGTCGCCGCTGACTTTCTGGATGTAGGCTGCGCCCTCTTCGCGGCGGCGGTTCCAGATGTCGGAGACGGCGACGAACTGGAAGTTCATGTCTTTGGCGTGTTGCGAAAACGCAGGGATGAGGGCCTGCTTCATCCGGTCTCCGCAGCCGACAACGCCGACCTTCACGCGATCGTTGGCGCCGACGATGGCCGCGTAGCTGGAGGCGCTCCAGGAGACGGCTGTTGCCGCCGCTGCGGCGCTGCTGGCTTTGAGAAACTCCCTGCGATTATGGTTCGGCAACGTCATCGTTTGAATCCTCCGTCGGGCTTACATGTCCGCAGCGCGAAATTATATAGAACGATTTGCTTGACCGCGCGAGGGAATCGTCGGACAGGTTAAAGATTGTGAAAAGTTATGGGTAGTGTCGCGTCAGGGAATGGCGGTTAGCGATAACAGACCGCCGTTTATCGGGACTTAGGCGCGACATCGTGAGGTGCCGATACGGGTTTTCTCTATAGCATTCCCGATGCGGCGTTTTACGTATTGAATCTGCAGATAGCCGATAAAAAAAGGCGTTCACAGAAGCGCAACGAAAGCGCAATCATTCTGCGCACCCCAAGTTGTCATACAGGTTCATGTCTAGGTTTCCGCGGCGCGGGAGAGCACTGCGAGCATACAAGCACTCCGCTCCAAGCAACGCTCCCTCGCGACAACCGGGAACACGGGCCAGAACAACCAGGTCGTTTGATTCATTTTACGGAGGCAACAATGCAACAGATCGGAACGGTTGTGCGGCGGCTTGCTGTCGGCATTCAGGCTTTTTCTCTCTTGGTTCTCTTGCTGGCGACCTGCACGGTGCGGGCGCAGATCGCGGGAGGCGGGAACATTCAAGGCAATGTGAAGGACTCGACGGGCGCCGTGATCGCGCACGGAGATGTCACTCTCACAGAGGAAGCGACGCAGGTGGTCCATACGACCAAGACCGACTCCAGCGGCGACTACTCTTTTCCGAACACGCCGATCGGCAGGTATACGGTGAGCGTCGCCGTTCCGGGGTTTGAGACGTACGTCAAGACGGGCAACGTGCTTGAGGTCGGCAGCAGCATCGCCATCAACGTGACGATGACCGTCGGGAAAGCGGACCAGAAGGTTGAGGTCCGGGCCGATAGTCTTGCGCTCCAGACCGAGGACGTTTCGTTCAAACAGACGATCGACCAGACGGCGGTGACGGAGATGCCTCTGAATGGGCGTCAGATGACCAGCCTTATCACGCTTTCGGGTGGCGCGTCGGCGGCTCCGGGCGGCGACTTTACCGGCAGCAAATATTCTTATGCCGCTATCTCGGTTTCGATCGCCGGCGGCGCCGGCAACACAACCAGCTGGAAACTGGACGGCGGCGACAACAACGACTACATGGCGAACAGCAACCTGCCATTTCCCTTCCCCGACGCGGTCAGCCAGTTCAGCGTGGAATCGACGGCAATCGGCGCGCAGAGCGGCATGCACTCGGGTGGGCTGGTCAACGTCGTTACCCGCTCGGGAACCAACACGTACCACGGTTCGGCGTTTGAGTTCATCCGCAACAACTACCTGGACGCCACCAACTTCTTTGTGTTGCCTGTTGCCGGAGTGAGCGGCAAGGACACGCTGCACCAGGATGAGTACGGCGGCACGTTTGGCGGAAAAATCCTGCGCGACAAGCTGTTTGCCTTCGCGGGATTCCAGTACCACCATGCGCAGCAGTCCACCGCTACCACGAGTGCTTACCTACCGACTGCGGCGAACCTCGCGGGCGACTTTTCCGTTACCGATCCAGCTCCCACGGCCAGTGGCGGCACTGGCGTCGCGAATACCTGCTCCGCGGTTGAACAACTGTACGATCCCATCACCGGCGCGATCCTGCCAGGCAATAAATATCCGACGCCACCGGTCTATAACGCGGCAGCGCTCAAGTTGCTGAGTTATATGCCGAAAGTTGTCGCCCTGCCGGACGGCTCCGAAATTTGCGGGCATGTGCAGTATGCGATCCCGTCGCTGGTGAACTACAAGCAGTTCGTCACGCGTGTCGATTACACCCTCAATGCGAAGAACAACATGTACTTCCGCTACTTCCTCGACGGCTATCAATCCCCTGCCCCGTTTATTCCAACGAACATTCTTTTCACTACGGCTTCGGGAAACATCGAGCGGGTGCAGAGCTATACGTACGGAGAAGACCACGTATTCAATTCGAAAATTGTGAACACCGCGCACGTCACAGTCACCCGCCGGGTTAACAACCGTGGCTACAACCCCGCGGACATCAACCTTCAGACGATTGGCGCTACCGTCTACCAACTTGAACCCAACGGGCTGCAACTGACAAATACCACGTCCGGCAAGAAACATGGGTTCACCATCGGCGGGGGCACAAACTCCGTTTCCCATTTCAACGACAACGCCTTGAATATTTCCGACGACGTGACCATGGCGATGGGTAAACACCAGTTCGTCTTCGGTGGCGAGTTTGTCCGGAACCAACTCAATATTTCGAATGCCTACGAGACGAATGGCAACGGAGTCATCAACGGCATCTATAGCTCGAATGGACCGACCGGTGCGGGTTCAGGGACAGGGAGTTCGACTACCGCCCCGGCGGGTGACGCCAATCTGGACTTCCTCCAGGGAGCGGAGGCCACTTTCCAACAGAGCAAACAGCAGCAGAATGCTTTGCGGGCGCCGATTCCGAGCCTGTACTTTCAGGACACGTTCCACGCCTCATCGAAGCTGACCGTCGTCGCCGGTCTGCGCTGGTCGCCGGAGTATTTCCCGGTGGACTATTTCGGACGCGGATCCATATTCGATATGTCGAGGTTCCTGGCCAACAAGTTCAGCAACGTATTCCCGAACGCGCCGGCGGGTTCGTTCTTCTACGGAGACCCCGGCGTTTCAAAGGCGTTTACGCAGAATTCTCTATGGCAGTTCTCTCCCAATGTCGGCGCTTCGTACGATCCGCGGGGCAACGGCAAGACCGTGTTTCGCGGAGGTTTTGAAGTTGCGTATGACGAGGTAAACTTCTTCACCGGCCAGCGCGTCAACCAGAATCCGCCCTTCGCCACTGCCAGCAATCCGAATACGAGCGGACAGTTGTGCTTCAGCGAACCGTGGCTGCTGGGCGGCGTTGGCAACGGTTGCGGGCAGGTCGGCGGGACCAATACGAGCCCGTATCCGACTCCGCAGATCCCGACCCAGGCTACTGCGCTGTTCCCAGCGCAGGGCCAGTTCATTGTGCTGCCCACCCAGTTCCACCCGGCCGATACGCTGCAATACACGTTCAGCATTCAGCATCAATTTCCCCACGGCTGGCAGTTGCAGGTGGACTACATCGGGAACAAGACCCACCATGCTCCTATCGGCACACCGCTGAACAATGCGATCTTTATCCCCGGAGTGTTCGGTCCGAACGGTACTGGTTGCACCGGTATTGTGACGACAGGGCCGGCATCGGTCTTCCTGGACAAGGCTTCGGTGTGGGCCGCTGGAGCGCCATGCTCCTCGACGGCGGACCAGAACTCCCGTTTCGCGCTCACGGTTGCGAACCCGCAGCAGGGCAACCAATACACGGGCGGCGGCGGCGGCACGGTGCTGGTTGGCGATTCCGCTATCGCCAACTACAACGGATTGGTCGTTACTGCCCAGCATCGCCTTTCGTCCACCTTCAGCGTTCTGGCAAACTGGACCTGGTCCAAGTGCCTGAACGAGGCGGACTCGCAAGGCGACCTCGCTTCCACGCTTGTCTCGGACCCGACGAACATCAGAAAAGACTATGCACCGTGCGGGTCTGACTACCGGCACATTGAAAACCTCACCATGGTTGCGATCAGCAAATTCGGCTTCCCGAACCGCCTGGAGAAGGCGCTTCTGAACAATTGGGAGTTTGCGCCGCTGGTGCATATCGTGAGCGGAGCGCCGTTCACAGTGACCCAGGGAGCGGATGAGTCGCTCACGGCCAACAGTGCGAGTGTCGATCGTCCGAATTTGGTGCCCGGGGTTCCCGTGTATATCCACATCGCTAACCGCCAGGGCGCCGGTGCGGTAAACCAGGCATACCTCAATCCGCTGGCCTTCGTTAACAACGCGGTTCCTGGAACATTTGGCACCGCCAGCAGAAACGCCTATCGCGGTTTGCCGGCGTATCAGTTCGATGCCCAGGTCTCCCGTATATTTCCAATCCACGAACGGCTGAACCTGGATCTTCGGCTGGAAGCGTTCAATGCGTTGAACCACCCGAACTTCAGCAATCCCAGTGCCAGCAACCCCGGTACAGCGACGGCACACAGCACAACCTTTGGCCTGATCTCAGCGACCAGCAACACCGCCAGAGTCTTCCAGGGTGGCATCAAGCTGAACTTCTAAACTCGGAAGATCACAAGGAAACATGAGGGGCGCCTATGCAGAAACTGCAACGGCGCCCCTTTTTTGCGTGCCAGACTTGGTCACGAGCGCATCGAACTGTCAGTGGATGGCGGCTGCGAGCGGTGTCACTACAGGTGAGGCAAGCCCGACGAATTCGGTGAGGGTGTTGTCGCCGGAGTTGGCCGTCCAGAGGTTGCCGGAGGCGTCGATGGCGATGCCCGCGGGCGAGTTGATGGCGCCTATGCCGCTGGCGGAAGTAAGCGCGATGCCCGCGGAGGTGAATGCCGAGAGCGTGCCGGACGACACTCCGTTGACGACCCAGATCGTGTTGGCGCCATCGATGGCGAGGGTGACCGGAGCGTTGAGGCCGCCGCCCTGTACCGGGGGCGACGGGGGCAGAGGGCTTCCGTTGGACTGGAATGCGCTGAGGGAGTTGTTGCCGGGGGCGGCCACCCAGGCGGAGTCGGCGGCGGTGAGTGCGATTTGCGTCCCGCCGAGGAGGAAGCCGTCGGTGAAGGGCGAGCCCGCGGCCGGGTGGCCGGTGGCGTCGTATTTACCGACCGTGCCGGTGCCGTTGTTGTCGACCCAGATGTTGCCGTCGGGGTCGAGAGCGATGGCGAGTGGGGCACTGCCGGTGGCGCCGGGGCTGTTGTCGATCGCCGCGCCGCTGGGGCTGAGTTCGGTGATGGAGTCTCCGGCGAAGTTTGCGACCCAGGCGTTGCCGGCTTTGTCGACAGCGATGCCGGTGGGGGCGTCGATGCCGCCGGCGGTGAATCCGGTGTTGGAGAGGACGTTGCCGTTGTTGTCGAGCTCGACTACGGTTGAGGCGCCGGTGTTGGCGATCCAGACGTGGCCGCCGAGGTCGATCGCGATGCCCTGCGGCGCGAGCAGGCCGCCGCCGGTGTAGCCGCTGCCGCCGGTTGCGTCGAGACCGAGGTAGTTGAACTTGCTGACCGCGAAGCCGCCTTCGTCGGCGGCCCAGACGTTGCCGGTCGCGTCGACGGCGAGGCCGAAAGGGGCGTTCAAGCCGCCGCCGGTTATGGTGAGGGGCATCGTCCAATCGGCGGGTGCTTGCGCGAGCGGTGTCTGGAATGGAGAACCGGGGGTGATGAGGCCGAAGACGCTGGCGACGTTGTTGGCCGGGTAGTGGACGATGTTGAGCAGCGCCGAGACCGTGTCGGCGGGAGTGGATGAAGTGCCTGGAGGTGTGGCGGCGGTGTAGAAGCTGCTGCAACTCGTCGAGCCAGTAGGAGAGTTGACGCAGGCGGCCATCGCGTCGGCGAGGGTGACGAGTTTCGCGGTCGGGGCGGTGGCGGTGGCCGGGAGCAGGGGGCCGGGAACCGTTCCGGCGGCTACGCTGACGAGTTCCTGCTCGATGTTGAAAGCGTTGGCGAGACCTTGTGAGGTCGCGGCGGTCGAGCCGACGTGAGTTGCGTCCGCCATGAACGGGGCGAGGGCGTAGGTCGTGGCTACTGTTGTGAGTTCGTTGATGCTGATGAAGGTGCTGGAGTTCAGGCCGCTGCACGGGCCGAGGCCCGCCATCAGGACAAGACCGGTGTTAATGCCCGCGCTGGAATCGCCGCCGGTTGCAGTGATGTAGACCAGGTCTCCGGTTGCGCAGTGGTAGAGGTTCGAGATCTTGAAGCTGCCGGTGGCGTCACTAAGAACGGTGGCGCTGATGAGAGGAGTGGACAGACCCTTGGCCGTGGTGGTGTTCACGGCGTAGAGCTGGACCGTCGCGCCTTTGACCGGCTGCTGGCCGCCGTGGATGTTGCCGCTCACGTGGACAGCTGGGATGATGGGCGAGGGGCCCGTGGCCTGGCCGCCGGTGCCGGTTCCGCAACCCTGCATCATCAGCGCCGCGCCTATTGCGGTCACGATTGCCGCTACTCGTTTTGTTGTCTGCTGCATGGCGACTCCCCTGTTGGTTTGCTGCATGATGGTGGTTTTCATGGCCAGCCTCATTGCGCTGTAAAGGTTTGCGATACAGCGGGTGCGGGCGCGAAATCCGGGTTACCGGCTTGTGTCGCGGTGACGGTGACTGGGCCCGCCGCAGTGGCTGTCAGCTTGTTGCCGACGACCGTCGCTGGGCCGCTGGCAATCGAGTAGCTGACGGGGAGGCCGGAGGTGGCTCGGGCGGTGAGCGTCATGGTCAAGCCGACCGGGAGGTTGGGTATCCGGCTGAAGAAGATCGACTGGCCCGCCGGGCCGTTTACGGTCAGCGTTCCGGCGACGAAGGTGAAGGTGTAGTTCGCGGCGGTCAATGTTCCTTGCGCCGGATTGATGGCGTACCGTCCCGGAGGGGAGGTGCCGATGGCGGGCGTCGTCAGCGCGGGTGTGCCGGTGACGACGCTCGGGGAATCGCCGTTGACGTATCCGGCAATGCCGTAGGTGAAGGCTGGGTTCGGCTGGTCGAAGTTGCGTGCGGCGTTGCCCGCTGTCACGGTGAGCACGGCGGGAGCCACTGTCACCGAGAAGTTCACCGCAGGGGCAGGTCCGAAGCCCGAGCCGCCGAGTTGGTTGGCCTGCAACATCACGATGCCTGCTCCGGTGATGGTGAAAGGGCCGGCGCCGGTTGCGGGGCCGGAGATTACGGTGAAAGTTACGGGCAGGCCAGAGCTTGATGTGGCCGTTACGTTGAATGTACCGCTGCCGTAAACCGGTGTGGGCAGCGTGCCGAGGGTGATGGTTTGCGCATTGCCCGTCACCGTGACGATGGACGGATCGGAAGTGCTGCCGGAGTAGTTTTTGTCGCCGCCGTAGACAGCCGTGATGCTGTGATCGCCTGAGGAGAGCGTGGTGGTGGAGCAACTCGCAACACCCGAAGAGCCTAGCGGCCCGCCGCATACGAGGGTCGATCCATCGAAGAAAGAAACCGTGCCCGCGGCCGGTACACCGGTCGTGGACACGGCAGCGGCGAAGTCGATCTCTACACCCGGACTGGCCGGGCTGCCGCTGGTATAAAGTTCGGTCGTGGTGGGTGAGGGGTTCCCGTTGACCTGGAGATACGCAGTCTGCGGACTGCCTACGGCGGAGTCCGAGAACACGATGCTGCCTTGCAGGTTGGGCGTCGTCGTTCCCGCCGGAGGAGCGTACTGCACGGAGATGTTGCAGGATGCTCCTGCTGCGAGCGGCGCAGAAAAGTTGCAGGGATTGGTTGGCGCGGCGCTGACGGTGAAGTTGCCGCTCACCGTGTACGGCGTTGCGTTGAAGGTAAATGCCAGATTTCCCGCGTTGGCGATGGTCAGCGTTTCCGCGGCACCGGCTGCGCCTGCCGCCGCATTGCCCAGAAGCACGCTGCCTAACGGGCCGGCCTTTACAACGGACTGGCTGTAGTAGTTGGCGATGAGCAGGGCGCCGGAGTTGTCGAGCGCGATGCCGGATGGAGACCCCAGGGTGAAGTTGGTCGACGGCGCGCCCAGGGGGTTTGAGTAGTAGATTCCCTGCGCGGCGCCGGTGACGCCGGCGACGGTGGATATAGTTCCAGTTCCGGCCTCGACACGGCGTACCGAGTAGTGTCCCTCGTCCGCGATGAAGAGATTGCCCGCCGGATCGAATACTAACGTCTGCGGCTCCGACAACGAGGCGGAGGTTGCCGGGCCGCCGTCACCGTAGCCGCCGTTGAAGCCGCCTCCACCGGCGTAGAACGTTAGCTTGCCGGTGGTGTCGACTTTGTAGACCTGGTTGCTTTGCTCGTCGGCGATGAAGACGTTGCCGGCGTTGTCGATGGCGAGGCCGGAGGGCTGGTGGAGGTAGGTTGCGGCCGCCTGCGCGTTGTTGGCGGTGCTGCCGGGGAATCCCGGCTGCCCGGCGAAGGTGGTGAGGTTGCCGGAGGTGTCCAGCTTGACCACAGCGGCGTTAGCGATTTCTGCAATGTAGACGTTGCCGGCGGGATCGACGGCGAGCGCGATGGGCTGACAGAGATCGCCGTCGGAGGTTGCGGGGAGATTGGTGCGAAAGCCACATTGGCCGATCACGCCGGCCACCACCGTAATGACGTGCGTGACGGCGTCGACGCGATGGACGACTTCGTTGCCGTAGTCCGCGATGTAGAGGTTGTCGTTGGCGTCGAAGGCGATGCCGGCGGGATTGCAGAACGATGCATTCACTGCCTGTCCGCCGTCGCCGCCGCTGTTGCAGTAGTAGATGCTCTGCTGGTGCGGATAGCCGGCGTAGGCGGTGACGATGCCGGTGACCGCACCGACGCGGCGGACCTGGCCGGTGAATTGATCGGTGATGTAGGTATTGCCTTTGCTGTCCTGCGCGACGTTGGATGGGTTGTGGAAGGTGGCGGAAGTAGCGGGGCCGCCATTGCCGCCGAAGCTGCCGTGGTTGTCGTCGGAGGGCACGCCGGCGAAGAGCTCGGTTTGCGACGGCGTGAATTGCAGCAGGCCGCCCTGAGCAGTCACGACGAAGGCGTTCGAGGTTGCGGATTCGTAGTTCGAGTCGCCCATGTAGACGACCTGAACGCCGTTATGGCCGACTTGTGTAGGCGTGAGGGTTGCGGAGGCCGTTCCGTTGTTGAGCGGAACCGTTGCCACCACCTTGCCTGCGAGCGTGAACTGAACATTGCCCGTGGGCGCGATGGGGCCATTGCCGGTTACGACCACTGAGGCGCTGATTGTGCCGCTGGCGGTGACCGTTGGCGGAGTCGCGGTGAGCGCGACAGTTACCGCAGGCGCGGTGACTGTCACATCCTGCAAGGAAGACTGGCTGCCCGAATAATTCGAGTCTCCGCCGTAGACCGCCTGGACCTCGTGGAAGCCGGTCGTGGGGAACAGAGTGAGTGTTGCGCTGCCGGTTGTGTCCAGAGACGCAGACGCTACGGTCGAGCCTCCATCCGTGATGGTCATGGTCCCGGTTGGCGTTGCACCGCTGCCTGAGGCGGAAACGACTGCCGTTGTCAGCGTGAGGGGGAAGCCGGCGACCAGATTGTCGGTCGATGCGGTGAGGGTGGTTGTGGACGCTGGATTGACGGGTGCGCCAGTCAGCGCCACGGTCTGAGGGGAATCGGCGGCGCTGTCGCTGAAGGTGATCGAGCCTGCTGTCTGGCCTGCGATGGTGGGTGCGAAGGTGACAATGAGATCGCAGCTTGCGCCTGGGGGTAATGTCGCGCTGAAGTCGCAGCCGTTCTGTCCGGCGGATGCGGAAGACCATGCCGCGCCTGTGATTAGCGGTGGGCCGCTGAAGGTCAACGGCGCGGCTCCGGGGTTGGCGATGGTCAGCGTCTGCGTCAGCGTGGCCGGCAGATAGGGTGTACCGAAGTCCATCACGCCGCCCGGGCCGATCTTTGCAAGGAGGTCGAAGCTGTCGAGCGTGGTGTAGAGATTTCCCGTGGGATCGAGGGCAACGTCATTGACCGAACCAATGGTGGCGCTGCTGGCCGGGCCGCCGTCGCCGGAGTAGCCGTTGAGGTTTGGGTCGGCCAATCCGGCGACGGTGCGGATGACGCCGGTCGCATCCACCTTGCGGATGTTCTGATTGTCATAGTCCGCGATAAACAGATCGCCCGCAGCGTCTACGCGGACGCCTGTTGGAGTATTCAGTCTGGCCGCGGTAGCCAGGCCGTAGTCGCCGGAGTTGCCATGGCCGTTTCCGCCGGCTACGGTGCGGATTTCGCCGGTCGTGTCCACTTCGCGCACGGCGGCGTTTCCCTGATCGGCGATGAAGAGATTGCCGGCCGCATCCACCGCGATGCCTCTCGGACTATTGAGCAGCGCCGCTGTGGCCGGTCCCTTGTCGCCGCGGTAGTCGCAGCTCTGCCCCGTGCCCGCGACGATGGCGATGTTCCCGCTGGTATCGACCTTGCGGATGGCGCATTCGAAAGTGTCCGCGATGTAGAGGTTGCCTGCCGCGTCCAGCGCGAGTCCGGCTGGATACCGCAAATTCGCCAATGTCGCCGGGCCGCCGTCGCCGCCGCTGCCGGGGCGGAATTTGTAGCCTGCCACGATGGCGATATTCCCGTTGCTCACCTCGTAGACGACGTTGGCTGACGGATCGGAGAAGAACACGTTGCCGTATGGGTCGACGGCGACGTACTGCGGGGAGTCGAGTTGATAACCGACCGCGGGCGTGCCGGCGTCGTGCGGCACCACACCT